>Ga0210059_1002593_pt1 | contig 28433 bp, 13 predicted proteins | sample Ectturendosymbi2_FD_188042 | JGI IMG/M metagenome (GOLD analysis project Ga0210059, IMG submission 188042) | Ecteinascidia turbinata endosymbiont from Florida, USA - Sample 2 (SPAdes) (version 2) | ecosystem: Host-associated > Tunicates > Ascidians > Unclassified | place: Key West, Florida...
TTTAACCAATGAGATCTCTTCTTTTCTGTATATAAACCAGTTCGGTAGTATCTCCACTTCATTCTGACGATATCCCCTGAAGAGTGTCAGACGAAAAGCTTTGGGATGAATCTCCTACTTCACGCCAACTAAGCTAATCCCAGTAGAGTGTTCCGTTTTGTGAATTGCCAATGCTGTATTCTGTCCACATCGAGCTTATGCTTGATTTGTTCAGATTTACAGCTTACATGTGATACAAAATTTATGGTAGAAAAGTCATCTGAACAACTGCCTTGCAGGAGAATGTTAAACTGGTGATTAGTTAATACCAGAAAGTCTTTGTTTTTGTCAATAACAAGCCCTGTGTGCAAGATTTCAAGTGAAGTTTGCCGCAGTTGATAGTAGGCTAAGTCTTGAGTTTTCCCTGATAAATGGGTGCAGTGCACCCAGATTTAGCTTGTGTGCGAGATTTAGCTTGAATAACTTTGACTGGCCTCAGATTTTTTTTCTGCAACTGTGTTGTCACAGGAAGGTTCCATTCCAGTTTTTGCCTAACTGCCCCCTTGCATCTGCCACTGATTATTATGTATTCCCTAATGCATAGCAAACGTTGATGAGCAGTAACAAGAATGTTTCTCCAAACTGTGAGCGATTCATGATTTACCAGGCAGTAGTCCATCTCACATCAATATCTTGAAAGGTTTCATCCTCGTCAACACTTTATGATCTCCAGTCAACATTAACAGGAGTTTTTCCTTCAGCAACAAAGAAATTGATAGCTTCTCTTTGCTTCAGAAGACCTTTACTGAGGTTGCAATTATGAAATAAGCCTAGCTCAACACGAATCCCACCTATGTCTCATTCAAATCAATTCATCGCCGAATCTCATGAACATATGTGTGATAACATTCATATTGATGTGACGGAGATGCCTCTGTGCTCCTAAATGAACCCTACTTCAGCCCTGTTAAGTAGTGCATGTGAAACCTAGGTGTTAAAAAAGGCATTGCAAGTTTTTGTGTGGTTTTTCATTACTTGGGTGGAGTGCAACAACATAAACATGTTAACACAAAAACAGAAGCTTAAGATTTGTGTTTCATCTATTCCCTGGCTTGAAGCGAAACATATGAAAGGCTTTCATAAATTCCAACTCCATAGCATAATAGAAATGTGGATTGTGCATGGATTTGAGAGTTTGGAAGACACAGAAAGAACTGACTTTGCTTTCCGCAATACAAAGAACATCAAATTTCAGATAAGTGGTCATCCAAAGATGTGTAAGGACAGTCCAACACACAGTGTTCAATGATTGAATAATCATATAAGTGCAACTTGTTATCATTAAGGCCAGACCCAGAAAGGTGGGCTGGCTGGTAGATACTCCTATTGCATCGATCACCAATAGCAGAATGCTTTGAAGCAGGTTTAGCCTTCTTGATTGTTGAAATCCATTCTGAAATTTCAGCGCCAAACATCACTTTTTTCATAGTGTCGACTTAATTTGTTTTTTGGGGCTCACTTTTTGCCAACCTTGCTGCTATCAATATTTGACTTTTGCAGGAAGCCTTCTAGATTGGTTTGTTTGATAGGCTTACTTTTTGCCACTCGGGTGGTAACTTTGTCATTTGCAGAAAGTGTGTGTTGATATTTTTGGTGTTGTCTCAGACTCTCAGGCATTTAAAGGATTGTTGCTATGCGACATCATGCTGTAGCACATGATCCCCAAGGTCCAAAGATTGGGTTTGTGCAGCATCTTGCACTTTAAGTGCTGCATACGCTTTATTCATTTTGCGATGATGCACACTTGTACATATCTCCATTCAAGTAACTAATGTCTGCAAAGCTGCACAAATGGATCTATCTTAATTGTTTCATTGGCTATATATAACAAGCAAGTAGTTTCAATGGAATTTGCATTAGCCTTAAATAATGCAGACAATTTAAACTGTGTTGTTATTTTCTATCACCCCTTAGGCTCTTGAGGTTTGCTTACAACTTGAGGATTCGGTTGTTGATGTGGTAAAGCAAAAATTCTGGAATCAAGACAATTGCAGCAGCCAGCTGTATTAATTTTATAATCATGTGTAATCTCCATATTATGATTAGCATTTTGTATATAGTAAGCATACATTGTGGACATACATGGAAGAAATTTCTTGTCAAGGTTGTTAACTTCTAACAGTCTTGTGTTTTGTTGCACAGAAAAAATGATATTGGCCATGAGATGTTTTTCATACAACGAGGTGATGTTGCAATTATGGCAGAAAATGGTATGAAAATTGCCAAAGTTCTGGGGCCTGGTCAGCATTTTGGAGAGGTAAAGATCATTGTTGACAATGTTTGATTTCCATTGGCTTGGTCTTATTAATGATTGCCTGTTAAGTGTTTCATTCACTTACTTTCAGTTCCTAGCTTCCTTGTCATGGGTAGTGACTACTAACAGTGAGAAAGTGTGTTCATGATCTTGGCACTTCTGAGAAGATAGGGTGATTGTCCAAAATTTATATACCCTCTAAGCCTGTCCAATTCATGTTTTGTGCCTAACTTAAATGAAGCATTTTATCAAAGCCATTATAGAAAGGTCCTAAAGTGACAAAGAAACCGCAGTTTGGACTACACAACCAAGCACCCAAGAGGAAATGGAACAAGAGTCGACAAGAGGGGCCGGCAGATCTTTGGAAATGTATGGAGTCTCCAATGAAAATTACCTGTTTTAGAACTCCAAAAGGTCACAGTTTTTCCAAAGATGAAAAACGCACAAACGTACGTAGGTGGATTAAGCCAAATTATTAGTCTAGTGGCAGAGACTGGTAAGCGTGCAATAACGATCGTACAAAGTTTTTTTGCTGTTTCTATACCTCTGAGGTGTGCTCTTCAAGAATCTGAATGATGCCACTCGGTCATCATTGAGCAATCCTCCCAATATGCAAATTACGGCCGCCATTACAGAAAATCTATCTTTGGGCAATATTTCAGTCACTGCATGATATCACAATAGTTTTGGTGTCTATCCCCGTGTTTTGAGGGGTAAAGAATAAGATTAAGCCATTTCAGCAAAGATTACGCCTTTATTTTTTTGCTGAACACGAATATTGAGACAGTCATTACTGAAAATCACTTTTTCATCCATATCTCCATTACTGCACATTTTATCATAATAATTGTTGAGTCTATACGTGTTTAATGAGGAAATAATCAGATTAAATGATTGAAGTGTTGATAACAGCAATATTGTGTGTGAAAATATCGAAGTAAGGACCACCATTTTCCATAGGACCAGCAGCGGCGGCCTAGCAAAAATAACTTCAAATGACTTCGCAAAAGAGAATCCCCAAAGCCGTAGATGAAGTTTTGAGAAAAATGTTGATGCAATAAACCTGTTCGCAGCAAATAAAAGCTTTCTTATAATTGAAAGTGAGCATGAGTTTATCGAATGTGATTTAGAAGTAATTGTTAGCAAGACACAGAAACTTCTGCATACAGGTAAGCTTAATTAAACAGGCTTTTAGCCGAAAATAGAAGTGATTCTCATTTTTAGAGCATCGATAACATTCATCAGGAAAGGTATCAACTTTAGTCCTCTCCTGATCCACCTCCTATTATAGCTTGTAGGCTAGTAACACATTTATACTACTGCAAAAAATTTTCAGCAGAGAAAAATGTATAGGCCTACTATATACAGTAATATAAAAATACATTGAAAAAATCCTATCCTAAAGTGTATAACAGCTGAAAGGTTGGTGGTGGTGGATCTCGGTTATCACGTTCATTGCTTGTTTTTTCTTGGAGTCTGACATCCAGACAGAAACAAATGGATGCGTTCCAGTAATGGCCCAAACGAAATCATAAGCACAACCCTGCAGCCCAAAACCATGAAACGATGGGTTTACAATATGCACACCTGCAGCAGGATCGTCAAGATATTGCGAACATGTCCGATCACAGTGGAGAGAGGCAGTGACGAGTCATGACAAAGAGAGCCATCACGCATCGCTTCAGATGCAAAAGATTTGTATCGCTCCCCTAGATGCAAATAGTCATGTCGTTGATTTAGTTAATGATGTTACTGGTCTGATTTCACCTGAAATTGTGAACGCACATGACGCAGTGGATATTGGGAATTAGTGTTCCCTCTAAGATTTTTGTTAGTTGGCTGGTGTTCAAAATGTGCTTTCAAGATCAAAAGAAACTTAGGTACCCTTTGTAGATTTTCCTAAAATGTGTCCATTTTAAACGAAAATGCTTTTCATCAACCATTGTTGGTGAATGACCAAAAAGTATATATATATAAAATGGTCTTCACTTTTTCCAACACGTACACACACAAGATTTTCTGATAAACGAACATACAAAGAGTCATCACAAAGGCAATGAATGAAATCAACTGCATGCAAACTTTTTAGCCAAATGTGAACCTTTTCTCTCAGGGGTTGCCCTGCGTACGGTCCTGAATGACTGTTCTTGCCTTTGTTGTGCATTGCTTACTGTCGCACTAAATCAGTGGTTTTCAACCTTTTTTTGTACCGTGACCATTGCAGTAACCCATTGTAGCCCAACAACCCCCATCTTAAACTCAAGTAAAGCAAATGTAATGCGGCTGCATACACAGAATATGTTCTGATGACCTCTCCAAAAGTATCGTTTGAAAGTTTTCTAGAAAAGAACATAAAAGTGATTTTCAAACAACAAAGGAGTTTTACATGGTCTCTTCTCTGATTGATTTCAGGCTAGCAGCTAAATCCTGCGTCCGAAATCTGAAAATGGTTTGTAGCATACTGTCTGAAGTATGACTGAGTTAAAAGTGTGTTGGTTAGCACTATATCTGAAATAGCCTAAGCAGAAAACATTCCTAGCCCACTAGCTATGCCATGGGAATAAAAACAACTACTATGTAATTAACGGCTAACACCCAGTCGCCTTCACATGTACTTATATTTTATTATATCTGCATGCAAAGTTGTAAAAAATTCCAAAAATTGATTGAAAGTGTTTGTCACATTTAGACAGTGACAGAACCACTGACAAAGCTTTGTTGTTTCGTTGCTTAATACAAAATTCTTCAGGTGGCTTAGATTTTTAGTACTCATGCGGGACACACATCTGAAAAGTTAGAAAAAAAGCTTCTTTTGCAAGTACTTTGATTCTAGGCTGTATCAAAATTGTTATAATATTCTATGAAAGCAATTAGCCTCTATGTGCGATTTCTCGTGATAAATGTTGTGAAGTTCAACGTGTTTTTGAACACTGCACAAATCCACCATGTGCAGGAATTGTTTTTCTTTTTGCCAAAACACCGCACTGCAATTCAGCTATGTTGTTGTTCCTGTATAATCTTAAGTAATGCAGCAGAGGTAATGGTCAAACATTAGATATACAGTAACTTTTTATGTAGTAGCGTTGATCAAAGCTAATTAAATCGATATTCAAAGAGACCTTCTCTAAAGTTTGCTGCATGCGTAACCTAGATCAGGGGTGGGCAGTTACTTTAACTCGGGGGCTACTTTGAGAAGGCCACGTTCAGCACAGGGCCGTACCTTCTCGTGGAAATAAAAGCAAGCCTCAGTTCAAGTTGGCCTCAACACTGAAATTTATTTTAAGTGGGAGGAATTTTATGATTAAAATTTTTTCCCTAATTGCTGCCACAGGCCACTGAAAGCGCTACGGCGGTCCACATGAGGCTAGCAAGCAACTAATTGCCCACCGCTAACCTAGATCATTCAATACTGCATAAAATTGATAGAACTGTTGCAGACCTAAAGTTAGCTATTCTGGTTGGCGTATCATAAACTCTTGTATGTAACTATACAAAGGGTGCAATGTTTGTAAAGCCACAACAGTGACTCACACCAAGCGAATCTATCACAATTTATTGCGTAAGGAAACTTGTTTCGTGTGTTACGCATCTTCAGTCCTGCGCAAGAGTCGACATATGAAACAAAAAGAAAAAATTACGCACTGTTGCTAAGACCAAAACTCAAAATTACTAAAGATGAAGATTACAAAAATTTAAGATTACTAAAAATGAAGATTACAAAAATTTAGCACAATTGCAACTCTTCCACTAAACACAGCTACAACACTGTTCAACGAACCCAGATCGCAACAGCCATTAGGCACTTTTTCTGACTGACAAAACAAACTCATCGCTTTTGGCGTGGCTTTTTGTCTCAGGTGATCACGTGGTTTGCAACAGACCGTAATGTGCAGCGGAGAAAGTCTGGCACACCAACGAAGCGAGTAATTTGGTTAAAAAGGTTTACACTCCAGTTGCGGTACAATAAACTAAGTAGTATTTCCATGCTAAAAATTTTCCAAGCAACAATTCGTCAGTCATTCCTTGTTTCTCAAAGGTATACACTTTGGTTGATTTTTTGCTGAAATGGTTTAATCTAATCCTTCACTCTTAAAACATGCATAGATGCCAGGAGTATTATGATACAATTTGCAGTTGCCGTATTTATTTGATTGTACGCCGGAGCTTATAAAATTATTTTTTTATCATTTTGTGCAGATCGAGTGTGGTTTGCAAGGAAGGGCGGCTTGCATCTTTTATTTCTTTATTTTATCGAAAGGTACGGATGACGCTCATCTTTTTTAGGTGCGTTTTTTCGACCAACTCTTTTTTTGCATTCTATTCTCTTCAGCAACACGTGCACATCCGTCCCAAGTGGAATTATGTTTAATAGAAGGCAGTTGTAGTGGTGTGTAAGCATAATTACCAATTAAAGGCGAAACATGCTAGTACATGAAAGTATCTTAGAGGCTTAGGTCACCCATGTGCATGTGCGGCTTACAATCAAGTGTGGTTTACATTAATGTTTTAACCCCATTTCATGCAACGTATAATCAAGGACGGCTAACAACTGAATAAATACGGTATTGAGATATGGATGATAACGAGATTTTTTGCATTGATATTCTCAATATGTGTATTCAGCAAAAAATAAAGGCGTAATCTTTACTGAAATGGCTTAATCTTATTATTTAAATCTTATTCTTTAACCCTCAAAACATTGGGATAGACACCAAAATTGTTTTGATACCATGTATTGTGTATGGGATATTGCCAAAAGAAGGATTTTCTGTAAAGGTGGTTGTAATTTGCATATTGGCGGGATTGCCCAATGATGACAGAGTTGGATCATTCAGACTTTTGAAGAGGACACCTCAGAGGTATAGAAACAGCAAAAAACCTTTGTATGGACAGCATTGCAAGGTTCTCCAAAAATCTGGGGTTTGGCAACTAGACTATATGATTTCTGTTGCTAAATGTTGATCAAAGTTTGGTAGGTAGTCATGCTGAAAAAAAAATGAGCAACTTTTTGAAAATGCAAATAAAATGAAAGCAGACAGAAAAGATTTTGGCTAATTTCTCAATGCAGTGAAAAATCATTTACTTGCACTTCAATCACATATCACAAACTAATTCAAATCTTTTATTGCAAAGTCATACTCTTGGAGTCAACAAAAAGTTAATATACTTTTTGGACCAGAACACTGTTCAGAATATTGTGTAAAAATTGGCCATAGACATTTCTCATAAAGTGCATTTTAGGGAAACCAACTCAAATCCCCATGTTGCATTTCAGATGACATGAAGAAGGTTGTGCTAGAAGCTTTTGAAAATGATGAAACGTTAAAAATCATGCTGAAGAGAAATAGTGTACTTTGGAAATAAAATCCATGCCCAAAAGCGACTTACTACCACTCATGAAAACAGCTGTGTAATATAATAAAAAAGCACCAGAAAAGTTGTGTTGAAAGTTTTTTTGTTGGAACATAACTACAAGGTAATGCAATTTCTTTAACTTTGCCAAACATTTGTTCATTTCATACTTGCAGGTGGCTTTACTGTATGCTTTACCAAGGGCTCGAACAGTCAAGGCTATAACAAACTGTGACTTGAATGTGTTGAGCAAGAGTGATCTAGATCATATCCTAGAAAAGTTCCCAAAGTTTTATGAAAGAATGGCCAGGATTGCTGCGGTAATAAAAACTCTTATTTGTTGACATTAACACCTTCATTTCAGAATTTTTGCTTTCCTGGATTGTTGCTTACTTTTGTAATTATATTTTATAAGAATTAGCAGTATTTAAATTTGGCTTTTTATCATAGCATTCTATGACATATAACACATGATTAGAAATGGCTAGCCTTTCATGCTTCAAAGCAGCACTGAATGGCTGATCGACAGGTAGGGCTTGTTGCTATGTAGTCTGCCACATTTGATGTCGCGCTTGACTGAAGTGCAATAAAGCCGGTAGAAGCGTGTGTGGTAGATGTATAGATCTGCCCTATGTCATTGATATAATGTGTTATATGTCATTGATCTGCCTTTTTGGTTAGTTTAACACTTTGAGAACCGGCCTACGATATATTCGCATGGCAGTTGAATGTATGAGTTTGGTTGGTCTTTGCCTTTAAACACATCATGTTTACTGTTGGCTATTAATTACATTGTTTTTGGTTCTGTTCTGCAAATAGCTACTGTATCTGTGAGCTTGACCTTGCATTATTTCATGTCAAGTTAATTTTGTCATGTTTTTTGTTTGAAGATTCACACCATTCACATATGCATTTTGTTCAGTGCTGTATTTGTGACATGGTTGGTTAAGACAAAAGTGGTGTGAATTTTTTGTGGAATAATATGTTTTTGCCTTTTCTTTCAGTGGGCCTAATTTTGCATTTAGACTGGTCCAGCTGCCTAAATGATTACGGTGTGTTTTGTAAAGACAATAACAATTCTTAAAATTATATTTTTTGCCTACATAACTTTATAAATAAAATTATTTCAAGTTTTGCTTTTTTGTCATTTGCATGGAAGTTGATTGTACTATATTCTGTTGTGAACATCTGGTATTTGTTGTTAAACAATAAGTCTTTAAGTGCACTTTTAGGTGGTGGTAGGCCTGTTACCGTTTAGTATTTCAAATGTGGCGGCCTGGAGATGGCGCCACATGTAAATAAATGGTCACCGCTAGATGGTGCCCATAAGTAACAAGTCACTGTGATAGTCACCACAAGTGAATAATCATAATTCACTTATCCCTATATAATGATAGTGCAGCCTAGTATCAGTAGAGTGATCTCGTCAGGTAAGCTCTTGCTGCTGGTTGCTTTCTTGTTAGTTTCATGCTCTGAGTTGTCATCTTTCGCTTGTGCTTGCCTAAGTAGTTCAAGCCGATACTGATACCTGTAACACAAGTCAGCTGTGGAGTCTTTTGTGCCTTGCTTTTTATTGACAGGATAGACAACAGCATGGAATTAACTCAGCAACGTTTAACCAGTTTTATTACAATGATGCAGCTATTCGTAGAGGTTCCAGACATACTAGTGATGGCTCAAGACGTGATAAGTATCACAAAGAAAGCTGTGCAAAGGTATTGATTGTTTGTGCATTACTGAACTTATTTGTTTGTCTGGTTGCAGATAGCAGTTCTGGAAGATTATGCAGTTACTAGTTGCAGATATCAAGATTTTGACAAAATTCTTGTTTGCTGACAATGAACTTCACATGAGATACATGCTTGATTTATTTAAAAAATGCACGTGGTCAATTTGTTACATAAGGAAAATGTTTTTTTTTCAGTTGAAAATCGATAGGATGCTGCTTTTACGCACTGCTCCAACCTGTTTTTTTGCTAAGATATTTTGGTCATTTGTTTCATAATAATATTAAAACTTGCCGTAACAGTATTCACTGGCCTACCATTTTGGACATGCTGACCAAATTGACTTCGTTTTTTCTGGTCCTTTAAAACAATTTGGTCAATTACTGAAAAAAATAAGTGCAACCTATATTTGAAATAAACTTTCTTGACGTTCTTCCAGGACAACACAAGTCATGTTTTTCAGGTTATCAAGCACAGATCCAGATTTATTAATGGTTGGAACCATATTACTGTTATACTTGCTACCATTTCATCTTCAGCTGTCTTATATCAGCTGTGCTACTTCAACCACATGCTTTGGCTTCATGCAATTGGAGCAATAATAGATCTTTGGTATGTTTCTTGAAATGTATTTGTCGTGAAAGTGCATCTGCTAAAAATACAGTAAATCTTCTTGCAGACATTTTTTATGTTTTCAGGTTTCTTGCTGACATGGTTGTATCATTTCATAAGAGCTACTCAGATGATTTCGGATCAACCGTTGATATTGTTGCTTTAGTGCATGTTGCATATGCAAAGGATCCTCAGAATCTTTTGCTGGACGCAGTTATGAATGCCCCTTTAGAACTATTGGTTTTTGCAATTGCCCACACTCCTGGGCAAATGGCTGTGCTGATGTTCTACTATCGATTAAACAGAGTTCTTCGAATGATCAAAACGCTTCTACTATTTTATGGCTGGGAAACGGACATCAGACGCAAGTATTCAAACTCTGTTGAAGCTGTTTTTAGATTAAATGAACATATTTTGCCAGGACTTCATGCAACTGTATTAAGAATGATAGCACCAGAATTAGCACATACTGATATATTGAAAAGGCAAATCGATTTCACCGCTATGATCTTCAGTCCCAGTGAATTCAACAAGAAAAATAAAAATTTTCACCATTCAGTGCATGATTGTTTCTCATTTAATGAAAGTGTTGCCTGGAATTATTGTTTGCAATGATGTTGTTCGTACACAAAAAATGAAATTAATCATTTCTACTTTGTGAGTAGTCCTTATTTATGTTTTGGGTAACTACACAAAACTTTTGCAACAAAAACGAGTTAATTAGGAACTTCCAGATCTGGAGCTGGGAATGGGTTGCATTAGTTGCAGTGTCACAGGCGAGTCATAAAAATACCAAATTTAATCCTTGGTTGAAAAATCTAATATGTTTTTTACTAATTCAACAACTTTGAGTAACGATAATTCTTACATAGATGACAGCTTCTCCGCCTCTGCTTTAGATCATATTTGCATTGAGAACAAAGTCATGCTTGCAATATTACTGGTAACAAGGCTTATCTCAGCAACCAATCACTCAAATATTTCGATGCTTTGTGGTGAAAGGTTACTTTGCATGTGCAGTAAATGGCTAAAATATGCGTATTGAAGTTTGATGGGCTTCAATTTGCTGAGTTTGGTGGAGTGCGTTTATTGTTTTTAAATATAGTGTGGGAGACATTTCATCCTATACTGTATTTGGAGGTCTCATGTATTGCAATCCAACAAGCCGCATGCTAATGTCTTTACGTGTATGAAATGTAAATTACTTGCAGACACGGAATGTGTTTGTTCATCCATCTTCTAACTCAAATATCTCTGGAGGGATGCAGGGCAGCAGCAACCTTTGCTGGCTGATCCTGCAAACAAAACTAAGCAAACTTGAATATTAGAGATGCACTCGTGCCTCTTGGACTTCACCAAGCTTTTGCAATCCGATGCATCTGCATCGGAAATGCATGAGAATTATATTATGTTTCTGAAAAACAAAAAGTACAGTAAACCTCGGTTAATTATGATCTTCGCCAAAACTGGTAGTACGAATGATTTTTAACATTATTCTTTGTAAACATCTTCGGTTTATGTGGATTTTTTAATCTGGATCTTCACCCATTCTGGATAAAATCTGCTCTTTTCACATCTTGTAATCAGGATTTTTCTGCACTTCCATGTTGCTGTGTTCTTAAGTGCACTGATTAGTCTCTGGGAAAAAATTGGTAGTTTTGATACGCAACGCTAGTGTGCTTACGATCAACAACGAACGCTTAAACAATGGGATTATTGTAGAAACGATTTTTACGTCATACGCGGGAATGCCATATCATGCTGCCGCACCACGGATTCAGTGCAATCTATTAATAAGTGTTGAGTATGCGTGTGTAGAACATTATCCCTAAGTGCTTGCACCCAATATAATGTCTGGCGGGCATTGGCAATACCTTCCAAATAGAAGAACTGTTCATGGACCAGTTGTAGAAATCTCTGCGTTTGTCAAATATCCCAGATTTCTTCGCAGCCAAGAAATCTTAATTTATGAACTTAAGATTGTTCATAACTCCTTGGAACCGGCTGTCACTAGTCTGATGTACCATTGTAAATACATCAATAAATTCGTGTTGCTTCAGCAAAAGTTTAATGTTGGGTCGTAATTGTGTTCAATTTCAGTGATTTTTCACCGATATCACAGTACTTGACGTCAGCTAAGAAACAACCATCTTCGGTTAATCCGGATCTCCTAAACCGTCGGTCAAATCGAATCTGGATTAACCAAGGTTTACTGTACAAACTGACTAAAAAGGCTTTCTCTAAATCAAAGCATCGTTATAGAAGTGAAACGATTTCCTGTACCTTGCTTCATGATACGTGATGTTAGCTATATGAAATTACTTCAAGCTGATAGGTTATCATACTAATTAAGTTCATTAAATTAATCAGTTTATATTTTCCCAGTGTCCTTTTCCATCGGATGTACAAGTTTTTCCTGGGTTTACTTTTTATTACAAATGCTACTGCTGGTGGGTGGTATGCAGTTTCCTGCCCAAACGGTCTATGCCGTTTAGATGGTTGGACTAGCCTCTTGTCAACAAGTAAGTTTCCCACTGCATGTTAACATCTTATGTGCCTTTGCATTTGTGCGATATTGAACGTTCTGATTTTAAAAGATTACAGATCAAAGATGATCTTGAGTACTTCCCTAATTCCCTATTTGGATTGCATATACTGGGTGACAGCAACTATGACTTCTACTGGATATGGTGACATTAAACCCTTGACACAATCAGAAATGATATATTCGTGCTTTGTTGCAATATTGGGAAAAATTGTTATTGGCTATATGCTAGGCACAGTTGCTGCGACATTGGCCAATGATGAAAGTTTAAAAGTGTGGTATGAGCAGAGAGTTGCGGTGAGTGTTTATAAAAGCAGGCTTTTCTTTTCCTAATTTATTTGTTGTTCATTTGGTTAGAACAGGGGTTCCCAACCTTTTTTTTGACCATCTAGTCCTTCACCATTACAAAAGATAAGCATGTGCCCCTTCAGCATTTCAAGAGATGAACATGAATCCTGAAAATTTTTTATGACAAAATATTTTATCATGATCAATCAAAGATATATTTAACAATAAGCATACAACGGTTTTCACAAATAATAATCACTGATGTATGTATGTATATTTGCAAATAAAAGATACATAAATATATATTTCTCTTTTATTGGTTACCTTTAAATGTACCCCTTTGGATTGGCAAATGAACCTCACAATGTCCCTATTGTCTCACATCCAAAATGAAACACGCTTCTACTGCTTTTGTCTTCAGCATGTGCAACAGTATCAAGTAATTTACAAAGAAACATCTGTTCTAAGCCTAATTAACCTTTTTACTACCGGGATTTGTCCAACTTGGGCAAGCCATAACTCGCCCACAGTTTGAGCTAGGGAGCTGTTCAAACCCACAAAAGATGTGGAAAGTCCTGTAGTGTCCATTTTTTTAATTGCAAATTTTTGGATTTGTGTTTTTTTGTGGGTTATGTCACAATAGGAAGAAGTTAGGGCATTTTGGTGACCCTGGGTCCCAACCGCATGGGGTAATCTTTCTTTTTTTAATAAAAACTAGGCAAAAATCCGCATTTTTAAAGACCTTCGTTGACCTTCTAGTGTTTGTGTCTTGCAAGTATGACTTTAAACCACAAAATAAATCAACAAAGAATTTATTAATCCGCTAGGGAATTAATAATACAAAGCGTTGGTTTCAGGCTCTAATTTTTTCACCACAAACGCTAGAAAGACAATCAAGGGCTCTGGACTCGGATTTTAGCCAAGTTTCCAATGAGTCAAAAAATTCCCTCTAGAGGTTGGGGGCGAGGGCCTGGTAACCGGAGCCAAAATTGCGTGGACCTACCCTGCTTACGACGTAACCCACAAACAACAAAATCCAAATGTTTCCAATTTTTTCAATGCAAACTTGAAGACTCCATCTTTTCAGGATTTGAATAGCTCTCTCGCTCAATTGGCTGGCGACTTGATCCAAAGTTCTCCAAAAAAGTGGTGCATATTAGATCTGGTAAGATATTTAGACGTGGGCATAAACATATTTGTTTCTACTCCAATTACTTAGTCGGGTAGATGTTATGGACATTGCAAAATAGCAATTAGCAACAGCTGCTATTTACACTAAATTCATGTGTATACCAACCTCTTCCTAAACATTGTTAACTTCACAGACGCATGGGTGACTTTAAAGAATCAGTCGAAACATCAATGTCTCTGTTTGAGAATATGTTTTAGATAGGACACAACAGTCTCAGATAGTTGTATTCAACTGCTCAAGCACACAGCGTATGTCGTGCACGCTACTGCAGTAGAATGGCGCAACGAGGTTAGATTCATTTATCAAATAATCGTATGCAGTTGTCTTGAGACAAGATTTGTTTGTTTTTCCTGCATGGCTCTGGTAATTTGAGTGTTGTCTGAATGAAAGCCGAATTTATGAAATCCATGTTTTCTTGTGCCTTGACCCAAAGTCCACATGTTTTCCACTGTTCGGTAAGGGGCCTGTTGTATAATGAATTGACTGATGTAGTGTTAAAGAAACGTAAGCAGTTGTTCTGTTCTGATTGATTGCAAGGGAACTGGGCATCTGTGTGCAAAACATGAGTCTGAAAACGATTACTTTTAGTGTGATTTCTGGGTAGCTATGTAATGATGATTTTGAGGTTGGAGCGTTTTGCTCGTAACCAGTAGGTCAATCTTCACTTCTCGATCAAGTCATTTACTGACTTTTAAAATTTGACGCTTGAGTAATCATACCTGATGCTCAGCGTACAGGAATGCTACAGGAAAATATCTCGAACCAGTAATGCAGTTATGGTTATGATGACAACAGATGCTGGTCATCTTTCCACTGCAAAAACCCTTCTTGTTGCACAAACTTTTCCCGCAAAGTGTGGAAATTGTTTTTCTACACCAAAAACAAATCACCTCGCAAACATGGACTATAACAGTGTTGCATAAATTGTGTCTATTCTATTCGTCTTCTGTGCTTAACATCTCTATCCACCGACCGGGCATCGTGTGTAATTTGTATCTTGCTCACTGCATACGTCGCTACGTGGATACAAATAGTAGCAAAACACTGAGAAATTGGAATACGCTATAAAAACGTGACAATTTTAGTAAACCAGAGTTGAGCTCGCTGACTATTAGTTCATATCTTTACGATTTCACTTAAACAAATATAAATTTGCGCTTAGCCCCTGCAAACTCAAAGCCTATTGGTTTACTCATAATGGAACTGTATGTAATTAAGAACTGCCATAAAGAGCCGGGGAAGTGCAATCTGCCTTGCCTCCGAAATAGTAATGAAGTGTAAGAGAGAGGAGCTCTCTCATCTGCGGCTGGGCAGGGTAACAATCAGCCATTGATAAAATGTCATTACTTTTGACAGATTTAGCATTCCAGAAAACTCATTTCAATTTTGTAAGTATTTTGGTAAGTCTACTAGTCTAAACTTTTCTTAATACAGTAAACCTTGGTTAATCTGGATTCGATTTGACCAATGATTTTGTCTGGTTTAGGCGAAGATCCGGATTAACCGAAGATGGTTGTTTCTGTAGCCTGACGTCATCAAAGTACTGCTATATCGGTGAAAAATCACGAAAGTGAACACATTTACGACCCAACAGCAAACAGTTGCTGAAGCAACACGAATTTATTGATGTATTTACAACGGTACATCAGACTAGTGACAGCCTGTTCCAAGCAGTTATGAACAATCTAAAGTTAATAATTTAAGATTACTTGGCTGCAAAGAAATCTGGGATTTTTGATAAAGGCACAGAGATTTCTGCGACTGGTCCATGAACAGTTCTTCTATTTGGAAGGTAATGCTTATTCCCTCCAGACTTTATACCGGGTACAATACACTCAGGGATAATGCTCCACACGCATACTCAACACTGATCAATAGACTGAAACCGTAGTGCGCCAGCAACTTGATATGCTTGTATTTGACGTGATAACCTTTTCTACGATAACGAATGTTGCGCGCAGTTGCGGCCATTGTTATAATTCTAAACGTTCGTTGGTGATCGTGAGCACGCTTGTGTTGCATCTGAAAGCTGCCGAATCGTTCCTAGCGACCAGTCAGTGCACTTAAGAACACAACAGCGTGGAAATGCAGAAAATCCGGATGAGGAGATGTGAAAAGAGTAGATTTTATCCGGTATTGGTAAAGATCGGGATAAACCAAAGATTTATATAAAGAACAACGTTAGAAATCATTCGTACCACCAGTTTTATCCGATTTCGGCGAAGATCCGGATTAACCGAGGTTTACTGGACTACATTTAGGTACTTGTAATTTTTGTTGAAACCATTAAGCGCAAAAATACGGTATACAAAATATTTACATAAAATTGTGTTTGGTAGCAGTGATTGTAAGTGTAAAAGTGGTAACAATGATTTAGGTCTACGTCAAAATCGCCTGGAAGTTGTAATTTCTGCTTCATGTCTACATCAATTGATGAGTTCCTCTGCTGTCGTGTTCTACCAATTCGCCACCCCAATCTGCTGGCCCAATAATTCACTGATAAGCAAAGATTTTTAGCAACACTAATGGATGATCAAATCAAAAACAATTTTGTGACTCAACAAAACGTAATAGTGTGAACTTCGCAAGCAGTTCATGTATGCTTCTCTCGTGCAGCTTCTGCCTTTTTGTTGAGTGTGCTTGTTTAGAGTGTAATCATTTTGCTTGTGTTTACAGAGTGTGAAAACATACATGTTAGACTTGCATTTTGTCAAGGAACTCTTCAGTCGTGTGGTACAGTACTATGACTACATGTGGATGAAGAACCACGGTGTTAATGTTATGAGTTTGTTTCCCGATTTGTCCTTCAGGTACAGAATGTTTGGCTGACGTTTATTCTATTTTCACACTTATATCTTCATTTGCTTTGAATATGTGCTAAACTGGGATGGTTAGAAGGAATAAAGTGCTTTTGCATCCCATATGACAATAAGTTTTACCCTTAAACGTTTTGGTACCTACTAGCACAAGTGTGTTCCAGTGGCAAGATGATCAAAAATATTTTAGGGCTTCTTTAACTTAGCAGGTAACCATAATTTATCTATAAATGTTTATTGAACAAAGCTTGCATGCAGTGATGGTCTTAGTAATTTGGGGCCCTGAGTTCTGTTGACGTCTCCATGTTCGTTCAACTGTGGTACGACCTTTTTGCAAAATAGGAGTCAAAAAATTATGTTACACGCTATGGACGTCATGACACAAATCAGAAATCGACTGATATGACTTTTTTTAAGCCGACATGGATGTATCGGCCATTTATGATCCGATAGCCGATATTTCCAAAATTTTTGAATCTTGTTTTCTGCATCATTATAAAAAATGTGATGTATTTTATGCCACACCTTTTTTTCAAAAACTTAAAAAAGCAGTATTATGAGCTAAATTAATGAAGTTGCGGCAGCAATTTCAATGTTTCGTAACTTGTTAGCATTGTATACACTGTTTGCAATGAATACACACAGTGCCATGAATTAAAAAAGGAATGTTAAAATAACAAAACGATAAGAACAGAACACAATGTAAGAGAACTGCCTATCGTGCTTAAACCAAAAAAAGCAAAAACAATGCTTGAAAGTTGAAAGATGGTGAACAATCTTCTTCATCTTTTGAGCGAGTTATTGAAACCACTGCTTGGCCGCACTAGATCTTGGGGCAGGTGTTGAGCAGCTATTCAATTGTCTCATCGTCCAGAACCGTCAGGCCATGAAATCGATGGATTGGACAGTGGAGGACAACGTGGTCGACGGTTTGTTTTTCTACGCCACACTCACAGGCCGCAGAGGAGGCCATACCCCATTTCTACAAGCAGGAGCAGAAACGTTGGACACCGTTGCAGAGGCGGTTAAGCTGGACCTACGCTCTTCTTGAGAGGGTCATTCCAGGTGGGTGGGTGCCGGTGTCGGGGATGAGAATGCGGAGTCTTGTGGTTCTATCCGTCTACTCCGCATTCCACTGGTAATCTGCCCACTGTGCCCCACGTATGTTGTCAGATAAACTGAGGAGATGTTGTGCGGTGGGTACAAATGGGTGTCTAGCTTTTAGGCGCCGTGCGTTTGCATTCGATGGGTGGGTGAGCGCTAAGTGGAGCAGATGTCCAGGCTCCGTGGCACAGCGCACTAGGGGCAGTGTGGCTCCAATGTGATGAAGCTCAGGACGTTGGATGCCTGCAACGGTTGGAAGGTTGTCCGCTGGCGTAGGACACAGGCATCCTGTCACAATTCGCAAGGCGTCATTGATGGCAGGGTTGATGAGGCGGGTATGACCACTGCAGCACCAAACAGGCGCACATTACTCTGCAGTTGAGTGCACCAAGGCTAGGGTGGCTATTCACAGAGTTGTTGCTCCAGCACCTCAGTCAGAGCCAGCAAGACTCCTCAGGAGCGTGATGCATGATGTCAGCTTCTTGCAAAGTGACTCAAGGTGTCGGCAGTACGTGAGCAACCTGTCTAACGTTACTCCGAGATATTTAGGCTCGGAGCAGAAGGGCAGGGTTTTGTTGTTGTATTTGACTTTCAGCTCACGTTTAGCTTCCTTGTTGAGGTGGAAGGCTGCCGACACCATTTTTGTAGTGCTGAGCTTTACCTTTCAAGTCTGGAGGTATACACTTACAGTTGCCATGTCCTTGGTCAGCACCGCTTCCACTGCCTGCCAGTCTCCATCAGCCTGTATGATTGCTACGTTGTCAGCATAATCATACTTTCTGGAGACGGTGGTTGGCAGGCCAGAGGTAGATGTTGAAGAGAAGAGGTGCCAGGACAGATCCCTGTGGGACGCCGTTCGTGAGGCGTTGCAACCTGCTTCTTTTGCTGTTTTCGGTGGTGAGGGTGAAGCTGCGATCGCCAACCATCTCCATGATCATGTGAACCATGTGTCTATCAGGCAGCAATAACAGCAGCTTGCAGGTGAGGCCACGGTGCCATACAGTGTGGCAGGCTGAGGTCAACAAACACAGCTCTGGCCTTCTTATCAGCCGAAAAGCTATCCTCGATGTCCTGTGTCAGCAGGATGAACTGGTCTACTGTCGACCTCCCATGTCGAAAGCCTGCCTGCTCCCGAGGGAGTAATGAGTCGATGATTGAGTCGACACGAGCGTAGATGAGTCTCTCGAGGATTTTGAAGGGGACACAGCAGGGATATGGGACGGTAACTCTGGGTCCCCCAATGGCTTTTACTATTAGTGCTCTTCTCCAGATCTTTGGAATTTTGAGTTGGCGCGTGCATGAACTGAGGAAGTCGCAAAACCAAGGTTTGAGAGCCGACCCGGCAGGGAGTTTGAACTCCAGGAAGATGGAGTCCAATCCCGGAGACTTTTCTGGCTTCGGGCATCTAAGGACAGCAGCAAGCTCCTTCGGTCTAAAGGGTTCAGAGATACTGTGACCCTCAGGTGTTGGGATTTTCCATAGGTCGGACAGCTGCTTGTTGACCAGCCTGGTGGACTTGCAATCCCTGGTCTCCTCTGCTCCGTTCTTCACAAGTTGCGGGGCGATGGAGTTTGCCGAGATGGGGCACTGGTGAAAGAAGCGTCCAAACCTGCCAGTTAGTTTGTTAACAGTTCTCCACACCTTGCGGCTAGAGTGCAAGAAGTCGATGGAATTTACTGCTTCCTCCCATCTCCCCTGCTTCTGCCCGAGCTGAGAAAGTAGGGACGAAGCGGCTCTGTTAAAGTCAGTCCCCACTTGGGCTCGGGTAAAGGAGTGAGAAGTGGTCACGCACTCTTTGTCCCAGCATGGCACATAGTTCTTCCAGCGGCCACATGGGATACATTGTTTGGCTGCAGAAAGTGGGCTCTTGCAAAAGTCCTGGTATGCCCTCTCAATATTTGATGTGTCCAGATATGGCAATCTCTCAACGGATTCATCTGTGAGATGGCAAAAGCGCTTCCAATCAGCCTTACGAAAGTTCCAACGCTTCACTGGGTCGCTGTGGTCAGGAACCCTGAGCATCGTGGCATTATGAGAGAAGGCCGATGTTGTGACCTCGGCAACTTTCCTAGAACACGTCTGTCCGACAGTCGGCTGTCTTGGCCGAAACTCGCGAAGGCCAGGTCTGGGTTGGTGCCAACGTTCCATCTATGAGAGAAAAAGCTGGTTGTTTCCTTTGGGTTATACAACAGACCAAGATTGCTGGATGTTGCCCAGGCGTCCAGGCTCTCACCGTCAGATGTTTTGTTGTAACTCCAGTTGATATGTTGGCAATTGAAGTCACCAACATAAAAATTGTGGTGTGGGAACGTCGGGATGGCCGTTGGTGTGAATCGCGAGCGTGGTGGTTTGTAGACGTTAATGATCTTGTATCCTGCAACGTCTCCGCACAACCACTCAATCTCTGTGACCATTCCAACCGCTCATGGACAAACGTGGCAAGGCTATACTTCCTGCTCAGGACTGACCCAGCTATTGAAATGTTGGGAATCACTAGCTTATCTGCAGTTGTACAGTGGGTCTCCTGTAGGGCGATGATGAAGGCCTTGTTCTTATAGGATAGCTGCTCAATGACAGAGATTTTGTCTGCGGTAAGCCGCTCGTGTTCAGCTGGTGTATGTTGAGTTGTGGGTCTTCAGCAGCATTTCTGCTGCCGCGCCCTGAGAAGTCAACGTTTCGATATAGTCATACAAGTTTTTAAGGAAACGTTTGCAAGTTTTTAACGTGTTAACATGTTTTTAGCGCTAGTAGAGCCTGATTATGTTTATCGAAGTCCTGGCGTCTCCAAAGCTGAAAGAAAATCAACATTTATGTTGCCAAGTGCCTTGAGAAACGATGCCACGAAATAATTGAATCAAAGCTGAATGATACCCAATGCGGTTTTCGTCCCGCCCGTGACACTACAGACTAGAGTCCTGCACGGTTTGAAACTTTGTGTCCGCACCCGCAAAATTTAAACCCGCCCCGCACCTGTGCACTTCTAACCCGCACCCGCCCTGCCCCGCAGACCATCCCAACCCGCACCTGTCCGTAAACCACTAAAAACTCATAACCAGAGCAAGTTTTTGTTGCAATAAAATCGTGAAAAATATCCATTTATTTGTAAGAAAAGTTGCATTTATGCACAAGCATTTTAAACGACAGTGATTTGCTCAAGCGATCTTTTTACATATAGGCCTAATCCTAAATATTTCCAAACATTATCTGGTGAGAAATGGCGATCATTTGCCAACAGTTTGCGTAGCATTCTAAAACGTCGCTCCACAGTGCATGCAGTTGCTTGGCAATTTTAGAATTTGGCCTACAGTTCTGGACTGATGTTTGTTTGGCCGGGTCATTTCTACAATTGCTTTTAGGTCATTATTCAGTTCGAATCGGTTATCAAAGAGCACAGAACTGTACTGAAATAGTTCTCAAGCATGAATTTTAAATCACACTTTTACATTTTACACAATAGGCCTACTTGATAAAAGTTACATGTGAAAAAGGAAAAAGTTGCAATATAAAATTCCTGCAACCAGCTCATCGTACAATATAAATTCTGAGTATTTCAGAAGCTGTTGGAAGCTGTAAAAAAAGTTGAAAAACTTGCCCTACTCATATCGTCTGAAGACAAGTCTAACAAGCAGCAAAATCAAGCTACTCAATTCTTTTCTTTGACAACCAAACCAAAACTTTCCACAGATCTGATCTTTCGCAGTCAACAGATTTGAGTGATAAAAAACACGTTTCAGTTCGTTTGTGACTAGCTGTGCGTTAAGCGTTGTTTTATCCATTTAGAAGTGCTGCTAGACTGAAGTATTCCTCACCAAGTATGACGATAGCATTGGAAAATGTTCACTTGCCCACCACATGGCAAGAGTCTGAGCTAATGCTTCGTAACAATGGGTTGTTACATCGTGGTGTAATAATTGCTGCAGGTCTACTGTCCTATGAGCGCAATTCTGGCAAACAACTCTAGTACTGCACATTCATGTGTTTTGCGATTTTTGAGCTGATTAAGTTCAGGTGCTTTGGCTCAACACTTAGTTACCCGCACAAAGAATTTCTTAACTCGCGCCCGCCCCGCACCCGCACACAAAGCAATGCGGGTTCCCGCCCCGCAAACGCGGGTACCCGCAACTCGCGCGGGTTAACCCGCCCCGCGCAGGACTCTACTACAAACCACATTTCACTCTTCAGCAAAATTTTGAGAATTCTTTTGAGCATCGTAAAGGCGTCTTCACGTGCTTTGTCAACCTCGAGAAAACATACGACCGGGTTCCTCGTGAAAAGCTTCGTGTAGTGTTGCCTGAGTACGGTGTTGACGGCTGCCTGTTACTGGCCGTCAAATCACTGTATTCCTGCTCAAAAGTTTGTGTCCGTGTCGGGAGAGTTAAATCAGGATCTTTGGTGTTGGACTCTGACAAGGGTGTGTGCTGTCACCGCTGCTTTTCATAGTCAACATCAGCAGTTCTCAACATTTTCGCTGAAGGGAGCCAAATCCAGACCTATGAGTTTGATTTTGTTGAAGAGCCTAACTAAAAATTGTTAACACAATTCAGTTGACACGTTTTGTTTTACAACAGAATGAAGTGTGTTATACAAAATATTAGACGTTATATTGAAAAACTGCTGAGGGCCGCACAAAGGGTGCCTGGCATCCGAATGCGGCCCTCAGAACCGGGGTTGAGAACCACTGGTCTACATAAATTGGATAGACAGTCAAAGCCGAATCGACGAGAGTGTCACAGTGGGGAGCTGCAGGATCAATAATTTACTTTTTGCAGACGATGTAGCACTGCTAGAATCTTCTCAACGGTCTTCAGCATGCACTCGATCGGTTTTCTGCTACGTGCGACCGAGCCGAAATGAAAATCCGCACTAAAATACCGAGACTATGTCTCTACAAACCCAAGGCAGTGTATGCGGCAAGTGAGCGGCACTATATACTGCAGAACGCGGAGAAGTTCAAGTACCTAGGGGTGGTATTTTCCGGTGGAAGGCGGAGCGCCAGGAGATTGATACACGGATTGGATTGGTAAAGCTAACACAGTTCTACGTGAGTTTTATTGCTCTGTGGCCACAAAACGTGTTTCCATGTGCACTCTCACAAATATACAGACAGTTGAAAATTACCAGTTCCAAACCTAGAGAATGGGGATAGTCAATGACACATAATGATCATTGTTATGCCATCAATCGATGGAACTTGTAGGCCTAATTTGCAGTTCATTTCCTCAACGCGCTAACTGCCTGGCTGAAGTTCGCGCTGATTCCGCTGAGCAGTATGGTAAATTGATGGAGGGTCGGTGGGTACGGTGAGATCTTTCGACTGGTTGGTCTCCAGTATATTTAAATTAAACCGGATACTGACGATGGCTTTGTGGAATTGTTTCAGGGAAAATATTTGTTCATAAAAATAGATTGAAACAACGTTTAGCTTTAAGCACAAAGCTTTCGACGTTTATGAGAGTTTGCTTGCCACTGCGTTGATGAAGTGTCTACCAACCCTGCTTTAGCACATCCACCTTCATTCGTTCGTGTCGCACACAAACCTGGAACCAAGCAATACGTCTACTAACTACTGTAGTCTGATAAATCAAAAAACACTTTGAAGTACTACTACATCAATATGGTGGAGTGGTAACTTTTACCTTTCGCAAAAACTTAACACATCCATCCTGTTGTAAGTATAATCGAATAATGCATGAAGAAAATGTACTAATACAGTGTTACGAATATTTATTTTCTAAATCTCTGCAGGTTTAGGGCAAAGGAAAACATGATAGTTCAAGAAAGTAAGGAAAGCTTTCCTAAAATTATTTAAACGTTTAGTTCTAACTCCAAAAGAAACTGAAAGCAGTTGAGGTAACATTACATTAGCAGCTGTTGAAGCATACAGCCGACAATGCAAGTACACACATATACATTGGTGTTTGCAATATGATTCTCCCAAGCGAAACCAGTTTCTTACATAACTGTTTGAACAATGGAGTCACTCTAGGGCCACGTTGAGCTTTGTAAGAACTTACTGTTTTTAGATTTTCATTGTCCAGAAGTACAGGTAAACATGCCTTTCATCTCAAGTAAATACTTTGGGATATAACAAACCAACCATAATGTTTATGATGAGACTGGAATTAATAAAATATGCTGTATTGACTCACACATTCAGAATTCAATGTAGGTTTGACTTTCACAAGCTACAAACACTACACTTTTGGCAGTAAAACTTAAACAATATCACAAAACTGCAAATTTTTGGTAGGTCACTTGCATGAAAAATAGGTTTATTGCAATGGTTTTCTGCAGATCATATTTTGCTTAGGGATATGTAAATTGGGCAATTAGTAGATTTATAAACAAGAATTGTAAGCTACCAGTTAAACCTTGCAACTAATAGCAACACAATTGATAAAAGTAAGGACTCTGTTATTGATTTGAAACCTCTTAAATTTTGATTGAGGGACCCATATCTTTTTGAAGAGTATTGGGCACCTTATCCATGTTACCTTTTGTATAGGGCCCATTGTCCTGTGAATGTACAGTTGAGCCTGATAGACCTCCTTATCCTTTGATTACGGGACCTGAACATCTTGGTTGAGGACCTTCTGCGTTTCGACTGGGACCCCTTGTCCTTTGATCATAGAGAAAATTATTTACGGTTCATCATTTCTGTTTGGCTTCTTATCTTCAGGTTGAAAATCCAAATGACTAAAACATATTATTAAAAACAACATAGAGCAAACCAAATTAGTTTTATTGTGTAATCATTGTAATACAAATACAATCATAAAGAAAATCTCAAATTTTTGAAAGCACATAAACTAAAAATGGGGGCCCACAAAGTGCGTAAATTGAAAATCGAGGCTCGTATTTTGCACATCTTCCACACTCATTAAGACCACTACTGCTTGCATATTCGAGTTAATTTCTGATGTCATATAATGCTTTTTTGAATTAATTCCTAAGAAAGTTTGTATACGTCTGACGTATAAAAAACAAAGTTTGAAACCTGAAAGTCGTGCTGCTGCTGAGAAAAGGAAAGTGCTTCCTGGTCAAAGAAAAGCGGCATTCCACAAAAAATATACACTGTGTTTTGACAACTGCCATGCTGAAGCAAACAAAAAGGTAACATAACCTTATGCCAACAAGAAGTTAAGTGAAATTGATAACGGATGCTTAAAGGCAGCAGTGGTTCACGAATTAGTTTGACCAAGGCGTTCGCAGTTGTCACAGCAATTTTGCAGAGGAATTTGGATGTTGGAGAAAACTTGAAGAGATCCATTCAAATGAAATACTGATGCACAAGTTACATGCCGGCGTAGATGGTTTTATTGTGTGATTCGTTTGTTTCGTTTAGCTTCCGCATTAGCAAGGATGATTAGCAACATTTTTGTTCCAACAAATAATTTTTCAAAATGTATTGTCCAACAATTTGGTTTCGAGTGTGCAAGCAACTACAAATGCGTTGCATATGAACTGTGAAGTGTTTGTACAATAATTAACGTGAATTTGTGTTGCAAGATTATAATCAATGTGAATTTGTGTTTGCAACATTATAATCAATGTGAATTTGTGTTTGCAACATTATAATTAATGTGTATTTGCATAAACTCAACAGAAACAAATCGTAGGTAATTTTTCACAGGATTGGTTGCAGACATGGGGTAATCGTCAATCGTAATCGACTATTACTTTCGCGATTAAGCCTGGAAATCTTCACCCTACATCACTGTGCGATGAACCGCGATTGTGGTGGCTGGGTTTCCTCTTTTTTCATCGTTTGTTATGGTTCAGGGGAGGCTATTTGCTTGTCTATGTGGTTTAAATCCAGACAGTCCAGGGGCAAGCACAGCGTTTCTAGCTAATTCTCGCTTTGTTCCAGATAGCCTTCCTGTCGGACGCCAGAAGTAACGTAGTGACTCTAGTGAGACGTAGCAACAAAATAGGAGCTCACCTTGAAAACGTTTTACACTTCATAAACAGAATAGCGGGACATCATGAGGAGAGGTGTTCGTTTCACTTATATATATTCAGAGTGAACTTATGGATGTAAGTGCTGTAGTAGGCTATGTTTACAATTAGTGCAGTAATTTATACACAGCAAATTAACTTTCTTTCAGAGGAGTAAGGTACTTTGATCCAAGTCGAAAGTACCTTTCCACAACACTGACAACTATCATGTCAACCGTGATCCACCAGATGCTGGTAAAAAAAAACTCAACGAAACCTGTAAGGTTTTGTTAACAATTGACTGTTGGTCCAATAGACTGATGCCCAGCTATATTGTCATCACTGTTCATTTCAAATCAAAAGCTCCACAATGCTATGTTGCCTTGCAGACGATCGTAACCAGCAGTTAGAAGAAATAGTCAGCAATTTTGAAATTACGAACAAACGAATTTTCAGCGTTGCTGGATGAATGTTCATTGTTCGAGCCTGATAGATATCGTTTGCCTGATGAAATATTTGAAACGTTGATGTTCATCAACTGTAACAAAGATTTCAAATATTGATTATTTTTGTTTAATCAATATTTTAAAGTGTTTGTTGCAATTGAGTAATTGACGGGTGGCCAGCCAAATGTAAAAACCGCCCGCAACACTTAGCTTATATTTTGGTTTTAGTATCCTTTTAATAGCTTTTTGGTACGGTATTGTCTTTTTGTGTTTTTCAGAGTGTTTTCTGTTGTTTTGGGGTTTTAGTATAGCCATCCATACCCGGAATCACCATCATTTCTCAAGTTTTCTGTTCTAGTCTTGCTTAGCAGGTCCCTTACACAGGCCAGTGGGCCTCTTTCAGCTACGTTTCATCTCTAGCTCAAACGTCTAGTTTCGCCACTGGTTTGTTGACTGCACGAACGTCTCAGTAAACAATCACTGTTTTTTCTTTTATCAGGTGCTTGATCCTTACAGATTAGTAATTTCGTTTATTACATTGATTTATACCATATGTTGTCTGAAAATATACTTACACAAAACTATGTAAATGGGTTTTGTTTTCTTTCTGAGGATGTTTCAAGACAAATGTAAGCGCGATTGTAATCGTGATTAATTTCAATGTAATCGTAATCAAGCAGATGGCAAGTAATTGTAATCGATTACATTTGTGCTGTATTCGCTCCATGTCTGGTTAGTTGTAATTGCTGTGGAAAAACCGTTCTTTTGACAATACTTTAGCTGAGAGTAACTAACATTTTGCTTACAGCTTGCGTGCTGATATCTACAGCCATATATGCAAAAGTATGATCAAAAATATTGAGATATTTGATGAGTGTCCCGGTAGTTTTATGCGACATTTATGCATGGAAATGAAGCCAGTATCATTTATGCCTGGAGACTACATCTGTTTGCAGGTTTGGCACTGCAATCTAGTTGAAAATTGCGTCGAAGTTTACATGTTTTCATATCTCATTTCATATATTTCGCTTGATGCCTATTGAAGGCTGGCCAAAGCTTAAAAGTGTCAATAACCCATATCTTAACAGCCTGGAAACGGATACATCGAGGCGGTGGTGTCTAAACGACCGTATCCTGTTTTGCCTTCCAACGGTCTGAAAAAAATGTGTCTCGTATCCGTTTTTGGGCCACAGAAAACTGAGTTGGAGACCAGAGATGAGCACGGATCAGGACTGAAGCCGATTTTTCCTGGATCGGACTAGAATTTTTTTGAAAATTGGCAGATCGGGACTGGATCGGACTGTTGCGATCGGAAATCCCGAGTAGCATGCGCGCAAAGCTTCGCACCGTGGCAGCAAGCAACAATAGAGATCATGCTCGCAATCTCTCTCACTGTTGCTTGCTCGCGCTACACATATGATGGTGTTATTCTTCACGCACATCCCGTTCGTGGTGAATCACACAATCAACGCAACGCCACCGGAGAGGTTGCAACAAGACTGAGAAAATTTTTGTTGCTTTAATGTGATTATTCTGAAAATATCATAAATTTTAGTTGTTATCCGATTTCACAGGTTTGCTAAATGGTAGTGTATATTTTGCTATTAAATGCAAAAACTCTGCTGGGAATATGTTGCAATGCCATCTGCATCCACCTATGTTCACATATAACGTTGAGTTCTAGTAGCAGTGTGAACATAGTTGAATGGTTAGTGTCTGTGCCTGCTGTGCGATTGTTCGTTGGTTGTGCTCTCGCCATTTCCTTTGGCTTAGCCTGTGAATGTTACACCTTTGATAAGAGTGCTTTTGATGTACTCTTTCAAAAAGTTGAGGGTTTACGTTTAGGGTTTGGGTTTAGGTTTGAATTTTGGGTTTAGCTTTTAGTTTTGGGTTTAGCTTTTAGGTTTTGGGTTTAAGTTTTGGTTTTGGGTTTAGCTTTTAGGTTTTGTGTTTAAGTTTTGGGTTGAGGTTTTTGGATTAGGTTTTGGGTTTAGTACACGAAAAGCGGAAGTGCTAAATAGCCTTATAATAAATACTACGGCCAAAGCAAACGATACAACTGACATCTTGCAAACGTTTCGATAACAACTGTTATCATCTTCTGTGCATAGCAATAGAAC
>Ga0210059_1002594_pt1 | contig 28429 bp, 13 predicted proteins | sample Ectturendosymbi2_FD_188042 | JGI IMG/M metagenome (GOLD analysis project Ga0210059, IMG submission 188042) | Ecteinascidia turbinata endosymbiont from Florida, USA - Sample 2 (SPAdes) (version 2) | ecosystem: Host-associated > Tunicates > Ascidians > Unclassified | place: Key West, Florida...
TCAATGCGTTGAGATTCTCCCCTTGGGCTAGTTTTATTTTTGTTTTCTGAATATTAGAACGCAAATCTGCGTAGCTTTAATATTTGTTTATTAAGTTGTAGCACGCATTAATTTTGCGCTGCTACATAACTACTAGCTACAGCAACAATAACCAAGGTTGATCATCATTACTATGTGTAGCAGAGATGATCGGACAGTGGATTTTTACTATCCGATCCTATCTTGTTTTTGAAAAATGATACCTGTATCCAATCCGAATCCTGTTTTAGCTAAAGTCATACCATCCGTATCCAAAAACTATCCAAAAGTCTATTATGATTCACAACATACATTTTTGTGTCTATTTTACCTCATGAGGCAAACCAACTGCTGGAGTTAATTTGCCTTCAGCTGAACACGATTGGTTGAAGTAGTCACATGAAAAATTTGGTACGCATGCCCTACTTAGTTTACCGTGACATCTGCAACAGCTCAGTCCCACACACATGGACAAGTGTTGTTATGGTTTCAGGGCTGGCAAGCAGTGAGCGGCTTCTTGCTTGCATTACATGAACTGTAGGTTAAACCCCAACTATAAATCTTGAACCCCTGAACCTAAAACCTGACCCCAACCATGACCATAAGCCCTGGCCCTAAATCCTAACCGTAAACTCTCAAACCTCAACCAATTGTCTCGTTGCGTAAGGGAGAGTGGGGTAGTGCGACACAGTGGGTAAAAAGGGACAATCAGTTTGTGTCTGATCCTTAAGCATTAGGGCCACCTGATGTTGCATGTGCGAATAATTGCCATATTTTCTTCTTCCACATGAAGTTCCGCTTCAAAAGCATTTTCAGCTCAGAAGATATGTTTGAATGTTTGAAATTAATGTATGTCTTATAAGGGTTAGATATTTTTATGGATTTTGTCTGAAGTATACTAAGATTTTGGGGAAGTCCAACATATGATGCTGACGTGAAAGAAGTGCTGTAGAAATTTGCCCAATAAAATTACTGGATAATAAATACTACGGCCAAAGCAAACGATACAACTGACATCTTGCAAACGTTTCGATAACAACTGTTATCATCTTCAGTGCATAGCAATAGAACTGCAGTGATCTTGCCGTAGTATTTATTATAAGGCTATTTAGCACTTCCGCTTTTCGTGTACCAAAATTACTGGATGTCTTGAATCTAGAGCTCTACCAAATTTTGAAAACGAACATCCCCTTGAGGTAAAATGGGACAGCAATGCTGGGGCATGACGGGACGTGTCCCATTTTAACTCAAGGTTAGACTGATTCACAGTTTCTACAAAGAAAGTGGTATTAGTCTTTTTAAATACCGAATAACTAAACAAGGTGCAGTTTTGTCTGAAAAAACTCAGGTTTCGGAAAATTTGGGAGTGTGAGGGTTGCCGTTCGACCCCGTCCTGTCCACGTGCCTGGTGAAATTTTTGAAAGTAGTTATGTTCTTTGTAGGCCTACAATTTCAACATTTAAATTGGTTTTATTTCTTCAGACTTTGCATTCATTTTTTCAACTTAAATTATAGGCCTACACGATGTGCCTACTGCAGAAAATATATATATGAAAGACCAATCGAGGGGCATGGGAAGATCCAGACATGCAAAGAGCAATTACTAGTGTTAAAACAAAACGATTTGGTTCAAATGTCGCTTTGCAGGATGCCAACCAAGCAAAGAAACATCAAAGCTTCTATCAATAGTTTGTCACCAATTCCAACGGCACAAGTAACAATCTGGAAAAGAAAAGCACAAGTGGATTCAGTGCAAACTGTGCAAAAATTAAGCCATGAATGCCTACCGTGGATAAGGCACATTTTCAAGCTGCATTTGCATCTGAGTTGGCTGTAATGAGCTATGTTATATTAGCTTTTTTCGTTGTGTGAAATGGGCGGGCGATGTTTTATTAAAAGTTAGTACAAACACATTGTCAGGACTTTTTTGCCTGTAAGATAGAAAGTAACACTGTGTCCCTTTTTTACGAGCATCAGGGAAAAAGAGGACATTGTAAGAAAACTTTTATCAATGTTCTGTGTTTAGATTTCTTTACGAATTTTATCGTAAAAAAAACAATTACGAATTTTATCGTAATTGTGCAAGAAGGTTTTGGACATCACCACCTTCTCAATCGCCAAAGATTGTGGTAATAACTTATTTACTTTTTGATATATACAGAAAAAGGAGCCCGTTTTACCCCATCTTGCATTATCGTACTTGTCACATGACCACTTCAACCAATTGTGTTCTACTGAAGTCAAAATAGTCCCAGCACAGCCTTTCCCTCATAAAGCACAAGAGACACTACCTAAATGCGTTGTGCCACTTTGGGCCCTGCCATGCTTATAAACAGCAAGTTTGACATACGCTAGCCACTATACTGCCAAGCACGCTTTTTGGTTATAACTCACCAGCCGCTATAGCTAGAGAACTGTTCGCACCCTCTACGGATGCGGCAAGTCTACTAGGTTCGATTTAAAAAACAAATTTTTAATTTGGGTGAGGAGTTCGCCTGGGAGGAGCTTGCAAAATGGGGGTGTTTTTGGATTTTTGACCAAATTTGAATGGCCCTGGACGCCAATCCGATGAGCCAAAATTTTGGTTCAAACTTTGTGTGGAAACTAGATGACTTCCCGCGTCGATAGAGCTCTTGATTGACCTTCTATCATGTTTGGAACCAAAGTTATAGCCCAAAAACCCCATTTTACCCACAAAATCAAAAAATGCATGAGTATCCCACTGGCGACTACTGTAACTCGCGATAACCCGCGATAACTTGCCGCTAGAATATGCTAGCGAGCTATTCGAGCCCTCGAAAGACTTAAGTCTTCTAGTTTGCACTGAAAAAAAAACAGTTTGATTTGGGTGCGCGGTTTTTGGTGGGTGGGGTTAGAAAAAGGGTAGGTTTGACTTTTTTGGTTGTTTCATTATGACGTCATCACCCATACAAAGGGCCAAAATTTTGGCTCAAAGTTTGGTTGTATTCTAGTCTGGAACATGAAGGTTTAGAGGCCTAGATCGGCTTCCTAGCGTTTCTGGTGCCCAAGTTAGGGCCAAAAGACCTCAAATCGTTGAGGACATGGCTGAGTAATTTCAGGGGATCTCCCTAATTAAAATCCGGAAGTTTGGCCATAACTTTTGAACCACAAATGCTAGAAAGTTCATCAAACACTCTAAACACTCCTATTGAAGCCTGGAATCCAAAAACACTTCGAGTCACCAATTCTGATGGATGGTGCGACTCCCTGGAAGTGACGTCATTTTCCAAATGTATACAAATGTGCATAAACATCCTCTCATTGTGTATACATCAACAAAAGAAACGTAATCATAAGCTGAAAATTTTTTTTAAGTCTAAACTACTAGTCTTCACGAATTTTTAGAGGGTTTGAACAACTCTCTAGCCTATTCTAACGGCGAGTTATGGCCATATACAAACAGGGTGTTATTCAACCCCTGGTTTCCTTTTTAGGGGTAGAAATTTTGACCACTTTTTGATTTTTGTGGCATACATTTTGATCCAGATATGCCAGAAAGTCAATCATGGCTCTAAAAAATTGGAGGATTGCCTAGTTTCTAAAAAACACTTGGGCCAAAATGTGGGCCCATTCGATGTGCATCCATGGCCGGGTAAAGTAGGCCATGAAAACGCTAAAACACCCCCACTTGTGACGTCCCCCCTAGTGAATCCCTAACCCAAAACTGAAAATTTTTGTTTTTGACTCGGAACTACTAGACTTGCTGAATCCATAGAGAGTTTGAATACCTCTCTAGCTGCAGCCGCTGGCGAGTTATGGCCAAAAGAGTGTCGGCCACTGTAGTGGCCCGCGCGGGCGTTAAAGAACACTTTTCAGAGTCAATTAGATCAAAAAGCAGGCTGAAGTTTTGCCACGCCAAGATTTTATTAGTCATTTGTTTCGTATCAATGGTTTAATTTTAACACCATCCATGATTTCACATTCATCATTTCATTTATTAATCCTACCCGTTGTTGCACTTTAATCACAACCAAACCTAACTAGCAATACTAGTGTACAAACCAAAACCGAGAGAGAGCTGATATTTTGCTTTTAGTGAAGGGCCAGCAGTGCACAATAGATTGCACAGATTATCGTGGTTTAGTGTAGTATTTGCATATCGGGATCATGGCAGTTGGCCTCAAACTTTGACTTACGGGATTTGCAGAGATGAACGGATTTATGTTCTTCAACTCCAAACGTGATTCAACAAATTTATTTCAAAATCACATCCAAATTGGAGAAACAAATCCTGGTTATACCCAAATTCCTATCACTGGTATTAGGCTAGGCCCATGTGTTAGTGTTGAACGGATCGGAGATTTTTGCAAGTCTAATCCAGTCCAATATATCCATTGTGTACTCCAGTCCGAACTTAATCCGGTTGTACTATCCAAACATTTGATCCAATCAGGTTTGTATCCGAAAAAACTCTGATTAAACATTTGACTGCAGTGATCATCACAGTTTGGATATCCATATCTGACCCGGTAAAGTTTTTTCGAAATCTAGTCCGATCCGGATCCGGTTCCGATCCGGATCCGGTCAAAGACAAAATCTTGTTTGGGAGATAAGTCAATTGCTTGTGCTCTTCCTTTGGCTGACAACTGTGTAACAATTGACACTAAAAATACTTATAAATAGTCACTATTTGCAGCAACCTTTGTTAAGCTCAGTACACTGTCACTAATAGCTTGTAAGATACCAAACCAGAAGATTGACAGGTGTGCTTCGATCCATCGATTTCGTAGGCTACCTAACACAACCTATTGTCAGTCCTACAATCTTACAATCTTATAATACCTAGACGATTCTATTTGATAGGAGACTGTAGGACTGACGATGCTTAAAACAAGTTCTAGCTTTGCAGCCAGCTGTTTGAGGAAATCTCCAACCTGGTCTTCCATTCCTTTGCAACGATTCAGGCTTGTACTTATCATTTAGCAATAATAGCAAAGCCACCGCAGTGACCATACATCAAGCAAATCAGTCGCAATAGTTTATTTGCACAAGGAAACTAGTTTCGTGTTCGACACATCTTGGTCCTTATTCAAATCTTTTGAAAATTCAAATCTTTTGAATGAGGACTAAGATGTGTCGAACACGAAACTAGTTTCCTTGTGCAAATAAACTATTGCGACTGATTTGCTTGATGTATGGTCACTGCGGTGGCTTTGCTATTGACGATGCTTAGTGTTACGTGAAATCGATTTGGTAAAAATTTGCTCATTGATTCAGACTCTTCACTTGTGTGAAGACTAGTTAGAGTCAGGTCATAACATAAAGAAACGTGTCACACGATATACGGGGAAATAACGTTGAAACCGCAACAAGATCTTGTGAGCAAGAACAACAATGCTACTGGAGCACTCTCAACGCTTGCAACATTTAAAGCCCATATTTCGATCTAAATTAACGATTAAACTGGTTGGTGTAAAAGCATTCTGATCAACAACAAAAACCTTTCAAATAACATCCTCAAAATAAGACAAAACGACAAAATCCTCGAGACATCACAAAATAACACCTAAAGCAGTTGAACTGTAAAGGAAAGCACTATATAAAAGGAACATTTTAATAACTGAATGAAAACAACAAATGTTATGGCAAACAAAAGAAATTTATGCAAGAACAAGTGGAAATTCTTGCGCATGGCGAGTGCTACAGCTAATTTCAAATTGAACATCTTTGTTTCACATTTCGCGTTTTATCTGACCGGGTTGTTATAATTCTTATCTCCCGTCTCCCTTTTAGACTGTGTTGACTCGTTGTTCTTATGCATTTGAACTGTAACAATCGCTTAGATAAGCGTGCAGGATGGGGATGCAGGGGATGTGGTCGCATCCCCAACGCTGAAAAATTGGCCATTATTCGGGCAAAAATTTTCAAAATTTGGGCAAAGTATACAGCTACATTCACATGTAAGTGAGGTAGTCTCTATTTCCCAAACTCAGGCAAAGTAATAACCAAATCAACGGAATAATAATGGCCAAAACGGCAAAATATTCTGAGACTATTTTGCCATTCCTTTTTGTTCCTGATGCAAAATAAACATTGCCTTTGAGTGAACTGGAATCATGTGGTAATTCCAGCAGCCTTCATCAAATTTGGGCCAATTAATAACGTTTTGGGTAAAATTAGAAACATTTGAGTAAAATAGGAGCGTTTGGGTAAGGTCCTACAGCTTCAATTAAATCTGGGCAAATGAGAAAAGTTTCAATCAAACTTGGGTGAAAACAAAAACATTTAGATTAATTGGAAACACTTGGGTGAAGTACATCAGTCAAATGAAATTTTGCCATTATGCAACAGCTACATTCAATTGTGGACAACTTCACACAGTCTTGTTCAAAGATGGGCTGTATAGAAAAGCTCCCTTAAAATTTTAGTACGTTCAGAAATGTCTGGGTGAATTATAAGAGTTTTATTCAAATTTGGATAAAATCAAAATCATTTGGGTATATTTTAACAACCTTAATGAAATTTGAGCAAATTGGGACTACTTAATTCAAATATGGGTGAAGTTAAAAATGTTTCCATAAATTGGAAAAATGTGAATAAATTCCAACAGAATAAATCAACTCTGGCCAAACAACAATATCTCCATTCAAATTCGGGCCAAGTGGAACATCTTTATTCATTTTTGGGTAACTTCAAACAGCTTTATTCCTTTTTGGGTAACTTCAAACAGTTTCATTCCAATTTGTACAATATATATCCACTTTCTTTAAATTTGCATACATTTGGAAACATTTGGGCAAATTCCAACAGCCTTATTTGGGTAATTGAAACAGCTTCAGTCTAACTTGGGTACAATTAGAAACATCTGGTCAAAGTGGAAGAGTGTCATTCAGATTTGCATATATTATAAATATTTGAGCAAATTACAACAACCCAGAACAAAATTAGGCCAACTGAAACAACTTCATACAAATTTGGGTAGAGTTAGAAACCTTTTAAAATTAGGAACATGTTGTAGTGGTAACTCACCATTGCAGCTAACCCTAATTTTTGTAAACCTTAAATTGTTGATGCTGATGAGTGTACAACTGAAATGTAGCTGTAGCTGCAAAATGTTTTGTGGTAGTTATGTGGTGTAGCTATGATATGATAGTGTGAGATTTTCGTGTTTCAAACTTTTTTGATGTTGTGAGATTTGCAAGTGCAAATCTGTTTCCATGAAGCATTCATGAATAAAATTAACTACGTAACTGCAGCCGTGATATGCTGCGTGGTGGCAATGTAGCTGTGATTTTATACTGTTTAGGTTTTCATATTTTCTCTTTGTTTCATGCAATGAATTGCATATGTTGCATCCTTCCAAATTTTATTGCTTCATTTTAATGCTGTGAGCCTGTGAAATGAAGTTTTCATGAACAGTACTGCATAATTCACTTATGCTAATGCAGTGCAGTGAAGCACTGCCATTTTATAAAATATTCTTTGTTCAGGTTATAAATCATTTGTAATTGGAAATGTGCATTTGTAGGCTGTGTAATACTTTAGATCGTAACACGATATTTTACTCCTTTTCTAAATTGATTGCCATTGTGGCCAACACGAATGCACACATCTACGCTAGAGAAGAACAGATCTTAACTATTAGGATGATCGTGTTGGAAGAATAAGTTCAGCACGTATATAAAAACTTGAAAATGAAGATTCTGAACAACACCTTCCACGCGTGGTGGTATGAACAGCAATTTTTGGGAGGAATTTATTGTAATTAGCTAACATTTTTCAACACAATATATATTACCCTTGTTCACATGTAGTTATGCAGAATATTGATTGCTAGTTGAGGGCGTACGGCTTTGCAACCCGGTAATTGGTAGGCCTAATTAGGCATACAGAAACCTTGATTAGTTTGCAATGGTACGTTTTAGTTTTATCGTTAAGACTTGCTCTTTATACGTTATTTAGGAAAACAAGACCAAATTTGGGCAAAATTTTTTTTCATCACCAAAAATATGCACTACCGTACACTTATCATCGCATATGTTATGGCAAGTGCATTTTCTTCCACTTGGCGTACATTGGTGTAGTAATTTGTGCAGCGTGTTATTTGATTTCTACTTTAGATACGCTATAGTAAACTAGATTTTATTGTGTAAACCAGATATTCCGGTGCTTTGAATTCAAGTAATGAAAACGTTTCGGATCGTGTGACTCCGATAGGTGATAGCCTGAACGTTATTATTATAGGTAAATAGCAAGCACTTTTTCTATGGATTTTTAATGGGAATATTATCTACTTTCGCACCGAGTGCTGTTGTTACATACTACTAATCCAATGCTCTCAAAAGTGAATTCACGACATCCTCTACCCCTGATAAAAAAAACTCAAAATGAGTGAATGACGTCTGTACACAAAGAAAGCTCCTGCAAACTGCCGCCTTGCGTCACTACGGAACATTTTTCTAAACAGTTTCTGTTCTCCTGATCAAATTCTTCATCGCGTTTATATCTTGCTAAGCGCAAATTTGTTCGTAATCAGTAAATCACCAGTGCTTTTTCACCAGCTTGTAGCATAAAGTTCAGTGGCGGATCCAGGGTGGGTAGTTTGGTGCAATAATGAACTCTTTTTGGTGCCCATGGAAGTAGAAGCAGATTTAAAAATACTCTAAAACAAACAATGTTTTTCACTTAGTTAAAACGTCAGATTTACGTGCCGGACTTATACCCAACCTCGTATCGAATAGCGTGAACGATGCTATTGTTTCGTAATAGTTCTACGGTTTCGTTATTTCTTTGCCGCATGAGAACTGCCCAGCCTTCACAACGCAGTCGCGTTCGCAGTTCTCGACTTCAGTGGTACCACTCCTAGTGTTTTGCAACTAGATCAATTTTTTTTTCATTTCATCTAGTGTTCTTATGTTTTTTTATGGCTGTCTAGTGTTTTTTATGAGCGAGCTGAATGCAATTAATTGCACCAGTATGTGCAATTGTAACTGTAATTGAGAACTTTTGATTTAGTGCAATTGTAATTTGCTAAAAATTCTACTTAATTAAATCTTAAATTACACAAGGCAATATAATATCTTTTGAGGTGAGCTACTGCGAAGTCACTTGGTCATCTCTTAAAAGTTTCAGTGACCTATACAAACAAACAGAAGCTTTGCTGCTATCTCCCGTTTTCTTTGTCTCTGGTTTACAACGAGTTGCACAATGTCTGTGATTGGCACGGCAACGCATTTTCTGGGCATTTTCACTGTGTGTAATTTTGCTTTTGATATCTAGTGTTTTCTTGTGAATCTAGTGTTTTTTAATCATGAAATCTAGTACTTTTCTGTAACAACAGAGTGGCAACCCTGCTCGACTTGCTGCTGTGCTGTATGAAAATGGTCTGTTTTTTTACAAGTTTATTCTTTAATGCCTGATGACCGCCCTGAAGACGTTACACAATACAATATAAATGAAAGGAAAGGCAGCAGTAAAAATAGGAATGCAATGTGGAAAAGTTATTATGCTGACTCAATATTTTACAAGCCTCCAAAATGAAAACGAAAAAACAGTTTCAGGGCTATTGCCAGTGCCATTCGTGAGTCCGCAGTTTGTCTGCATCGTAGTTTTGCAACATAAAAATGAGTGGATGGGTTTCTTGACGGAAATAATCTCCAGATTGACAGGGGCGTAACGAGGTTAGATGGCGCCCGGGGCAAGATGCAAATTTGGCGCACCCATTTTCGAACCTGAGATCTTCTGGAAGCAAATGTACTGTATTGAAGAATGTACAAGTGACATTGTTAGGATTTTTGGCGCCCCTGCGGTATTTCAGCGTCCACAGAGTGATTCGGCTCCCGGGTAATTGCACCCCCTTGCCCCTTCATTACGCCCCTGCTGATTGAACCATAATGCAGCGTGTAAAAAGCTACAGATGTTTACGTTAGCAAACAACTTGCCGCTATGTGACAAAAATGCAATAAACGTGCTCGATTAGCTCAAAGAATTATGACCTACGTAACTATGCAATTGTGCAACTCCTCACTTCATATACATGGACAACGCAGAGGAGTATTGAATTACTGTCAAGGGCGCAACGAAGTAGGATGGCGCCCGGGGCAAGAAGCAAGTTTGGCGCTCAATGTTCGAACGTGAGGTCTTTCGGAAGAAAATGCACTGAAGTTCTTGTGACATTGTTAGGACTTTTCGGCGCCCCGTAGTCATTCGGCGCCCTCATTGAAATTCGACGCCCGGGGAATTGTGCACCTTGCCCCCCGTCGTTACGCCCCTGATTACCGCGCGCAGCTACGCGCCTCAACAAATCATGGTACACAGCTCTAACCAGAGACATACGGGAACCTTGAGTTTTAGGCGGGGCAAAATTTTCAATTCGCCCAAATTTTTGTGCCTCTTTGAGGAAAAACGAATAGGAGAATTTTGCAGGTCGATGGTTCTGTTTCAGAAACTTGCCCAAAAATATCGGGAGGTTTTTCCTGAATTTTTTTATTCTGGTCCGAATCTCCCCCCCCACTTCGTACGCCTATAGCTTTAACGCAGAAAATTTGACAAAATACTAGCTATCTGCAGCTTAGTGGATTGAATAATTGGTTTTACGTGGTCATAACAATTTTTGCTCAACACTTGAATATTTGCAGTCCAAAATTGGTGGAATGACGGTGCCTTTTGCCCCCACCTGGCGACGCGTCAGGCAACAGTTACTGATGGCTCTGCGGTTTTGAGCGTTTTGTTGCAACTGCAAACCCGTAGACAACTCACGCTGGCCATGAAAGGACGAATTAGGCATGGTTAGCGAAATCTGCAACCGACAGAAAAATGCTTAGCTTAGTGGTTGTTAGATCATTCCGCTTGCGACATATAAATTTGAGCAAAAAGGCAATCTTCTGGTGACATCTTTAACTTTTTTACTGGTGACAGTGGTGTTGGCGAAGGTTCGTGGTTCTAAATTGGTGATAGGCTGATTCTCCTCTGCATTTTCTGGCCTGGTTGGATAGAAGCAGATCCATCGCCAGATCAGTGGCATTGTGGGTGGCTTTGAGCTCTTCTGGGGTTGCGTAATAGTAACGAATGAATTGAAAAATGAATCCATGGGGATACTAGAGCTTGAGTTTGGAGGTATTGATTGAGAATTTGGGGGACTCAGCCCGCTTGCTTCCACTTCTGTTGAAAAATGTCACAAATTTTTTTAATAACCTGGTCTAGTGGGATTGATGTTTTTTTCTTCATATCAGTAATCCAGTATCGAAAAATGTGAAACGGTATTTAAATACTTGATTGAAAGTATACCTTTATCAGTGGCATTAAATGTATTTTAGGGCAATATGCTTAAGGCTCAGTGGAAATCTATCATGCGATTATAAGATCATTTTTTACGATAGTCAACAAAGCTGCCTAAAATGGGAGTAGTGTCCTGGCAAATGCCTTTCATTCACGTGTTGTTTTTGAATTGTCGCTTCAGCAATAAATAAGTCTTTCATGGACATGTAAATGCACAAGCTTGGCTTGGAAACATGATCGCCATTTAGCTTTTATTAGAGTCCTATCGTGGGACATGAGTTGTCACTTCCAAGTCTAATAAGAACCGTTCTGTTTCTAACCAGCTCGGGAATGCGTTTCAGACGCTGTTCTTCACTGATTTCGCTATGGACAGCCAAAACAGTGGCAAACGCTTGCGCGAAGCATGCTTTTACACCATTTAGATACATTTTTGTAGATATACGAGATCTGTGTAGCTTGTGAAAAACGAGGCCCACTGTTTGGGACCCATTTCAAACGTTTTCTGAATTATTGATATAAAGCACTTTCAAACTGGTTATTCCCTGAAAAAGAACATAGTTCGACCAACAAAAATAGCAACTTTTTGACCTACAAAAGATAATCTCTTTTGTTTGACACACAACGATTGTCGCAGACAACCTTTGGTGTTTAAGCAAGTGAAGACATTTTTGGCGCCCCCCAATTTGACTGCCCCCCCAAACGCAGTTATTGTGTCTCTTTTTGGTGTAAGGAGCACTATCAGTAAAACACATACGTTCCTAGAACAGGTCAGATGATTTAGCAAAGATAAATCTAGTGCAATGATCTTTCAATTTTGCTGTGATTCCAGGTCTTGCAGGTCTTGTGGCTGCAAGCAGTTAATTTATGCAAGACTTTATTTTTGACTTAGCTCATGGTATAGTTTTGCCTGAAGCTGGATTGACGTACAATAGATCTGCAATGTAACTTAAGAACCTAAGAACTGATGTTATGCTTATTCCTCGAAGCGGCTTGCGTTGGGCCTTTTAACTCACTGGCAAGTTGCTGTTAACGGCCTTGCCGAGTTTAAAAGCTGCAAAAATGTGAAAGAGGCTCATCAATATTGATGCACTGCAGTTTTCCAAATTGTCAAGTCAGTTTTGACTGTAACAGCCAAGTGGAACAGTGTGGTGTTACCGATGAAACCTTAGCCATTGGTTTGGTTATAAATTTTAGGAGAGAGAACATGTTAGAAAAAGCACTCGTACACTTGAGGCCGGAATAAGACCAGTAATTCAAAGCAACAAATCAAAATATTTAGTTTTTGTTGCGTTGCAGGCGTAGAAATTGCATACTGCAAGTGATAAATTGCAAATATAATGCTAAGAAAACAATGACAGATGTTGTTCATGCAATTGTTTTGAAGTTGTTGAAAACCTCGATGCAGCTCCCGATGAGTTTCGTCACTGTGCAACATTGATTTGAATTTCGCTGCTGCTGAGTAGGCCTAATTAAAGCTTGCAGGCTGCGGTATGTTAACACTTGGCATATAGAGAACCATTAAAACGTGCAGTCACATTTTTGTGTACATGACAAGTGAAATGTCTTTTCTTTGTTTATTATTTTTATTTTATGGATTTGACATAGACTCATATCACAAGAGTAACACAAGAGCACAAAACTGGTTACTCATAGCGCATTACGGAGTAGGTGTGAGCACACAGTCAACACTGAAAGGAGCAAAACATTTTACCAGCTCCCTAGCTATAACGTCATTCACTCATCGTCATACAGGGATCTGGCAGTTGGAGAAAAATGAAGACATTCTAACACCAGAGTTTGAGGTAAACGGTTAACAGAAAAAAATCGGATGGAGGTGCTCAGCTGCGCAATGAGGCATGTAAATTGTTTCGATCAAGGTTTAAAATATTTTGCAAGACCTTTAGCATGACCTTGACAGCCAGTTGTTTTCGCTGAATTTAAAGCAGGATTTGATTGTTGGTGTTTTACTAGTTATATATACATGTACACTTTTTACATGTTTGCCTTGCACACATCGTTTACAATATAGACGTGGTCATCAACCTTTTTTGTATAAATCGACCCTACGGGAACTTTGTTTGAAAATCGTCCCCTACCTATAATTTTTTGCGTTGTCTGAAAGTATTATTTTGTCTTGAAAATAATTTCAGTGCTGATGACATATAAACGGACAACCTAGTTGGCACAAAATAAAACGAAGAAAAAGAACGAATGCAAGTGCATATTTACAGCAGAATAAATTTTATTAATTTCAAAAAAAGCAGCTGGTTCAACTAATGCGAACTTTACGATGTTGTTTATCTGCAAGCTATTTCAAAGCAGCTTGCAAGTTGATTACCTTAAATCTTACGGGATTTCCACCGGTCTTGTACGTGTCAAGACGATTGTCGTATTTGTTACGCGTGTACAGTAGATACTTGGCAGAAACTTTGCTTAGCAAAATACGTCGTGAGAAACGCTAGTAACAACAGCTTCAATATTCCCAAAAGTTCTGGAAAATGCTCACTGCACGCCGTTTAATCCAAAAAAACTGACCATTCCCATGTATGAAATATAGCGCGGGCTTGGATAGTGGGATCGCGTTCGCTTATAGCTAGCAGGGAAAAAGTACTTCACCCAGTAACTTTTTACGCAATGTAACTTTCGGCGTGGTCTCCACACCAGAATGACTTGACAGCAAGCCGGGTGCTTGGATTTATTCGCTGGTCTAAGTTACTCCTTTCTTAGCCTACTGTTCTGTAAACATCTGTCATAAGTCAGATGAACACAGTGCAGCTATATCCACAGTACAGCAAAACACTCGAACTGACTGAAAAAACCCGATAAGCACGTTTAACAACGGCTAGCTGCTACTAATTTTACTAACCATTAATTGCTATTGCCACGTAAATCATCTCGCAACATTCATATTTCCAGTAATTTTACAACAGAGCGCACTTCAGTAGGCCTACATTGCTTCACTCAAGGTACTAACCAAATTTTATAAAACACGTGATGAAGAATGGTCATATTTTTTACCTACAAAACAACGATTTGGCAACGCTTTACCGAAGGCCATGAAGACTTGATTTAAGACAATTTTGCTTATAATAACACAATAAGGTTGGAGGGATTTGTGACAGATCACGACGAAAATTCACTAAGCTAAACTTGACAGCAACTTGCAATTAATATTTGCAGTCGCTGCGAAAGTCGATGCGATGATTTAGTAGTAGCAATGTTATGATTGTTGGGCCATTTTTACTATCTTCGAAAAAGCTTAAGTTTTCCTCTTGAAAAGTGGAGTTTGACCAATTCAGTATTTTCCGACAGCTATATTAACATTGGTCGCCTTCAATCAATATCAGTATAATGGAATTAATGAACGCATACTATATGAGAACGTCCAAAACCTTGCGTGCTGATTTACGGTATACAAATTACAGATGTTATTGCTTGTGTCTTTTTTGACGTTGATGATGCAACGATTGGGTTAACCAACCTAACAAACTACTTAGTACAACATTTTCTCCACTTTATTATCTTATTTTGAACATTAGACTCACCAAAATATCTGCGCATTAACAATATTCGTAAGAACAGCAATGCTTGACTCCCGGCCAGTGACAATCTCAGTAGTCTTGGATAGTTGGTGCAGTGAAGCGTTACACAGAACGATGCTACTTTGCTTCCTACGTGATCAGTTCGATTTGTATTTTATAACCTTTGTTGCGAACCATGGAGTCGAAAGTGCATCGAATTCTTTGATTCCAAAGTAATAAATATTGTTTCTTTCGGAATCAATTCAAAATTTTAGTATGTTTCAAACTGTAGACATCGCCCCCACCTGGACACTGAAATCGCCCCCACAACGCATAAAATCGCTCCCTGGGGGGCGATTTCGCCCACATTCAAGACCACCGGTCTACATGTTGGTGGTGACAGAGGAATCACAAGAAAATACAGAACTGTTGAGGCGCCACGAAGCACACGGAAGGTTTTGGTTGCTCCGCAAAGGCAATAATGATGAGACGTACACACCAAAACTACCCACCAACAACTACTCTTTATGGGTTTTCAAAGTTTAGCCATGCTTTACCTGCTTTAATTTGAAAACGTATGCACGCGAAACATCTAATGTCGCCATGATATAAAAAAAAACATCATGGGACAGATACAACGCTTCTGTTTCGTGAAATACTGATAGATTGATGGAAGACCTTGTTTTCAGCTTCACGTGTAGGATGAGTAGAAACAGGCCATCAGGAAGGTAAATGGATTGTTTTTTTCAGCACGCCTTGCAAGATCTCTGCCAAAGAACGCAAGACAATAAACTGTGGTTCGTGAATGCATGAACCATCAGTGGCGGATCCAGGGGGTTACAGTTTGGGGAAACTGCAACCTTCGCATAACATCCGTGACGTCCCGTAGAGTGGCGCCCCCCTTGATGAAAATGTCCCCGTTTTCGGAGCATATCGGAGTGGAAACAGAGATTAAAAAATACTCTAAACCAGAGGTCCTCAAACGTTTTCAAGTCGCGCCCGTTTGGCATTAGTCAGTGATGATCGCGGCTTGCATAGCTTTACAATCAAACACAAAAAAACAGAATAATTAATTGCGAATGCTGTATACTGCTTAACTGGAAGAATGCAACTGTTTTTTGAAAAATTGTAGTTTAATTCGAGGCTTTGTTGAAGACAACGTACATCGCAAATTCATGGCTTCCCATTCCAATTTGTTCCGAGATTTTGCCTTGTACGTTTTGTTTTGATTATGGCGTTTATACTGGAATGATAAGACATTTACGAATGGATAAAACAATGCATTTAATACTTTTCAACAATATGTCATTGTTGTACTTGCGCCCACCTTCCGAACTTTTCACGCCCCTAGTTTAAGAATCTAGATCTAAATTAAGCAATGCTTTGCATTTTAATGAACTGCAGGATTTATGTTCCGGACTTTTGCCCAGTCTCTATATTATCGAACTAGTATCAAAAATTATATTATTTCGTGATGATATTGTTCCATTATTTCTTTCCCGCGTGGGAAATGCTGAGCTTCACTCAGGTAATCACAAACGCAATCGCTTTCGCTATCACAGCAAGGTTCTCGACTTGCCGTTGGACTGTGCAAAATTGGGCTGTTTTGTTGCAAGTTTTTTTATTGCCTGATGGCAGCATTGAAAGAAAGGCAACAGTGAAAACAGGAATGCAATATAGAAAAGCCACAACTGACGCAAGATTCTAGCAAATTCGTAGGCAGCTTCTGCAGGCAAATGGTCATGCATTAGACCAGTGGTTCCCAACCTTCTTGTTGCATTCCCCCTTTGCTGATTTTGGAACTTTCCATTCCTCCCCTATGAAGCTTTCATTCCTCCCCTGTTCGGGTTTGTAGGCTAGTATTTAATTACAATCGGAACAGTGGTCTTTATTGACGAATATAACTTCATTAATAAAAGTGGGACAAAAACTACTTTGTTGTCAAATAAATGGGGCTAAATTTGTCAACAAAAACGTGTGATAGTCCGCTAAATAACTTACAAATATAAAGTGATACAACTAATTGAAAAGCCAATGTCAACTTAAAAAAAAGTACAACACTACAATGAATAAGTCACTTAACTATAAAGCGGAAATTCCTCTCATGAACTCATGAAATTCCTCCCTGGTTGGGAACCACTGCATTAGACAGTAACAGATTGTGCAGAGATAAGCGTTGCCTTACTCAGGTCATGCAACTAAACATTTTATAAGGAATTGTTAAACGTAACTAATATCCTTCCAAAACAGACAAGATCCAGTGTCTGGTACTACAAAAACCGGGAAAGTCCGGGACTTTCCTAGTTTTGTTTGAAACGGTAAGTGTGTTATCAGCGCTGGGTTTTCAATGTATATCAGGATATAGCACAAGTCTTTCTGTTGTAGTAAACATTTACGCTGTGATATAAAGTTCGCCTAAGACAACGAAATGATAAACTGCGTGTGGTCTGTGAAGTCCGCAGCCAATACTCAACTTTTTTGCTAGTTAGCTCACTTAAAATACAACAGAAACACATATTAAAATTTTTGATTGGTAAAGTTTGTGGTGGCGTTAGCTGAAAATGTGAGAAAATGTTTATGAACAGACACATTGCCCGCAAAAGGTTTGAATTATGTGTATGTACTGCAAATTATTAGACATGGGTCTGTCGGTGTTGTGCTTATATTGAACATAGTCGCAACATTTCACTAAATCTGGGCTGGTGCGACCAGGTTTGCCAGATGGCCGGTTTTTCACCGGCCTGGCCGGTATTGTTTGAAAAAAATTTTAACGAAGCATTGTGGGAGCTTCATGAAATTGAGAACATAACACGAAAAATAAATGCATTGTCCAAAAGCGTTCTTTAAAAAAATCTTATTCGAGAATCCCGTGCCGTTAAAGATCCGCCTACGAATTACGACACAGCCTAGATCTGGCATGGCACTGTTGACAAAATGGCCGGTATTTTTACAAAAGGCATCTGGCAACCCTAAGTGGGACTGATGTTTTTTCCTTACATCAGGAGTCCACTGTCCAAGCATGTGAAGCAGTAGGCTATTATTGACTGAAATTCTACCGTTGACAGTTGCGGTAAATGTATTTTAGGGTATACTATCTTTTCAGCCCAAGTGTGAATGTAATTATGATTGAGATCGTTTTTCACGTGAGATTGTTTTTCGCGTGAGATTGTTTTTCACGATGGGCAGCAGAGCTATCTGAAGTGGGAGTAATGTCACAGCCTGCCTTCTATTCAGCTTTTTGTTTTTAAATTGTCGCTTTAGAAATAAATGTCATTTCAATGTAAATGTAACTGCTCAAGGTTTGTCTGGAAACGTGATTGTCATTTACGTATTTACTCGACCATACGTGTAGGAGCAAGCAAATTTTTGGGGGTGCAAAGGATTTTTGCCCAAATTTCCCCAAACTTGCCGAAAAAGTTGTTTTCCAACTTTTGCTGACCGTTTTTTGGTGTGGCCTCCAAAAATGGTCTTCACTTGATTTTCTGCAAACGTTGGGCGCCATTTTTGCCCAGATTTTCAGGGATTTTACCCTGAATTTCAATGATTTTGCCCAAATTTTCAGGGATTTTCCCCAAATTTCCAACAAATCAAAACTTTTGGGGGTGCACTTTCACCCCTGCACCCCCGCCTCCTACACCACTGTACTCGACTCTTATCGTGGGTCTTGAGTTGTCACTTGTTAGTGTAAGAAGAACCGCTCTACTTCTAACCAGGTCGGGAATACGTATCAGACATTTTTTTATCTACGGAGAGCCACAACAGTGTCAATCACTAGAGCGCAGCATGATAGGCCGGTATATATTCAAATACATTTTGTAGATATAAGAGCAGTGGTGTGTTTAAAGGGAGGCGAGCGAGGTACTTGCCACGGTTCCCCCTTTTTGGGCCCCCCCCCTTCAGGTATTACGCACATAAATTTTCCTCATTTTTGATGAAAAACTTATTATTCATTCGTATAATGTGCTACAAAGCAGATCATCAGCAAGTAACTGTAATATGCAGGTACTTTACTTTCAAAGGGGCTCCCAAAAGCCACTGAAATGTGTAAGTACTCTGCTTTCAAACTTCACTGAAGGGGCCCCTAAAAGAAACTGTAGTGTGTGAGTAGCCTACTCGGTTTTCAAAGGTCACCAACAGCAGTTGTAATGTGTAAGCACCATGCTTTCACAGGGGCCCCAAACAGAAATTGACATGTGTAAGTACCTTGCTTTCAAAGCGGCCACCAACAGCAACTGTAATGTGAAATTCCTTGCTTTCAAACAGTCTGCCAATAGCAATTGTAATGTGTAAGTGTCTTGCTTTCAAAGGGGCAACCAACAGGAATTGTAGTGTGTAAGTACTATTCTTTCAAAGTGGTTCCCAACATCAAGAGTAGTGTTTAAGTACCTTGCTTTCAAAGGGGCCACCAACAGCAACTTTAATGTGCAAGTACTATTCTTTGAAAGGGGCCCAAACAGCAACTTTAATGTGTAAGTACCTTGCTTTTAACGTGCCTCACCACCATCTCCAGGGTGCAAATAAAAAAAAGCTTCAAACCAACTTCTATACCTAAAAAATTACGGGTTAACATTTCTTCCAAAAATTTCTGAAAAGGCTATCAAATAAGAGCAAACATTTATACCAAATGATAACTTTTTATACCAAATGAAAATTTTTTACACCAAATGATGATTTTTAGAGATTGAAGTGTTTGGTTTATTGATAATTTGATGAAAATGCCACATTTGAACAGGAAGTGTCCAAGTGGAGCAGGAAGAAGAAGGATGAAATTTATAGCAAATTTAGTGTTTTAAATCTTCTTGGTTGTTGTTTATGCTTTCATGCATTCCCATAAAGACATGAATGTAAGCAAATTCAATTTACCAACTACCAAGCATTTTATGAAAGTGGAAAGTGTGAAACTTTCAAAGGGGTAAACTTTGTAGTTCATTGATGGTGAATGCAGAGAAATGGGGCGTGAAAATAAAGAAGTGGAGGCGATGCCTACTTGCTATTGGCCAACTTTTGTGTGTTGCCAGCCTTATCTTCCCACCGTTCAGTGTTTTCAAAGTTGTGCATCATGACCACCCTTTTGCATATCTCCTTCTGCTGTGTCAGTCATGCCGTAGTCTCAGGAACGTATGCTTCGGTGGCCGTCCGTATCTTAGGCTTGATCAAAAGTGCTTATCACGGTTGGCTGAATATGATGACACCATCAGAGGGCCCCATTTTGGTCTTGTCTCGGCCCCCCCAACCTTAGACCCACCACTGTATAAGAGATAAGAGATTGTTTGGGCACCAACAGTATTCGTATTTGCAGTGCAGCTTGTGAAAAATTGGTGGTTCATCTTTTTTGAACTGTTTCAAAAGTTTGGTGAATTAATGATATAGGCGCTTTCACACTGTGGTGATTTCCTGAAAGATCGCATAGTTCAACCAACAAAAATAACCACTTCTTGGCCTACAAAAGGTGACCACTTTTTGTGATACCAAACGATTGTCATAGAGAATCTGGATGAAGACTTTTTGGTGCCACCCTATATGAGTGCCCCCATAAATGCTTGGTCTGGATCCGCCACTGCGCACAAATTAGATTGAAGATACAACCTCACTAACAGACTCAAGCTGGTAGCTGTTTGAAACATATGAATAACAGTGGACAAACTTCCATGAGATTTTTAAACGTAACACAGAACCTAAAATTATTTTGTGTTAGGTTTGATAAAAACTCAACTTGATGTTTCGCGTTGTAACATTCTCCGTGTATCCATGTATTTAGTGATGCATTCTTCCTAAACTATATGGCCAAACTTCGATGATATAAATCAGTTTATGTAAAACATAATTTACAGTACTGCATTACATAAAATGATTGCGATGTAATGTAAGCAACGCATGTGTTCTTCCACCATCGTTTTTAGAAACACGTGCAACTCATGCTCGCTCATTTTAACTACTATCCAGCATATTTTGCTTTGGAAAGTTTGTCTCTTTTGTTGCTTGCAAAGTTCTCCTTCGAAGCTATTCTTTCAAAAAGCAGAATAAAATGTTTGTATGTTATGCTAAAATGCTATTACTGTCTGTTCTGGTTATATTGACTTTTAAGTACTCAGAACAGGGAAAAGGCGGAAAAACTGCAACAAAAGTTGGCCTCGTCGGCATGTCCCAGGTATATTCAATCAAATTTTTGTGAATTGCAGAACTTCAAATGAAAAATGCTCGTTTCTCGGAACGCCAAAATCCGTGGGACCTGAAACTCACCCTAAAATTGCAGGAGCTGTTTTCACTGTCATTAATTTTCAGTGTATCTCTTTTTGCTGCTGATGAAATTGCAAAAAAAATCGACGGCTTCTTTGATCCTTGATTGCAAGCGTTAACAGAATTGCTTTCTATCCAACAAATTCGAACATTTTATTCTAATGTTGAAGGCAGCAGCATTGTTTTCCAAGTTCACCACCAGTATCAAAGAAACATGAAGAGATTCTTTGGCTGCAGGAAGTCTGAGTAAAAAGTTACTCCCTTAAACTTTTCAGACTCTAATACTGTACTTTAGATTTAACCCATAGGTGGCGGAACCGGGGGCGCATGGACCTAGTTCCCCCCACTTTTATTTCTGGGGGTCCTGATCCCCCACTTTAAAACTGCAATTTTTCCTAAATAAGTTCAGTAACACAATTAGTATTAGGTCCATTGTTAAAGTAAATCGTTTAATGAGAAAAATGTTGCAGAATTTTGGCAGTATTTTGTCAATATTATTTTTAGTATATTATTTATAACTTGGCAGTGAATTTGGCAGGTTTTCCTAATTGTTTGGCAGAATACACCGGGCACAGTCTGTCGCCCTACCATGGCTTGCTTATCGCATTGGTGTTGTTGAACAATGTTGCCAGACGGTGTAATTTTATATGCTTGTGTGCATGGGCGTCGGAAGGATTTTATCCAGAGGGGGCACTAGTGGCTTTTTCAAAAGTTTTTCCAAGGGGAACCAAAAGTGGTGAAATTTGTTTTTTACCACTCGCAACTAAGAAAACAACGCTTTTGCTGAAATTTTCAAATTTCTTTCCCCCTTCCAACACCCATGCTTGTCATTTTTACTTGTTTTTTTGTGCTGTGTTCACTGTGTTTTTAATAGCCCAGTGGCAACCTCGGCACACGAGCTCATCGGGCTTAGCCCGACTGCAGCGTCTTCGATTACGATTTAAATCGGAGTACGCAAGCTTGCTTGCTTTGTATATTTGTGCCGCCACCCACGGTCCCACTTCACTGGGAAATAAAGTTGTTAACTCGGGCTCTTTCCTTTGGGCCTTGTCACTGTTTATATATTTTCGTTCCATGTCTGGCCTTTCGTGACCTGAATAAAACAATGTCGTTCATAGTAGGCATTCTCTCGATTTCGTTCGCTCGCACTTTACTCGGACTCATCCCGTTAGAACCTGAGCTTATGCAATTAAGTATTTTTTAAAACATAATTCAATTCGGACTGAATGTTTTTTGAAGCAATGGATTTGTACAGAACATTGGATTTTAAGTCCAGTCCAATGGACAGTTCCCATTTCGAGAATAATTTCAAACGAACGATAAATTGTACAACAACTCGGGCTAATATGAATGAGCCTAGTACGCAGCAGGTCTGTGGAGCCGGAGTCGAAGCAATTTTCGGATGGCTGCAGCCGAAGCCAAAAACTTTTAGATGGTGGAGCTGGAGCCTAAAATGTGGGTTCCGGATCCAAAGAGATAGTTTATGAGGCAAGTAAGCTATACAAACTGAAATAATACAATGTTTTTTTTCTGATTTTTTGGACCAAATTATTCCGGAGCTGGAACCAAAAAATTTAGATGCCCGGAGTCGAAACCTGAAATTTGGGTACAGGTTCCTCAGCCTTGGTACGCAGAGGACTTACAGGCGTTGTTATTGCTCTGTGACGTACGTTACTTAACAATGGAGAAGTTATAATGCTAAGTTCTCATTTTATTGTTGCGTAACTGTAGCCACAGAGCAAAAATAATGCCAGCCAGACGCAAGTCTCGAACGGTTTTATTCAGTCAGGATAAATCGTGTGATGAGCCTGCTGAATGACCATGGAAACAATATCATTGGCTTGAGTGACGCTGTTGACCTGGGTCGCCGCTGTAACAGCCTATTGAATTTCAGGTGTTTCACCGATAAATTTTCATAGTGGTGTAATTTTGTCTCAAAAAGTGTAATTTAGACCTTCATGTGTTGCATAGGTAATGACATCATATTTCAATGCATTTGACGTCACGGTTGCCAATTAAAACCACAAAAATCTTCCATAGTCTTTTTGACGTGCCCTTGTTCTCCCCCCCACTTTGAAAAAGGTCCGACCCCCATGGTTGCTACATATGCTTTGTCTTGTCTTTGTATCCTGGTGTCTAATGCCGTTGCAGAGTGAATATTCAGTCATGCTACTTCTGTGTTCAAGATGTTGAAAAGTTGTGATTTTGAATGTGTTTAAGACAGGTATCAATGCTGTGTCATTTTTGCCTGTTTTATGCTGTGCTCTCGGTGTTTTTAACAGACCAGTGGCGACTCCGGCACACGGTGCCGGTGCCCCCCCCACTTTGAAAAAGGTTCCGCCACCCATGATGTAACCTACTGTTATTTCAGAGTTAGTTGTTAACCTTTTTCGTGCTGGGGTTGGTTACATTTTGATGCAATGCACAGTCGACAACTTCACGAGTACATTCTGTTTCTTAAAATTTCAAGGCTAATCAATTATGAAGTATGCTACATTCTGAATGGATGTGGAGGAAAATTCTACATCATTAGTGTTTAACAGACGCTGGTTTTCACACAAGCTGACCATTCATTTCCAACTGAATTCAAAGAACCCTGTTTTCTCCTATATAAAAACTGCGGACGATAGTTAGCTTTCTAAGGCGAAAGCTGTGTAGATGGCTAATCGCATACCAAAAAACTTTTGGAGAGTAATTTGGTGTGCGGAAGACAAATAATCTAAATCTGCAAATCTGTTTAAACTCTCCAACTGCGCAAAACATCCTAATAACAAAAACATGCATTTCAGGTAGCATCTGGATCCACAAAACTGGAGAAAACTGGGGAAACTTTATCGTTTAAGTCTACCAACGATAGTTCAGTCTTCCTAAAAAGAAACAACATGGCTCGGCTAAAATATGACTTACTGGTTCGACAAGGTTTGTTATTCTACCAGGGGTGTTCGGAGTCAAGTTTTTTTAGTCCGACTCCAGTCCTGATCCAAAAGGTAGGAACCCTGATCCTGGTCCGAATCCTGTTTGCAACACAACTATGGAATACCAATCCTGAAAAAATCCTGTTAGCATAATTGACTAATGTGCAACTATTTACTATTTTTGTTTCTGAAAAGCAAAGCTTTGATTATACCAAACATAGACAAGGGAAAAGTGAAAACACACATAACCAAAAACAGCACTAAAATTCATATCCAGAAATGGTGCTTTGGCGTGTAGCCTACTATATAATTAGCTCGCGGGATCACCGAAAATGACAAATTTAATCTTTATCAATCATGGTAAGTGGAGTTCAATTGAAAGTTTGAATGGCAGGGAATCAAGCTGAAATCTGCATTCATGATGCTCTGTAACTTTTGGTCCCTCCTCTTGTCACGCAAACCTCGCATTGCAATAAGGTTGCTAGGCTTGTTACATCCGCTAACAGTAACTGATGAATATAAGCAGCAATCACTAACCGATAAGCAAATAGGCACGAACTGATATTGGTGCACACTAAAATGGATATTATAGCAAAATAGGCACGGCAACAACACGTCTCTAACCTCGACAACTCCCAATTTACAAATGTAATTTGACGCCATGTTGTATTGAGCCTGATAGGGGACTGATAGGACTGATAGGATGCTATGGTGGTGGACTGTTGCCCTGCAGTGCACGACACGTCCGGTCTTTCACATATCTGCAACTGATGCGAACTACAATATTTCCCTTAAATCATTACAAAAATTTATTTTATAATTGTGTTGGCGTCAAATATCAAATAAAAAGAAATTTGAAAATCTTGATCTTGATCCGGGAACACAAATAAAACCGTAGTCCGGATCCGATCCGGTTTGTTCAAAATGTGCTGTCTCCTGCCGGACTCGAGTCCTGAAATCCGGTCCTGTACACCTGTGTTATCTACGTTTGTTAAATATTTCCTTCAGCATCCAGGCATCACCTGTTTTCATAAGCTAAACCTGTAGGTATCATTGTATTCTGCAGTAACCGACAAAACCTCCTTTTTGAAGGAAAGAGTGCTTTTGAAATGATAGAAAGTCATTGGTCAAACTTTTACAATTGGGAAGGGATATCTAGACCATTCAGAGTTATTGCAGTGGCTACATATTTTTATTAGGATACGACAAAGGTGTGAGGCCAGTTCGCAATTACTCGGAGAAGGTTATCGTTGATGTCGACATCACGTATGTCCAGGTGCGAACTTTGCATGATTTGGTTTGTTTTATGAAATAAAAATGCTCATTCCTGGTGGACAGCATTGTTTCCTCAAAATTATATTTGATAAAACGCAAAACAGGAGTTTTGATCTTGTTACTATGAAATGTAAACTTGGTGTCAAAGTCATTTGAAAGTTTTAATTTTGCGCATAAAATTCAATAATGTCAAGCTTATTTTGTCACAGATTTCATTATTTGTGCTTAACGACATGGTTATATATTTGATAAAAGAGACTATTTGCGTCATAAAATTTCGTTTGAAAAACAGAAGAACAAACTCATGGCAATCGCAGGTATTTTTGAAGTTCTTTCTTCACTTCTACTTACAGACACTCGACTTAAATGAAAAGGACCAAACTCTTAAAAGTTTAATCCGGTATCGACTTTACTGGAAAGATCATTTCTTGACGTGGGACCCCGATCGCTACGCTGGTGTGACAAGCAGTAAGATTTGAACCTCATGGAGATATGCTTAATGTTTTCAAGAACTTTCGTTGTGCTTGGTCGTTTCAGGACTTTATCGTTAGGCTTGCTAACTGTCAATCCCGCTACGAGCATTTCAAGTTGAGCATAAATAACCAAGTTGAGAAGCCATGTCACAATCACGCTACTTGTCCAGTAATATTCTACTACCATCAACCATGTCTGGGTATCAGTGACTTCAAGCTGGAAATGCAGCTATAGGGCAATGCCGTGTTATCAGATGAAATTTGCACTGGAACTCACCTTGTTTGATAAACATCTTGCATAATTCATTAATGTCAAACATTTCACAGGGGAATGCTTGACTCAGCCATTGATTCCGTCCGGTGTTATTATCGCAGATTTCGAGTCGATTTCATCGTTCAATAAACTAAGACCAAACAGTAACTTCAAACTTAAAGCTTTGTCCACTTGCTTTGTTGTTGTTGAATAGGATTGTGTTTGGCTGGCATGCAAACCAATCTATTTTTGTCTTGAATGTCAAACAGTTTGAAAAATATTATAGGGTTACTAAGCTTGGATTAAAAAGCTTCACTGTACAGTGGGCTTGAAATCCGTGCAGCGAGTGGCATTGAAATTCAGGAACCACCATCACAAGATATTTGTTTTGATTTGAGCCTCTTACCATACTTTCGTTCTGTTATAGTCCAAATTCCAGCTGCAGAGTTATGGGTCCCAGACATAGTCTGCATGGAAGAAATCGGCGTGAGAGATTACAGTCCCCGTCTCCCATACATTAAAGTTTCCAGCAACGGAACTGTGAGATTTTTGGAACCAACATCGTACGAAACTACTTGCAGTGTTGACATTGCACATTTTCCATTCGATTTTCAGGTGATTTTGGCGAAAAGCTTACGTCTTAGCCTACTTGTTACACAATAGTCCTTTTAGCTTTAACTAGTGTGAATTTCCCTGTAGCCTTAAATTTATTTGAAAACCAAACCCGCACATAAAGATGTATTGTTTGGTTGTTGTTTGAAGATGTTCGGTTTTAAGTTATCGTGAACATCCTCAAGTATTGGTCTGTTGTTGAGAGTTATCATATTATCAACTGTACCCGTTGTTAAGTTCCCTTTTTCACTCTAACAAACTGTTTTACATGTTATCACTCATAAATTTACTATTTAATGCTTAATTTTTCAATTATACAGCACTTTACCTTAACTTCGCATTTCGAAACACGCCCGAGTTCCAGTGAAAGCAGAGAAATGCATTTTTATTCACTTCAGATCCTTTCCTTAGGCTATGAGAGGTCAATACAGCAACCCCCCTTATTTAAATATCAATCAAGTTGCTTACCGAGGATTTCCTGCATGTGAGCCATTACGTAAAACTGATCAAATTTGTAAATGGCAGCATCGGAAATGGCAATCGAAAATAGGTATCTGAAAGCTATACATTCTTTATATGTGCAAACGAACAGGATTTACAGACAAATGTTGAAATTAATTCAAGTAAGCAGTGGCAGGCCACGGTCAGTCAGGACAAAAAATCACATTGTGACTGTGAGACAATGTTTGGATCAGTCTCCAAGTAAATCCGCAAGACGTTTGTCCCAGAGGACAGATCTTTAAGGAGTTCAATTATGCTTATAATGCACCAGGATCTTCACCTGTTTCTGTATGGGATACAGTCCTTAAAACTTCATACCCACACACATAAGGCTGAGAGACGTGCCTGTGGCGAAACCATCAGTCAGCGAATCGAAGACCATCCTGATTTCTTGGACTTTATATTATTCAGTGACGAGGCAAATTTAAACCTAAGTGATCACGTGAACAAACAGAATACTGTATGTGCTTTTAGTCTCAAGCTCAGCCCCATGAATATCAATATCGTCTCTTAGTGCGACGAAAGTGACTGTTTGGTCGGTGCGCTCTGGGTCGCAATGGTATTATCAGGCCAAACTGGCTCGAGGATGCTGATGGACGTTCGGTAACTGTGAACACAGAGCAATACACTGAACTACTGCGAAGAAAATCCATCCCAGCACTGAGGCGGAAGCGAGGAGTGGACATGGATACTGTGATTTATCAGCAGGAAGGAGCAACACCGCATTGCTCTAATGCAGAGGTGCCCAAAGTGCGGCCTGTGGGAAGAATTTATGCGGCCCTCGTCGGGCTCATAACCTACTTAAGGTATATTGCATATGATCATAGGCGCAATTTTGTTGTAAAATGTGGGGGGACAACTTGGTGCGAAACCAATACAGTCCTCGGGTCGATGCAGAAGTGACGTTTTATATATACAGATTACCAATCTTATTTCTAGAGATGTTTTGAGAGCACCACTTATTACACTTTGTTTTGTCCTTGCAGATGATTTACATATTATACTTAAATGTGTTGTTGGACACGGTACTGTAGTTCAGCCTGTTTCCATTAATATCGTATTCGGATGTAAACAAGCACAGCAATATAGTAGATCACATCATTTGGATTTTATCAGAACTGTCAGTTGGAATGCATTGGTCGCACGTGCATATCACTCTTACAGTAGAACACTTAAGTTTTCATGCATTTTATAAGAAGTGTGGGTTACAGGGCAATTTGGTGTCATGATCAAGTCGCTTAACGTTACAAAGACGATAAATAATTTTCTTGCACATTTCCGTTTTTTGAAAAACCTGCAAATGTTTTTAATGCCACTGGGCATCATGCACGCAGCCCCAACCCTACCAAAATCTCCACTGATATCCTCTTACCAGCAGCAAAAACA
>Ga0210059_1002595_pt1 | contig 28426 bp, 17 predicted proteins | sample Ectturendosymbi2_FD_188042 | JGI IMG/M metagenome (GOLD analysis project Ga0210059, IMG submission 188042) | Ecteinascidia turbinata endosymbiont from Florida, USA - Sample 2 (SPAdes) (version 2) | ecosystem: Host-associated > Tunicates > Ascidians > Unclassified | place: Key West, Florida...
TGGAGCAACAACTTTGCGAACCTTAGCCCTGGTCCATTCAACCGCAGAGCACTGCGCATCCGTCTGGTGCCGCAGTGCTCACACCCGCATTACTGACCCCACCACCTGCGTCCCACACCAGCAGACAACCTTCCAATCCTAGCAGGCGTCCAACCTGCTGAACTTCGTCGCAATGGAGCCACATTATCTCTAGCACGCCGTGGCATGGAGACTGGACATGCGCTCCACTCAATGCTCACCTGTTCATCGAGTGCAAATGCACGGCCCGTCAAACCGAGACACCCATTTGTACCTGCCGCATAACAACTCATCAGTTCATCTGACAACATCAACGTATGTGCGGCGCACTGGGCGGATCACCAATGGAATGTGGAGTGGTTGGAGACCACTACAGACTCCGCATTTTCATCCCCGACACCAGCACCCACCCCTCGGAATGACTCTCCCAAGAACAGCCTGGGTCCGACTCAAGCACCTTCGCACCGGTGTCGGACATTTCCGCTCCTGCTTGTACAAATGATCTTCCTCTGCGGCCTGTTAGTGTGACGCAGAAGAACAAACCGTCAACCATGTCGTCCTCCAATGTCTAATCCATCGACTTCCTCATGGACTGCATGTCCTTCTGGATGATGAGATAATCGAATGGCTGCTCAACACCTACCCGCGATCTAGTGCGTCCAAGCAGTGTTTTGAAGAACTCGCTCAAAAGATGGAGAAGCCTTCTTGTGCTTCGCAACGCGGCATGCCATTTTACAAGATGCTTCAGGACATAAGCGTACGGGAAGGCATTTTACTTGGGGGACGGAAAAATTTTGCCCTGAAAATAACAAATTGCCCTGAAAATACATTTTTTAGTTTAATCCGAATGGAGCCTGAAACCTCTTATAAATCTGTTTTATACAGTTGAATTCGTTTATAACGGCTTCGTCTGTAACGTCAATTCGCCTATGACGTTACATTTTATTCGGTACCGATGGCATCTTTCACATGCATTTCAATTCGCTTATAACGTCAAAACGTAACTCTCTTCCCATGATTTTTTTCTTTTAAATGACTTTTCTGTTGTCAGAACTGAGTTGCTTTTGACATACTTCACATCTGACACCATGAGGGAATGGTCGTTTTCTCGATCCTAGACTTGTCATGGTAATAATTACGAATAGCCTATCACAGATCTGGAAAGAAACAATGAACGTTTTCAATATTTCTGTAATAGACATTTTCATGCATGTTTCAGACTCTGCTACTTTTCCCGCAGCATCGATTCCTACGAATCAACTGAAAACATCATCATTGACAGACGCAAAAAATTTGGTTAACATCTGAACAAATTCAGATTGTCCGAATGGGGCCTGAAACCTCTGCCAAATCTGTTTTAAGTTGCTTTGCTTGTTGATTGTTTGGACAAAGAGTTGGTAGCCTATAAAACACTTTTCAAGTACTTTATACAAGTATTGTCATTTGTAACACTGGTCCATATTACGCAAACAGTTACCAGGATTGGTCCAAATTACACAGTGCATTCACAAAACAACTTCAAAATTTCCCTGTTTCAGCCAGTCTTCTAAAATTTGATGTTAAGATCAATGCTGCAACAGATAACAGAAGAGTTCCGAAAAATCACGAAAAACGTGGCATTGAAAAAAACGAGGGCTTGGTCACGATCAAAGTCATTATAACCAGTCACGACTTTGGTCCAGATTACACACTACACCAGCCCAAATTACACAGATCAGCCCAAATAGAATATATACTGAATACACTGTATTGAAAATATCTTTACTGTTCAGGATTTTTGAGCAACTTCCGCTTGCCCTGAAAAACAGAGTTTCTCCTGAAAATTTTCATTTTATTAAATATATTTCTTACCATTCAGGATTTTAAGCAACTCTGCGCTTTTACCCACATAACGACAGACCTTTGAGCTTTGTTTGTGACATCCGCTGACTCGTCTACTTTTGCAGAAACAAATGGGGCTGCACTTGCCTCTTTTATGTTCATATCATATCCAGTCACATCACCTATTGCTTCGTTTAAATCGTTCTGAATTATGTTTGAGAAGCCGGAAAACACAGTAGATGTCTCTTAGTGTCTAGCTAATCTTTCATATGTAAAAGTTCCACATAATTGCCACGATCAGAAGAGGTGAGGTCGAACTCTCATCGTTATCACGAAATGCTAATTGCTGTTTGGCTAGGAAGCAATTTACATTAATGAGGTCTTTCAAAATCTCTCGGTTTTCCCTTACCTTAGCTTTGTGAACGCTGATATTTAGTCTCCGCTGTTCGTTGAAAGCCAAATACTATCCTTGCGCTTCCAAACGGGTTTTAAACAATTTGGTATTGCATAGGATTTGTTGACCTTGCATGTCTGTTGAGGCTTCTTGGTAGATTTTTCATGTCAAAAAATCCTGCTGTAGTCCGCACATTTTCCTAGCAAGTTTCCCCAACATGGCTTGTCGCCTCCGTGGTCACGCCAGTGATGCCATATCAGTTCGATAGAACTGCTTAACTATGTCGTAACAATGAAACGTTTTCATTGGGGATGAGATATTGGCTGCCTCCCTTCGCCGCCTATCATCATACAGCAGCGTGTCTGACCAGCTACTGATGTGGCATAACGCTGCATATTCAGTATATTATGCACAACGTCAAGGAAGTGCCAGTCTATGGAATGCGAAAGCATATGGTTGAAGGAGTGAAAATATTAAAAGTGTATACCAACATTATTACAGTGTAGCTGACATGAAGGTTACAGGGTTGACATAAAGGTAGTTACAGGGCAAGCGCTCACCAACACAGTTTGTCACAAACTGCTCAATGTGAAAGCGACCCGGTGAGAGGAGGCACAAACAGTCGCTGCCTCCCTTCGTCACTTTCCCCTGACTTGAAGAAATACGCAAATTTAGATGTATTGACTATGAAAAATGATTAGAATCATGCAATAAATGCACCTTTTCAACATGAAAGACAAATGTTTATTCAATTTTTTATTTTGGATCCCCAATTCGTTTTTCACATTTCATGATTATGGTAGGGAAGACACTGCCTCGTGCCGTCACGCCATAAACGTAGCCAGGGATCGGCCAACAGGGTCATGCCCCCCAAATGTTTGGAAAATAAAGTCATTTTGTGCTTTGAGAGGCGGTATCCCAAACAAAATAGTGTTTTTCGCCCAGAATTAAACATTTTTGCCCCCATAAACGTTTGTGCTGACTACGCTATTTTGTCACATCACCGATTTTTTATCATTCAGAATTTCGAACAACTTGCTCTTGCCCTGAAAAACAGAGTTGCCCTGAACTCTTTCACTGTATTGAAATGTTTTTGATCTTCAAGGATTTTTGAGCAACTTGCGCTTGCCCTGGAAAACGGAGTTTGCTCTGAAATTTTTCACTGTGCTGGATATAATTTTTACATTCAGGAATTTTGAGCAACTTGTGCCTGCCCTGAAAAACAGAGTTTGTCCTGATATTTTTTATTGCATTGAAATATTTTTTATCTTTCAGGATTTTTGAGCAATTTGCACTTGCCCTGAAAAATAGAGTGTGCCCTGAATTCATTGTATTGAATATATATTTTTTATCATTCAAAATTTTGAACAACTTGCTATTTCCCGGGAACACAGAGTTTGCCCTGACATTTTTACTGCAATGAAATATTTTCTATCTTTCAGGACTTTGAGCAACTTGTGCTTGCCCTGAAAACAGAGTTTGACCTGATTTTTTTCAAGCCGGGGGGGAGGCCGCTCCCCCCGACCCCCCGCCTCGTACGCCACTGCTTCAGAACATGGCTTTTGCGTTGTGATGAATCCCAACTTTGGCAGAGTTCCAGCATTCTCAAATCGAGTCTTCTTCGAACGAAGAGTATGAACACAATCCAGCGCAATTTCGCATTTTGGACATAAGGTGCTATTTTAGGTTTGCTGGCTTCAAACTTGCATTGACGACAACTTGGCCACACAGAAAACATTGTGGCCTTTCGATGTCATCACGATCGGTAACGAACATGAAACCAAAGCCAACACAGTCTTCATTATACTTTCTATTTTTGTCATTGTTTCTTTAAATGGCTGAATTTACAACTGATTTACCATATGTATTCATTAATTTTTCACAGCAGAAAACTTGTACACGCCATAGCCATATTTCCACTAGTGCCCCAAACAGCATGCACATGCAATGCCTGGCTTCCAGCTCCAGGTTATCATGAGTGAAAAAGGTCACGTCAACCTCTGAAAAGCCGGATAGTGCCATAAAAGCCAAATATAAGACAAGTACACAACGCCACCTTTAAAAACTCAAAACCGCTTTTAAAACACAATGTATAGATCCTACATATAAAGAATAAAGCTCACTGAATTAACAAAAGTCTCGAAAAATTTGGTCTTGCTAAGGAGTAACATGACAAGTGCAAAACCAAAAGCATGAAACAGCAAGACTACAAATTATAAAATTCTAGTGCAAAGTTTCCAGTAAAACTTTATCAATCTTTGTCCCGAAATAGTGTCCAAAATTCTTCCAGTCTCCAGAAATCTGCCAAAATCTTCTTCAAATCTGTCAAACTGACATAAAAATTTATTTTACCAAAAAAGGCCAAAATTGGCTTTTTTCAATTAAAAAATTCCAAAGGAGTTGAAAAAAGGCCAAAAAAGCCAAACTGGCAACATTGGTGCAAAAGTTTAGTAGAAAATTCCGTAAACACTTTGGGCTATTACAGTGGTTCTTTACCTGTGGTAAATTTCATCTTCTATGGGGGTAAATTTACTGAACCATCAATTACAGCCAATGTTAATTTTTTATTCCAAACTGCAGGAGTTTGTTAATTTCGTATTTTCAATAAATTAGCACCACTGAATGTATTGGGATAAATCTGGTAACCTTGTTCGATAAAAAGGTAAGATATGTGAAACAAGTTAAGAACCACTGGGCTATTACATCATAAACGTAGTTCTGGAATTACCTAGTCAGGCCTAGAGGTGTATGTGAGACTAGAGTTGTGGTGCAATTAAGCTGAATGGCCCATACGGTGGGCTAAAACTAGAGAATTTTCTTGATTGGATTTGGTTTACCGACCACCTCAAACACATTCATGGACCCCTAAGGGATTCACAGACACAGGTTAAGAACCCCTGCTCTAGCGTAATTGGTCGGCAAGTTATGGCCAAAAATCGGCATTTTTGAAAATCTCGGAAACCCATACCAGTGGCTAAGATGCCGATTTCGAGCACGCATCGCCGCATAGCGACTCAGCAAGTCCTGAACAAGTGGATGAAACTGTCCGTCAATGGTTCCCAGCCGGGGTGTCGCGTTGCCACGTACAATACTCAGGGTTGCCACGAGCTAATACGTTTTTCAACATATCATTAAATAATATATTTTCAAAATGTCATCAAACCTTGCAGCAAATCGCTATGGGTTCGTCACTGGGCGCCTGGGCGCCGCAAATTATATTTCTCGTCGTTGGGTGACGCGACCCAAAAGGTTGGGAAACACTGCTGGCTTCGTAAAGAAAAAGGAAACAGTAGTTATCTGTCTCAAAATGAGGGACCTTTAGCTGGCCGTGCCTTGTGGAAAACTTAATTCATGCAATACCATTGAAACTGTCGTATAACCCCGTGTTGTGCCAACCGTGTTTTATTGATATACGTTTTAAAAGATTGGAGAGTACTATGGGTAAAAATTCCTAATTCTGAAAAGAAATTTTTGAAACATCCCAATTTCAAATGGTCACTAAATGAAGAAAGAAAAGGAGTTCCGTCACTGCAGAAACAGTGACGTAGCATTTCTCAGACTGCTTGCTTGCTGCTTCCGCTTTGTAACATTTGGGATCGAGATAACTGATAAACAGGAGCCTCGAACTTCTTAACCATATTGCCATTTTGTTGTTGTAACCGTTTAGGTCGAATGACACCCGACCATGTGGAGAGTTCTGAAAAGAAAAACCATTCACTTTCAACCATTAGCTGCATCTCCGTCAGAGAAAGTATTTCGTTTGTATCTGTCCATTTTCCTGTTTTCCAACAAGTTTGAAAGTTTTCTGTTAAAAAGCTTTCAAGATCTATGCTTGGAAATACAAAGTTATAGTTAGCTAGAAGTATAACTTGTATCAGTTTTTTCTTAAACGTCTTCAGACTAGGAGGAACAGCGATGTACATGTAACTTTGTGAGTATAACAGCTGATTTTTCTGAAATTTACTGGATCCTTTCATCGACTTCATTATTGCTGATGCAATATCTTCAAATGTTATAAGTTCAAGGTCGTTACAAAAAGACTGATGCATCTTTTGTCTTTTACAGTAAAAGGCTTTCCAATCATGTTTGTCATAACGCCAGTGCACGCCGACAAAGTTACTTCCATTCATTGCTTCCCTAATGTAAGCTTCAGCTGCCTCAATAATGCAAGGGGACAATTGCACAGCGTCGACAACAGCGGAATACAGCTGTTTGTCTGACATGTTCTCAATGTTTTCACTGTTGACAGTCTCCAAAGGAAGATGGTAGATTTGATCATTTGGGGGAGAAATGCGGATGCCATAATGTGGAGCCATGTACACTGCGCATCGCGCCGGCGTGTTGAAGATTTTTCTTAATTTTTCACCGTCGGGAGGAAGTCCTGACTGCGAATAGTCGTCTCGAGGCAACGTGGGTATGTTGGGATGAAGGTCATGGTTTTGCCGAAGTACACGAAGACTTGTGGCGTTTGATACTTTGGCAAGCTTTTGGTCCCCAACGAAGGATATATTCGTTCCTGTCACAGTCTCGATCATGTTGATATAATCATATGAGACACGTTTTGGCTGTGAAAATAAAAGTAAAGTCAAATACAGTTAAACACCACGTAATTTACTAAAACAGGAAACAAACCTTTTTTTAAAGTACAGTAGTATATTTTAGCCGGAAAATCTGTTTAGGTCGTGGTTACTTTGCTTGTATCAAGCGCAAAGTAACAACCACCTTGAAATAGTGTACAAAATGTGGGTTCTGAATGCGTTTGAAAATTGTTGAATTGCATTCTGCTCGTGTCGGTACTTTTCCTACATTTTTCTCATGACTCTTTTCATATAGCACTTTGATTTCACAAGAAATCAAATGAAATCATTTTTACGTAAAATCACAAAAAATGATTTCACCTTGTTCACATGTCTATATATATTCTGCAACAACAAATTTTAGTCATGCAAGTAAAATAATGTACTGGGTCTGTCAAAGTGAATTGAAAATATAAAGCCAAGATTTCCACTGCAACTATTAACTGAAATTTTGGTTTTATTGCAAGTCTCTCTAGTCTTTCTCCTCATAATACTGACGTTGCGTCAAAACCAAATTCTTAACCTTTTCGGGTTCGAGTTTGCGAGTCACACATATCTTCATGAGTCACACATATCTTCATGAGTCACACATATCTTCATGAGTCACACATATCAGAAATCGTGTTTTCTCGGCAGCATTTTCTGTTATTAAAATCAAAATACATACGAATTTAATCAGCATCTGTTTTTTTACGTTTTGACCTTGCTGACCTCAAAGTCGTTTTGAGAAACCGCAATTATTTCATCTGAATACTGAGATGGTGGCAAAGCAAGGTTTTGATGCATTTTGATGGTGGTAGTAAAGCGAGTTTGTACTGTATTTTGAGAGGCCGTTGGTAACATTTGAGAGACCGCATCGGTCCCTCAAAACACCTTAAAAAACACTGGTCATCATCATAGTGTTCTGTGTTTAATTCAATCATCACCATCCCTGAAAGCATTCTCACGTAACCACACAAAATGACTGTTCGCTAAGAGTTAAGCGTTTCCACACAGCGTGGTAACATCATGTTCTGTGGTAAACGTGACAAATTCTGCAAGCAGAGAGCCTAATGTAGCCAATGACCGCGTTCAGGCTTTAGACATTGGAGTTGTTCAAAATCTTTGCGGCAGTCTTCCCAGTAGTCATACGTGGAGATTTCACTCTTGATTCTACAGGTGTGCAGGATGTACAGGCAGTGTAGGTGGGGTTCCCCTCTACTCCAGACCAATTTATTTTTTTTAAAGTTTTTTTTCATAGTTTTAACAGTGTTTATAATTTTTGCGTTACGGTAATATTTTCAATAATTTTTCATGCTTTTGATATTTTTCGTGTTTTCGAGTTTTTTATACTTTTAAATGTTTTCATAGTTTTCATATTTTTGCGTTATGGCAATATTTTCAATATTTAAGTTTGTCAAACGTGTACATTTTTGTTGCAAATTTATCCACCTTGTTGAGACTTCATTGCTTAAGAGAAAGACATACCTGGCGCGATCCAGGTTTTAATCCGGTTAAGGCTTTTCACATACTACAATTTTTTCAAAGACAGGTGGTGCTGCAACATTTTAGCAAAACAAGGTCGAACCAATCTACTACAGATAATTGCAAGGAAAGTGCAGGAAGAAAAAGACTAGATCACTGAGCTTGCGTAACCGTCCATCAGCTTTGCATTTTCATCACTTTGTCTGCAGACACGCGAGTTTAATCTTTATTCTGCTTAAAATCCTTAATGTTTGAAGGTGCGGCATCAGACTACTTTTATCAAACTGGACGTATGTTTGACAAACTGTGTACTAAAACGGTATAGGCTTTGGTTTCAAAACAATATTCATTCACAGACGAATCTGTTCGTTTCTGTAGCAAACTAGCATCTGTCCTGTTTTTACAAAAGCAAAGGAAACATTACGCACTGCGATGGTTGCAACCTAAAGCAAGAAAATCTTGACTCAGTGCATTTCGTTTGCAGTGTAGCCAAATTTGGTTTAATCACGTTCTTTAAAAGCAAATATAACCTTGTCATTCTTGCAGATCAACAGATTCACGAAAAACTTTGGCCGGTTTTTGTCATATCTGCGTTTTCCTTTCGTTTCTTACGATTTCTTTTATTCGAAAGTAGCACACGTTCACAAGTTCAAATGCTTTGAGTCGCGCAATCGAATCAGCAGCTCAATTTCATCAGTTGCTGATTCTTGTTCGCAAATCGGACCAAATGTGTGGTTGCTTTGCAAAACATTACCCTTACCATCTTTTAACTAAAACATTTTGAACATTTGCCGAACCTCTGCACAGCAGTGCTTTGCGTATCAATTCATACGCTGCAAAAATGTATGCGATGTAATGATTCTGGTTCGCTCCCTTTGAAACAAGTGAAAACTCACATTCCCTGAACTTTGCCACTGACGAGGAAAGCAAACAAAAGATAAAAGACCGTTATCATACTGACCTAATTTCAGAGACGGTCACTGATCTGTGATAATTTTTTTTCGAAAAAAGGAGTGTTACGTCATCGGTCTGTGGTGATATATTGATCAGTCAATTGTCTTTTAATCATTCATTTCAGCTTGCCACTTCACCAGTGACCTTGTGCCTAATTCCTCACGGCTTCATGATCAATGGAAAGTTTTGCTGTCACATCTGTGCAGAGTGAGTTGACAAGGAAAGTGATCTTCAAAATCATTTTATTCTGTGCATGGTCAAGTGTCACAGAACGTACAGTGCCCAAAATGCGACCCTGTCTTTTCAAGAAAGGATAATTTGAAAAATCATATAAGGAATGTTCACCGTGAGGGTCGTTCACAGTTTATTTACCGAACTTGTCAGAAGTCGTTTGCAAGTTCTTAAAGTCTATAAAACATCAAACTGTGCTTCTGTTGGTGTTAAGTGAGTTCTGTGTAGATTTGTTTTTGCAGGTTGTGTTTGTAATTTCTAAGTCGGATGTGATGACTTCGGCGCTTGAGGTGTAAGTTCTTGCTTTTTATTTGTATCAGTGATTCGAATAGGCTACGGCTCATCTTCTACAACTCGATCAGAAAACAACAAGCAAGCAATCGGCAGTTCCAGGTACTTTTTCTGATGTCGCGTCAATTATTTTTTATTTGAGCATTGCGCCAATAGACGATTCTGTGTTTTTACTTGTTAGGATATGGCTGTTATCACATCGTACGCGACCACAACGTCAATAACAAAAACTTAATCTTGATTTATTTCAATTTCAGACAACCCAGCGAATCACAACCCAGGTGTAAAGAAACACCGTTTTGCCGTCAGGAATGCGAAAATACTTTTACCAGGGCTTGTCATTTAAAGCGTCACTTGCAATCCGCCACTGCGCACTAAAAATCCGCCACCGGTGAAATATTCTAATTATTTCTAACCGTTTCCATGCTATTGTGCCATAAGGGAACATTGGGTTTGATGCACTCGGAAACTACAAGATGAAAAGCAGCAGGAAGAAACCCCGGCAAAGCGCAGAAAAATTACGTGAAGTGACATGCACGAAAACGAGGTGTGCGCTTTACGTTTAATATCTAAACAGGAAAGCGAAACGTGTGAGTTATAGGTTTTGGGAACGTCGGGATGGTCGTAGGCGTATACTCCGAAGCAGGTCATAAGTAAGTACTCTGCTTTCAAAGGACCCCGAGCAGCAACTGTGCATGGGTAAGTACTCTGATTTCAAAAGGACCCCCAACAGAAATTGCAATGTGTAGGACTGTAAGTACTCTGCTTTCAAAAAGGATTTCAACAGCTGTAATGCGTAAGTACTCTGCTTTCGAAGGGGCCCACAGTGGTTAGGGGAAGATGACAGGTGCCTTCACGTGGCCCTCCCCATTGCGGAATTTTTTTCAAATGCTTACCAAGCCTGTTGCTACGAGAGCAACCACTGCTACCCGTGATGGATGTGTTCGGCGCGGGCTGGGTTCATCCTTGTCAAGACGCGGCAGCGTTCCTGCTGCCGAAGATGACCGAAGACCCAGCGTTCTGTAGCTGAACACCGAGGGGCTCACCGCAAAAAAGATCAGCGTTATCGAGCAACTAGCTTAGAAAAACAAGTCATTCGTCATCATCCTTCAGGAGACCCACCGCACACTAGTGATTCCCAACTTCTCACTAGCTGGACCAATCCTGAGCAGGAAGCACGGCCTTGCCATGCTCGTTCATGAGCGGTTGGAATGCCACTGGTCGATCAGTCTCCAGAACATTCAGGGACTGAGTGGTTGTGCGTAGACGTCGCAGGATATAAGATCAATAACGTCTACAAAGCTCCACGCTCGCGACTCACGCCTACGACCATCCCGACGTTCCCACACCCCAGTCTGTATGCTGGCTACACCATGTCAACTGGGTTTACAACAAAATATCTCCTGACGGTGAGAGCCTGGACTTCTGGACAACATCCAACAACCTTGGGCTGCTGCACGACCCAAAGAGAGGAGCTAGTTTCTTCTCTCACCGGTAGAATGTTGGTATAAAAACTTGCGAAGACCGGGGCACAGAGACCGGTCCACCAGGCGCATCAACAAGGAGCTGTCCGACTTATGGAAGTTCTCAACACCTGAGGGAAATAGTATTTCTTGACCTTTCACGCCAGAGGAGCTTGCTACCGCCCATAAGCACCTGGAGCAAGGAAACCCAGGGTTTTGATTGAATTACCCGGAGTTTACACTCCACACCGAATAAACTCTCAAATCTTGGTTATGTGTTTGCCTCACTTCCTGCATGCACAAAAAACAGCGTCGGCAGTCTTCCACCTCGACAACAAGGAAGTTAAAGGTGAGCTGAAAGTCAGTCACAACAACGAAACCCTGCCCTCTTGCTTCGAGACTAAATACATTGGAGTAACGCTGGACAGATCGCTCACGTACCGGCGACACCTCGACTACTCGAGTCACTTCGCAAAAAGTTGACATCACGGGTCGCACTCTTGAGGCGGCTTGCTGGCTTCGGTTGGGGTGCTGGAGCAACAACGTTGCGAAAAGCCACCTTAGCCCTGGTCCATTCAACAGCAAAAAAGTACTGCGCTCCTGTCTGATGCCGCAGTTCTCACACCGGCCTCATTGACATGCCATCAACAACGCCTTGTGAATTATGACTGGATGCCTGCGCCCTACACCAGCGGACAATTTTCCTGTCCTCGCAAGCATCCAACCTTCTTCCCAAAGGAGCTACACAGTCTCTAGCACGCCGTTCCATGGAGCCTGGACATTTGCTGCACTCAGCGCTCACCTGTCCATCGAGTGGGAATGCATGGCATCTCAAATCGAGACACCCATGTAGCGACTTATGTGAAATGCCACGAACAATATGTCGGTCAAACCAAGAACAAATTTCCCAAGAGATGGACACCGCACCGCAGTGATGGGAACAGACCCAACTTTGAAATTGGCTTTGTCCCATGGTAACGTAATTAAACCACCCATACATGAAGCTTGCACCATTACTCAGGGTTGTCCATGGAACACATTTGTCTGACCCGTCCCATCCCATAGCAATTTATACCTGTCCATCCCATGGGATTCCCATTACATTATTATAATATTAATATGGAATACAATTCAATTAAAATTATTAAATTTATGAAAGTTTAGGTTTAGTATCTACTAAATAGGACTACATGTAAAAGAGACATGCAAAACGACAAAATTTATTGACTTTAAAATGCAGAAGTCTAGTCTAAGTATGACAATTCAGTAACATTCTGACACTCTCATTCTATTTCTGAGTCTCATGGGAAATACAAATGTGTGCTGTCCCATCCCATCGGACGTTTCCAATGGGATTCCCATACATGGACAAGCCTGCCATTACTTTTGTTGAATAACCTAATTTTCACTCTTTGAATATCTGTGAAGATAAGTGGTATCACAAAGTTAATGCACATATTAATATTCAAAACAACATCCTCCCCCGCATCAGATAAATTTTGTTTTCCTTCGTACTGAGCGTCTGGGCCGGCCTTAGGCCGATGCAACCGATGCGGCTGCATTGGGCCCCGCGCCATGGCGTTTGGGCAAGTTTTCATTTTTGCCAGATGCACCTTACGCTCGAAGATTCAGTAGAAACAGTTTATGAGTCTTCATTTTTAACAAACAATGCTCTCATTTAAAGGAACAATAAATTTCTTATAATCGAACGTTATCACACGTGCTCAGTTCTCATGGTAGGGCGTTATATCTACGCTCCACCATTTCCAGTGCCGGATTAACAATAGTAGCAAATGTAGCAATTGCTACGGGCTCCGTGGTCTTCCGCAATAAATCTTATTTATTATATTACATATAAGATATTTTTCAATCTAAGAAATCAGTGTTTTGCTAAATTTGCCGTTTGTAGTAACCAAAGGTTTTCAATTGAAGGCTGTCTGTGTCCAGAAATTCTTGTTTGTTTCTTTTTGTACAGTTACGTAACAAAAGGCATAAGGTTGTGGTCACAGTGTTGCCATTTTAGCTGATTTGTGGCTAAATCTAGCAGGATTTTCTCACTGTTAGCTGTAAAATTTCCAATCTACCAGTTAGCTGACTTTTTAGCAGGATTTTACCAACCGTTTGGCAGGTTTAACAGGTGAAAAAATTCCTGACCAAAAACCTGTTTCAACAGTTTTAAGTTACAAAGAACAGACTTAGAAAGTTGTACGACTGAAGCTATGCTCAGATCGTTTATTGCTGAGCATTGTTCTACTGCATAAAAACTTGCAACGATTTGAAGGAGATCGTGAAGAACTGTGTGTCATACAAAAAACGAGGTAAGCTGCAATTTCGTTGCTCACAATGTTGACTGAAAGAACATTGTGGTGGTCAAGATAGGCATCTTACTGATTTTTTAAACAGAAGTTCACTGATTTTAGCAGATTTTAACCGAAAATTTGTGACAAGACTTCCAGCAGAATCTAGCAGTTTTTTGTGACATCATTTAGCAGATTTATGACACAGCCATCTGGCAACACTGGGGGGCCAGTACGATACACTCGGATTGTCATTTCACGCTGCGATCTGGAGAGAGCCTGCAGAGAGTATAACTAGTAGCACGGATGCCTTGTCCACACTATGATTTAGCAGGTGTTAAGATGATTTTTTAACTTAGGACCCAGCGCTCTTGAAATGCTACGGGCCCCGCGCTACCTTAATCCGGCACTGATCATTTCCTACTCTTTATGGTTGGGATTTGAATGTTAGTAGTACCAGACTGCAGTAGGCTTCCGCCTTACAGTTATTGCAAACAAGGTGCGTAGTGATTCAGCTCGAAACATGTCGAGACGAGTGTCTGTCGTATTTAAAACTTTGATGGCAGTTCTGCTAACGAAAGCAACGTTGTTCAGTTCTCGAAAGACCCTGTTTTGAAACGTTGTTGGTTGGTTGCGGGTTATCTACATTTTGAACAAGGCCTGAAATTTTGCTTCATGGCAGATTTACAGTAACATAGACTACATATTTTAATATTTTGACAAAATAAAATTAACTCGACGACATTAATACAACTGACAAAAGATAAAAGATTGACCCAAAGACGTAGACCTTGTTTGGAGCCGTTCAACCAATAGCAATAAGTGTTCTATTTTGGATTTTTTGGCTTGGTTTGCATTGGACACCGAAGCGTGTCATCTTGTCTGGGCAGTCAGTCAATAGCTGATGAGCAGCAATGCTACTTGTGCCAAAACTGTTGTTGGCCGTTATTCTGAAACAACTGGAAGCTGGGGCCTTCGCTTTGAGAAAAATGTACAGTGTGCCGCGATTTGATTGCAGACTTTATATTCACTGTGCCTCAAAACTTCTTCATTTGTGACAGCCAAAACTCTTATAATATAATATAATAATATCGGAATCCACATAAAACGGTGGTTATGCCTCTGTGGATTACTGCTGGAGGCAATATTATCCCCAGGTCCGAAACTATAGCTCGTAGGAAGTTGCCAAGATACAGCTTGAAATCCCATCTAATATCAAATGATATTTAATGCCTTCAAACGCGAATCAAAACTGATGCAAAAAAAACGCATAATTGAAAAACTTTTTTATTATATTTGCTGTCTAACAACGTTGTTGAAGTAATTAAATGTTGTTTAGACAAAGTATAGACAATCCACATCACAAAAAATGTCGAAAAGAGAGCGTAGGTTAAGCCTGCGGAAGTGGCAATGAAAAGAGGAAGATAAATCCGATTGAAAATAACGTCTCATCTCAGCTCGATTATGATGAGATGATCAGAGACTTTACAACTACTAAATCTCGCAGGACGTTTCTCTAATCTAAGGCAAATGGTAGCTACAGTACTTTCGGTACGCAGAAAAACTGTTTCGTACAGGTACCATTACTTTTAGTTGTCTCTAGGTTCGCAGTGCATTTTTCGGCCGGCAAGAAATCTTCAAATGAATAAATTCTAAAGATTTTTTCACTCAGTAATACGTAGCTACATGCTAGCTAAAATCTTATGCAAACTTTGTGAAATGTACGCACTTAATTTGCCTTCTTTCCTTTGTCCACACTGTCCACGAAATTGTTCCGCATTATGTCGGTCGTGCAAGTAACTTTATCATTTGCCGCTCCACGAAAATTTCATGTGTTTTGCCTGTTTGCGAGCGTAAATAGGTAGAAAAAACAATACTGCAAAGTCCAGGTGCATAACAGTAAAGGATACTTAAAGCTGCACTGCAGCTTAACTACGCAAGGCAAAAACTGTGAATATCATCCAGCACACTCGTTCCTGTTTATCATTATATTGGGCGGCTATATGCTTCTATTTCTTCAGTCAAACATGCGCAGTATAAACTGCGTTTGACAAGTTGTTTCTACATCTGTGACGTGGCAGTTGCAAAATCTCTGTACATTAAACTTCCAATTCATAAAGAACAATTTGGATTGGTGTCAAAGCCCATACATTAAGAATAACTATAAAATTGGGCTTTGGGGTAACTTTGGGAAAATACATGGGTTGCTGTCTTGTGAAGTCTGTTTTTTCGTGTATTGCGTCATAAACCGAATAGTTGATCGCGGGTCCAGACGTCACCTTTGTATAAGAGCGCGTCTGCGCTTGTGGCTACAGCGAAAGCGAGAAAAGTAATCACAATTAATGTTAACAGTTTTATCCAAGTCCTCCGTGCTGACTTTCGTGACAGCACGAAAGTGCAGTTAAACTAGAGTGAAGTAATTGCATTATAAGTTCAATTCGCTTGTCAGTTCGTTTTAACTGACGTAACGTTGCTCTTGCGCTCCCATCTCGATTGCAGAGTTTCTTTTACAACTTTCGGCTTATCACACTGTCTAATGTCCACCACAGCAGCATGGTTTTCCCGTCTTTTTTCATATTCATATAGGCCATTTTGGTAAAAATCTTCATTACAAAAGTCGTAGAACGGTTGACTGATCACGATGACGTCATAACTGAGGGACCCCGCACCTGCGCCTTGCATTGGACCCCGCATCTGCTGGGGCCGGCCCCGCTGAGCGTTAACATGTTTTAATTTTCGTCGCCAGCGTGCGGGCGTTTTCGTTCTCGCGAGTCACAGCGTTTCAAATACGCCCGCAGCGGTTTGGTTGCCAATGCACGTTCAGTTTACGCATTCTGCAGTTATTTTGAACCATTCAGCGTTTTGTATCAAGCTATAATTGGACATGTCGCCATGTGCAAGTTTGAATTATCGAAAATGGGTGAAAGCAGAGCCCAGTCCGCTAATTACTCGAAAGCTTACTGAAAACTAGAGCTTTTATTTGTTGACTGTTCAAGCATTTCACTTCTGACTAGCTCCTGACCGCGGTTTATTTTTGGTTTCTCCCAAGCGCTTAGTATGTCCAGCGAATATATTTCCCAGAACGTAATATGACATAAGCGATAATTAATGCAGTACGCACTTGCAAAAATTGACGTAGACGATATGTTATTATTTTACTGCGCGGAAAAATCGTGCTAAGTTCTTCATTTCCTAGGAAAACCCAGAAAGCATTACGTTCAATTTTTGTCGTTTTGTTCGAAATTTTACTGACGTCCTGAACGAGATGAAAAATTTCTGAGTCTGAACCACCCAAAAGTTTTGCCATCACGTATAACTGCGAGCTGAAATTAGAATGTTGAAGTTTCTATTTCTATAAAAAACTGACAGAATTTCATTACAATTTTTGCATATTTTTGTGTTCCTATTCAGGGTTTTCCTGCCCAAACACAATTTTGCACATTGCTGACAAACTTCAACTGCTTATTAGTTCCCTAAGAATCTTATTCCAATGATTCTCTTTGAATATGATTTCAGGACTGAGGATGCATAGCGTTAAGAGAAATCGATTTCGTATTAAAAATCTTCGCTGATCGATTCAACGTCGTCACCTTAGTGGAGACGTGTGACTTGAATACAGATATGTGCAAGTTTTAACCATCGTAAAAAGATAAAAGTAGAGCCCACTGGGCTGATTCCACGAAAGCTTACGGAAAACTTAGAGATTTTAAATTGTACTGCAACAGCAATTCACTTTTTACATCTCATTTGCAGTGAGGTAGTCGAAACTGAGGCTTGGATAAAACTTCGAGATTGAGACCGAAACTTTGTTAAAATAGCGAGACCGAAATTGAGGACGCCATCCGAACGCTCGAGATTGGATTTAAGACCTTGACGTTTTTTGGTTTCGTGGAACTTTTTCTTTAATTTCTCAAAAAAAAATGTTAATCAACACTTCCAAGCTTTAATTTCGGCAAAGTTTACCCTCTTTCAGAACCGTCGCCAGAAAGGTTTCAATAGGGGGGCTTTGCGTTTCTGCGGTGAGGGCTTTAGGTTTGTGCGGGGGGGCTTGACATTCCAAAAATTGACAAAAACTCAACTCATTTATAGTGCGTCATGTTTCAATTTGGGGGGACTTGGAGCTTTTTTTTGGGGGGCTAAGCCCCCAAAAGCCCCCCGTAACGACGGGACTGCCCTCTTTTGTGATTTTTTGGCTTTTCCTTTCCTGACGAAGATCCTACAAAGAGCGAACAAGGTAACCGGCGAAAACTTCGCCAATCCATATCGATAAAACATTCCAAGTCTCGAGACAAAAGTTTGAGGCCTAGACCTGGATCCTTCGGGACGGAAACCGAAACGAAACGCGAGGTTTACGAAAACGGGCCTCGACACCAAAACCTAGTTTTGAGGTTCCACCACTAATTATATTACAGTATTTTACAAAAGCAAGCCATCCATTCGCTCCCATTCCCACCTGAGGTCGAATTCTAGAATCTAAGGCGGCCCGCAAGTCAAAACCTTTGTATAACATGGATTAGGGTGGGCTGTCAAGTTGACAATAGTCACTGATTAACTGCGAATTTGACATGATCGGCTCAAAATGCGAAATATCAGCTCACGAAAATTTTCAACGAGCAACGTACAACACATTGCACTCAGCAACTTTAAAATGACCTACGCATAGAAATATACAACAAGAGTTAAAACATGCGGTCCATGCAAAGAATTAAATGATTCAATGGTAGTTTCATGACGATGAAAACAGTTGTGTTTTCATCATTGTTTCATCATTGTTTTTGCATTGTTGTTTTTTTACACGATTTTTGCAGACTCCAAAGTCTCACTTTGTTCCGAATATGAGTTTTAACTTCAATGTTGTTGACTTTTCAGTGCCAAATGGTGCATTCCGTGGTTGTGTACAACGTATTTGGACATTTTCTAGTTGTAAATTGCCTCGGTATGTAAAATAAAGCCAACGTTGCTTGTGACTGCAGTACGTATAGTATTTTTGTGGGCGTAATATTCTACCTTGACTTTGGTAAAGCAAGAAGGTAAACTGTTTGGTTCGTTCTTGGTCGCACCAGCACTGAATTCACTCACATGTCACTGTAGCCAACACGCCAACGAATGAATGACGTTTTTGGAAACAAATGGGCTCAAAGAATTGGTTTTCGATTTTAAGGCTTGAAAATTGACACCAATTTTGTGGCAAGTGTTGCTCTTGTAAAGGAAGTAGGGTTTATTCATATACGAGAAAGTTGAAAAGTGATGCATATTTTTTCACAAATTTAACGCAGTGGATGTTCACCTCGAAAGCAACGTCAAACGATTCGCCGCAGACTTGAGTGATGTTTTTGACGGAAACAGATGAAACGAATCTCCGTATTCGGTTTACATCTATCCGTTGATGGGCAGGTATTACACCCTTTCCCATTTTCACGAGCGATGGCTTGGGCTTGTGAGTGAAAAACGTAGGAACAACCAGTGTCCTGAAACACATTAAGAGATGTTGACCTAAACATCATTTCAGATCTCATTTCTCTAACCTTATGAAACAACTGTGGAACGTTTTGACTATAAATGGTAAAGTTGCTTAGATTGAAGCCAACGAAAAGTTTAATGAGTACAAGTCAAAAAGGGTGGGCACAGGAAGTTGCCGCTTACAAATATCCTTTTTATACCAGTCCTGCGTTCAATGGATATCATTTTAGCAAAAATGCAATCCACCTTATGAATCGCCACATGACCCACCAGTACCTCGCATACTCTCCAAAACTGAAAGCGTCTTACTTATATAGCAGTTAAGGAGCCACACACAGAGGCGCAGCCAGAATGAGGTCGAAGAGGCCATGGCCCTCCCCGAAAAAGCTTACTAAGATTTTTCGCTGGTGTTTTATATTAATCTCAACTGTTCGAAACAAACGGAAGGAACAGTCGGACTCATGTAGCGTTGTGTTCTCTCACTGACCAAGGTTTGCCGTGACTTCTTGCAATTGGATGCGAAACTGCACGACTAAAGCATGCTGAAACTTGTTAGCAAAGTTGCCAATTAATGCGGACGACACTAGCCGAGGTATAGCCTGAATGAAATGAAAGGGCGCAGCTTTCTTGCAAAGGAGTACAAATTCAGATGAGACATTTTTGAGAGGATTATTTGCATGAAGTATTGCCGAACCAAATAGAAACATATTTGGTCAAGACATGATCAACCCCAAGCGCACCACGCAATTAGAGTATTATGCAACAACGCAATGTTTCTCACAGTACGGTTGGCATTGTGGCTAGTGGGTATGCAAAGCCAGGTAGAAGGGACTCAGTTTTGAAATGTACAGCAAGTCACTGTCAGCGCAGCACACAAACTTTGTCAATATCGCATTTCTTACAATTTCAGAGAGCAAATATAAAAACTCGTTAGCAGGCAAACCATTACTAGTCGCCAATCAGCTGTGGTGATTTTGTGTGAAAGCTGGTGTTGACTCTTCTTCGTTAGTCTTGAGAGCAGAATACGACAGATGGATATTTACGTGATGCAGTGAGCCAATATAGGGCCTCCAAGAGAAATATTTTTAGGCAAAACAAAACCAATATGGGGCCCTTAAGACTTGCAAACTTATTTTGAAATAAATAAAAATTGAGGCTAATTAATGTGCATCATACTTCAACAAGAAGTGCTCGTTTATTGATCGTATGAAACATTACGTAAAAACATAACGGTATTCAAGAAAAGTGACCGTATTACCATTTTTTAACATGACTTTTAAGTGTTCATAGAAAAACCTAATCAAGGAAAAAATTAGAAAAAAATCATTTAACTATTATTTAAGCGATTTTCTGGTATTCTTATTCGCAACGTTTGTAATAACACTATCAAAATCAGCATGTCTGGCAATGCTAGACTCAATGTTTAATCTTGCTCGGTCAACAAGTCGAGTTTGTGACATGGTAGACAACAAATAATTTTTTACAAGTTTATGCTTGCTGAAAAATCTTTCAGTAGATGCTACTGTAGCTGGAATTGTCAAGAATATTCTCAAGCTAACACAAACATTTGGAAATAATTCACACAAGCCACACGGGCCACAAGGCGGTGACCACTGCTTTAAAGCATTGCAGAAATACTGTAAGTGGTTAGTTTCTCCTGTATGTTTCGAAATCTTCAGATTTCAGGGTATGTTCGGATTGTCCGCTTATCCTAAATTTACATTCGATTCGACCTTGTATCAGCTTGCGGCGCAAGTTTAACAATTAGCAAAATGCACGGCACACCTTTGCGGTGCACTATAAGCACTTGCGTCCTGCACTGCAGTTACTTGTTAATTTTAAACTTTTCAGTTTTTATCTTACACATATGCGCAACAGGCCCGTAAATAGGGGGGTAGCAGGGGGCGAAGGCTCCCCTAGAAAAATTTTTGTCCCCCTGGAAAAATGTGCTGAACAAAGTTAAAAACTATTGGACATAGTTAAAAAACTGTGCCTTTCTCAGAAAACTCTTCGATCGCTTGGTGTCTCAAGCTGGTTACGGACTTGTCCTTCTGTCTCAGGCCTCTCCGTAGCTGTCGGACCCCAGAACAATGTACCTGCTGAACCCCTCTCTCATAGGCCCTGAGCCAGTAACCCAAACTCTGAGCTGCGAGTTAAACCTTACAGAGACACTGGCCAATTGTGTCTTTTTCTCAAACATCCACGCACTCTTGCACTTATTTGCAACGTTGCCAGTCACAGCAGCAACAAACGAACGTTCATTTTCAACGCTTCAGCGGTTGCTATCCTATCTACGCAGCACTATGGGGCAAAAACAGGCCCGTAACCAGCTAGAAAATTTTTCGGCCACTCGGAAAAATGGATTGGTCATACTTTAAAACTGTTGGACACAGGCCCGTAACCAGGGTGGAAGTGGGGCGAAGCCTATAAACCTTTCATTTCCCTCTATAAAAATGTGTTGGGCATAGTTGAAAACCATTGGACATAGTTTTAAAAATTTGGGCCCCTCTCAGAAAACTCTTCGCCACCCCTGTTGTCCCAAGCTGATTTCGGCCCTGATTGGACATAGTTTAAAAATTTGGGCCCCTCTCAGATAACTCTTCGCCCCACCTGGTGTCATAAGCTGGTTACGGGCCTGGGCAAAACCGTCTGATGGATTGGCTTATTTGACGAATAATCGTGATGTTGTACATTTATACTGAGATGGTTATCGATGAGTTGTACAAAAAGAAATGCAGACTGAATTTTATCTTTTAATTGTGCTCGCAGGTATTTTGTAAAGTCAAAATTTGGCTATTGGCGTCCTCTGATTTGTTCCTATGAATACACTTACATACTTTTAGTTGATTTTGACTTATTCAATAGACATAATGGGTGATATTCTCGAGGACAACATTGCACGACGCTTCGCTTTCCGCTGCTCTCAGTGTTTATTGAAAATTAACAGCTGCTTGACAATGATCACTGCGAAAGCAAACGCTTCTTGTCTTTGTTAAAATTTATCAATGCCGACTGGTAGAAGATATTTAACGTCATATCTTGTTATAATAGACCAGAAATTGACCAATGGCATCAAAATGATCTTTGTGCGAAATAGCTAAAGTTTGAAATCTGATGACGTCAATGACTGGCCCCTCCCGAACAAAATTCCAGACTGCGCCACTGGCCACACTGTCTCTAGCACGCCATCCCATGGATACTTTACATCTGCTCCACTCAACGCTCACCTGTTCATCGAATGGAAATGCACGGCATCTCAAATCGAGACACACCTTTTGTACCCGCTACTCAACAACTCATGAGTTCATCTGGCGACAATAACAGAAGTGCGGTGGAATGCAGAAAGGTTGGGGTTCACTACGAGACCCTGTACTTTCATCCCCGACCCGCCCTCCTGGAATGGCACTGCCAAGAACAGCGTGCAGTAGTGCAGCCAGAATGTGGCCGAAGAGACCATGGCCCCTTCTGAAATAAACTCGATAAGATTTTCATTGATGCTTTATACCAATTTTCAATTGTTCGGAAATAAACGGAAGGAACCGTCAGACGTACACCAGGTGTAGAGTTCTGACGCTCGATCAGTTCTGCAGCAAGACAAACTTAACTTCACCCAAACAAATTAGTTAGTGCACCCTTTGCAAGCTTCATTCGAGTTCACAGTACACGTGAAAGATGACTATGCGTGAGAGTGATTAACCAAATAACCTTATGCTGCCGTAAATGCAGCCTTATGCTGCCATAAATGCAGAAAAAATGACCTTATATCTTTTAAATGCGCGACAGATGACACATAACTCTCGACGTGTTCGAGATATAGTACGTGAAAGAAAAAGGAACCCAAAACTCGCGACACCGCTTTAAATGATCAACGTAGGTCGCAGAGGAATGCGGGAACGAAACGCAAGGGTCGCGTCAACAACCAATCAGAGACATAAATCAATCTAGCAGGGAAGTCGCGTAGTGGCGAAGCTGAGGAAACACATAGGGAATTCAGCGAAAGTTACATCCGGTGATTGACCCCCCTGAACAAAATTCCTGGGTGCGCTGCTGACAGCCTGGGTCCGGCTCAACCGCCTCCGCACCAGTGTCAGACGTTTCCCCTCCTGCTTGTGCAAATGGGGTGTGGCCCCTTCTGCGGCTTGTGGGTGTGGCGCAGAAGACCGAACCGTTGACCATGTTGTCTTCCAATGTCCAATCCATTGACCTCCCCATGTATTGCTGGCCCTGACCGTTCTCGATAATGCGACAATCGATTGTTTGCCCAAACGCTGCCCAGAGATTTAGTGCGACCAAGCAGTGCGCTGAGAGAACTGGCCAAAACGATGATGATGAAGCAGCTTGTGTCTGCGTACAGTAGACATCCCTATCTAAGCCAACCTCGCTGTACAGTTTATGTAAGTCTTGAATAAACTAATACGAATAAAAATTTTAGTTTTTTTCCCACACTTTTCCTGCCCACTTTCTACCTGAACCACATTTCCTCCCAGGGAGAAAAAGTTCCTCCCTTAGTGAGCCAAGCGGCTCCCGTTGAGAACCACTGGGCTATACCTTCTGAACCTCTGCTGTAGTGACTCAGTAGCGGATTAAGGGGGTGCTGACTGGGCTACGGCTAAGGGCCCCCACCATTTAGGGGCTCTCCATTTAGTGTTTTTGCCGTATCAATGACAGTTTTGTGTATATAAATATATACGGAGAGGACCCCTTTCTACGTTTCAACCAGGGGCCTCACACAACCTTAATCCGCCACTGTGTACTGTAGTATTGTTTCGACACAACACACTTTTCTATTTCACACAGAAAACAGTAGACTGACGTACTAGCTAGAAACGAATTAAATAACCATCTGAATTTTTAAGGCGGTCGGTAAACGTGACAACTATCTTGCAAAAAATATTGTAAAACAAAAAAACTAATGCTTACAATAAGAAAATCGCTTTCACCATCAAAATTCTCGAATGAACATCAAATAAAAAAAAATTCTGAAAACATGAAAGCTGATGTTATAACATCAAAGTGGCATCTCTGCTAACTGCGAAACTTGTAGATAACTGCATATCGCGTTACGTCTCCAAATAAGGACAACCACGACCATAGGCGTTGCCTGGGGAGGCCAAAGGGACCTGCCCCCCAAATTTCTAGCATACCTTGTCGCTTTGTGCTTTGAGACGCGGTGTCCCAAACCAAACCCTGTTGCTCGCTTAAATTCAAAATATTTGGCCCCCACAAAGTTTTGAGCTGGCTGCGCTACTGGCCACAATGGTTCCACGTGACGCAAATGTCCCATAAAAATTTGGCAAGGCGAGCCTGCGGGCTGCACCCATGGAAAATCTCATAACAATGGTATATTATATCGTTTCAAATAACAGTGTCATTGTTCAGAACCTGTTCAATCGGATTGCTGCATACACAGCTTGCCAGAATTGAATTACTTGATTGCTGGGCCCATTAAAGACAGCTGGATAAAGAAAGCGTTTCGAATCAAGTTTTATTCTTGGTTCTATCTGTTTTGACCAATCCACACATGAGCTCATCCAAAGTTTGCATGCGTTCGTCCTGTGATGGAAAGGTTGGTCTGTTCTGCATGGATTCGCCAAGCTACTGTTGGATTGCCATCTTTTCAGCAAATTGCTACTTGTTTCGGCAACAAAATCTGAAGTGTTTCTTGAACTTGCACGGTAAGCCTGAATTGAAGTTCTTGTTCTTTTGTGAAAAGGCTTTAAATTTGAAGCCAGTGCAAATTCTTGCAGCACAATACCAGCAGCAACAACCATGGAAAAAGCACTTAGCAAGCAGATCATAAGTCGTATTCGCACTTTTAATATTTTACAAAAGCCCATATTTTATATTTATAACATTGTTAAAGCGCCAAATCTACTTTGAACTAAGCATTGAACAAAACCAAGTCGTTAATGCAACTGTGAATCTGGGTAAGGGAATCAGGTCCTAAAAATGTCAAGGAACTCCAACCTGGTTTCTATAAAGTTTTCTTTATCTTGGTTGAAAAAAATTTTAATGAAACATCTAGATATTCAAATGCACAATAGTTACTCATTTTTCTATTTCAGAACAGAACTCATCAAAAACATCTTATTTTTATAAGGCTTGATTGAATGTTAGAAAATGGAAAAAAAACTAACAAACAAACTAAAAAAACGCAGGAGCAGACACCATGAAGTTCTTTAAAAATCAACTTCAGCCCTCAGACAATAATTGTCCAACAATAAAAGCGGAACTTTGATCCTTGCCGTAGGTAGTTGATGCTAATGAAATGTTACAGCAGATTTTGACAACTTGAATTTATTCGGCTTTTCCTACTTAGATTAGAAGTAAAAATAGAGCTCCTCAGTTTTCTGAACTGACGTTTTGAAATAGAATTATAGAATTCGCGAAAAACTACAAATCAAATAAAAATCTGAATGAGAATTATGTTTAATCAACTCAACAATGGTTTATTAATTCGTTTTTAACAACAGTGTCATTCATCAACGTTTGTTCAATCGCATTGCTGCTTTACGCTGGGATCAGTATGTAGGACAGAGCGTTAATAAATTATCGTAACGTTGGAGTTCACACTGCACTGCGTGGTACACCTTTGATTTACAGTATCTGCTGAACACTAGCAGGTGGCTTTGTTGCAGCATGAGGTGCTTGAGAATGGGATTGAAAATAAGCCAAAAATCAGTGATTGTTTTATACTGTAGTTGCTTTTTTTAACAGCCTAGCTACAATTATCAGAACCGTCGCCAAAAAGTTTTCAATAGGGGGGCTTTGCGTTTCTGCGAGGGGATTTGGGTTTGTGCGGGGGGGGGTTCATTCAGTGGCATATGGTGGTCATTTGTATTTGGTGTGCGCTGTTTGTGACGTCACAGTTTAACGTCATAGTCATGTTTCCATACCAACGTTTTGATGAAGTTTGTTGACATAATAATGCATATTCGTCTACACGCACTCCCCTTAATTTATGTGTCAATGAACTGAATATAAACTATCAGCGCCCCAGGTTAGGATATCGAAGTAAAATACACTCAACGCTGGGACACAGCAGTTCATAACTGCAAAAATAACAGGCTGCGCGTTAAAACAGAGTGAAACACGCTCATCACTGCTGTCAGAGCAATTTACGAGTGCAAAATGAGGCTGCACTGATGTCTTGTCGAATACGAGCAGTGGAGCACAGGTGTGTGGCTGAACTGGCTGGCGCTGACCCTGGTTTGCGAGATGGAATTTTACTGAACTACACAAGAATTGAGAATTCGCACAAAGTACGCAAGCAAACTTTCGATTTTTGTTATGTATAGAAGTCCAGCAAAATTTTAGTTTTCCTTTTTCCCTGCTGAGACATAACCATATGCCTGAATGCTTCTATTTTAACATCTGCTGTTTTTGAGCTCGTGCAACAGCTTTATCATGCTACATAAATTCGTGATGTAGCCAATGTGGTCAGCGCATGCACTGCTCAGCCATAGTAGACAAAACAAAGACAGTTGTTTCCGTTTAAGTGAACTATCGCGGAACACCACCTTATAACTTTTTGGCCCATTCACAATGTACCTTGAAACTTGCATGGAAATTCATTCGTTGTTATTTGCATTAAGTCGACAAATTAACAAGCAAAATGTATACAAAAACAATTACTTTCTTTTGCGCAGGTAATAAAGTTTTCGTAAAGTTCCAAGCTCAAGGGGGGGTTTTAACTCCAGCCCCCCCCCCTTGCGTACGCCCGTGGTGAAGCTTCACCATCAAGCGCAAAAATTATAAACTTTGACATACTTTTTCTTTCCATTATATTTTTACTAAATGCAATGTCGGCAAATTATCGTCGTATTTAAGCTTATAATTCGAACGTTTTTACGTACAGCAGAAAACAGGTATGAGCTAATGAAGTAAGTGAACAAAGCTACACAAAGCTATCAACTTAGTGAGTAAGTGAAGCTGAGCGTCGCAAGGAAACATTTACTGCACTGGTGCGCAAAGCTAAACTCGCTTTCAAAAAGACACTTCACATCGCGTTTGAAGTGTGACCTCAAAGCTGACTTAAGTTACTAAACCTACCTACGTAGCCAGGGCCGACCCTAGCAGATGCGGGGCCCAATGCAAGACCGAGCCGAGGGCCCCTCTGAGCAGTGATTTTATGACGTCATCGTGTTCAGTCAACTGTGTTACAATCGTGGTAGAGCGCAGATGTGCAGTGCAGCACTAACACGAGAATTGAGCACGTTTGCTAACGTTCAAGGGGAAATTTGCTAGTTCTGACGAGAGCGTTCTTTGCTAACAATGAAATTTATATGGCGTTTCTACTGGTTTCTCAAGCGCAAGGTGTATCTGGCAAAAATGAATAATCTACCCAAACACCATGGCGCGGGGCTCCAGAAGCGCGGGGCCCAATGCTGCTGCATCGGTTGCATCGGCTTAAGGCCGGCCCTGTACGCAGCATACGGTATTGACAGTGGCAACAGAATTCGCTTTAACCAATCCGAGTATGACAAACTTTAACTTACAGAAACGTGACGAAATAGATCTGAAGGAATATCTGCCTAACATTACACAAAGTATCTGAAACAAAACTATTCTACTAGTTGCCACGGCCAGCGAGCACGCCTTTATGGCTCGTTTACAAAGAGCAGTGATAGTTTCTCTTTCAGTTATTGCACTTCAAAATAATGTACATTATTTTGTCACAGAATGCCAAGTCAAGTTTTCGATTACAATGCGACATTGCTGGCAACGCTAGCAATGTAGCTATCTCGTCTTACACAATGGCAGGCTGGCAGCATGGAAGTAAACATGCAGAAGTCTGGCGACAATTTCCCCTGTCCCCATGAGAACAGAATCAGAATAAGTAACCTCCTTTACGCGTCGACGTTACTGTTTGTGACGGAGATTACAAAGAACGCCCTCAGTTTACGAATTACTGTTCTAGTCGAACTCTGTTTGCTAATATGTTCAACTAAAAGAAAAACCGGACTTCAGCTACATCATGTCAAAATGTGCAAGTGTGGAATTTGTATGGAATGTGGAAGATTTTTCCATTCCATACACCAAATCTTCCATTCCATACTTGAGCCATTCTATATTCCATACCGATTTTTTCCTTTCAATCCATACTATTCCATACCATAGTACGCCCTGACGACACTAACAATGGAATCTGACAATGGAATCCTTTGAAATGGTCAAATCTCAGCCATAAATTTCCGTTTTAATGATCTCCGAGAATGCATGGCTAAAGCATCGTCACGTTTAATTGACCAAGAGTAGTCAGCTAGCATGGCAGCATCCCACCTCCCTTAATACCTTACTTCCATTTCACTAATACCGTGATGAAACCGCTCCCCTTGCTCATCACTCAGATCACCAAGATTTTCGGGGAAGCGGTCAAGTTGACTGTATACGAAGTGAAGCTTGATACTCATGCTAGCACCCTTCTCTTGTAAAGTGCTTAGTTACTTGGCCACA
>Ga0210059_1002596_pt1 | contig 28424 bp, 17 predicted proteins | sample Ectturendosymbi2_FD_188042 | JGI IMG/M metagenome (GOLD analysis project Ga0210059, IMG submission 188042) | Ecteinascidia turbinata endosymbiont from Florida, USA - Sample 2 (SPAdes) (version 2) | ecosystem: Host-associated > Tunicates > Ascidians > Unclassified | place: Key West, Florida...
CCGCGGGCCGCTGATTGCCCACCCCTGGCCTAGTACGTCGTTGGAGGATGTAGTTTTAAGACAACCTAGTATTATTTTAGCAGCGGAGGGTTGTGCTTTGTCTAACATTCGATTGTCATAATCAGAACAGTTGTCGTAGATGATACTATCATAGTCAAAGACCGGTAATATGTTCTTTTATATATCGTGAGGAGAGCATGGCGAGGCACAAGATTGACGAATGAACGAAGACGGTTAATTTTGGTCATCACTTTCTGATGTAAGTGTATAACGTGAGTGTGCCATGGAAGACTGTGGTAAAATAGTAAGCCTAAATGTTTGTGTGTATCTGTTTCCGAGAGGTGGGTATTATTAAATAATAAAGGGTGGTGATCATTCCTGTGCTTAGATATGGTTATAACCGCAGTTTTTTGGGGGTTGAAAGTAACATTCCAAAGCTCAGACCAATTGTGCAACATGCAGAGATCTTGAGTAAGCACACTGTGCAAGTGGACAGGACACTTATCTGAATAAAACAGGGTGGTGTCATCTGCAAAGAGACAGATAGACGCTTTAATATTTGTAGCAATGTCATCAACATAGATTAAAAATACCAGAGGCCCTAAAACAGATCCTTGAGGAACACCACAATTCGAAAACTTAAGATCTGAACGAGAACGGCCCAGAAGAACGACTTGAGAACGACGGAAGAGATAAGGGGATAGAAGATTTAAGAGAGAGCCGACAATCCCAAGTTGTTGCAAGTTAAAGATTAAGCAAGTATGATCAACACGATCAAAAGCTTTAGATATGTCAAGGAAAACTATTCGTGAAGAGAGATTTGAATCGTAGGCTTGGTAGAAACTGTGACAGGTACCAAGCAATGACTTTTTTGACAATTTGCAACATCTTCATTCAATTGTGGGCAACTTCAAACAGTCTTGTTCCAAGCTGAGCTATATAGAATAGCTCCACTGAATTTTAGTACATTTAGAAATGTCTGGGTGAACCATAAGAGCTTTATTCAAAGTTGGATAAAATTAGAATCATTTGGGTAAACTTTAACAACCCCATTGAAATTTGAGCAAATTGGGACAACTTCATTCAAATTTGGGTGAATTAGAAATGTTTCCATAAATTGGATAAATTTGGGTAAATTCCAACAGACTAAATCAACTCTGGCCGAATGGTAATAGCTCCATTCAAAATTGGGCCAAGTAGAACATCTTCATTTGGGCAATTTCAAACAGCTTTAGTCATTTTGGGGGAACTTTAAACAGTTTCATTTCAATTTGGGTAATATACAAGGCCTTCATTTAAATTTGCTTACAGTTAGAAACATTTGGGCAAATTCTAACAGCCTCAATCATATTTGGGTAATTGAAACAACTTCATTCAAACTTGGGTACAAGTGGAATCATCTGGGCAAATTGGAAGATTTTCATTCAGATTTGCATACGACGTATAGTATAAATATTTGGGGAAATTACAACAGCTCAAAGCAAATTTGGGCTAATTGCAACAACCTCATTCAAATTTGGGTAGAGTTAGAAACATTTTAAAATTAGGAATATGTAGTAGTAATCGACCACTCTAATTAACCCTAATTTTTGTAAACCTCAAATTATTAATGCCATAGTGTAAACTTAACAACTAATATGTAGCCGTAGCTGCAAAATGTTTTGAGGTAGTAATGTGGTGCAGCTGTGATAGAATGATACTGTGACGTTTTCGTGTTTCAAACTTGCTTGATGTTGTGAGATTTGCAAATATGAATCTGTTACCGCGAAGTATTCATGAACAGAATTAACTACGTAACCGAAGCGGTAATATGTTCTGTGGTAGTGATTTAGCCAGGGCCGGATTAAATGAACACGAGGCCCCGGGCAAAGTTGTGACCGCGAGGCCCCCTAAACGCTTAGCGCAACTGCGTAGCGTTTCACATGCTCTCGTTTCAACTTTGCAGAAACACTAGTCAAAAACGTCAAAACCGATACGATTTGGCAGCCCAAATTTCAGAAACAATTGGGGGTGACCATGCACAGCGTATCGCATGTGGTTTAATTTGTTCAAATAGAACGTTGTATCACAAACAAACGATCTTTTTGCTACCGTGACACTATAAGCAACAATCTTATTGCCATAGATACTCTGACCATCTTCACTGCACAACTCGTCCACTGACGTATGTATTGAGGAAAGATACGTCTACACTCACTCGCAGACAGGGGCGGATTAAGATTGTGTGGGGTCTCTGGCTCAATCTTAATAAGAAGCCCTTTCTACATTTTCAAAACTGTCGTTAATGGGGAAAAAAATTAATGAACGAACTGAAGTATTTGTATTATTGAAACAAAAAAAACTTGAGCAAAAAAAACGAATCGTCAACTAACATGGACGTCACTATATGAACGAAACTCATTGAATTCAAATCTCTATTTCTTGCAGGAGGCTTGAAACCATATCGCCAAATGTTCACAAAATACCGATGGAATGTTTTGAATATAACGCGACACCCCGTGGACGATCACTCCGCTATAACGACCACTTTAATGCGGTTTTCCCCAATACATTATTTTTTGTTTCACGAACGCAGTGGTTCCCAAACTTTTTTGAGCCGTTGCCCAAATCAAGGTAGCGATTACGTCTTATTTACCCTCAATATTTCGCAGATAGCGCTTATAATATAGAACAACATTGTGTTTTTGGTTCTGCATTACCCCCCGAAGAATCGCATATTACCCCTGAGGGGTAATTTACCCCTCAGCCACAGGCATCCCACTGGTAGAGATTTGTAATAAATTGCTATTTGCTATTGTTTCAATGATCCACTCCTTTCAAGGATGCACTCACTTGTCTTCCTTTTTTAAGTTTTAGCTGTTGTCAATCGGTTCTTTTATAGGTTATATCATTTTATTTGAAATGGCCCGCGAGTTGTCGCGATGTTGTAGAATGGCCCGTAGGTCAGAAGTAGTTGCACCACGCTGGTGTAAGGTCTTCACGCCACACGCAACGCGCTTGACTTTAAACATGCACCACAGTAACAAAGAACATACAAATACATTCAAGTACATCGTCATCGTGTCTCGTGCACGGTGCCCGTCGTGCGTTGAGCCAACCAGATTCACGAGAGCCCGCCATTTATCACGGCCCTGCGCGAGGGGTTCAATTGCGGCTGGATCGAGGCCGAGCTGGTCAAGATCGCGTTTGACCACGTCGAACCAACCGGTGCGTGGGGGGTCGAAGTCCAGGATAGCCCGAGAAGGATGGTGCGGTGGCAAGCGAAGCACATTCAAGTACACGAGGATATATACGTGCCGTTTATACGAACTCTGGCAGTCCTGCCTTATAACACCATGATTTATTATCCTAAGCTAAAATCTAATTACTTTCACCATTGTTGAGAGACTTGACACCACTGAAACAAGTTCACAACTTCCTTCGGGGCTGTCTGCAGCACCGATGTTCAAATGACGTGGATACCGCATGCGCAACGGAAACCAAAACAAGACAAGCGAATGGAATACCTTAAGTTTTTTAGACCTTGAAGTACTGACTTGATAGTGAGTGTCGATCAGACCACACCTCACAGAATCAATCAGACCACACGTCACAGAAAATCATGTCAACGAAGCAATTTCAATGAGTGAGCACAGAGCACCTACTTATTAGTTCCAATTGTCGATGGTATCTTTTACATCGTATTGTTCACACATAACACTTTTTACGACTTAAGGATTGGGGGCCCCCTAAATGTTGGGGGCCCCTGGCTGTAGCCCAGTCAGCACCCCCTTAATCCGCCACTGCTCGCAGACCAAAAGTTACACCGTTTATAAAATAATGTCCTCAACGAAATATCACGCAAAGCAATTTGAACTATACTACTTGATTGAAGTTTTGCGATGGGAGCTTTACAATAGTTACACCTAATATGTTTCGCTCAGTATTTTTAACCCTGCGTGGTGCTCTAACTTTGGTAAGTTGTCCGATAGTCTTGTCAACATATAATTCTACTTCTCATTGCTTGAAACAATTTTGCGAAAGTGTCTAACTTTCTTGTTTTTTCACCGCTCATGTTGTTCTGGCCGATGATTAATTATTCTCAAACCATGACTTACTTGCAGACAGTACTCGAAAAATGGATATTAGGCAGTTTATGAAAAGAAAAAGCATTTCTGATAGCTGAAGTGCAGAAAACATTTCAGACAAAAGATTGAGAATTGAGTTTCAGCCAGCACAGTCTAATGGGGTAAAAAGGGTAAAGCGTTTTGTGAACATCCATTTGCAATGCATCGTCAGCAACCTGAAAAAAGATAAGCAAAATTTCGACGTTTCTCCTCTGGAAAAATTTTTGCGGACGCCAATGGATGCATTGATTTCCATCTAATTCTTGGGTCATAAAGCGTGGTGCTGTATTGTTCAATTATTTTAAGTCATTCAAAAACGATAAATGCCAAGTTGTCAGTTTCCTTAATCTGTATACTAGACGCAACAATCAAAAAGCTCGACGATTTTGACGCGTGGTGAAGAGCATAAAATATGATAAACCAGTAAAGGAATTTCATCAACACTAAAAAAACCTGAAAAATCCATCTTGAGAAAAAAAACAAATCGCACCATAGCGGACTGAAGATGGATTAGAAATAATCCGAAACGTCTCAAAATAAAACCTGTATAGTTTTTTGAAGGCTTTTTCAGTGTTAATGAAACTATTAAGTCTATCCCAGTTTTATGCTCCAAAGCAAAGGAGTGTTTTGATATTCAAGCGCGAGGCCCCGGACATTTGCCCGGTTTGCCCAATGGTTCATCCGGCCCTGAATGTAGCAGCGATTTAATACTGTTTAGGTTTTCATATTTTCCGTTTGTTTCATGCAATGAATTTCGTATGTTGCATCCCGCCAAGTTTTACTGTTTCAATTTGATGCTGTTAAGTGAAGTTTTCATGAACAGTAGCAATTGTACTATTTGATGCACTGCATAATTCACTGATGCTAATGCAGTCCAGTGAAGCACTGCTATTTTTATAAAATATTCATGTTGAAGTTATAAGTCATTTGTCATTGGAAATGTGAGTTTGTACACATTCCTTGGTATGTGATCATATAGACTGCAGCATTTGCCTGTATCAGCCCCATATTGCTTTTTTTCTTAGCATGCTGTGTTCAGTAGGCTACACATTTAACTGTCTAAACTGGAGTGGATTTTTGGTTTTCATAATGTGACTTTAGAAGCTGTAAACGTTTAAGTAAGCTGTAGTATTTTAAGTACAACCCATTGCAGTGAAGATTGCCTAATGTGAAAGGCTAAGCTACATGTTATGTATGAAATTGCCTCCTTTCTTTCTCCTTACTTGACAGTCTCAAGTTGAGACTTGACCTATTTGTAGCAATGTGATATTTTGGATCGTAACCTGACATTTTACTCCTTTTCCAGATTTATTGCAGGTTTCTGCTTATTCGCACAAGAAACATAAAGCATTTTTGTGTCTACTTAGCAAAAATTTAGACGACCATCATCTGAAAACAGTGACAAGCACCGACATGAAACAGAAAGCCTATTCTTCTGCACCAGAAACATTTCTAACTTTCACAGCAGATATTATAAAAATAACACGAACCGACGGTAACATCGTGTTGGTTTGGAATTTTAACAGAAAACATTGTTCAATAAAGTGTAGGCCTACATAAGAAAATATCAACAAAACAAGCTCTAGTTTTGCAGCCAGCTCTTTGAGGAAATCTCCTGCCTGGTCCTCCATCCTTTTGCAGTGATTCAAGCTTGCCTTCATCATTTAGCAAAATAGTAAGTCACAGCAGCAACCACACATCAAGCGAATCAGTCGCAATTTATTTTCAGTGAAACTAGTTTTCTGGTGAAAATAAATTGCGACTGATTGGCTTGATGTGTGGTCACTGCTGTGACTTTACTATTTTGCTAAACGAAAATATCATTGCATCAATGTGATTTCCCTTCTTGAAACATTTCATCGAAAGTATTGTTTACCACTGGTAGCTCACAACTGCTGGTGTTAGACATAAATACTACTGTTTAAGAATGAAATCGCGAAATTTACTTTTTCAGACTTTTGACAAGTTTCGCGCGAATCAGCCCAGATCATCTTTTTTGTATGTTTTCCAAGTTTGACCAAGACTTGGACTTTCCACGAGACCAGCCAGTACTGGTTGATGGGACCACAGCTGCAATATTAAAGTCTTCTCGTTTTAAGAAAGAATTCACGTTCGGGGAAGCACCGTGCTGCGCTCAAGTCAAGGAAGTAAGGAAAATGTTCTTCAATAATATATGATTTTTTATCAAAAGAGAATACTGTAGATAGCAGGATGCGAACATGGAAAACGCTCACTACTTGTATTCATAAAACTGTCAAAATACATAAACAGTTAATATACGTAACGTAAATAATAATTAATCATCCCCAGCCGCAGGTTTTGGCAAATCTCAACCTGACTCGATCTCGAATGAAAACGAAGAAAAATTATCGTTTGCTCACCTCTGTTCCAAAATAAATTGTTATAAGACAAACAAAATTTTTGTTGTGTCTAGTAAGCGTTGACGTGAAATGTATGAGTGTCAGTAGGCAGTTGATTGCGTGGCCGGCGCTATGTGCACCCACAGAGATAACTTGTCTAATAAAGGTGATGAAACAACAAGCTCATGAAGCTATATTTTCAAATTGAATAGATGAGTGTATTCGTTTCAAGACCTAAGACAGACAGATAACAACAAATGAAACATGGTTTCGGAAACAGAGGATTTGGTGAAAATGGCGAGTTATACAAACACGCCCATTGTGGCCTGAAGTTCCATTTTAAATAAAAATATTCCAGCAAGAAAATGCTTTTCATGGTAACGAAAACATCAACTACTTGCTCGTGTGCAATATACAATACTGCATAACGGCTAGGAGCAAAGTCTATTCGAACCCTGTTAGAATTCATCACATGCTTACCAGTTTGGGATCAGATGTCTGCTATAGCGCTCCTGGATTGGCATGGATTGAATTTGAAAGTAATTATGCCACATTTTTATTGTTTTTTGCAGCATTTGCTTAAATCAGCTATGTCCAACCCAAATGGCTTACAGACCAACAATCATGTCACTGTCTTGATCAGGGACGCACATTGAATGACATATTAATGAGGGCCGCACGTTGAATGGCTTACTTTGATCTTAGCAAACTAAATTGAGCTTAAGCTAATGTACTGAAAACGTTTGAATCCTAATCGCAATGGCAACAGACGTGTTAAAGTGGCACTCAGGACCACCTGTATTAAAATTTATAATTGAAGATTATGAAAATAAGGACAGGTTGTCAGTAGGTAGGATATTTTCACTACAGCGAACACCTAAACTGAGCCGCACAAAACCTTCGACTGGGCCGCATGCGGCCCGCTGGCCGCGGGTTGGACATAGCTGGCTTAAATTCATCTTTTTTGGTAGCTATTTGTGCAACAAATGCTGATATGAGAACATGTCACAAGGTTATATGAACTAATGATGCATGTTTTGTAACAGAAACAACTGTTGGACTAGAAAAATACTTTTTTAGAATTGATTTTGATGACGGCAATTAGCGGCAGGCCGAAGCCTGAAAATTGCTTTTTGCCGAGGCGGTTGAGGTGAACTCTCTTGCCAAGGAGGGCTGCGGCAATTCACTCAGTGTCAAGTGGATCGAACATCCAACCTTCCAATTGAGAGCGGACACTCTACCATTGAGCTATCGCCGCCCAGTGGTGTAGGCGGAGGGGGTGCAGGGGGTGCAAGCGTACCCGCAAAAGAGTTGATTTGTCACAAATACGGGCAAAATCCCTGAAAATTTTGGCAAACTCCCTGAAATTCGAGCAAAATCCCTAAATATCTCTTCAAAATCCCGGAAAATCTGGACAAAATTGGCGTCGAACATTGTTTGACTTTGAAACACGGCGCCAAACGTTTGCAGAAAAACGAATAAAGACCTTTTTCTGGAGGTCACACCAAAAGAAGGTCGTCATGATCTCTGTGGGAGAAAATTTGTAAGCAAAAGTCACACAAAAATTTTTCGGGCAGGTTTGGGGAAATTGGGCAAAAATCCTTAGCACCCTCAAAAATTTGCTTGCGCCTGCACATATGTCGCCGCCACCCCCTTACTTTGTTTGTGGTGTTTACAACGCAAATGACCGTTTGTACCACAAATACCACCAGGACACTTCCCTTTAGTCTTTGCTATATTGCGTAACTGTATTGTGTAACTTGAAGCAGCAATACAACTCACTTTTTTATTTTCAGCCTGCGCAAAATAACCCCTTCGACCATATTCCTGGGGTCAGTCCTGGCGCGAACAACCAACCTGCAAGTTGCAAAGCTGACGCATGTTGCTGACAACGGAGACGACTCGATAGTACAAATGAAGAATGTTTGTGATGATTCGTCAAATTCGTCTATAAATTTTGCTGTTAAAAAATTTCTGTTGCCACTCACTGAGTTTTATGTGCTACGTTCCACGTTTTGGACTTTGTAGTTAACCTTGCTTAAAAGCGTAACAAGGAATCCGTTGAATTTAGGACAAGCTTGTGGACGCCAGACAACTTTGGGCTATTTGTGTCCTAAAAGAAGTGCTTGGTGGTTTGACATATAAGTTAATGTATTTGCTGCGGGTTAATATCATATAACGCTGCAACTGAATGTGTCTGTGAAATTTTATTAATCCTTGCTCCGAATATTTGTTGACTCAAATCATTCTTTCGGTCGATAACGATGTTATGGAAGTGCGTCGGTAGCACAAGCGTAACTGTTTCCACGTAGATTCGACGGTGGAAGTTTTCAACTGTTATCGTTCAAGCAGTGAAGTGAAAATAAGTTTAATTTAAGTATTTCGTGGGAAATTCGACATTTTCAAGAAATAATCGCTTTTCATTGACCAAGATATGGAAAATTATCTAAAAAGGCTTTGCAAATAAGCGCTAAATCAAAACAAAAATGCATCAAAAACTTCGAAATTCGATCATCCAGCACTATATGAAGGCCTTACATACCGCTCTGAACTTTGAATAAGTACTGCTAAGGCTTTGAAACCTAGACTCAAAGTTTAACTCGACACAGGACACGACCCCCCCTTCATGCTTTAAGTTTTCTCTTTCGCTTTTTTCTGTCATCAAACATAGACGTTTCGGCATAATCTATAAAATTCGCAGTGGAAGACCTTCACTTGCCATTCATGAGCCATTGGAACGATTTTTGGAAGTTTAAACTCGGGTTGGGGGCCAATACAGTAATTTTTGGTGGCGGGATGATCAAAATATATTGTACTTTCCTTTATATAAAAATTTGCGTTAGTGAACTACATCAATTTACGCAGTATGAAAATGAAAACTAACTCAACAAACATAACAGATGCTTGCAATATTGCTATCAACTTGTACTGCCTTGAAGTTTGAAAGAAAAGTTGTTCTCTGTTTCTGCCTGCTTTCCCTGATATCAGATTTGGATACAGAGCAACGGAAACTTTAAAAATATTGAACTTGCGAAAGTCCTGTAAACAGGAATGAAAGTCTAGAAAACACTTCATTGATTTTTACGCGAACGAAAAAAATCATAGAACCACATTTAATAGTTTAGCGAAATGCACCGCAAGGCGATCGTAAAGGCGTTGTAACAATCAAGGTAACAGGCGCCTCCCCCACAAGCGCCTAGATGCTTTTGCGAATAAAAATCCGTGAACAACTTCAGGGTTTTACCTTGTGGCACTATGGCTCACTTTGAATATGGTTCACTCATATTCCACTATCAACAGCAAAACTGCAACGATCAAATCAAAACCAGAACTGCAACTAACTGTGTTGATACATTCTAAGCCTGATCTAACTGACCGGAGGGAATGATCACAAACGAGCAAATATCAAGCATTCCCATGTAATATGTCAGACAGACAAAAATGGTCAAGGCCATCAACCGGTTTGCTTGTTGCTCGTCTTTTACTAAACAGACGGCGACTGTACAGCGTGTTTCAATTCACAACCTGTTCCACAGAATGCTACGATTGGTGCAATGCAAAGTTCGGGTTGGGTGAAATCAGTCGCTTTGCTTAGGTTATGACAAAGCAGCTCTTCTGTTACTCTCACTGCAGATCGCGTCTCTGCATTATCCTCCATGTCTAATCAAAAGCATTCATTGTAGACTTTCAAAAAATGAGCTTGATCAAAACTATCCGCTGGAGTGTGCAAAACGTTGAATCGCGTTACTCGCACTTGTGTTGCAACAGAAAACGTCAATTTTCATGCATTTTATGAGGTGTATGGTTTAGAGTGCGAACGATTTCTTGTTTAAACTGCTTGATGTTAAAAGGACACAATTTGGATCTTTGAAAAGACTAAAAATCTTAATGGTACTGGATAAGATGCATGGAACCCTACCACTCTCCGTTGATATGCTCTTACCAGTAGCAAAGAAAATTGTACAACGTGTTTCAAAAAATTAATTTCAATATACTTTTTACTGCTGGTGGCGCGATGCATCCCCCCTGACTCTGGTGGTTCAAAGTATCCAGCCATTGGCCGTGTATCTTCTGCATTTCTAATACATTTTAGTGTAGTTGTTTCCAACTTATGTTTGAATATTTGCGCGCTTTCTGTCGTGCTTCTCATCATGCCAATATTAAAAAATTAATACTCTTTTTCTACTGCGTGTTTCACCACAAGTCAGTTTATAGCGTTGAAAGCTTGTCTCCTAAAGTTCTAAAAAAAGCGCTTTATTAAATAGCATTTACGTGCTTCACACAGGGTCAAGGTCCATATCACAGCGGTTACCAGTTTAGTCAAAAGTCACACTTGAATGAAAGCCTGTCAATAAAACAACGGAAAGGAACTGCGCAGTATCACATCCGAGATGCCGCTCTATCATTGTGCATCAGAGTGAAAGGTGTTGAAAACAGTGTCCCGAAAAGTAAGTTCACAACAAACCTAGACTCGTTAGCAGGCGAATTGCAAATAAAGCTGCGGAAGATGAAATGATTCAATCCGCTCATCTTTTTTTGAAGCCACGTTAGAATATCCTCCATAAAACCAAATCTACAAGTTTGTGTAAGACTCTCGTAAATAGCACTTCGTAACATACAGGAGCATCAGTTACTAACACTTGCATAATCGTTTGGGCAATTTCAACATAGCTCTCAATTCTGAGCGATCGAACAGGGGTTTCGGAGGGGTCCAGACCCCACAATTTATTAAGGAGACAGAGATACAAGGGACCATTATTTTATTGCATTTATAATTCTTAGTAATAAATCAAATAATTTTCAAATTTATGCTACAAACATTTTTAATGATATTTTGGTTATCTCTGACCCCTTGTGTAGAAAATATCTGTATGGCTTCATTCACCGATGTGAGTGTTCATAACAACTTTTTATCCGATCATTTCAAAAGTCTGATGCTTTTTACAAATCTTCACTTTGCCTCCATTATTCAATGCTCTTGTATGACGGTGACCAGCTATAGTTGTTGGTGCGTTGTTTCGGTGTTGGTGCTACATCTCTATCGCCTTTGTGTAGCAACCTAAACCTTCTGTGTACTTCGTGGCGCCTCATGATTTTTGCTTTTTCTTGTCATTTTTCTATCACCCCCACCATGTCGAGAATATGCGCAATCCAAATGCGTACAGTACAGTAATTAGATCGATTTTATAAAAACTAGTAAAATACCAAACGTTAAATCCTGCTTTGAATTTAATGAAAACAAACGGTTGTCAGTCTCAAGCTAAAAATATCTTGCAAAACATTTGAAACCTTGATCGAGCCAATTTTAGCCAGTTAGTTCAAAACCTGACGTTAAAATGTGTTAAATGTTCTTCCCACTGCCGGATTAAAATTTGATGATGGGTGAATGTAGGTATCGTTGGTGCGTTGTTTCAGTGTTTGATATTTCCCTGTGTTGTTTATGGCTATCATCTAACACTTGCTCTGTACTGCGCTATGGCTAACCATTTTTGTGTTTCTCGAGTACCCTTGTGATATTGACCACGCGTCTGACGCAAACTAAATTCTATGTCTGCGTTAACTTTACGTAAATTGCAATAACTGTGGAAAAATAAAAGGAATGCTGTGTTTTACGAAGTACGTAAGATTTTTACTTCACACAAAACTTTCCTGACTAGGTTCTCCTAGTCGCAGCTGTGGTAGTGGCGTTACAACTTTGTTTATGAACTTTGCTGAATGAGACCTTAAACTATGGAAAATTAAATATTCCCGAAGCATGTGCCGAAGAAGGTTTATGTAGAATATTACAGAAACTCCGTACTGTTGATTCTATTTGAATAAGAGTTGATGATGACTACATCGTAGGCGAAATATATACTCTGTAAGATCTTGAAGTGTCTGATTCTCTGCTGAGAAAGGATCTCTTTCCAAAGACAATGTTGAACAGAGGGTCGAAAAGCTTTCACTGTGCTGACGACGGTTTTCGGTGTGTGTATTTCATTTGTAAGAATACTTTTATTGGTAGAATACAGTCGAGTCGAGTAGGGTGTCACAGTTGGTAGCTGCAGGATCAACCGATTACTTTTTGCGGACGATTTGGTACAGCTAGCATCTTCTCAACAGGGTCTTTAGCATGCACTTCGGACTCGATTGGTTTGCTGCTTCGTGCGACCGAACCCAAAAAGGACGAGGTATTACGCCTCTCCATACGTCCAAGGAAGTGTACGTTGCAAGTGAGCGGCAATTAATGCACTGCAGCAGGTGGAGAAGTTCAAGTACCTTGGGGTGGTATTTACAAGTGACGGAAGGCGGGGCGAGAAGATTGATACACGGATTCGTAAAGCTAACGCAGTTCTGCATCAAACACTGCAAAGCTGTCAGTTTTTAAATCGGTCTTTATGTTCCGATCCTTACCTATGGCCATGAATCTTGGGTTATGACTGAAAAAGTATTATTTCAAGTGCAAGCGGCAGAAATGGGATTTTTTCAAAGAGTCCACGGTGTGACACTTAACGACAAAGTATACGTACCTGTGAAATTCGCAGAGACCTCAATGTTGAATTATTTCTCCTCTGAATCGAGAGTTCCCAACTACGTTGGTTCGGCCATGTGTCCAGACTGCCACACGAAAGACTGGCGAGGAAAGCCCTTCTGGCTAAACCCACGGGAAAGCGGTCCAGAGGTCGTCCAAGGACAAGGTGGAGTGAGACTACATCTCCGACCTTGCTTGGTCCCGTCTTCGTGTGGAGCCAGCAGAATTACCTGAAATTGCTGTTGACCGTGAGGTATTTCGAGTCCTCCTGGGACTGTTGCCCTGCGATCCTCCCCAGAGGAAAAACGGGCATGAAAACGAATAAATCAATACTTTTATCATTGCAACGCAAAAATGAGTTGAAAGTTTTATACACAAAGTGTTTCCAGCGGAGTAACCACACCAAAATTTGTGGGGTATAAATATTTAGACTTTAAGCGAGCAACATTATTTGACTATTTTGTTTGGGACACCGCCTTCCAAAGGACAAAACGACAAGACATGCTATAAGTTTATAAGTTTGGGAGGGGCCATGGCCCGCCTTGGCCACGCCTATGGGTGTTTCAAGAGCTAAAATCGGAAATCCTATCAACTGTTCTGTGAAAGTCGGTAATATTCCGTTTCAGAAAAAAGGAAATTTTTTATTGCAGATTTCCTTCATAGAGAACCACACGGTTGCCAATTTGGCTTTTTTGAAGCCAGATTTTGAAATTCTGCCTTTTTTTAACACACTTAGCTTTTTTTGAAAATCAAAAAGTGCCAGACAAAATCTGGCCTTTTCTGGCTTTTTTCAATCGGAAAGGCTTGGCTATGGCAAAGCATTTTCTGAGCTGCATTTTCATTGCAAATCTCTTCTGACAAAAGTCTGTGACCATGCAGGGTGCAAAGAACGTTGCAAAGGTTTTACCGTTGCTCTAAAAATGTCCGATGTATTTAATTAGAAACAAATATGTGACAGTGTAATTATGGGGAAAGAAAATGCTTCTGAAGATTGGAATTGTATTATATCGATGTTTCTGAGGAGTTTTAATATCTACTTTGTGTTTGGGTATGCATGTTTCATGTGTATATGCCTTAAAACTGCTATCTGGCTTTTTTGAGACAAGGTCTGGCTTTTTTTGGTGAAGACAGGATGGCAACCATGGAGAACCATGAGTGGTTTGGAGCTGGTGGTACTGGCTAAATACCAGAAATCTGAGGCAAACCGTAAATCCTCAGGTAGTGTATGCGCGTTTTCGAATTTCAGTTTTATCAGAAATTGTGTGAATTTAATATTTCAAGGTTGAATGAACACCGATGACGTCAAACATTCAACCAACAATAATATGGGTCGTAAGCCTAGATGGGACCACTTTAAAATTCTTTTCCCCGCCCGCACTCGCGGCGCATTGCGGATGGCTGAAACTTCGCTTGTTGCGCTGTTTGAGTGGAATGGGAAATATTACAATAGTCTGTCTTTACTGATAGTATAATAGTGGTCCTGTTAAAATGACTTTAGTGCAGGGCCGGCGCAAACCATTCCAGCGTCCTAGGCAAAATCCATTTTCAGCATTCCCGCATAGATTATGACGTCATCCTGCTTAACCAACCGTGGCACGATCTGTTTAAACGTACACAAATACATTCTACATTCTCTTTGCTCTTTATACATCTTAAATTTCCGGTGCGTCCTAGGCGCAAGGTCTTCCAGCACCCCTTCACCCAAAAGACCCTTTCAAGGACGATATTTTTTTATCAAACTAATTTATTCGATGCATGCCGAGTTTATTTGAACACCAAATTTATCAAAATATTATCTACACAAGTAACAGCGTCACAGCATTCACATAAACAAAAATTCTAGCGCAGACCTCAAAAACATTTTTACAGTCTGGTGTCGTAACAATCGACGTTGTTCTGCATGCACAACAACACTGACTTTCGCGAAGGTCACCAATGTTGGTTATGTTGCGTACTAGCTGGTATCTCTTTGTTACATAAATTAAGGTGGTACGCCCTATAATCCAAATCTTACTGGTTAACTAGGCTAATAACGCCAATATTTCTGGCGTTTCCTAATCTTACTACACTTTATGACTGAAACATGCAGTGGCGATTCCAGAACTAAAAAAGTGGGGATCCACTACGGGGCCAAGGAAAAAGTAGGGGTTCAACATAAATGTCGGTCCTGCATGGTGATTTTCCGTTGTTTTGAAAATTAATTTGCTATGATTAACCCTATCAAGCCCAACACAGGCTTGTGAATATCGTTAAATATGACCTAGCGTTTTTAATTACTAAAGACACTTGAAAGCCACTAGACGCAATCTCACACTTGCACTGACATGTCGAATATTCTGTAAAAAGCATGCAACGTTCACAGCACTACACATGCAGAACGAAACACCATTTCCCGCACACAATTGTGCCGGCTCCATATGAACGAAAACAGTTGCACGAAAGGGAGTAAAATTCACACGAAATGGTTCCAACCACGAATTCCATCGAAATGATCCGACCATGAATTCCATCCTGATCCTAACACAGTGGCGTAGCCAGCCCAAAACGTGGGGGACAAAATGTTTGACTTTAAGCGAGCAAAAGTATTTTTGTATGGGGCGCCACTCTCAAAGCATAAAATGACAAGATATGCTAAAAATTTTGGGTAGAATGGTCCCCTGGCTACGCCTATGTCCTGACACAAAGACAATTAGGCTGTTAATTTCCAACTAGTTTGGTCAAAATATTCTTACTACAAAACAAATTTTAGAAAAATAAACCATCTGCCAACAATGTGGTGACCACTGTGACTACTTTGTGGGAGCTTACGCACACTTTGTCGTTGTGGTGTAGCTACTATCACGAGTGCAATACTCATCTGCAGCGTGGATAGGGTGAGGACAATTCAGCGCACTGTGCAGTTAACAACAGCGAAGGTTTGTCACCAGTGGTACCTAAAAGTATAGCTAGTCGCGCCGCAAATAGGCATGTGTGCATCGGCGTTTAGGGCGTGTACCTGATGGCAAGATGTAACAGTAGGCGTAAAACTTGCTTTGCAGAATATTCCCAGCAAAGACGTTCATTTTAATATTCACATCAACTTTTCTTCTGACTGGTCCTCAAAAGCTGTCTTTTGAATCCTGCGTTAATTTATGACTGTCTTGTCATAAACGAAACACGCACTACCTCAAATTAATCAAAAAAGATTCAGACATAGACAATGAGCAATATGATTCTCACACAAATTAACATCAACTCAATGCAACTTAATCCTTCAAATTTCATGTCTGCTATCAAATTCATCAACGAAATCATCTAAATCTATTTCTTCAGCTCATACCCTTTCAATTGAAAGTAGAGCATTGTTATTCAATATTTCACTGGTCATGGCGTTTCTGAGAAATGTTTTCACTGATTACATTTTTGAAAACGTTTCTCGCATGAAGCGCTGGTGACGGGAAAAGTTACGGCTAGTAGTAATAACTGTCATAAGTGTATAAACAATCAAACGCAGCTTTTGTAAGAGCTACAAATGAACGAAATTGTTCGAGCGATGCAGGCAGCTGCGACTCCTGAAAAATTCTTTGCCAGAGTTGTTTCAGGTTTTAAATTATTTTCACTAATTGAATATGCATTTGCGCATTTTTCGAGTGTTCTTCTGATAGAAATAGTTCACATCCTGGCCAAAGAACTGAAATAACGGAACGAATTGTTCCTGAATCATTGCAGAAAATCCTTGCAAAGTTCTATGGTTGCAGGACATGTGTGGGCAGACTGATAACTGAAGTCACGAACCAGATGCGTAAGGTGCTTCGAAGTCGCATACACAAGGCAGCTGAACACACAACTGCGGTCAGGATAAATTCGAATAAATCAACTGACACCAATTCTTAATGCTTTCACAAACATTTTGCCACATGACAAGCAACAATCCGTTGACAGTAGTATAATCCAGTTCTACCTCACATGGAAATGCACGGTACATCAATCTTCCCATTTCTGCGACTGTTTCTCAGCTGCGAACTGAATCTTTCGTCACTACGACCGCGGTATGATTAATTTCTTACAGGATCCGAATAACCAATGGTACGGTGTGTGTCGTCATAAACAACTCCCACTTACCCGGTCGTCAAAAAACAACACAGCTTATCATGCATTTGGGAAATATGGAACGCAGGCTAGAGGGCTTCTGAATTTTTGTTTAATGTATTCCTGACTGAAAGTTATCTGCTGTATTTATCAAGGAAACGAACTTCAGCGTAAAACTAAGCACGCACAGGCCCGTAACCACGGGGGCGAAACCCCCCTACAAAATTTTTCGCCCCCTGGAAAAATGTGTTGGACCTAGTTCAAAAACATTGGACATAGATCAAAAAATTTGGACCCCTCTCGGAAAACTCTTCGCCTTTCCTGGTGTCCCAAGCTGGTTACGGGCGTGAGCACGTATCTGGGGGACCAAACTGAGGGCCAGCCAAAAATCTGGAGGGGCAACGGCCCACCCATGCTACCCCTTAGAATCGCCACTGAAAACATGATTTATTGAAGGCTTCGACATAAACTTACTCGGAAAAAAAGCGACCCAGCCAGGAAAAATTAAGACTCACGAAATGAAAAGTACAGAGGTGGTATCCTTAGAATTTTGCAGTGAGCTTGATAAAGTATGGCCTGAAGGGAATGCTTTGCTGTTCCTGACAGAAGACCAATGATAGACTTGTGAGCACCCTTGGCAAGATCCTTTCCAGCGCCCACCCCTCCTATACAAAGATCCTTACTCTACTCATCACATACATTAAGGAAATACGAAGGACGTTTTGTACATCAGAAAAGTTTATTACATGAATAAAATTTATACCAATTGCGGCATAGCTTGCCTAGTATATGTGAAATTGAAATTAAATAGGAAAAATATTAACCCTTCTGCAGCAAACCTGAAATAGTGTAGTACCTTTGTCTTCTCAGAAACTGCATAATCGTGTATTTCATTCACTTTCATCATGTTCATTCCTTTTTCTTGGTGTACATTCGTCACTTTCTGAATCACACAATTGCATTTTTGGCGCCCCCTTTGGCCTAGCGTCCTAGGCAGCCGTCTAGTTCGCCTAATGGTAGCGCTGGCATTGCATTTAGCGAATATAATGCAACTGAGAATGAGAAGAACACAAAACAAACAGTAACGTTTCGGTCTCACCAATAAAACGCCAAACGAAGCAAACTGGAGGGAACAGATCACAAGATCGAAGATGCAATCATTGTGGAACTGATTATAGGAAAAGAATCCACGTTTCTTATCAAAAAGGAAACGAACAAAATAATTAGAACAAAAGTAACACATTTTCATGTCAGCATAAGATTCAAACACATCATCCTGAACTTTTTTGGAGTAAAAGATGAATGATTCTTTTCAATGGAAGTTCTTCTCGCAAAAGAATTTATGCCACGAAAATTTGTTTTGTGTAGAGGTTCTCCTTCACATGCACTCAGTAGGCAACACGGTTCACTTTCATAACAGACTACGTACATAACCCAGAGGGGTCGCGAACACCAGGTTGAAAACAACTGCTCTATGCTGTAGGTTGATGCTAAACAGCATGAAGGCAAGTTTTGCACAGCAAAGTATTGTCTCAGCACCCTCAGCTAACCATATCAACTAAAGATAATGTAGACATGTTTTTCCAAGTGAAACTCACGAGAAACTGTTCTAATTGATTTAACTAACGTGTAGAGCAATGGTTCTTAACCGGGAGGACATGCCACCCCAGGGGGGCGTCAATAAATTTCCAAGGGGGCGCGAGCCCTTCCTCCCCCTACAACATGGAAAGTTTAATCAATAAATTTATCAATATATGCATTTGTTTTTACATCTTATTTAAACTCAGGAGGGTTGGAAACAAAGGACAATTGCTTAAGGGAGGCGTGATGGAGAAAAGGTTTAGAACCACTGGTATAGAGCTTCAACAAGCAACCACCGGAAGCAACCAGCTGATAATTCCGGAACAGACAAAATGATTGTAACTTGTATCTAACAACTAAACATGTTTTTGAAAATTTCTGGGGAAATTGCCCCGTTCGCACCCTTGTTTGCGGGCCTGATATAACAGATCACGTTCATAACAGACAATCTTCATAACGAGTTTGTGATGCACGTGGTCTGTTTTGAATGGACGCCGTTCTGAGAATATCCAGAGTTTGCCACTCCTGCAACACGCTAAGTAAAGCCAATGAATTATACGAGTCAGCAGCGGTAACGCCTGGTGACGGCTTGCCTGATGACGAGCCATCACACATCTCGGTTGCTGTGTTTTGCGCCGTGGATGATTTTCTCAAGTCTTGTAATAGATTTTGATAACATCCGCGCGACCTTGTACACCACTGAAGGGAGATTCGTGCTTTCCTGTTGTATTTTTTTGTTGGTGCCGATATGTTGCAATTTTCATTATATCTATATGATGTGCCTGATGCGTCGACCTCGTTTCAATGCTGTATTCAATACTGTTGATGCGTTCCTGAAGTTCTGTATGAGATGCTAGCAGTGCAGTGGATTTGTTTTTGCGTTTCCATTTGTTTTTTCTATTCTTTTTGCGTTGTTATATTATCACAGCTCGACGTGACACGACAAAAGTGCACCAGTCAGGCTACCGCATGTAGCAAGATTGTCGTTAAATAAATAAATATTAAAAAAAATTAGCGGGAACGACTTCCTCTTCTCCATCGTTTTATCCCTCCACAATTACTTTGTCTCAACCTCTTTAAAGTTCAAAGCCACCACTGAACACACACACGCACTTACAGTACTCAGCGGACCTATGATGATCAGCACAACCGATGGCGCTGCTTTTTAAAAATTATGCGGACTCACGATACTGTGAGTGCTCAGTCAAGGTCACCATTAATACCTTGTCCCGACCCGAACACGAACTTTTCTCAACGTCCGAAGTGACGAGCTGATGGTTCTGACCCCTCCTCTCATTTTCTGGTTTCCCTCAACAACTGGATGTGAGCGGTGACCTTCATTTTCCCGCATTCAATCATTTTCATATCCGCTATTCGTCTGGAGAGGGTTGCGGGGGCAGCAGCCCTTGGATTACTTGAAGTAACTCACGGTCAACAGCAATCTCACATTGTTCTGCTGGCTCCACACCAAGACGAGACCATGCAAGGTCGGAGACGTAGTCCACATGGTCCTTGGTCGACCTCGCGGCCACTTCTCCGTGAGTGTAGCCAGCAGGACTCGCTTCACCAGTTTCCCCTGCCACATTCTGGACACGTAGCTGTTATCTTTCGATTCGGAAAAGTGCCACACCGTGGACTCTTCGCAAAAATCCCATTTCTGCCTCTTGCACTTGAGATAAGATTATTTCGACCACCACCCAAGATTCATCACCGTAGGTGAGGATCGGAACAAGGACCGGTTTGAAAACCTGACAGCTTTTCGGTGTTTGAAAGTTCCCGTTTTGACTGCACCAAAATCACCAATCAGTTCAGAAGCACCTTATACGTTACGTCGCAAAACAGGTAGTTGAGAATCACGTGACACGTCACTCATTGGTGTTAGGACTGCCCAAACCATTCCGCGGCACGTCACATGGGTGGAAATGGACAAAATTCTTTTCGAAAAATAACAGAGAACATGGAACCTTAGAAATCATTTTGTGTACGTTCGCAAAGTATGAGATGTAAAGGTCACAGGTCGGGGCCAGTAGTGTAGGGGCGGGAGTGCAAGCCCAGGCCCAGTTTTGATTTGTCGTAACTCCGGGCAAAACCCCTGAAAATCTGGGCAAAATGGCGCCCAACGTTTGCAGAAAAACAAACGAAGATCTTTTTGTGGAAGACACACCAAAAAAATGTCTTAATAATCTTTGTGGGAGAAAATGTTTCGTGCAACAACTTTTCAGTTTTCGGGCCAAGTTTGGGAAAATTCGGGCAAAAATCTTTCGCTCCCCCCAAAAAATTTTGCTTGCTCCTTCACCTATGATCTATACAATATCCTCATCCTTCATGCTGCTCTTTTGTCGAACTACCAAGGTTTCACCCTCACTAGGCCATGTTATAAAAAAAATTTCCAGAATAATTTCCAATGAATTTAGCAATTCACGCAACTATCGTTAATCAGACAAGAGTTAACTGATTACGCACGAATCACATGGTAAATCTCAAAGTTGTAACGCATTCCTCGATCTAACGTGTTTGCCGTGATTATTGAGGAAGTTCTTGCCATTCACAGAAAATAGCAAGGTACAGTAACCTCAACCGCCGTTGATGCCAGGAACACGATAGAAAAATTGCTGACTTGAGAAAATGAGCTAACCCGTGACTTGTTATACACACGATACCAGATAAGGGCAGAAGAGAATGGACTGGTTAAACACGCAAAGCCACAGGGAGGTCGGGTTCTGATGTCTCTAATCCCCTTGTGTTCGCTTTAAGGGTGCCATACATCCTTGAGGCCCAAGGCCTTTTCTTCAGCAAAACTGCTTTATCCTTGAAAAACAGTGTGTGTTGTCCATGAGATTTTCCGACGTACTTGAAAGTTCTTAAACAATTGCGAAATTGCCTATTATTGAAATACTGATCACACTAAACATTCAAAAATGAAGATTAAACAATGTAATTGAACTGTATATTGCGTAGATTTGTTCCATCTTAAACAACTGTGTAGTAAAAAGTACCCATTAAAATTATTATTCAGCCGTGTTTGTTCAAAAAACGTGCTGCACTAGTATAAAAAGTATTAAAAGCAGGCATGAAGTAAAATTTCAATATTCGCAAAACGACAAAATGTCTTTGAGAAAAGTTGAAGTGATCTGGCAACTCTGGTTCGCTTGCGCTTCGCCGACGTTCACACGCGCTTGGTCAAATTCAGCTTCACTCCCACTCAATGGATGTTCATGGTCGCCGGAAGGGGGGCAAGGGGGACTTGATCACCCTACATTTTGAAATTTTCCTATCAAATTTTTAGCAAAAGAAAGTTGTTGTCTCAGCTTCGAGTGGTTAAAAATGAGATTTTGTCACTTTCGGCCCCCTTGGAAAAACTACTTTGGCTACCCCTAGAAAATCCACTATTGGTCCCTCACCGGAAAAAATCCTTCCGACGACCATGGGTATATCCTCCTCCGCTTCACGCCCATGGGTATATCCTCCTCCGCTTCACGCCCATGGGTATATCCTCCTCCGCTTGGCACAGATAAATAGAAATGTAAAAATTTATTGCAAAACCAGCTGCGCAATAACTCACAGTAAGCAAGTTGTCAAAAACGCGCGAAGCGTTGTGGTGTCCCTGTCCAATCATTCCAGACCGCATGACGGGTGAGTGCAGTGGGGTGGGAGCGAGGGGGTGCAGTGGGGTGGGAGCGTTCCCACACTTTTTCCAGGTCTTCGTTCGTTGTGTAATAAACGTGAATACTCCATTAAAAACTGATTTAAAAATGAGATTTTGAAGTGCTGTTGAAAATGGCCAGGTTTTGGGAGCGGTCCCGCCCTTTCCTTTTGTAGCGCTACACCCCCTGAGTGTGACGCAACTCTCTCCTTTCAAGTCCGAAATCGGAACTGACATCCGGGTCATCGGCGTCGCGCTTCAGTAGACAGGACGGATGTCCGCAAGATCCTCTTTTCATCACCATCGCCAGCGGATATGACTAATACGAGGCCGGATCGGCCGGTGGCGCTTTCGGCTTCGGTTTGGCCACGACCCCGTCCGGATACTTGGCGCGGAATTTCTCGACCATTTTGGCCTCGACAAGATGGACGCCATCAAGTTGGTTGCCCAAAGTCACCCTGCAGCAAAATGTTATTTAAGCAAAGCGATATGGACCTGAGGTTTGCTACGATACGTGTTGCTCGAACACAAGATTAAATACAACACGACAGAAGGATTATCTTGGAATTTGTTGGATCTTCGGCGCTGCGAGATAAGACGAACCGCTGAATGTAGATGGGAGGGCACAGCTCAACAATTTTAAATGAATTTCGTGGGAATTGGGGTTTCAGAGCGTTTTGGGGATAATTTTAGAGCGCTGATTTCAAAACTGTTGTCAGATTTTTCCTATGTGGTCAAGTTTTTGAGTTATTTGATATTTTAGATTTATGCAATTGCAGCTTTTTAAGCATACTGTTGCATGAGAGGGATGCACATTTCGTGATTTGTTAAACTTGCTGACATGTTATTTAAACATTAGTGACTTCTTGTAATAGCCACGATTTGTAAACTAGCTTATGAAGAGCAATGTGCAGCGTAGAAAACATACAAAGATGTTAAACAAACACAAAACTTCAGTTAGCGTATACTGTATACTTGCAACTGTGACTTACAAAACACAGATGAGAAAATACACAGATATTATGGCTTTGCAATGCAAAGATTGTGTTGACAGAAAAGTGTTAAAATGCCAAGAATAGCCCAAACGTGATAGCATACTCTTTTGTCATGACAGAAAATAATGCGCGGTTGCTAATCCTGGAATTGCCTTTTCTGTATTTTTTGGCAGTAGCTACTGCCAGCAACCTCTCTTTTTCAGCCCCAGCAATAGTTCGCCACCATGTTGGTACTCCAGCGTCCCTGTTATCTTTTCTTTGTTTTTATATCTTGGTGGAAAGACTCTCCTTGCTCATCAATCATTGCTTCAAAGTTATCAGGAAAATAGTTGACATGACTCTGAAGAAAATGAACCTTCACACTCATATTGCACCCTAATTGTTCGTAAGAATTTAACAGCTGTTTTTATAAGATTATGATATTTAAGAGCTTTTAAATTTCTGAGGAAGTTTTCGACAAATGCTGTAAAGGACCGCCAAGCATTTTTTCCAGGGTTGTCATGGCAAGTGGAAAATATTTGTCCTACATTAAACGTCGTATCTGAGGGCCACCCAAAATTCCTGCACTCAACTTTTCGGTGCTCAGTGCAAAGACTTTTCCACACAAATATGCAAAAGTCACTTTCCCTATTCAAAGCTGTTACAAACTGCTTCATTAACCCTAGTTTGATATGTAGAGGAGGAAGTAGTACCTGGTATGGATTATAAAAAAGAGTGTATAGTATTTCTTTCCCAAATCTCATAGCCTTCTCTCTTCGGCCAACTTTCCTAAGTCCAATGCTGTTGGCGAGCCCTGCTGTCTCACAGGCACAAGAAACACGTACAGTTTGTGTCACTTTGTTTCCCAATCAATATGCACAAATTCTTCGAATTCACCGCAAATCACATCCAGTCATGCTCATCAACTATGGTACCAGGCACAGACTACTCTGACATAGGATTTTATTGTAATTATAAGTTACCACTTATTATCAACAGGCTACCTCAAACTCACTCCCTATGGGCAGTTCAACAACTGATAAAACACTTCAGCATTTAAAAGCACCACCAGTGATTAAAAAATCTGTTTTCAAGTTAAAAATGTTGGTAGTTGGTTTTTCAGTGTTTTGCGAAAAACTGCAATAGGTATGCTCTGTAGCGGCTAATCCTGACCAGATGGGCAAAAACGGATGCGATTTTTGAACTCAGCGCCACACAAAACCCCTAAATCCGTTACTAACTTCAAGCCCCCAAAAACCCTGTATACCAGTGAGGGGGCGTTAGGTCACGTGCTTGTATGAGGGTCGCAGTGGAAATCTAACGCTCTCGCATTCGTTTGAGTTTTTTTGGGGGGAACCAGCATTCTTGGGGGGAGTACCAGCATTCTGCGCAACATTTTGACAAAATCTAGTCCGGCCATGAACGCACATCAGTCAGCAACTAATCGATAAAAATCGCCAAAAAACTTCTTTTTTTTAAATCTGCGACAATCTCTTCACTCCACTTCCAGCGGCTGTTGCGCACTTCGCGTGATGATTGAGAACATTAATGGTATTGAGTGAACTGCACCTGAAACTTGATTATTTAAAGACTTAAGGTTCGCATCAAAAACGAAAATATGTGGCTGTGAGCTTCTGGCAATTGTTGAAATGAAAAACAAAACTGTTTTTTTCAAACTCGACATCGTCCATCACAAAGTCAATCTAAAGAAAACAATCTGCCCCATACTCAACGTGCATAACGGCAGGTGACTTTGTCAACAACGAGCGTAACAAATGATGACTCACGCACTGAACAACAACGACTCATGAAACCGGATGTAACAGCGTCCAGCCCGACTGCCTCGTGCCGCCTCCCGTCAACAACCTGGTGTTTCTGTTACAGGCAGCAGCGAAAAATCAACCACAGGTTTGATTTCGGGTTCATTCTAAAACTTATTCATCTTTTCAATTTTCTCATGGGTGGACAATGCTACTATTATTTCAAACCCACTGAGCGATTACCGCCACACCCACTTTGACGGCTGCCACGCCCCACTTGACGGGGAGGAGACGTAAGCAAAGTCACAATTCGAGAACAAAAATGAGTTTCACAAACAGCAGTCACCTGTCGTGTCTTGTCATTATCCACGAACCGAAACCACGTGATAGACAGTAAATACGCATGCGCTTTCTTACGTAACAAAGCAAAAGTCACGCGAACGTTCAGCATCGGGCAAGATCAGTCGATTGAAACTGTGTGTAAACACTGCCATGATCCGTACCACACCACCAGCCACATCAACTGCACAATATATTAATTCCGAGTGTTGTGCTAAACGGCTTAGTTACCAGTTGGGTTGGACATTGTGGGCACGGCCGAACAGCTCCAGCTTCCTCGTGCCAGGGGACAATCGTTCGATGATGCCGTAAATCTCATCGGGTTTGTGGCTCGTGTCACGGACCTGCGCGAAACGAAGAGCTTGTTCGAACGACGCCCCGACAACTGCGCCCAACCAAGGCCACCTAATGAGACGTCACGGTCAGCTCAAACTGGCCCAACAGGCGTAGACCTGGATGCACATTACTTCATCACTGAACCGGTGACCTCAATTGCAGGCTTCAAACATAAAACGTTGTGCGCAGCAGGGAATGCATGTGGCAGGTCTATGCCCGTTACAGCTTGACATCGCTAAGAATGCGTCTCATCATGTTGCTTAGCAACGCAGGAGGCCCACTGATTTTAAACGCTATTCCAGCTCAAGCACCGGGAACAGCGCTATGCAAAACCAGCACTTTCGTTAAACATATTTTTTACCGTATTTCTAGTAGCTAGAAATTAAAAGCAAGCAGAAAAAAACTGTCTGAAACGAAGTCCAACATAAACAAATGCATAAATACGCCCGCCAAGACTCAAGCCTGGCATAAGCGGCGACACATAAACGTGCACTAAAATTTTGCCAGCTGTTATGAATCGAAGTTCCCGCATACGAACGTGGCTTTAAATTAACTGAAACGTTTGGCAAACGAAGCAGTCTACAAACAACAGCAGATATGTACACCACACATCCACTGACAAGCAGCATGCATAGCGATGAACAGCTGCTCTGCGATTATTATTAACTTTGAGCAACGACGATTAATCACCCAACGTCAACCCACAATCAAACCAAACGCGCGCGACGCCCTCGGCAGTAACGCATCGATCGTGCGAGAATCAAATTCGCGAAGTAATTTAAAATCAGCGCGCAGACGTTTTTTTATGGATCAACCTGTTCAGCAGTGCGGCTGTGATTGAGGAGCGCGGCGCAACCAATCACACGTTGCGGTTTTCGCGCTACAAGAACCACATCACGGACCTGCTGTTTGCACAGATGGGCACACACAATTTGAAGTGGAGCCTCGTGGCAATGGGCAACCTTCACCCGACACACGAAACAAAGAGCTTTGTGACGTAATAATCAGCGCGCTCTTGCACAGCTTATCAAAGCAGCAGCACATTGCAGTTTGCTGTACAAACAGGGAACGGGAGAGGTAGGAGGGGGGGCAGCCAAAGCAAACCAGCACGCCGCGCGCTCTCTCACCTCCGCGACTAGAACGTCACAATCGAGCCGTCTGTTGATTCCCGTCGGGTTGCCTTTGATCCCGATCTGAAAGCGAATCGGCGAAACACTGAACAACAATCAACTGCGAGTGACCAGTGGCTTTGACGCACAACAGGTTATTACAGTGAAGACGATGACGGATCTGACGTCCGGCTTTACGCGAAACGTCACAAACACCCCACGCGCGCGCGCGCGCCATCCGATAATACGGAAGCGGTTCTGTTGTTTCGTCATAAAGCGCACTGAACGCCAGGCAGGCAACAGCTGACGTTTCCGCTCTGCATGAGGCCGGAACCAGTCCCGGCCGCCGACCGTTGGAACCAGTCCCGGCCGCCGACCGTTGGAAGCAAGAACCGCAGAAGCCGCAACTATTCTACAGTTGAGTGAAGCAAATATCGAAACTTTGAACGCTGTTTTTTCAGGGTTTTTAGGGAAAGCTGTCCGCTGGTACTAATTTCATAATCACAATTTCATAGCAAGTTGAACCAATTTCGTTCCTTCAGTCAAATGACCTTCAATATTATTCTACCAAACATTTAATGCATACACAGCAAAGGTCTCCAAACTTTTTTGTCCGACGGCCACATAAGCTATTACACAACAGTTCGAGGGTCGGGAATCTTACGTAATGTTACTGATTCAGGAAATGTTACATTTTACTAAAACAAAAACTTTTTCATAAATCTAATATTTTTTCATTACTGACAAAATGTCTTTGCGGGCCGTAGTTTGGCGGGTCCCTGATACCAGCACCAACAAGGCATTACCTGCCTGGGTGGAACCAACTGACAAGGCACCATTTTAACTAGAATCTAGTAGAAAGGCACTAAAAGGCTACAAGCAATCACTTTCTTTCCACAAGCTAGCGGAGCAAGGCACTGGCGATAACAAGCATCATATCAGACTCACAAGGCAGTGCTCCTTCCCGTGGTTGATCCAGTGCCCAGTGCGTCCAGTCCGAATCAGCCGCTGCAGCTGGTTCGTCTTCACCCAGATCAACTCATCGCAACGTTTGTATCTGCGAAGCGATGAAGCTGCTGTTAGCTGCGTACAGTGCCAGAGATGATTTGCGATTTTTGCTTTGATTCGTCACACATCGGTTTGTTTCGTCATACTCTCTCTTTCGGTATCATGTTTCATCTAGCCCTCGGCGTACGGTGATGTTTCCCATTGTGTCCTGTGACGAGCAGCCTCCAACAATATTCCAGCATTTTTATACAAACGTTATAAGTCTTTGATAAAAATAAAACCTTGGCTCCTGGGATTCTACTGCTTAGAGCAGTGGTTCTCAAACTTTTCTGCACGTTGACCCCCAATTAAAGTACACAATTCTCTGTGGACCCCGTGGCCTAGCTCAACAGTTACTAATGCAAGGAATTGTTATCCGTCCTACTGCGTAGCCTACTGCTGTACCAACAGTCTAACAACTGCCGAACTGCGACACATGCAGTACAATATTGTTTGTGAAGTAACAAACCGAACAATTTTCATGACTTCATCACAATGGATGATTTTATAAAAAACTATTCGAATCAAATGTACTTTTAAACTACGGTACTGTAGCCGAGATTTGATCAGCCCTGTTGATTTTGTTTGAT
>Ga0210059_1002597_pt1 | contig 28419 bp, 19 predicted proteins | sample Ectturendosymbi2_FD_188042 | JGI IMG/M metagenome (GOLD analysis project Ga0210059, IMG submission 188042) | Ecteinascidia turbinata endosymbiont from Florida, USA - Sample 2 (SPAdes) (version 2) | ecosystem: Host-associated > Tunicates > Ascidians > Unclassified | place: Key West, Florida...
CCTACCTGCGACTACTTTGGTCAGACCTCTTTGACCTGTCTGGCATGGGTGGCCCTGCTGGGAGCTTGCGCTCCCGCCAGCATAGCTCTAGGGGTCACAGAGGTACGCAAGCCCCTCCGCCGCGACAAAGCAGTAGTCAGGAGACGTTGTAAGTCACAGTTGCAAGTATACAGTATGCACTAACTGAACTTTTGTGTTTGTTTATGAAGTCTTTAAGACAAAATGCCGTTATGAAGTCGTTAAGACAAAACGCCGAGTGTGAATTTCACGAGTTGTTTGTTTCAGCACAAGAAACGGCCCAAAACCAAGGTTTTAGTTTGGACATGCCACGCCAAGGCAGACCAACAGATGCTACTTTGCTGCTGCAACCAATGAAGAATATTTTCGAGTGGGAATTTTTATCCCATTTTTGGACGGTTTCATTGCAAATCTCGAGTCGAGATTTACTGCCCGCAAATCGATTATTGGTGGACTGCAGTGTTTAGTTCCAGCTGATCCAACAGTTAGACCAAACCACCAAACAAATCCAAAACATTGAAGTTTTGGGAGAGTTTCATAAAGACGATTTAACGAAACCTCTTGAAGAATAAGTGCCTGAATTGAGATTATGTTACAGAAAACGGTCTCGTCCGAATGCAAGCGAGAGACCAACTGATGTACTGGACAGTGTCAAATCATGTTGTTTTGACGCTTTCCCATTCCCAAACATTTTTACGTTGCTCCACATATTTTTAACTCTTCTGGTGACAACGTGTACCAGTGGACTACCTTTTTCTACCTTGCGCAGACTAATAACGTACTTGTCAAGTACCACCAGTGATACAAGAATGAACGGGCTTGCAATGTTAAGCATTTATCGAAATTACACTCCTTCCCCGGAACAGATTGTTAACAGGTGAAGTGAGACATCCAACAGGCGTTTAAATGTGTTTATAACTGCTTGACAACGTTTACGTCTTGTATTGCTGCTTGTTTCATATTTTTCTTATCATACTTTCGATTTGGGTGCCAAGTAAAAATTTGGCACTTTGGAACCCCCCCATGAAAATTTTCTGCGTACGCCACTGGCCCTAATAATCACTTTTCTGAGCGAATTTGATTTGTGGAAGATCACTCCTTTCATGCGCACATGGCGGGAAGTCAGAAATTTCGCTTGACACCGGCGCAAGGCAGCGGCCAAGATGAAGCAGTGGTGAGATCGCGGCATGCCGAGGTCCAGTCCAGTTGATATAGAAGCACTGCAGATTTTCCGCTTGTGGGCTGTCTTCCGAAGTGCTGATCCGTGGTAACATGAAGTTGATTGCTAGGTCATGCTACACATGGCGTGTAGTGGCGTGACAATTGTACATATTCGGCGTGCCGCGATGAGCCATGATTTCTCCTGTCGCACCGAACATTGCTGCTCCATATTTGGCCGAACGTTGAGATGCTAAACACGACGAGCAACGCCCCGGCCCTGAATCGCACGATGGAGGTTATATCTGAAAAAGAGGATACAACATAAATGCAACATGTATGGCAGGGCTCACCAAACCAGAGTGGAAAGTAACTGAACATTTCAGCTCCTCCAGGGAACCCCAAGCAGAAACAAATTCTCCGGGGGAGAAAAAAGTTTAGAGCAGGTCCGGGTGGGAGGGCTTATTCGTCCTCGGCAGTTAAGGAGTGGTCAGAAGGCTTCTGGAGAAGAACCCACATCACAGTATGCCATATTTGAGGATCGTGTCCTAGCCAGGCCCGATCCTGCCTCCAGTCCATCCTACGGGGAGTCTAGTCGAACGCCGCTAGCCTCTACCAGGTGCGCCATAGGATCGCGTTTCGTTCAAAACATCCCGTCAATCGCTTTGCGAGGAGTCTCCAGATGGTGTGACTAGCCTCTCCCTGGTACGCTTGGGAATGTTCAACACCAAATGCTTTTGGTTAGAATCCTGTCAAAGGACAAAACAACAGGAAGCAACATAAAAAATAAAAGCACGACCAGGCCACAGTCCGGCAGAGACGGCCAGTTGAGTAATGCCTTTGCCAGACGCAGCTCTGGTGGCTGTGGCCGGCTCCCGGTTCTTGAGCAGCGGCGGTGTCAATGGCCGGGGTAGGCACAGTTGCGCCAAAGTGTGGCAGCCACCCCGGTGTGCTAGACGACGTGGAGGAACCACAAACAGCAGTTCAACCACGTCTACTCGGCAGCGTCCTACAAAAAAGAGCACTTGCACGAGTCTAGCTTGCCGCCGCGATTAACGGTGTAGGTCCCACTCCCGTTGTGAGCGTTGATGACCCAGGAACACCACGACCTGAATCCGAACATTCGAAGATCCCAAGCGAACCGACGATGGAGATTCGTTGGTCAAAACGTTGAAATGTGAAAATTTTGAAGCATGAAAAGTCTGGCAAACCTTTCAGCATTCAAGTAGACCCTTCATTTTTTGGTAAGGTGAACATTGCAGCTGTAATTTATTCAGGATACTACACGCTTTTACTGGAAAAACATAACAATCCAGTTAAAAAAAAACAAATTTTGTATAAAATCATAAACTGTTTTAATTTTTTTGGAAAATTTAAGCTTCATTTGAAAGAACATGATGAAAGTACCCGCTCAAAGAAAATGGCTGTAGCCTAGGTCTGCTGCCATGACACGGTTTGAATCAAATGCTAAGCTTTGTCATATTAACAATAACACCTCAGTAGTCGAGCGGAATGTTCCAAGCTTAGTATGCGAGTGGTCCTTGGTTCGACTCTCACCTTACAGCTTTGGTGGCACTGGTTATGCGTCATACTTTTGATGGGACCGGTTGGGTTAATTCTTTTGTGTTCGTGTTTAGGGTTTGGGTTCGGTTTCATTAAACTGAAGTGAATATTTTCTATGTATCAATAAGGACATCTGAAAATTACTAGTTTGATAAGTTTAGGACTGCTGGAGTGACTGGAAACGCCATTACAAACAGCCAGGGGCAGGGCGACAATGCTGTATGTTCAACCAGAGATGAAATTTCGCAGCCCTCCCGGCCATTTTCACCACGAGCCGCCACTGACAATACCATTAGTCTGAGTGTAGTAGTTCTGTCCATGTTGGTCGATGACATTATTCAAACAGAAAAGCGTAAGCTGAACCGACGTGTCTACTGTGGGTTGTTCAAATTTTGAATGTCTTTTATGAGCACAGATAAGCGACTGCTTCACCAGTGCTTGATTAAAGTTGGGGTATAGTCCTTTTACATCTGCTGCCACAATATGAAATTCAGAGTTTAACAGTTTTCCTTGTACGTAAGGTCCTTCACGATTCTGCCAGTTTATTAATTCAGTAATGTACTGCTTACTGTCTTTACAGTATTCATTTACATCCGATTGGCAAAATTTGTCAGATATAGGTTGTATGTTTTCAATCATAGTAGTAACACGCAGTGTTCCCTCTAAGGTGTGCAACTGCGCAGTACAACCTGACAATTTGCGCAGTGCTATCTCATTCTAGCGCACTTCCAACATTCTAAATTTAATGCGGTGTATATATATCGCATCGTCCTTTTATCGTTGGGAACGCTTCACTGTTTGTGTGTCTGCATGGTTGCGCACTTGCATGCGCTCCGTGCGCAACAAAACAAACACTTGCTCAGTCTAGAATTTTCTTAGAGGGAACACTGGTAACACGTGAGGTGGTTATTTTGCCCGCAGATTGCAACAGTCTCACAGGTATATTGAAAATGTTGATTGTAGCGAGTTCTTCAGGTTTAATTTTATGCGTTTTAAACATAGGATACGCATAAGCAGTTTCATTACAGTTGAAGTATTTAGCTTTAACTCCAGATATATGTTGGTAAATATCATTGTTTTCTTTCATACCAACGCTGTGTAACAAAAGTTTGTCACTTGTGGCTCTATGTCGATGTAATTCTACCACGAAGCTAGTTCTGGTCTGACGCCTAAAACCAGCTCTAACAAGACCTCGGAAGTGCAACAGGCAATACTGCAGTTGAGCAAGGAGTCATGGTGGCCGTCAGTGTGATTGCGCTTTTTATATTTACACGCTTCTTATGTACACCAACACACGTTCAATCGAAGCCGAGTAGCGACTTTTCTCTCGGACACCGACTCCCGAAGTAGGTCTACAAAACTTGCGCGCATGTTCACCACGACGTGGATCCAGTTGAGCAATTCATGAGCGACCAACTCTCGTATGCAGCTGATAACGAAAACGCTGGAGTCCAGTAGCGGCTCGTGATGAAAATGCCCGGGAGGGCTGCGAAATTTCATCTCTGGTTGAACATATAGGATTGTCGCCCTGGCTGTTTTTATAATTAGTGGCGTTTTCAGTCATTCCAGCAGTATTAATCTTATCAAGCTCGTAATTTTCAGTTGTCCTTATTGATACATAGAAAACATTCACTTCAGTTTAATGAAACCAAACCCAAGCCCTAAAGCGTAAACACGAACGCTAAAGAATTAAACCGGTGTCAAGCGAAATTTCTGACCTATTACTGCTTGTCAGTTATTTTGCTTCTCAGAGTAAAGGAAAAAAAATCTGGCGTTTACTTTTTTGATGTGTGTTGCGTAAATTAAAACTTTTGGTTAGATGTCAGATACCCACAACAAGCTACAGCACGGGAATAACTACACGCACTGAAAAATATAGTCTTAGACCTCAATTATTTCTCTTTTTCTAACCCTAACCAAACCTATCCCGACACACTTACCTAAGCCCTGTGCCCTGATCATCAGTTTTCTGAACGAATTTGGTTTGTAGAATATCACTCGGTGCATGCGCACATGGCGGGAAGTCAGAAATTTCGCTTGACACCGGTCCCATCAAAAGTATGACGCATAACCACTGCCACCAAAACTGCAAAAGCGAGATTCGAGCTCAACACCACTCTAATACTAAACTTCAAACATTCCGCTCGACTACTAAGGCGTTATTACTAACAAGACAAAGCTTAGCATTTTATTCAAACCGTATCAGGGCAGCAGACCGAGGCTGGAGCCACTTTCTTTGAGCTGGTGCTTTAATCATGTTCTCTCAAAGGAAGTTTAAATTTTCTAAAAAATTTCAAGCAGTTGATGATTTTACACAAAATTTCTGGGTTTTTTTAACTGGATTGTTATGCTTTGCCAGTAAAAGTTTGTATCCTGAATCAATAACAGCTGCAATGTTCACGTTACTAAAAATTAAAGGTCTACTTGAATGCTTATAGGCTTGCCAGATTTCTCATGCTTCAAAATTTTCACATTTCAGTGTTTTAAATCAGTCACACCTTTTGTTGTCCAAAAGTGGTATCCACCAACTACCGCCGCACATCTGCAAACGCCAACCCTAGACAGCTCATCAGCTTAGCCTACTGTTGCAAGCTGTACTGGTGCAGATAAACGAAGGGCTGTATTTTCGCAGCTCGAGATTGGCGACCAGATTTGAAGCCAATGCCGCCAATATCGCCAAAGTACTAGTAAAAGCATTGTTAAACTGAATTATAAAATTCAACATCCAAGAAAATCAGGTAGTAAAAAACAGTCAAGATCACATTTCCTCCGTTTTTTTTTAATTCATCGTCAAAATGACAAAAACGCTTTGCGATAGGGGGATATACCACCATGTTTCTTGTAGCCAATTGTTTGGTTTCTTTCCTTTAGGGCTGTGCCGAACACAGCCCCGAAATCGCCGAATTCATCGGCAAGTGTGCTGAAAACGTCATCGCATAAGCGGCGTCATTGGAAAAGAGCGAAACACTGGTCTTGTTGGGATTCCTAGGAAACGTTGAGCAAAAATGGTGCCGGAAGTACCGAAAATGATTGTGTTGTGAAATTTTCGTAACGAAATCAGAGTTAAGGCGAGTTTATCCGTTTGGCGGAATCTTTTGCCTTAAATTTTTTCAGGGAGGGCTGCAGCCTGTCTAGACGAGCCGCCCCTGAAACAGAACACAGGCTGGCGTTGTTGCAACTCGCCAAGATATGTACAAAAACCTTGTTAGTCAAATGGTTGTTCTGAATCCATACAACTGAGTACATGAAAATCCTCGATTTGGCGAAGACGAAGTAAAACGTTTATGTAAGACCTACAATCAAGAAAACCATCTTGGTTTTGTTGATTACAAGGCAAGTGGTGGAAGACATATTTCTAATAAATTCAACAAGCTGCTTGTGGCAGTGACACTGTCACCAAGCAATACCGACTGTGAGCGAGGGTTGGGAACTTGCTGCCAAGAGTCATCCACACAATCACAATTTTTCATGCGTTGTTTGAGGCTTGGGTCGCGAGGTGTTCGCCCAAGTCAGATTTGGGTCGCGCTCAAAAAAGTTTGGGAAATAAGCGGTTGAAATCTTTCTTTGAATCCATTAATGTTAAAATAAGAAAATGTAGGATAGGGTGGCAATTAACGTCACGCGAATGTTAAAACACTTTAAAAATATGTACTGTTCGTATTCTGATTGCTTGTGAAAACTTTTTTTACTCGCCGTCAAGGTAATGCGGGAGATCATTAATGAAACCATTGAGGCTCCACATGTTTGTCACTGAACCGTCACAGTAGGTCTACATGCCATCACAACTAAATACCAATAATAAATGCTATTGTTGTTAAACAGTGTCCATGGCAGGATCTCAAACTGCTCCGAGGGCCAAATTCGGACCTATGAAGTAACCCGAGGGCCGCATTATGGCGCTGATGCCAAAATGGCGGTATCAGAATTTAACTAGGAACACCTTACTGTATATATCTTGTTTCCTGTGAAATATATTATGAGCTACAGGCAAATAATTTCAATCCGTCTCTACGTTATTTCGAACGGAACTTGTTCACTCCCTGACCTTTTAAACACCGGTGAATAAGGTAAATGACTGAAATCTTGATTATATAAAAATTCCTAAGACGAAATACGGGCCGCAGAAAATGTCCTCGCGGGTTTGAGATCCCTGGTGTATGGCCTACTGTAATTGCGTAACAAAAAATATTTTAAAACTGAATTGCTTCTTAGCCAAGGCATGAGCTTCAAAGCATACAAAATGTACGTCACCGCCATATTCACGCATTTAGTTGTAAAACTGTACAAAACAAAAATCTACGATTTTCATTTAAAGCTACGACTGATGCTGCAGTCAAGAGCAAAGCATGCACTATTTGTGGCATGCCAGAGTCATCAGAGAGGAAATTTTACGATGGTCTTGTAATGAAGTTCACATCACCAATAGGTGGGATACAGCAAGCTGATGCGCCAGAAAGAGCTGCAAAAAGCGGTACTCTGTTTTTACTTTCGGATAGTGATTATAAGCGTTTAGATATAAGTTTATATTTCATTATCACCAACTTCCACTCGGATCCTAAACCTCAGGTAAAGGTCAGCTATGGCATGAATTCTCCGGCATTTACACTACACAATGTTTAATTAATCATGGCCACTTGGTAAACCATATTGCTTTGATCAGGTTCGAGTAAAAGTTTAAATATAATATTTTTTAAAGCAATTTCGTTGAATTGCACTGACGCATTTCTTTGCCTTACACATGAAAAGCTTTATTACCTTGATATTTGTTAATGCTACTTTCGAAATTTAGAGGGGGGACAAATCCCCCCCTTGCTAAGACCCTGCCTTCAGCTACGTTTTCCCCCTGGTTCAAAGTTTCAGTTACGCCACTGCTCGTGGTCAATTAAAAATCAAAATTTTCAGGCTTTAACATCAAATTTCAGGTGTAAACATTAAGAGGTCAAGACTGTTATCAATACTTTCTTATAACCTACACCGGCACAAAAAAGGATGATTTTATTGGAAACTAGAACCTACATATATATCATGTTTGCTACAAGCTTACGAGAAATCAGCCGACTGGGCTCTGATTTTATATCTTTGCGATGATTCGGACTTGCATATCAGTGTTAAAGTAAAGAAATCTCCACCATGGCGACGCAATCAATTTATTGGCAACTTTTTTAATAAGAAATCGGGTTCACGCAATTCTCTGATAGCTACCTCGACCGGAAAAATGCGAGGCCGTTTTGCAGTACGATAAAATTGTATTCGTGTACGGCCAATTGCGGAATGAAATAATCTATTCGTAGGCAAAATAGTTCATTGCAAAATTGTAATGAACTAAGCACTATTGGAAATAAGTCTTGTGCACTCACACAGAATATAACATTCCCGCTACAACATTTATTTACAACCGTCCTGTTCAAATTTGTTAACGACAACCAGTTTCTAAACGCGTGAAAACCATTGTGAGTTCGTTTATTCCAAACAAACACAATCGACACCAAAACATCACCATTCAACCATGCACCTATTGAAGTTTTCTTAGAGCAGTTCTTTAATTGCTGGTTAGAAGAGCGGCATGTTGTTCTCAAAGGAAATAATCTTCAATCGGGGAAAAGAATCAATCATCAGTGCTGAAGCTACCAATCGCAGCTGGATCATATTCAGATTTGTTGCAACAAAACTGCTATTATGCGTCGCACAAATTCAGTAAAGGTATCGATTCAAGATGGTTTCGAATTTTTCCTGTTGTCCTGATCGATTCTCCGGATTTCCGTTCTGTACAATATATTGCTCACACTCTTCCAGCGTTGCACTTCCACTTCCAACTTTTGCTCCCAAGACGTTCGAAAAACTTGCATAGCGATCCTGATTTATAAGTAAGAAAAAGGCTTTACTTTATTCACTCCTAATATTAAAGATTTGCTGAAAATCTTTCGCTGTCAATCGTTTATCTTTCCATAAGTTTATTGGTAAAATCCGAAGCTTTCAATGAAAGTACAGCATGCTTGTAAACTTAAAAAGCGTATCTTTAACTACGCAAGATGCCCTTTTGTTAGGAAAAGCAACAGACTATTTTCTAGAATCTTCTTAATCATTTGATGGGATGTGCTTTCGCGAAGATCTCGAAAACCAGTTCGATCGATTTTGCATTATGACGATAGTCTCTTCCGAGATAAATGCCTTCTTCAAAATATTATACGTATAAAGTTATGTACTGCAGTATCAAATCCCGACTGGGCAGTGTCAGTCAAAATGAATTGTCTGTTGCAGTCAAAATTAATTATGCATTGCAGTTCCTGCAGTCCGGTGGCCAAACCCCAGATTTTTAAAGAACCTTGCAATACCGTCCGTACAAATTTTTTTGTTGTTTCTATATTTCCGAGGTGTGCTCTTTAATAATCTGAATGATGCCACTCTGTCATCCTTGGGCATTCCCCAAAATGTAAAATAAGGCCGTCATTACAGAAAATATTTTTTTCGTCAATATCTCAGTCACTATACATGGTATCAAAATATTTTTGGTTTCTATCTCCATGTTTTGAGGGTTAAAGAATTTAATTTAGTTATTTCAGAAAAGATTACACCATTGTATTGTGCTGAATAGGGATATTCAGTTCAGGCCGACATTACTGAAAAAAGTGAAAATCCCGTTTATGTCCATATCTCAGTAACTGGACATTGTATCGTAATAATGTAGGCGTTTATATATGTTTTACGATGAAATAATCAGAATAAACAGTTTCAGCCATAGGTGGCAGAACCGATGGGGCCGCATGGGCCTAGGTTTGCAAACATTTTATATTTGCATGGAATGTTAATTGCAAAAATGTGGGTTGTGAACGAAATTGAAACCTAGGTTTTCAAAAATGTTTTTCAGGTCGGATATGATTTTTGCATCACAACTATAGCCATACGTGCAACGGATTATTACATTGCTAGTTTTTGTTGGAAATGGCCAGTGCTAGTTTTTGACAACTCCCAGAAATTTCAGAAATATGGCACAGTGTAATTTGTGCCATATAAGCGTGTATAAAGGCTAGTATAAACCGCAAAGATACGTGCAATTGTTCGCGAATAGAACTGAGCAAAACACAAACAAACGCGAAGCCAATTGGGGGCTTTCATTTTTCTGATACACCTCAAGTTATTCACTGTACTGGCGTCCCCTGGTTTCATCTGACTTTGTGAATTCTGTCCCACAAGCCGCGATTTTCATATCCTTTGGTAGGGCATGTCTTCCCTGTCTAATACGCTTTTACGGATTGCCAATAAGTTTTATGAGGTTAAAGTGTTATGTCCTGCTGCACTACTTCCTGGTACATGGTCAATCATCATGTTCACACTAAAGTTCGTTCTTTGCGGCTCTTTCGCATCTACAGACCATTAGCAACGGCTTGTTAAAACACCGCACAACCGTTTGTCCGCACTATTTTGTACTAACATTTCTCATCCGGTCCAGTATGCCATCTTGCTTTATCTTTGCTGCCACTCGCAAAGCTTTGGCAAAGCAGTCCATCGCCCCCACGTGTGCGATCATCATATCCACCACATCTGTGGACTCTCGTCGAACTTTGCAGTCGAAGTTTAAGCCGCCAGGAGCGAGCCCACCTTGATTAATTACAGTCTGTAGAAACACGTTCGCATCAGCTTTTGACATTGGTCTTTTGCTTACTTTCTTACAAACCGCATCATACACGCCCAACTGTACAAAGAAATATAAAAGACTAACATTTCTCTCAGCGTTTGTTTTTCAAAGTCATAGTGATGGTCTTCATCAGAATTATAGAGGTTTCCCAATAAAGGATAGGAGAGTTTTCATCTCCTTAAATACTAAAAAGTGACATTTTTCACGTGATACAGATGCAATTAAATTTTTTTCTATCGTTTTGCACGATCACTTCGGTTAACTTCAACTGCTTGTGGTTCCGTTTCAATTAAAAACATCATCTACTACCCTCATGATCGCAGTCGCGTTCTTCACATCCATCGGAAACTGATCTGTATCCCAACCCAAATCGGGAGATCCAGTATTTGAGTCGATCGATCCAAGTAATTGGTAAGCAGATGCCATCACGACGTCATGCTCATGGGAATGCCCGGCAAGGGTTGTGTGATTTGGTTCAATGTTAAGCTGCGTGCCGAATAGAAGTTCAAATTACAATTTCAACAAAAAAGAACAGACGTTGAAATGTATTTCGAGCAAAAATTGCTTACTGAAATACACACAGCTAATCATTACCATTGAACTGCACGAAAAACGTCAAAGGCATGTACTGTCAAGATGACTGAACAGTGATTCTGCGGAAAAATACTAACGTTTTGGATCTAATTTCAACGAGCTCGAAGGACCTCAGTTAAATTTTAGCGGGGGTACCAAGACCGATACTTGCATAGCTTCTTTGTGTAGTAATGAGATAACAGGTAAACAGTTGCAATGCTAAAATTTTCAAATAGATTAATTGTTATACTGGCAAATAGCTTTCACTAGTAATTTTGGGCTTGATTATATAAAAAACGTAGCATGCATACATTCATCCTCCCGGGCCCCGGTACCTACCGATCCCAGGTACAATGTACCTTTTGACCCCCTCTCACAGGCCCTGCAAACTCATTTCATTAAACTCTGTTAGCAAAGCACACAACCAGCATGACGAATCACTGCATCGAAACTACACTGCCACAGAAAGATTACCTTGAAGTCTTTGTCCAGTCCATACGTTTTCAAGAAAGCGATAACAGTCATGGCATCTTGAAAACAATGAAAAATGCCATGTTCAAAAAATATCATGTCAAACATGTCATGTGATGAAAATAACAAAGCAAATCATGCAGAAACGTTTTAAGCTGAAACGTTACGTAATGGGTGGCGGAAAAATGCAATCTGAACTTTTAAACATATTTCACTTTTTTATGTGGAATATACGTCTTTTCAGGCAATTAGAACACGCCAGACAAATGATATTGCCACAAAAAAAATTTTTAAAGCCAATGTAAACTGTTGGATTATAAACCGAGTTAAGCATCCATGCGTTCTACCACAGCAGTTAAACAGCATTAGTAAGCAATTTTGAAACTAAATTTCGGGACATTTTCCAGACTTAGGTTTTAACATAGCAAGGTCAAATACAGGGACTATAATAGTTAACACGACTAAAGTAAAATTGTCAACCTTATCAAAAGTATATCAGAATAAATTATAAGAATGCATGTGAAAAGATGAAGTTTGGGAAATTGTTTAGTTTTTCATACGAAAAGGCCAAAAAAGTTTTTCGAGACTTTTCCATGCTGGAAAATCAGCAAACTCTCCATTCTTTTCCAGAATCCGTAACAACCCTGAATTCAAAGCTGTAGTTTTGCGGCAAGTTTTCGAGGAAGTAGCCGACTGCACGGGCTCTGCTTGTATGACTTTCAGATGATTCTGACTTTAACATTTCTGTATTCAAGTAACTAGTCTTCACAAACGCGACGCAATTGAATGAATCAATTCTTTCAAATAGGAAATCGATTTCACGCAACATTACGCATCCTCAGTCCTGAAATATTATTCAAATAAAGCACATTTTTTGCGCAAGGGGCTTTCATTTCGAAAGTCGTAAAGTGCACTAAAAACAGCTTATAACGTCAGTTCCTATCAAATCCCCTTGCGTTAAACCAGGCAATGTTAAGTTATTTATGAACTGAACAAAGGTTTGCCAAAGAATGCCATCAGATCAAATTAGCTTTGTCTTGAAAAATCTATCGTCAAGTTAAGATATGATTTAGTTGCATAGAACATTTACTTATAGGCTGTTGAAGGTAAAGATGACAAAGTCCTAATGTTTTTCAACCAATATTTCGAAGACTCGTTGCTATGCATTGTTTCAAAACGTTGTGATGCGAACAATAACAATAATCGGATAGTTGTTCGTAGCACACCAATTCACTTCAATTGCAGCCGTCTGTTACTATGAAGTTGCAGCATTGCTTCACGCAGCCATTCGTTATACGGTGCAAAGGCGTGATCTCTCGTCTGATGAATTTTACATAAATACGTTAACTTGCAAAATTATTTTATATCAGTTCGGTGCATTTCGTACTCTGCAAGTTAAACCGCATTCCTACCGTAATCATACTGATGCTTTGTAGGTTCTTTCGGTTTAGGTTCTATCAACAACTGGCCAGTGAATCCAATCTTCTTCTTGTAGGCTGAAGAAAGATGTAAGAAAATACGGATATTTGAAGAACATGGCAATAAGCTCACACAAAATAACATGGATCATGCTGTGAAGGTAAAAGTACTAGCCAAAAACCTTTTTCATTCTTAAAAAAATCTATGTGGGAAATCGCAACTGCTGTGTTGTTTGTAAACGCACGAAATTTTCAATAAAAATTCTCGTGGATCTTTTGTTCCACTTATTGTATATACGCGAATTGTCTATAAATGTACAGCTGTATATATAATACAATATATCCTGGAAATTTATTTAATCGTTGAATAATTTCATAGCTGTGTTAGGAAGCACTGCATGCTTGAGTTTAATTGATGCGCAGAAATAAACCATGCGTTATCTCACCAACAACCATCTTCAAAAAACTTGCCAGATGATCCAGTTCTGCTCGAACGTCAGTGTTTAAAAGTGTATGATAACCTTCCCTTCCACCCCAAAATACAAAGTTTTCCGCTCCCAGTTTTTTTCCAATTTCAAGTGATTTTTTCACTTGGGCCGCTGCATAAGCGAACACGTGAAAATCTGGGTTTGTTGCCGCTCCGTTGCTATACCTATGTACAATGACAACAAGTTTCACTGAAGTTTTGCTCATGATGGATGTACCCTGTTATGTGCAGACTCTAGCGTCGTTCTACTGCTACAAAATGACTCACAAGACCGTCGAAAAGCAAGCTTCAAAAAAATAGCTCCCACGTGTTCGTAACATGCTCATTCAGCTGTTCACATCAGGCTTTACCAAAACGGAAGGAAGTAGCGAATGTACAGCACATACCTTGGATGAGCAAACAAGTTGCAAGTATTCCACAACAGCTTCACCCCTGTCTTGCTCTGAAGTTGGGCGGCGAGCTCTACCAAGCGATCAAGATTCGCGTTAGTTTCCTGCAGTGTTAAACCCTCTGGAGCAATATCTCGGTCATGAAATGTCCAATACTGCAAAAATATAAAATCGCTTTCCAGGCTTGAGTTTCAGAAAAGCTTTAACGTTGTTTTAGAAAAATTTTGCAATGTTAATTTGCCACGACTCGCGAAAAAAAATGTTTGTTCAGATTTTTAAAAACATACAGCTGTGAGGGAATTATAATTGTTTTCTTTGTACACAATTCTTTTTTTTAACAAACCACCACAATCGTAAGTGGGAAAATACCATCGCTGTACAACATACGCTTTTCTCTATATCAACGTGCTGCAGTATTAAACTGCGCATCAGCAGATTGCAAACCATATATTAGGTATTAATTTTTGTCGCATATTTCCTAGAGCTGCAATCGGCCTTGAAAGCAATTTCAGCACCAAAATACTAGCACTTCGGTGTTGCATCAGCCATATTGAACATCAGCAGATAATAATGCGGTTTTTTTTCATGTGTATGCCAGTAGGAGGCAGTCAGAATAAGAGCGCCCAAACTACAGAGACAAATAGGCAAAGGGGAGGAAAATGTTGATTGATTTTAGGGGCAATATTTTTGAAAATGGGCGCAATTTGAGGCTCCGTGGTAATTTTCCGGAGGTAATTCCACCAAACATGCCACACACTTTCTGGCCAAGTTCTTTCTCATTCCTGACTACAGTACTGTACTGACCAGCATTCTTTGGTCTGATCTACGGTTATGTAACCCGTAATCTGGTTTTGTTAAATCACGCCATTTCTTCTCCAATATTTTCAGCCACGCAACAGGCAGGGACGGATTTAGGGAAAGCGGGGCCCTAGGCCATCTTAATTTTTGGGGCCCCACGCAAGTGTGACCTGTTTGGCCGATTGTCTGAAAATCGTGAAAGTATGCCACTATTATGTGTAGTGTCCCCTCAGAAATCTCTTTTGTTGTGCCGACTTTGGTTCTACAATTGGCTTAGATCTTGAACAGAAATTAAAGCCTTTCCTACATTTTCCAAAGAACAAACGGCATTGCGATCTTTTCTTTGAATTATAGCTCTTTCGTGTAGTTCAGAAGTTTTCTTCGTTGAATTGCCGTGATTTCTAGAGTTTTTTTGTAGGTTTGTTTTTCGGATATATACATTTTCATGTGGGACCGCGTTGCCGCCATCGAAAATATCGTCTAGTTGTCGAACTGATTACCTGTACGTAAACTCCTTTGTTTATCGTACTGTAACGGTAACCACGTCTTTTGTGAAGCAAACAAGCACAATCCATTAAGTGGACACAGGGCTTATTTATGCCGTTTTGAATTTGTCATTTTCCAAGCAATACAAAATATAGTGTTTTAATCCACTACGCCCTAGGCCGATAGTAAACAGCATGAAGACAAGTTTTGCACAGCAGCAAAGTATTGTCGCAACACCCTCAGTTAACCACATGAAGTAAGCCCAATGTCGACACGTTTTTCCCAGCAAAGCTCACGAGAAACTGTTCTAGCTGATTTAACTAACATATACAGTTTCAACAAGCAATCTCTGTTTGCGGGAAATCTAGTAAAAACAACTACACTTAGGATCCAATACTGACAATATTGCTTTTCATCGGAGTTTTGCAGTGTCTGGCGGTATTGCGTTTTTGCGAGCTTTTTGTCAGTGGAAAATTTAACATGAATTAAGTACCATTTTTTTCATTCTTTTTGTAACCGCTATCATACAGACGGCCTGACTCTCTCACGCCCAGGTGCACAATACTGTCGTGTTGTAACTGTACTGATAAGAGTCTAGAGTAGACATTTGCATTTCCGCCGGTTTCAAGGTAAATTGTGAAGTTATGCCTCTGCGCAGTTTCACAAATTTTTAGTAAACATTGAGTCGTCATAGAAAAGATCGTTGCGCGGGGCCCTAGGCCACGGCCTATGCGTAAATCCGTCACTGGCAACAGGTTCTGGATTTTGCAAAAAAAAAACAGTGCTCAAGTTGTCTGTTGTAATGAAAAAAAACAACATTCTTTTAAAAAAAAAAACTTCAATTCCTATAGCCTTGAAAGCATTCGAGCGAAAACCCGAAGCTAATTCAACAATCTCTCAACAGCAGCACACAATGCCAACCAGAGCTTCTACTTTCGTTACACCTGCTTGTGAGTGACCACTATTCTACAAATTCTACTATGATTGATAAAGTGATTTAGTTAATACACTTCGCCTTTTTTTCGCAGACGTTTCGGTAGCTCCTGCTGCCATCACCAGTACATAGCAATTCGCCTTGCCAGTAAAATACCTTCACACCCAATTTTGACATGAAGTCAAAAGCAATTCTCATTCTGCGTTCGGCATTTAGTATGCTGTCTGTTCCATCGTCCCATGGTCTGATCAAAGTTGGGAAACCGAAAGGATCAGCACCTGCAACGACAAAGGTTTTCTGCATGACATGCATGAGTCAAAGGTTTAGACTTTTTTAAACTTGCCGAATCCGAATAAAACTTACTGCCACCGAAGCGACAACCCCATGAAACTTATTTCCAACTTTCACGGCGGCGTTAAACGGTAATATTTCTGCTCATTGTTTGACCCTCCAAGGCCCACGGCGGCCACTACATTTCTGGTCATAATTCGCCAGCCGATTGAGCTAGAGAGCTGTTCAAACCCTCTACGGATTCGGCAAGTCTTCTAGTATAGATAAATTTTTGTTTTGTTTTGGGTTTGGGGTTCTCTGTAAGTGACATCACAATGGGGCATGTTTTCGCCATTTTGGCCAAGAATAACGAGCCATTTTTTGGCTAAATTTTTTTTTGTAATCTAGGCTATAATCCTCGTCTGTAGATCTTTGATGGGCTTTCTAGCATATCTGGACCCATGATTATGAATGAAAAACCCCGTGTTTGACAAAAATGAAGTTCTTTGAAAGGTATGATTTGCCCTCTTAGGGCCAAATTTTAGCCAGTCATAACTCGGCTGCAGGTTGAGCTAGAGAGCTGTTCAAACTCTCTATAGATGGGGAAAAGTTGTTGTTTATACAGTATTTCAAAAAAACTTTTAAGTTTTGCGTTTTTGGTCAATGACGTCATGATTGGGGGAGATTTTGCGTTTTTTATGACGTCATCTCCGATCCAAGGAGCCCATTTCGTGGCTCAAACTTTTATTGGATTGTAGGCTATAATACGAGTGTTTTAGAGCCTTTGATCGACTTTTTAACGTTTCTGGTGCCAAACTTATGGCCAAAAAATCTCAAATCGTTTACAAAATCCTGGGGCATTTCCCTAATATATGGCCCATGCCGTCGCGTTCGCGACGATCAGAACGGCGAAGACACAAGAACATCTGCGGAAAGTTCTTACACAATGCAATTGCGAGCACTGCACAGAGTAACAACACAACAATTGTCCTTCGAGTGCCTTCGACGATCGCCGGGGCAGAGATTTGTTTAGGGTGTTGAAGAGACCGCCCATTTCTCGACCGCACGCACTTGGTCTTCGACGAAGTTGCTCCGATGGGAAGGCAAGAGGCAACACGACCGAACTACGGCGAAGATTGCATCCCTAGTTAATATTCGGTTATTTTGCCATAACTTTTGAACCAGAAACGCTACAAAGTGAATCAAACCCTCTAAAGACTCGTATTACAGCCTTGAATCCAATGAAACTTTGAGCTACGAAATCGGCTCGAGTGGTTCACTCCCACAGGTCATCCAAATGTAAACAGAATGTCATAAACATCCTCTAGTTATCTAAACATCAACAAAACGCCGGATATCCAAAAGTAAATATTTTTTTATTAATTCTAAACAACAAGACTTTCTGAGTCTTCAGAGGGTTTCAACAGCTCTCTACATTCTTCTGCTGGCGCGTTATGGCCATGGGTATAATATTCCCAGGGTCAGTATTTGTGGGAGTGGAATTTTTACCAATTTTTGTTTTTTGGGCCATAATTTTGGCTCCAGATATGCTAGCAAGCCAATCAAGGGCTCTAAAGACACGGATGATAACCTAGATTCCAAAAAAACTTGAGTCAAAAATGGCTCATTGGATTGGCGCGAAGGGCCAGGTAACCTCAGCCAAAAAGGCGCTAAAACATGCATCCATTGTGACGTCACTTATAGAGAACCCCAAATCCGAAACGAAAAAAGATTTTTTTCAGTCTGAAATGGAAGACTTACCGAATCCGTGGAGGGTTTGAACAGCTCTCTAGCTCAATCGACTGGCAAGTTATGGAGTTGAAAACTCTGGTAAAAAAATTGGCCGTTGTGGGCCTGAAGGGTTGAAGGCAGTGATATCACTAGAGGTGCGTAGGAAGTTGAAAGCGCGACCTGATGCGCAGGGGGTTGGTACTGCCAAAGTGCCAAGTTTGGTTTGAAAAAAACAAAGCTTCGCTTCATGAATGGAGGAGTTCAAATAAAACTTGTCCCGCAGACATTCGTGACGCCGCTGAGCAAACTTCATCCACACACGTTACTTAGATTTTAAATTGTTTTATTTAGTGTAATATCTGATCTGCAGTAAACCAGGCCCGTTGTACCATTTTGGGCCATTGTTAAAGTTTTTTAAATCTGCATGGAATTTCCATCCGTCTTAAACGAGTTCTCTTTTTTTTAATGAATGTGATCACATGTGGCTCAAGCTACAAACGTTATTTGTGAGGTGTAAAAAACACAGCAGACCCTGAATCAACTCCTGCGCTGTTGACAAACATATTCCCAAATATAGGGACGCCGGAACAGCGGTAGGGCAGAATAAGAGTTGAGGGCAATAAAAACTTATTTAAAAATATCGCTACCAATATGCTTGTTCTCTTCAGCAACAATGTTGATCTCAAAAATTAAAACAGAAAGCATAGAAAACCATTAAGAATTGTCTGGGTGCGCGAATAGCTGCAATAAATTTGTTTCAAGTCGATCATGATAAAACATGAGATTACCTATGGTACTGTTACGAAAAAGCACCTCCGCCCCTGTTACCCCCCTATTGAAAGGGCAAGGGGTCAATGCCCCAGTATCCGGCGTCCCTGGCCAAATAAGCGTAATGGACACAGTAAATCCCAAAGCAATTTTCAAATTCTTATCAACCACATGCGTTTTATTAATCCACTACATCTTGGTAGTAACTACTCAGATTCTTCTGTGGTACTTCTAGGCCCTGCCAAGAATCATGACGAGTTTTCAGCAATCTAATAATACATGTCCCGTTGCGTTGTACGACTTACTTAAATGTTTGCAAGGGGTGCAACGATTTGAAATAACTGACCTGTTCCTCTAAAAGTGTGCCAGTAACAGACAGAGAAGCGCAACCATTCATGCATTGGCTTTCCCAAAATGATTTCCGATTCGTTGTAATGACGAAAGCAAAGCACGTCGTCAGCAGCAGCATTGGGTTTGTACGGGACTTTTGTAATGTCTGAAAGCAAAAACAAACAGAAATACAAAAACAAGGTTCGCACCCATTAACTGTGGTTAAATTTTTTTGTAATAGATCTTGTCAAAGATCACAAACTGGGCTTTCATCGCGCAAAAATTTCCTTCAAGCGATGAAGTCTCGGCCATCTTTTGTTGTACCGTGAATGATGAGTTTTACGACGTTATTGGCGAGTTGGTGTGACTACTTTCGACACTGTCCTAACGTTTGCATAAATCTCACATGTCAATCAGTTCTTACATACATTTTCAGACCATCAATTAACGCATCTGGAAATTCAGAACCGTCGCCAGCGAATGTTGAAACGCTTGTGTGAGGGGATTTGACATTCTGAAAAGTTATTACGTTTTTTTTATCCTTCCCTCCGCCATTCACTCCTGTTTTAAAGAAGTTATAAAACACCGCAAACATGGGAAAATAACGGGGAGATATTCTTGGGTTCATCTTAACCATCCAATGCCGCAAGTGCATTCGTAGGAAAGGGGAAGAAACTAAATCAGCCCAAAAAACTCCATAAGCTACTAAAGACCACCACTATAGCAGAGTGACAAATCCTTACAAGTAGGGTCAAGTCGCTTCCAATCAAGTAGAGGCAAGCAACCAGAGAGCAGTTACTCAAGTAAGCAAAAGTGAATACAATCGCGACAACGCATTCTACTTCGGTAAAACTCGGTTAATCCGGATTCGATTTGACCGACGATTTTATCCGGTTTAGGCGAAGATCCGCATACCGAAGATGGTTGCTTCTAATCTGACGTCATCTAAGCATGGAGATATCGGTGAAAATTACTTAAATTGAACACATTTACGACGCAACAGCAGACTTTCGCAGAAGCAAAACGTAATTATTGATGCTTTTGCAATGGTACATCAGAATAGTTACCGCCATATCCAGGCAGTTATGAACAATCTCCAACTCATCATTTTAGATTGCTTGGCTGCAAAGAAATCTGGGGTTTTGGACTGACGCAGATGTTTTTGCGACTGGCCCATAAGCAGTCACTCATTTAGAGCGTAATGCCCTCCAGACATCTTACCGTGTACAATACACTCAGGGATAACGTTCGACACAAGCACACTCAACCCAACAGTCAACATATAGACTGAAACCGTGGTGCGGCGGCGTGCCTTGAGCGTTATGTTCAACATAAACCATACCCGTCTGTGACGCAATAATCGCGTCTACGATTAGTCGAATGTTGCACGCAGTTGCGGCCGTTGTTATCATAATTCTATACGCTCGTTCATGATTTTGAGCACGCTTGTGTTGCGCCTGAAAGCTGCCGAATCGTTCCAAGAGACAAAATTCGGATGACGAGATGTGAAAAGAGCAGATTTTGTCCGGTATTGATGAAGATCCGGATTAAAAAATCCGGATAAACCGAAGATTTTTATGAAGAAAAACGTTAGAAATCATTCGTACCAGCAGTTTTATCCGGTATTGGCGAAGATCCGGATTAACCGAGGTTTACTGTACATGTTAAGTAGTAAATATCAGCAGCTACTATAAAAAAACTATCCCTGAACGTATTATGGAGAGCCAGAATAACATTAATATGCCTGCAACGTATGTTGCCTCCTGAAAGTGTCGCCAGCTGTAATAGCCATAACAGCATACAATAGCACTTTTTAAGCTGTACAACTCTGCTGGTAGGTGAAAGGGTTCATTCAGGAAAGCGTGCTAAGCTTGCGCCACGCAGCCGCGCCAAGAAACCACCAAAGCGCCCACAACTACCTGCTTGCATCCAGCCTTACATGTTAGGCATCGTTTAATTTCTTCCGCATTGTAACACACAACTTTTCTCTTGTGAGCATCCAGCAGATTCGTATTGCCAGCGACAACCGTCACATCGATTATCACTGACAGGGTATCCTCAAAAAACAAATAACGTCTGGCCGGGATGGAGTGAAGCGAGCTTACAAAATTGACGGCTTCATCAAACCATTACCAGGGACTTTAAGATACACTGAAGTTTTTGAACAGCATTTGTTGTGATGAAGTCTACGTTCGATGTTAGATAAGTTATGTTCTTCAACATAACTGAGAATGTTGAACCTGCATTTGTTAACTCATGAATAACTCATTCACTAAAAAGATTAAAAAAGGCTGTCCACTGTCCAGCCCATAGCATGCTGTGAAAAGAAAGAAAAATGGCGCTAGAGCATAGGTTCCCAACCTTTTCAAAAGCTGGGACCATTTCCATAAAACTAAAGTTACGTTCGCACCTCCTCCTTCAAAAAAGAACGTACAAATCACAGAAACAGTCCGATTTCGCAGTATCCTCATTTTTTCAATTACTTCTCGCAATACATACGAACCTAGGACTGGTGATAGCACAATAGAAAACCCTCAGTCGTACTTTCATACATTACTGCTCATTAGAAACAAACTCATTGTCTTTTTTGTTGCTTTCTCTGAAATCATTCGCTCATACCTTGGCACATAGAAATTCAGAGCCACGCGCAAATCTTTCGAAGGTTCAAATGGTTCCGATGCGTGTTTTTTGAATGAAGTACAGTAGAGAGGAAAATCCATATTAGCAAAAATATATTGTTGATAAAGGGCACTCGAATCGACAGGGCTTTTGTACACAATTTCCGGTAACTTTGCTTGTTTGAACACCAGAAACGTTCGAGTTCTGTAGCATCAAACTAAACTCTCGCCACAATTACCCCATAAACATTTAAAACGTCACAATGCGCTTACAATCGCATCACCGACCATCTGCTGCGTGGTAACCAAAGCGTGAAGCAGAGATGGCAATGCACGCATTTAACAATGAGAATTGTTACATTGGTCACGTTAACTGGATCAATTAAGCTGGATAATGTTCTTTTGAGCAATAGGACATGCAAGCTTTCATAAATCTCGGTTCTTCTGAAAAAAAGTAGTTTCAAGAACATACAAATGTCCCACACGCGAAAATAGCCTTTGGGACCCCTGAAAATCTTGTTTCGGGCCCCGAGGGGTCTTGGTACCCCCAGTTTTTTGGTGGGTTTTATTGTTTTTTTTTAAGTGGGCTTTTTTAAAAAAAACCCGGATGGGTTTTTTTGGGTCGGGTTTTTTTACAACAACCCTGGCTATAAGGTCAGTTCGCTATAACGACGCTTTTTTCCGGTCCCTTGAAGCGACGTTATACAGCAATTCTACTATACATGTTATATGTCATGGAGCTGAAACTTCGGCTATGAAGAGGTTCCAGGTTGCCAAGTCCAGATGTACAAAAATCGCTCATAAAAATATGCCATAGAGCTTCAAAACATGCCAAACAACCCGAAACAGGCTAATGGTTGTCGGCTTTCAATTACTTTGATAATAGATTGTACAAACGCAAGGTTTCTATGGAAATATGCCTGGAATTATTGCGTGCAAATTAGCAAATAATTGTTAATCTCCAGGAGTACCTTACAGAAGATGCTTGATAAAAACACTTACAAATGTTTGAAAGAATAAAACAAAGGCTATATGAAAATAAAAGTATGCACTGCCGACACGCCATTACTTTTTAATTCTTAAATCTGGTATACAAGTATCTCATAAGTTAGATACGTCAAACTTCCACATAATATGTATTACAAAATGCAGTCACATAAGAAATAAAGGAAAAGTATTAGGCAAGCCACGTCACGTTTTTGAAAATGTTAGAAAAAATGAATGCATACAGAAATCTGACAGGTTTTCCAAAAGAACAGAACTCTTTCCTAACTTTGTAATGCCTGTAATTCTCTTTTGAAAGCAATTTCGAAAAAGAAAACAGTAATAACTATTCCGCACAAAATTCACGTAATCCAGCACATATATTTACTTACCTACAGGATACGAAGTGAAACTTTCCGCATTGTTTGCACGATTGGTTTCTTTTGACGCTGTTGGTGCAAAAGACGACATCGCGACTTTTAAATAATCTATTTGTGAGCGGCACCTTGCGACAAGTACAAGAACATTAGCTTGTTTCTAGAGTGTAGTCACTTAACGTTCGTTTACGAACATCAGCGGTCATATTAGGTGAGCAATGTGCAAGTGCAGCACGCATCGCATTACATCTCAACCTAGTTTCCAGTCTCGTTCTGATAAGCTGCGCTTCTGACCTCAATCCCAAACTACAGAATTTTGAAAAACCACAGGAAGACTGGGTTTTTCAAGCGTCTGGAAGCCAGTTAACGTAAGTTATCTTGCAACGGGAATATCTAAATTACTTTCTACTTACACAAATATTGAAACTACTCAAGCACGTTGCTTTGGCCTAAAAGTCGCTTGAGCTAAAGTACTGTAGAAGTACCATAAATAAAAACCACTTAGGTAGCCACAGCACAGCATAAGAAATTTGCTTAAAGTAGAACTACTTGTTTGGTGACCACCATTGTGTATCAGTACATGCAATGCAACTCGATCAAAAAGACATTTCAAGCTGGTCAGCATATTCGCACTTCGTGCCATTCACCTTAATACACTTGCTTGCTATTCAGTTTGAGACTAAGATATGAATTCAGTCGCAGAGCTGCGTGTTAGACATACTGTCATTAATTACCAGGATGTTGAATTTGATTTCGGACTTTGAACTACACCGAACACTGACTTCAGTTACTCGGCTGTCTCAACACAATCGGTTTCGTATTCTTTTCCAGTGCAGGAGGTGCAGCGAATGTTCTTATTTTAATTTGGGGTAACATGATTCTTCGCTTTCTGAGGTTTTGCTTAAGATTTCGAAAGAGACATAGAGATCGTCAATTTGCCCTGTTAGAAGGACAAAGCCCGCAGTGAACTAAGAATCTTACCACGATTTCCTGAGATAGCATATACGTGCTGTGTATTCTACACATCAACTAAACTTTACCAGGCTGCTCTGCAAAACAGCGCGAAACTTGTTTTCAGTCATGACAAATTCACTCAGACTTTACTGACTAATGTGACCTGACGATTATCTACCCGCAACTCCTCAATATCGAAACAATTTTCAAATTTGTTTTCGACTAAAACCTTTGTTGGAAGTAAAATCGTAACGCTTTGCGACTCTGCAAATTACTTAAGACCAACTGCAATAACAGCGTAGTTGATTAATAATTCACTGGCAGCTGCTGCGTTGACAAGCAAACAAAAAGGCAGTGAGTATCGCTGGTTGCTACGTTAGCACTGCAGTTATTACCATGAAATCAAAACCTGAGAAATTTATTGAGGCAAAGGTTTGAAGCTGAGACGCGAAAAATTTCAAATTCAACCGGGAGTTTAATGCACAACGCGAGCAACGTTTAAAAGGCACAAGACCTTCATTCTGTGTTTCTTCGAGTATTTAATGAATTTGTTAAAGCAGGTTTAAAAAGCGTTTTGCAATGATTGCGTTTAAAAACAAATTTTCCATCTTTTGTTAAAGTTTTTATCGAAGGAATTTTCATTTTTACCTCAAAGTACGGCAACAAGCTTTCTGCTTATTTAAATTTTATTTATCCTTTTTATACAACGTAATTATTGTATCCAGGGTGTAAGAAAGGGGGTGCAGGAGGGGCCAAGCCCTCTGGATTTAGAAATTTTATTTTTTCTTATTACTTTTTAGTAGAAAAATGCTTTTTTCTTAGTTTCGAGTTGGCAATATGAAATTTCACCACTGTTGGCTCCCACTGAAAACAATGCTACCGACGCCAGTGTTCCCTTTAAGCCGAAAAAAACGGCACGTTCGGCACTTTTTTTGAACGCCAGCCGACAAAAATTTTGAAAATCAGCACTTGCAAATTTGGACGCAATTTCTGCCACAGGAGAAATTTCACAAAACAAAATTTCGGTATTTTTTCAAAAATGTGTGCTACATATTTTCACGATTTAAGCCGTTCTCAGGTCACAGCATGAATATACAGCAGTGAGCGGTGAAAAAAGTTCAGACGCAGTTTAGAAATTCTCCGCTTTATTCATTTGGAAATTCTCCGCCTCCAAGGTTTACGGAGAAAGTTCTGTATGAATTTTCACGATTTATGCGCCCCAAAACGAAGGTTTTTGCTTTGAAGTTCACACACATTTTGAAGTTCTCTGCTTGTAAGGTTTACAGAAAAAGCAATGGCCGCATTTTCACGATTTATGCGTCCAAAAAACGAAATCGTTTGTTGCGAAGTTCAGCCGCACTTTGAAAGTTCTCCGCCTGCAAGGTTTACAGAAAAAAGTCTCGTGGCATAGCTGGTGGGTAAGGAATGTTTGTTTCTTAGGCTGTTTCATAGTTAACCAACACTTTGTTAAGTCAGTCAAACTTCAGACAGTATGCTACAAACGATTTTCAGATTTTGGACGCAGAATTTAGCTGCTAGACGCGAAACCAATCTGAAACAAAAGAGACAGACTAAGTAAAATTCTTTTGTTGTTTGAAAACCGCTTTTATGCTCTTTTCCGGAAATCTGTCAAATGGTATATCAGTGCAGTGGTAAACATTCATGCATCGCAAATCGACTATTATGAAAAGCAGTTGGATGTCAGCCTCATTAGTCTTTGTTTAAGTCTCTACGCCTTATTGATGTTAATTTGAAAGCTTTCAAGTGTGAAATTGTACTTTTTTGAAGGTCAGCAAGTATTTATTTGCGTCGAATTAAGCTGTAAAAGGGGGACAATAGAGTTTCCTGCTTTTAGAGTTTTGGTTGCAATTGGGACAACTTCTGCAGCCAGCAGTGCTGGATGTGAGAGAGTTTTTTTTTGATGAACATCAGTAAAACCAAACAGAGGCATGTGAATTTTATGCAGGACAGCTCGACGCTTCACACATCTACAGTCTACTAAATACATGAAATTATATTTTCGTTTAAGAACAGATAAAACGTGGAAATTGGACAAATTGATGCACTGTAGCAGCAAAAAAACACCCAGTTGAAAATCTGACAAGCTGATGGAGCTTCACAATGAAAATAACGGCCAAAGAAAACGATATGAACGACATGCAGCTTTCCTATAAACATTGGGTTTCTTCCAAGAGCCGTTGCGCATTGGACGTCAAACGCATGTCAGCCACAAATGAACAAGAACATTATATTTCATTGTTGTTTATTACATGTGATTTATAATGTTTTAGTTTCAGATGAGTCTGTATACCTGTAGTGCCGTGTCGATTCCGTGATTGCCATAGTGGTTTGTGCCAAATCTTTTTTGTTTGAAATAAACTTTCTTTAATCGTTTCAATGCCGGGCATTGCAGCCGGTCATGGGCCCACGGTGCAGTTCGTGGATTTGGTTAGGGAATAGTGGAATGACCCCTTGACCATTATTAATATCAGATCCATTCTGACCCGGAATGGTACAGCACCTGACTGGGTTCCAAATTTGGGTTAAATAATTTGTTAATATTTCTGAGGAGTACGTGACTTTGCCATCTGAAAACATTTCGGTCATGACATTTCTGTACATAAAGAACCAATAAGATTTCTTTATTCAAAATAAATGCTTATATAGGCAGGCGAAATGTCACGCTAGCTGGTGTTATACAAACTCCCTTTGACGTTGCAGCGAAGTGACAAAACAGTCTGGCAGGTAAAATTTAACGTTAGTCGGCGTTATACCAAATTGATTTAGTATGTTTGCAGTAAACTGACATGAAAATCATGTGTTGATGCTGATTAACTGTTGGATCTTGGATTACGTTTGCATTTTTTTTAAATAAAACTTTTCGTTGATTGAAGTACGTTGCAATTAAACGTTAGTATGTAAGGTTTCATCGTCTGACCAAAATGTCTCGAGACCAAAACGACCAATACCGAAAAGTCCCGTGATCGAAACTAGGAGATCGACCGATATGGCTTTTTTGAGACCGATACCGATATTTCCAAAATTTTTAAATCTTGTTTTCTGCTTCATTATCAAAAATATGATGCATTTTATGCCTTACCTTTTTTTCAGAAACAAAAAAATCAGGATTTGTAAGCTAAAATTTTTGAAATTGCAGAAGTTTGATCAGCCTAACTTGTTAGCATAGTATGCACTGCTTGAAATGAAGAAACACAGTGCCATGAATAAAAAAGAATGTTAAAATAACAAAGCAATAAGAACAGAAAACTGAATGAAAGAGAACTGCCTACGGTGTTTAAACCCAAAAAAGTAAAACAGTGCTTGAAAGTTGAAAGAAGCTCAACAATGAAAAGGAAGTACAAAATGAGCATTAAGTTAAGGAGGTTAAAATTGGTGCAACACTGTATTTCATTAACCACTGCCAAAAATGAAAATAGTTACAAAACAGCAGTAACCTTTTTGGTCTTTGATAGTATGTTTGTTAACAGTTACTGTACTACATAAATCTTGTGAAATTTTGTTTTTTTATATATTTCACAAATCAACCTTTCAGACTGCTCTGCAACTCATTGGATTTTCAATTAGAAAAGTCAATCCATGGAGCAAAGGATCAAATTTGGAATTTTGATGGAATGTAACATTAAATAACTGCATGTCCAAAAAGAAAAACTAGTTCCATTAGTTACTGCAACTGAAGTACTGGCATTGGTATGAAATGAAATACCTTAACTGATTTGTCGATTCTTAGTACAGTAGTTCCATATCAACAATGTAAGATTGTCATGCAGAAAGTACAGTTTTTCTGCATTTTCACCAAGTAGCCTGCAGTAGGTTAGCCGGTCATCTACAACCTAGCCCAAACAAAAGCAGCATTAGGCTATAACCCATTACCACCAGTTCGCCAATAGTAAATTCCGTAAGAACAAGTCGCCATGACAATAGCTAAGGCGCACATGTGCGCATCCGATGATTGTGCAAATGCCCCGGTAGTTCTGATCCGATCACAAACACTGCCCTTTTAAGTTGCGTTGTTGCAAACATTGTGTATGGAAAGAAATCGTTTCTCAGCAAAGAATCAGACACTTTAAGATCTGACAGAGTATATATTTCGCCTACGATGTGGGCATTAGTGCTGGGTTCAAGTAAGTAAGTACTTAAGTAAATTTTTTGCTTATTACTTACTTAAGTAATGATTGCGACTACTTGAGAATTTTAAGTAACTTTGTAATTGTGATAAAATAAAGCCTATTGTGTTAAAACGTATTGTGACAACACAGATTCAAGATAAGAGTAATTATTTACGTCCCGAAACTTTCACGCGTATCTCAGTTACGGGACAGCTCTAGGCTAGCTTGTTTTGCTGCAATTTTAAGTCTGCTTTTCAACATTATTAAAAATTAAACCCAACTATGTCGAACTCAAGTGATTGGAAAGAACCTACTGGCAAGAAGTCGGAAGT
>Ga0210059_1002598_pt1 | contig 28419 bp, 18 predicted proteins | sample Ectturendosymbi2_FD_188042 | JGI IMG/M metagenome (GOLD analysis project Ga0210059, IMG submission 188042) | Ecteinascidia turbinata endosymbiont from Florida, USA - Sample 2 (SPAdes) (version 2) | ecosystem: Host-associated > Tunicates > Ascidians > Unclassified | place: Key West, Florida...
GTTTGCTAAATTAATTAAGCGCAATGTACCTATGTGCATAGTAAGACTATTGTTGAGTTGGTACAGGCAACAGACCATGCAAGTAAAATGGGGTACCAACTACTCATCCCCCTTTACTGTAACCAAAGGGGTAAGGCAAGGGGGAGTCCTGAGCCCATACTAATTACTCCCTGGCGCATATAGGAACCACGCAGTTTTTGCCAAACCAATTTGTAGTAGATTCTATTTAAATAAGAGCTGATGATGCCTACTTTGTAGGCGAAATATATAGCCTACTCTGTAAGATCTTAGTGTTTGATTCTTTGCTGAGAAAGGATTTCTTTCCATAGACAGTACATGCAGATGGTGTTCATACTATCGCACCTTACGCAGGGCCTACGAGAGGCCCTGGGTGCAGAAGGTACATCGTACCCGGAACTGGGAGGTACTGGGCCCTGGGAAGATGAAAGTACGCAGGCGAAGTTTTTCTGTAATCAACCCCAAAATTACTAGTGCAATCTACTTCTAAATATTAACATGCTAGCTGTTTGAAATCTACTTCTAAATATTAGCATGGTAGCTGTTTTATGTATATTCTGATCATCATACAAGCAAACTGTACAAGTTTCGGCAAAGGACCCAGAAGCTAGGGAACCCAGCATTGGTCTTCGTACCCAATAGAAAAATTTCTGTCAAGGCCCTGACCTTACGTAAAGACTATAATCTTTATTGTTATTATAACATCTATCCACAGCCTCCGCCATTTACAAAATTACTGTATTACTATTTACAATACAAAACGAAACAACTGCTTATTGCTGTCAGAATGTTTTTGAAAACCAAAGTTTAACCAGTCACTATGCTACCGCATGGTATAATGTGAAATGACATTACCCTGGTTTTTATCACAAGCTAAATGGCTATTTAAATCTGGTGGAGGTTCTCTGATTTCGCAATGACAAAACTTGCACCAGGCTTTCTCAGCATTACTTCACACTTTTCGATATCATGGTTCATTCGTTCACATTCTTTGAAACCTGACCCCACTTCTTTGTCAATAATAACACCAGCACCAGAAGCAACTAAGGTCTGAGTGTTTTAGAATAAACTAAGCTAGAGAGATTGTATGAATAAGGTGATGACTCCATTCCAGTAACCTGCAGTAGAACGTTATCCAGATTTCAACATTTCACAAAACAATCTATACAAATAGTGGTTTACAACTCATTGATCTACATTCTACTGTATCCTTGTTTTGCTTTTTATCGGAAACTGTTCAATTTGTCCCATTCTCGCATTTTGTTTCTTATAAAACATTAAAAAGAAAGCTGTTAAACCCCTAAATGCCGTGTGCACCACCACCCTCTAAGCCCCCGTGCGCCACGTTTTTGCATTTTTTGAAAAGTTTGCAATGCCATATGACTCGCCAGCCGATTGAGCTAGAGAGCTGTTCAAACCCTGTACGGATTCAATAAGTCTACTGCAGAATAAGAAATTGTTTTTCGTTTTGAGATTGGGATTTTCTGTGAGTGACGTCATAATGGGGCACAATTTCGCGACTTTTTGGGCAATTTGGCCTAGCCCTGGGCGCCAACCCAATAAGCCATTGTTTGGCTCAATTTTTTTGGGAAACTAGGCTGTGATCCGCGTCTTTAGAGCCCTTGATTGACTTTCTAGCATATCTGGAGCCAAAATTATGGATAAAAAATAAACAAAAATTGGTAAAAAATTGTACTCTCACAAACGCTGTCCCTGGATGGGCTATATTACACCCTTTTTATAAATGGCCATCACTTGGCAGCAGATTGAGCTATAGAGCTGTTCAAACCCTCTACAAATGGGGAAAGTCTTGTAGTTCAGATTAGAAAAATTAAGTGTGAGATGTCGGGCTTTCTGTTGATGTTTTCATAACCACAGGAGATTTTGACATGATTGACAAGTTTGTCAAAACATTGGATGACGTCATCATCCTACGGGAGTTCAACAATCGAGCCGATTTCGTGGCTCAAAGTTTTATTGGATTTAATTGGATTCAAGGTTATAATACGAGTTTTTAGAGGCCTTGATTGACTTTGTAGCGTTTCTGGTTGAAAAGTCATGGCAAAAATCGCCGAATATTAAATCTAATAGGATCACTTTTAACCATGTTTTTTTGGACGAATCTGATCAGTATTTATTTATACAATTTAAGACTTTCCACATCTTTTCTCTGAGTAGGTAGATTCAATGCAGTGCGGCACGCGTCTGCTACATCGACCTGTCAAGTGACGACCATCGAGCTGATCAATGAAACCTAACTAAACACAAGGTTTCCACTGGACTGAAAAACCGGCACTGGTACAAACAACCTACACAACCGGGAAAATGAATTTGGGGCAGCATACTACTTTGGGGTGGTTTTTATAACTTTTTATGAACCAAACACTGGTCTAAATCTTGTACAAAAATCCGCCAATATTTTCGCCGAAATACGGCAAAACTAGCCAAAAAATCCGCCACCTGCCACACGCAAATTTTACCCATTAACCAAATAAAAAAGAGCCAAATTTGGCGGAAAATAGCACATCTAGCAACATTGTTCCGATCCGAGCTTCGACTGCAAGTATTGTATAACCATATGTGATCAGGGCCCTCACAAATACAACGTCAAAATCCCAAGAATAGTACCAAAAATTCCCTTTTTTACATAAAAAAATCGCTAAATCTGTGATGGTGTAGCATAAAATCGGAGCGCCATGATAAATGTTAAAAATAGAACCAAACGTGATTTGCAAAATAAACTGAAATGATTAATTTTGCACATTTTCAGACTTTTCCGAAAATCCCTGAAAAGGGTCAAAAGTTCAAATCTAGGGACAAAATCCCTAAAAGTGAGAGCAATATATATGATCAGTGGTGGTCTTAGTGAGTGTGCAGGGTGTGCAAGGGATTGGGAGCCCCATTTTCAATCTACGCGGTTTGAAGGAGCCCCCATTTTTAGTTTACGCGCTTTCAAAAATTTATGTGATTTTCTTCATGATTCTATTTTTATTATAATGATTACACAATAAAACTTAATTTGGTTTGCTATAGGTTGTTTTCATAGGTGGCGGAACCGGGGGGGCCGCATGGGCCTAGGCACTCCCACTACTTTTTCTGGGGGGCCTGGCACCCCCACTTTTAAATTTCGAATTTTGCCTAAATAAGTTTGAGTAACACAATTAGGATTGGGTCTATTGTTAAAGTAAATCGTTTAAACTTTAGCAGAATTTTGGCAGCCTCATTTGCAATACATTATTTGTCATTTGGCAGTGAAACTGGCAGGATTTCGTAAATTTTTGGCAGAATACCATGTACAATCTGATCACCCTTCTCGGGTTCGCTTACCACATTGGCGTTGTCGAACAGTGTTGCCAAATGGTGTAATACTAAAGCATTTTTTACAAAGATGGTGTAATTTTACATGCATATTTGTAGGAAAAATGTCCTGCTACTCCGAAATATTATTTTAATTTGGTGTAATTTCAAGCGTTTTAACACCATTCTAAACAGTAAAATTTTGATGAATCTTATACGCAAATGAAATATTTGACATATCAACTTCAACTGGTTTTTGTTTTTGCATTAGCAATACCAAATAGCTATATTTTATTTTTGCGTTACAACTTTACAACTTGCTACACGGTCTTATAGCCTGAGTCTTCGATTATGATTTATATTGAAGAACGCGAGCTTGCTTGCTTTGTATATCTGTGGCACCACCCACGGTCCCAATTCACTAAGTTGTTTACTCAGGCTATTTTCTATTTTCATTCGACCTTATCACTGTTCATGTATTGTCGTTCCATATCTGGCCTTTCGTCCATGTTGCAGGTGACCTGAATAAAACAATTTCGTTCGTAGTAGGCGTTCTCTCGACTTCGTTCGCTCGCGCTTTGCTCGGGCTCATCCGTTCGAGCCCGAGCTGCCCCATGCAATTATGTTATTTTCAAAAATAAAATTAATATCAGACTACATTTTTTTTGAAGCAATGGATTTGTATAGAACAATGGTGAGCAAACTATGGCTGGTGAACCGCATCCGGTTCGCCGCATGTTTTGTGCGGATCTTCTCGCTGAATAGCAGTATCTCAAAATGATAGCGAATTGTCGCTTAATATTTAAGGTTTGTGTCATTTATCAATGTGTTTACACGAATTCGTAAGGTTAGTTGCCAGGGAGTCTACGCGATTTGATGTAGCTTTTTATGTAAAACATTTTCTGTAAAACTTCCATTTTTTTCCGGACTGTATTTGTATTGACATTACAAACTGATTTTGCGGCTCGCTGGTGTTTTTAGTTTTCTGCAAAAAACTCTGCCATTTAACAAGTTTGCCCACCCCTGATATAGAACACTGGATATGAAGTCCAATCCAGTTGACAGTTCCCATTTAGAGAATATTTTCAAACGAACGATAAATTGTCCAGTAACTCGAGCTAATATGAACCAGCGTAGTAAGCAGAGGACTAGCTGGCGTTATCATTGCTTTTTGACGAACGTTACTCAACAGTGGAGAAGTTATCATGAGAACTTCTCATTTACTGTCACGTAACTAACGTCACAGAGCAACGATAGTGCCAGCCAGAATGAAAGTGAATGGAAATTTCAGTGACACAAAGCTCGAACGGTTGCAATCAGTCAGCACAAATCGCGTGATGAGCCCGGGTGACGCTATTGACCTGGAGTTACCCCTTTAACAGCCTATTTGAAATTCAGACGGTTCACAGATAACGTTTTCATGGTGTAATTTTGTCTGAAATAGTGTAATTTTGTCTGAAATAGTGTAATTTTGACCTTCATATGGTGAAGGAGCTGACGGTGAATCTGGCAACAAAGTCCATCTCACCTCTATCTGATGATGTAATATGAGGACGTTCCTTAGCTCTGTGCATGTTGTATTTGTACTTACTTGTGGATGAATTTTGTGCAAGATTTGGTTGCATTTATGTGCTCAGGTAGGTAGGGTGTACTGTAGATAGAGGGCGTTGAGAGGGCTTATAAAAGATTGCATAAAATTTCTTAAACATGCTGAAAAAAGTTAGTGACGTCATATTTTAATGCTTGTGACGTCACAGTTGCCAATTCAAACCACAAATTTTTCCTACATTTTTTCTACTTGGACGTGTGCCCCCCCACTTTGAAAAAGGTTCCCATGGTTGTTATTAATAATATGTTTTAACACATTTGGATTTTCTACCTGAAGATAAGAAGCCAAACTGAAATTATGAAATACAAATAGCTTTCTGTATGTTCAAAGGACAAGGGTCCCACTCAAAATGCAAAAGGCCCTCAACCAAGATGTTAGGGTCCCCGCGAGTATGTTTTTGGGTTACCATTTTTTGTAATCCCTGTTTGTATATTTCTATTCAACTGAGTAGAATTACAATGTGCATGTGAACCACACGGAGCAGAAATACCATATGAACGTGGCACATTAGTTGTTTTCGAGTGCTTTTGTTTCTTACGCATCGTCGAACGAAGGCGTCAACTTTGTTGAGCTGGTCTGTTAAGTGCGGTCACGTGATTGGGAAATATTTTTCTGTAACGCGTACTGCTGTGGATCTGAGCGTATTGGGTCGTGCAATTTGAATTGCTGCCAGGAAAGGAGGAAACGCGTACTTTTGCGGAAACAGTGAAACACAAAATCTATTTCTGGGAGCGAACATTTGCGAACAGGAGACCGGGTTTGAATTGAGCAGCGGGTCTTTGAAAACATGTCAGACTAGTCAAAAGTTGGTGGAGCAGGAAATTTTCGCTGTGTTGCTTTTACAGCCAATCTCAATTTTCTTACCAGCAAAACGTCTGTTTGCCGCCGGCATGGGGCTCTGTAGGACAAAGAGTAAAACAATGAACTGAGATTTAGCTGCCTAAGGTTTCTCAATTGCTTGAGCTTGTGAGAACATTACATGCAAAATCATGGGCAAAGTTGATGTAAATTTAAACGTGTTATTGTTTACTAAGAGCTTTGATATTTGTTATTTGAGTTTGTGTGTGGAATTGAGATCTTGCAATTTATAAAGTTGTTGAAGGGGAGTGGCTTCATTGCTGTGACACCGCTGGGTGCACCTGTGGACCTTGGTGCTTAATTACAAGTATCTAGATCCTCCACCGGGTTCCACGCCCGTAAAAAATTCCAGAATAATTTTATGTTGTAATTAAACACAACCAAGATGTAATCAATGGCTTACTTGGGCGTACAACGTTTGATAGATATTTTTAGGTCATGCTGTTGTTTTTTGATTGTCTGTATCAGGTATAAAACGAATTCCTAGCTTTTTGATGTAAGTAACGCAGTTCTGAAAACGCTTTAAACACGATTATGTTACCATACTGATTTATCGACATTCATTTCACAAAAAACGCCACATTTTGGTCTAAAAGGCGTCTTGAGCAAAGAATTTCGCTTAAATGTATTTCAAGTGTTGTGCCTTTGTTGGGTTCACGTAATAAGGGCAATCGGTTAAACCCATGAGGCATATGATATAATTTCGCCGAAGCTACACCACAAAGTGTTGAAACCAATACTGTTTTTGCAAATTGCATTTGACCAAAACAAAAATTATGGAATAACTGTCATTTGGGAACGCTGAGCCGGGCATAATCTTTTGTAATTTCCCCACCTTTATCTGAAACCTTTTTCGCTAAATGGCCTGTCGATTTTTGGTCTGCTGCAACCAAATGTGGCGACGTGCTTGTGTTGCTGTGAAAAATTCTTAAAAAATTTAGGCTGCTTCACAGCTTGGTAGCCGGTAAAGTCAATGTGCAGTGCAGCCAGCGATGCTTTTTAAGAATTGTGAGACTTTGCGTAGTGAATTGTTTGAACAGCTGAAAAAATTGTCCATTTTTTCCATGTTGAAAGAAAACTAACCAAACAACACAGAAAGTGCTAAATATCAAAAGCAATCAGACACAGTGGCCGATCCAGGAGGCAGTTTGGGGTGACATGCCCCATCCTCGCAACCATGAGGGAAGTATCGGGCAATCGCACCCACGAAATTTTCAAAACATGTTCAGTTGTGGGGTACAACAATAAGTTACAATTATTTTGTCCCCCGATTGTACCAGCTGGTTACGGCCCTGACTTCCCCCAAACATATATGGCGATCCGCTGCTGAATGGCGCACCTTTGATATAATTGCTTTTTCGGAGCCTACTGAAGGACAAACAGAGAAAAAATAGTCTAAATCAGAGGTTCTTTAAAGCTGCGGTTTTTCGTGGTGATATAATTAATATTCGCACCTCACCTAAGCTAAAAATCAAACACAAAAACAGAACCGCAATTTATTTGCCATTATCCTGCTTGGCTGGAAGGATACAAATGCTTTTCGGAAACTGGTAGTAAGGCTTTGTGGTAGACAACGCCCATTGCAAATCAGCTTCACACTCCATTCTGTACCGATAATTTTTCTTAACCGGTTTGATTATGGCGTTTGTAGTGAACTTATCATACATTTCCTACTGATAAAAACAGTACATTTAATACTTTTGAACAAAATGTAGCTGCTGCACTCGTTTCTCCCTTACCAACATTTTACACCACCGAGTTTAAGAACCCAGACTCTTAAACTAAACAATGCTTTACACTTCGTTGAACTGTAGGATTTACGTGGTGGATTTTTGCCCTGCCTCTGTCAAGGAATGCTATCACGCTACTGTTTCGTGATCATTCCGTTACTGTATTTGCTTCCCATGTTAGAAATGACCAGACGTACTTAGCTCAGGTAGTCTCCATTTACAGCTACGGTGTGCAAAAGTAGTCTTTACATGTTTATCTTTTAATGCGTAATGGAAATATTCAAACGAAATGCAGTAGTGAATATAGGAATGCAGTATGGAAGATTCACAACTTTCTAAGATTCTAGAAAACTCATTGGCAGCTTCTGTAAGCGAATGGTCATGTACTGGACAGATTTTAAAGTAATAAGCGTCGCCTTACGCAGATCGTGCAACTAAAAATAAAAAATAAAAAAAAAACTGTCGAACGACATTAACACCCTTCCAAAACTGATAAGCTACTGTATCTGTTACAACGAAAACTGGGAAAATCAGGCACTTTCTTAATTCGTTTTTAACGGTAATCGTGTCATCAGCGCTGGGTTTTCTACATATATCACGAAATAGCACAATTCTTTCTGTTGTAGTAAACATTGACACTGTGATATAAAGTTGACCTAAGATAAGAAAATGACAAACTAGATGTGTTCTGTAAAGCCCTCAGCCAACACTCAGCTTGTTTGCAGCTTGGATCGCTTAAATTACAACAGATAAACGATGCATCGATAAACAGTTTAAATTTTTGGGTTTGTGGTGGTGTTGGCTGAAAAAGTGAGAAATATGTTCATAGACAGACGCAGCATAAGAAAGAAAAATGGTGTGGATTGCGTATGTAACGCGAATTTCATTAGACATTGGGCTGTCGGTATCTTGCTTCTGTTGGTCAATGTCACAACGTTTTTTAATTCCTAGACTTTTTCTAATCTTGCAATTGACGTGTTTTCTTCACATCACGAGCAGTAGCCGACACAGGCTAGTTTGGCGGGGGGGATGCGATATTGATTTGCAATGAACCCAATGCTTCACAGGACCATTTTACGTAAATCAACCACTTTCGCACAGTCCCGTCGCCACGGGGGGGCTTTGGTGGGCTTAGCCCGCCCAAACAAAGCTCCAAGCCCCCCCAAATTGAAATATGAAACACTACTAGTTAGTGGAAATTTTGTCAAATTTGAATGTCAAGCCTTCCCTGCGCGAACGTAAATCCCCCCCGCACAAACGTAAAGTCCCCCTATTGACGAGTTTCTGGCGACGGTTCTGCTTTCGCATACGTAGATTTACGAGGAAACAAGTCTAAGCTTGGTTTAGAAGAAGCTTGAGTGATAAAACTGGTCAAACTTTAACGCTGCAACGCTACGGAACCAACAAGCAATGTGGCATGTAACAACGATCTGACGTAGTCACTGGCGTTTGCGCAGGTGCATCGAGGACTCGAGATAAACAGTTCACTTGACGTCGAAATACTTATTCTCATTGTAGTTTACGTTTGTTACTGCACAATTACCGGTGGCAGCAGCCAGCATAGTGCAGCAGTTCGGTTTGACTTGTATGTTGCAGCAAGAAAGCGTAGTAACTTGGATGCGGTTTAGATCAGTGCTCTTCAAATGGGGAACCTTAGAGTTTTTAATTGTCGTTTGGAATAGTCTGCAACACCCATAGTAATTTTTGTATAACATTTGTTATTGCAGGTAATTTTGATCAAATAATAACAAGAAGCGGGTTAATTTTGTTTATTTTGCAACCGAAATTAAGAGAACAGAAAGAACAAATTCGTAATGAGTGAAAACACGAAAGTAACGAAAAAACGAAAGCGAGAAAGCACGATCATTCATGGGCTTACGCAGAACTTTTTCCAGGAACGTCGACATTTTGTTTATCATTTTCAAATTGGTGACGATAAGCGTTCCCTCTAAGATAATTTTACTCTGAGCAAATATTTGTTTTAGTGAGCATGATTATTTTAGAGCTGAGTAAGTGGAGTTTTCAATGACTTACCAACTTTGTGAATTATATAATGAATGTACAATCTTATCAAAATATGAACAAAATACACGTTTCATTCAAATAGCTTCTTGTTTACGTGCTTTTACATTGCTTTGGAATGTTGCAAGTGTGCGAAATGAGATTTCATTGCGCAACTGTTCTGGTGGTCCTGAGTATTTGCGCGCCTCAAAGGGAACATTGCTGACAATGTAATGCAGATAGACGTTCATAATACGCTTTATCCTTTCTACACAACAAAGAAAATGACCCATGTTACGGTAACAATCACAAAAAACGCTTCGTTGGCAGCAATAGCCAGGTATATTAGCATTATGACAATTTACAGAGAGGCTATCGGCAGATTTTTAACGCAGGGTATTTCTTTTCAAGTAAGCATTGCCATGATCTGTAAAGAAAGATGCATTGGGTTGCCATGGTTTTCAACGAAACCACAAATTATGACTTTATTTTACTTGGCAAGCATGCCCGCACCCAGCTGATATATTCAACTGATGTAACAACTGAACATTTTTTTGAAAATTTCGGGGGAGAATCGCCCGGTTGCTCTCCCCTTGATTGGGGGATCAGCTAGCAAGACTTGTCAGCATCACTTAGAAACAAGAGCTGCAAACGTCTGGGATACCGTCCAAAGCGACGAATAAAACCTTGTCACACAAACCGGCAAATTAAGTAGACCTGTATGTTGACACGATTACGGACAAATTACTAGAATTAGAACACCACACAGGTTTTGAAAAATTGACCAGATTATTTATGAAAACTCGCCACAGCAAATATAGCTTTGTACTCAGTATTCACTCAGATGTCGGAACTAAACCTTGACGTATTACCACAAGCCTGCATAGATGTATTCTGACAAGCCACATAATTTTATACTGCATGAAAAGAAGCCTGCATAAGTGTAGTTTGACACTCAGGCACATTGGTCACACTCGCACTAATAATGGATTTTTTAAACTTGTGGAAGCATTGCTAGTATAGATTCACTCATGCTTCTTGTCACAAAGTATAAATGTACGTGGCTTATCGCTATCAGCATGTCACTGTCTCGCTGCATTACCTGCCAAGATGTGTGCGTTCAACAGTATCATGCAACAAAACGCCTGCTACCGTAATATAAAGTGAACCTTTGCAGATTTGTTGCCATGGAATTGTTACGCAATAAAGACCAATAGCAGAACAATCCACTCGCACAAGCTTCGTGTGGAAACGTGGTTGTAAATTACCTATTTACGCGACTCCTGTCGTGGGACTCGAGTTGTCACTAGTCAGTGTAAGACAGGAGATCCCGAACTTTTCACGCCTGCACCCTTAAAAAATTTGTTCTGACTTCTACCCCGTACACTTCATAATCAAAAACTGGTTTTCAAACGTTTCGACAGGAATTTACATTTTTAAATATATAAAGAAAATCAAACATACGTACAAGAAAGGACGACACAGGTTGAGGCAGATTTGAATTCACTCTACAGAAAAAAGTCACTTGCTTAAAACATGTGCAAAATACTACAATCAAAAAAGCTGGTTGACGAAAGTTTGCCAATATATCTCGTATAGTTCATTTCAGCAAAAACTATTACAATTACCTCAATAAGAATAGATTGCATTTAATGTTTACGTGCAGGGTTGCGGAGTCAGTGTTGGAGGTTTTTGGGTGGAGTCGGAGTCGGATTCCTAAGACCACTAGGAGTTGGAGTCTGTGTTTGTGCCGGATTTTTTTGTCCGAAGTCCAATTAGATCGCACTCCGGAAGTCCAACTGTATTTTACATCACACTCCTAAGTTAGGAAATCCTGCTGAAATGGTAGAATTTTTTTGGAACTTTTGTAGAAACAGAGTATTCTTGCTGTGCACCACGATTTCCATTGATTGCTAGTTGCTGCAAAATTGTCGACATCCAAACTTCATTCACGTTTTGTTAAGGAGTCGGTGTCGGAAATTTTGTAAAGGTCGGAGTCGGGCATTTAAACTTCCGACTCCGTAACCCTGTTTACGCGAATAATAAATATTGTGGAACGTGGATTTGAACGAACCTCGTGGTTTGTCTATAACACTGGTATGCAGGATTTTTGAGGACTTGAAGTTTGTAACGGGTTTGGGAGTTTTGGGGGGCGCTGAGGCCAAGAATCGTATCTATTTTTGTTTCATCTGGTCAGGATTATCCGCTACAGGGCATACGTTTTGCAGTCTTTTTCAAAACATTGAAAAACCTCACCAAAAGTTTCAAAAGCTATCTCCCACCATTTTTAACTTGAAAACATATTTTGTAATCACCACTTGTGCTTTTAAATGCTGAAATGCTCTATCAGCTGTTGTTGAACTGCGTAGGCCCACAGGGAGTGAGTTAGTGGTAGCCTGTTATAAGCGGTAACTACAATAAAATCCTATGTCAGAATAGTCTGCGCCTGGTACCATAGTTGATGAGCATGACTGGATGATTTGCAGTAAATTAGAAGAATTTGTGCATATTGGTTGGGCAACAAAGCGGATACACAAACTGTCCGTGTTTCTTGTGTCTGTGGGACGGCAGGGCTCGCCAAGAGCATTGGACTAGGGAAAGTTGGCCAAAGGGAAAAAGACTTGAGATTGGTAAAAGAACTCTTATACACTTTCCTTTGATTAATCCAAACGAGGTGTTACTTCCTCCTTTCCATATCAAAGCATGAAAACAGTTTGCAAAATCTTTAAATAGGTAAAAGTGACTGCTTTGCATATTTGTGTGAAAAGTTCCCTGCGCTGAGCACTGAAAAGTTGAGGGCTGGAATTTTCGATAGTCCTCCGATATGACGTTAAATGCAGGACAAATATTTTCCACTTACCTTGACAACCCTCGTAAAAATGCTTGGCGGTCACTTACAGCAGTTATCGAAGACTTCCTTGGATATTTTAAAGCTCCTAACTATTACGACCTTTCAAAAAAGCTGTTAAATTCTTACGAAAAACTAGGATGCAATGTGAGTGTGAAGGTTCATTTTCTTCATAGTCATGTAAACTATTTTCCTGAAAACTTAGAAGCAATGATTGAAGAGCAAGGAGTGTCCTCCCACCAAGATATAAAAACAATAGCAAAGATACCTGGGATGCTGGAATACCAACACGTTGGCAGACTATTGCTGGTGCTTAGAAAGAGGTTGCTGGCAGTAGCTGCTCCCGAAAAACACAGAAAAGACAATTTCTGGATTAGCAACCGTGCAGTCTTTTCTGTCATGAAAAAAGAGTATGCTATAATGTTTGGGCTATTCTTTGTATTTTAACGTTCTTTTGTCACCACAGTCTTTCCATTTCAAGGCCATAATATCTGTGTAGTTTCTGATCTGTGTCTTGTAAGTCACGGTTACAAGTATACAGTATACACTAAGTGAAGTTTTCTGTTTGTTTAACGTCAGTATGTTTTCTATGCTGCACATTGCTCTTCTTAAGCTAGTATACAAATCACAGTTATTACAAGAAGTCACTAGTGCTTAAATAACATGTTAGCCAGTTTAACATATCACGAAATGTGCAACCCTCTCATGCAACAGTATGCTTCAAATGCTACAGCTGCATATATTAAAAATATTAAATAGCTCAAAAACTTGACCACATAGGGAGAATCTGACAACGGTTTTGAAATCAGCGCCCAAAAATTATCCCGAAAACGCTCTCAAACCCTAATCCCCATGAAATTCATTTAAAATTGTAGACCTGTGTATCCATTGCAAAAAAACGCAGGAGAGTAAAACGAAGTCGGGAATACGTTTCACACATTGCTTTTTCTGATCTCGCTACGGACAACTGAAACAATGTCAAACACTAGCACGCAGCGTATGCTATAGCTGTAGTGTATATCTTTAAATACATTTTTTAAGATATAAGAGATTGTTCGGAACACCAAAAATGTTCTTATTTTTTACGCTTGTGGAAAATGGTGTCCCATCTGTTTGGACCTACTTCAAAACTTTTGTGATATACGGTGTTTTTAAACTGCTGTGATTACCTTAAAGATCGCGTTGTTCAAACAACAAAATAGCCACTTTCATGACCTACAAAAGCCAAGAACTTTCGTGTGATACTTCATGACTGTTATAGAAAATCTGTGCATTGCCGATTGCCTTGGTGAAAATGCGTCCGAATTGGAATCAGCCTAACTCAACTTCTAAACTAAAATTCCACGGCGTGTTTTTTGATCAATTTTACCGCGGTTTTGCGAACCGGAAACAACGATGCAAAAAGGCTCACTCTGCCACGGTTTTCTGCGCGTAAGCAGAATATATCAACTTTACGCTAGCATTTGCAACTGTGAGCAAATATACCCTAGCACCAACCACCAGCGACCTACACGCGGACAGATTCACCCACGCACTCAGTCGGAATGTGTCAGAATGTTTAGTTAGAATCCACGCACCCCACAGTGAAAGCTGGCAGAAAGCCAGCAGCACTAAGGCCTGCGCAGCACAAGCCTACCTGCCACCGCCATGCACAACATCCGCAGGCATCTTTCGGAGGAGTCATTGTAACGTAAATTTACATTGTAAGGTTGGCATAGAAACAGAATCTCGGAATTGTATAAAAAAAGTGTTGGGAAGGAAAACAAGGTTAAACACTGAAAGAACAATAAAATGCCTTAAAGAACGCGTTGGTCTTGCTGTGGCGCCTTTGCAAGCACAGTCACACCGGGTGCAATAATAAATAAATTAGTGAGTGTGAAACCGGATTAGAACCACATAAGCTAAGCCGTATCCAGTCTGAAAGCTGGAGGTAGCCGACCCTTACTCTAAACAAAATGACATATGACAGGAAAACTCTACTGACAAAAACACAACATTTTGTGTACGAACTCCAGTGTGAAAAGCATGCAATGACCAGAGTTTATTTTTGCAGCAGATCATTGTATCGGAGAATTGCCTAAAATTAACTGTTTGCTGATTTTTGCAAGTGTCTCAGGGAACGATGGCCACTTTCCCTAAGAACTTCATAGTTCTGATGATTGCTGCTTCCGCTTTATTCACGATCATTTCCCTGGGAACGAGCTTTTGGATGCAGGTACAAGGCATAAATGTAGATAGACACGTGCAGCCTAAATAGCTGACAGACACAATTCAGTAGATAAAGCCATATAAACTGTTTCGTAGCAGAATTGGTAGGAATTTGAAATTTGTAATTTAAAACTTGTTTGTTCAGTTCTCAATAAGCTTTCGGTTAGTTATCAACTGTAACATTGTATTGTGTTTTCTTGCTCAGCAAAAGAATGAAGTTGTGTTTAAACGTACAATAGATGTGTTGCTCTCTAAATTTTCTTGACAGTTTAAAGCTTTTATGATCAGTCTGTTTTGAACAAGAGTAATGGAAACGTTTGTAAAATTTTGCAAAGAATCAATCTTTTGCAATGTTAAAAAAAGCTTTGTGAAGCCCATTGATTTTTTTGTGACACCAATAGAGGAACGCCGCATTCAAGTAAAGCATTTATGTTTTTAGCAATAACATAGAACACAACATTGGCATACTCATTTTTATTTGTAAATATTTATAAAGCTTGAAACATGCGTTTACGCCAAACGCTCACGATTTGACTTCATGTGCTGATGTAATTGTTTTCCAGTGCTTGTTAAACGTCTGCATTTAAAAATTCCATACGTCGATTCTTGTAACTGCTTCGTGTGTCTTGTCTGGTGTTTTCGAAATTTTATCAAAACTTTCTAAGTTCTTGATGTTTAGGGTTGCTTTGAATTTCGACGGTATCTTGAAATCATCCTTAAGAACATGACGTTTGAGGGATCAGAACAATTTTCACTGAATGACACGGTCGAAGAATTTGAGGAAACTTTAAAAAATCTGAGTCCTGTGACGTGCTTCACTACCGGCTTATTCTCATTTCGTGTCGAGTCTGGAAGCTTTTTCAAGCAGTTATATCGTAAGTGAAACTTTTCACTAATTCCTACTGCGTGTGTGCCTAAGAGTGAAAATTTTCAAATAACCAAACCTTTTTCAAATAACACGATTGCAAAGTATATCTCGCAGCTTGAACTTTCAGCCCAGTCGTTCCGAACTGGGGTCCCGCGGCACCCTGGGATGACTTCCTAAACCAGTGGTTCTTAACCGTTACAAACACGCCGAACCTTTACGTAGTTTTTCAAGCTTTTGTCAAAACCCGGTTTTGCCCAATATAATGACGGGAGTTCTCGGAACAAGGACTATAAGCTGTGGGCAAAGGCCTTAAAAGAATTAATGATATTCAAAAGTGACCATGGTTAGCTTGCTTTGATATAACCACGCTTTTAGTCATGTTTCAGATGACTTTCATCGCAACCCTGAAACGGCTCCGTCGAACCCTAGGGATTCGGTCAAACCCAGGTTAAGAAACACTATTCTAAATAATCAAAGGTGTCACCAGCTGTTTATACGTGAATTTTACATTGACATTATATCGTATTTTGTCTTAACAAAATTGCTGTGGGTGTACTACTGGGTGCCGCAAAACCTTTAACCTTTCCGTAGGGCGTTGTAGGATGAAGGTTGGGAACCATTGTGTTTAGCTGGCTCTTTGAATTAGCGTTATGCTTGTTGAGGATGTGAAGCAAGACGTAGGGTTTGGTTATAAAATATTGTTTATATTTAAGTAATACATACAATCGTACTTCTTCATTTCAATATAATCATGCAGTCGTGACTGGATGAGGCGAGATTGTTAAAAACTGTCACTTTATGACTGATTGCCTACCGCCAGATCTAATCGTATGTAGGGCTGCCGAAGTAAAGGTCTTGTTAGTTTGTGCCGCTCTTTATATTTAAAAGATCCTGACGGAGACGTAACTGCTTGTATTTTTACAATAACCAATGTAGATTTAGGAACTGAGTGGAACTTCAAAGTCTTGCAATACAGAATGATAAACAATAATGCAACAACCACCGGCCCAGCCGCAATCATATTGGAAGTTTAAAAAATCATCCGTTTTCGTTGTCAGAAACGATTTTCTGGATCACAGCAAATTCTTTCACCTTCCATGTTACGACAAATTTTCGAACGTCCAAACAGATTAATTTGTGCGTACACAATAATTTCGAGCCCTCACAAGTGCAGCGAGACAGGTAAAAAATTTAATTTCCCTCAAATCTATGCCTTTCTACAGTAAACATCTAAACGACCGACGGCTTTGAAAATGGTGCGTGACTGCCTGTCAAAGTGTAAACAAGCAACAATGTGCATTTTTAATCCCAAAAATGACCTGTCACCTCAGCAACTTTGCGTATACCAGCAGTTATGTCTGACACTTTTGTCCTTTCCCCTCTACTTCCGGGTCAATGATTTGGTCTGTAATTACCTCTACAACGAAGGACTTGTATGAATGCGAGTGTAATTAGGGTGGAATTGACTTTCATCTTTGTTACTGCGAATATTTTGCATGTTTTGTGGAAGCAAGGCCGGGAATCCAATTTTATATCACCCGATAGCGGCAAATAATAACGATAAACTCGCATAGATAACGATGAATCATCCCTGCATCAAGCAACCGCTGCCCTTCTCATCATTGCCTTGATAGCAGAGCTGCCCGGAGCGGTTCTGTGCGTAATCGGTTCTCACCTGGACCCAAGCGGAAGCGACGGGAAGAGTAAATTTGTCACCGGCATGTTATCAATCGGATTCGGAGGTGAGCTCGGGTAGAGTGGTTTACGCTCCTTACTGGCCCCAAAATGTGTTTTTCTTTTCTTGTGGAGCCTGCACTCTTGTGTGCGGTGACGCGCTCCTCTTCGGCATTTTTGGAAAGCCCTGTTGACAAGGTCATAGCCAGCACTTTTGCACCTCAAATCTTTGGATTATCCGAGTAAGGTATTTGATGTAGATAAAACTTAGTAAAGGTATGTCAGCAGATCAGCATTGCTCTTAAGTTGATAGAAATTGCAGTTCTTAAATGTTCTTTCTGCAGCAGTTTGCTATAGTTTCCCTGAAAACGATTGCACCTCTTTAGACCTATTAAAAAAATCATTGTGCAAGAAAGAAGATAAATCCTTATTTCAGAAAGAGAGCGATTGAGAAGAATTGACTAATATATTTATGCAGTTAAACCTATAATTTCTGTGGTCTTTTTGGTTTCCAGCATTATACAGCTTTAAGTTTAAAAATTCTAGCAAAACAGTCTGCGATCACATTGGGCTGTGGCACTTTGTGGACCCTTGTTGTTGACATATCCGCTAGAATTTGAGCAAGCAGTGCCCGGTGATGAATCGAACTTGGTCTTAACAACCCGTGAAAAACCCGGAAGAATCTACCGCGGCTACGCAGGTCTTGGTGTATATTTTCTGAAAACGTTTTGATTGGGTGTCATCTTTTATTTCAGCTATTTGTCATTTTGTTGCAATGGTGGTCTTTACTACCTTGATGCATCCAGCAACTTATGAAGATCGCATGCTCTATTTCGAGCAGTTCGATCATTCCATCGATGAACTTGGTAGCAGGAAAAAAAGAAGCCTGGAGGAAATTGATAAAAGGTTGCGAGAGATCGAGGAGGGGGGAGAGGTTCGCTTTCATTATTCTTTCTACCTTGGGTGGTTCTCGTGCTTGATCCTCGTGATAGTGACAATATTTAACTGCACCATTTACAACCGAAAAAAGTACGAAGATGCTTCCATCAGTGCCTTGCATTGAAGAAGTAAAGGAAATGGAAAGACCTAGCGATTACGCAATATTTAAGAAATGTTGCCGATTTAACAATGAACTACCTACCGTCTTTTTATGCATCAGTTGGCTACCATCGCAGAAACATGATGATAATAAACTTAGACACATTATGCGTTAAAATAAATTGGTAACGCCCTTTGTTTTGTTGATTATCTTTTTGTGCATAATCCTAACGGTGTTTAATTTTCTTGTTCTACTGTCTGAAGAAGCAAACTTTGCATTCATCATACCACAGTCACGGATGAATAATTTGCTGTAAGCACCAACGCCAAATGAGAGCTTTGTCAGGAAGAAAAACTGTTGTGCATTGATATACCTCCATCATTTTGCAGGGAATCGTATCTCAATGTAAGAAGTGTCCACGTGTGATGTTTCCTCATTACCTAGTTGCACACCACACAAATTTTATGAAGTAGTACGTTCTTTTCAACAGACATTTTGTTTTGCATATAGGTCTGTAAATCTTTTTTTGTTCCGTGAGTTTCATAATTCTTTTCTGTACAAATGCAAAATGATCGCTAATATATTCAGACCCTAGGTTTCCAACCTTTTTTGAAGCTGGCACCCCTTTCATAAAAATAAAGTGGCATTCGCACCCCCTCCTTTCAGAAAAGCGAAGAAATCACAAAAAAGTCCGATTTTGCAGATCTTCATTTTTTAAATTACTACTAGTAACCAGGCCCGCAACCGGGAGGAGACCAGGGAATTCCCCCCCCGAAGTTTTTAAAAACATGTTTAGTTGTTACGTACAATCATTTCCCGCCGAAAATATCAGCTAGTTGCGGCCCTGCTCGTAACGTAGGCCTATTGACGACACAACAGAAAGCACTCAGCGTACTGTTTAACTTCCATACCTAAATACTGCTCATTAGAAACCATCCTGGTGACTTTTTTTGCTGCTTCTCTGAAATTATCCGCTCATACCTTGACACACAATTATTCAGAGACACGCACAAATCGTTGGAAGGGTTCAAACGGTTCCGATAAGAGCACTAGAGTACAGGGTCGGCCCTAGCAGGTGCGGGGCCCAATGCAAGACCTAGGCGAGGGGCCATCTGAGCAGTGGTTTTATGACGTCATTGTGTTTAGTGTTATACGACCATGGTAGAGCGCAGATGTAAAGCCTTAGCACGAGAACTGAGCGCGTTTGCTAACATTCGATAAATAGAAGAAATTCATCGCTAGTTCTAACGAGAGCGTTGTTTGTTTAACAATGAGATTTATAAGCCGTTTCTCCTGCGTTCTCGAGCGCAAACAGTATCAGGAAAAGATGAACGATCTACCTGAACACCATGGTGCCGGGCCCGCAGAGACACGGGGACCAATGCAGCTGCATCGGCTTAAGGCCGGCCCTGCTAGAGCAGACAGGACTTTTGCACTCAATTTTTGGTAATTTTGCATGGTTGAACACCAGAAACTTTCGAGTATTGTATCATCAAACAACAACGTCGCCATAATTGCACCATAAACATTTAAACGTCACAATTGCATCACCGACCATCTTCAGCGTGGTAACCGCAGCGCAGAGTTGTAAGTTGGGCCGGGCTTTTCGGGTTGGGCCGGGTTTAGACTTAAGTTGGTCAAAATGTTTCGGGCCTGCACACAAAAGTTTTCGCATTGAGGGACACTTTTGCCGCCAGTTACTGTTGAAGCAATCGAGTTGATTAAACCTTCAATAAAAATGATTTAATTGTGAACTATTTCGTCACGTTACTTTGCTATGCCATCAATTCATCGCAGAAGCGCATACCGTATTTAATCGATTGAATTGTTAGTCGCCCGTGATTGCAGGGCGCGCTTGAACATAGCTTACCTAAGCCTCGAGATACTTTCGCATACTAGCACGTTTCGCGATTTTGGCAACCCTGGTAACATAGTCGTGGCCAGGGGGCCATGCCGCCCCCAAATTTTTAGCATATCTAGTCATTTTGTCCTTTAAGAAGCGGCGTCCCAAACAAAAATACCGTTGCTTGCCTAAAGTCAAATATTTTGCCACCCCAAAAAATTTTAGGCTGGCTACGCCACTGCCTGGTAGTGGTAATTGTTTACACCACTACTGCCTTCTGTTCATCGTAATCCCTCCTATGACGTATGTGCACGTCATGCTGAAGAGAACATGAAGGCAAAAAGAGGGTTTGGTCGACAAAACGTAACCAAGGAAAGACAGGCTGTCATCTATACCTTTCGATAAGGTAAAGAAATAAATGTAAGCCACCCTTGATTATATGACGCACTAAATGATGAAAAAAACTTTAAAAGTCGCGGCTTACAATCGGATAAATGCGGTGTCTTAAGTCACAAGGTAAATTTAGCTTTCGGGCCTAACTCGGGCTTCAAAAATAAATGTCGGGCTCGTGCTTGTGATTTTGTGTTCGAGCTTCAAAATTAATCCCGTTAACAACTCTCCGCAGCGTGAAGCAGAAATAGCAATGTACGCATTTACCAATTTAATTTGTTGAATAAGTAACGTTAGTTAGAATATAGACTGGATAATGTTCTTTTGAGTAATAGCACTTGCGAGTTTTCATAAATCTTGGTTATTTTGAAAAAAAGTATATCCAACAATGACATACAAACTCTCACCCTCGAAAATAGCATAGCATTTCGGACCCCCAAGGGTCCGGGAACCCCCGGTTGGGAACCACTGCCCTAGAAGATAAGTTCATTGATTCAAATCTTCCAAGGTTGAAGGCAAAGGACAATAATTTCATGCATGGGTGATTCTGCAAAAAATCATTAGAGCATTGATATATGCACCAGGAGACTTCAGAATATGTTTGACTTTTACACCATTTTCGACATCAAAATTTTTTCGTTTATCCCGTTGTTGTTGTCAATTTAACGTTTGTTTCATTCGTTTCTTTCTATTCAACACTGACCAGTTTTGCATGCTTTCAACGTCAGTGCTAGTATCAGGTAACAGATTGCAGAAATATTAGAGCACCGATATTAACCAAAGAGTGTTTACCAATCAACCAATGAGTGGCAGAGATGCTTGGGAGAATGTTTCTGATATATTGCGTTTTGGTAAATCGTCATACATACAGGGTGTCCATAAAGTCCTGCACACATTAAAAATTTTTATATCGCAAAAACCACACAAGGTAGAAACTTTACATTTTCGACAGTGAATTATACTTCCATAAAGTTTGTTTGTTATTTTTTACAGGTTATTTTATTGTTCAGATAAGCAAGAATAAGTCATTTTTAATAAAGGCGTAAGTTTGCAACAAAGTGTGAAACATGCTGACCATTCAACAAAAAGCACAATGTGTTCTTTGATACCATGAATTGAAATCACCAACTGCAGTACAACATAAATTTAGAAGTGAGTTTGGAGAAGACCCTCCTCACACTAACAGCATCAAGAGATGGTTGAAAAAATTTATGGAAACCGGAAGAACACTTGGCGCGAAATTGAGTATCGCCTTGACATATTGAGAGCAACAAATGGAGCACATGTTGAAGTCTATCAATAGCATGAAAAAGCAAATTCTTGAAATATGGCTATTACTTAAACTACTCCAAATTTTTTAATTTAAACTTTAATAAACAAACTTCACTTTGCAAAAAACTGTATCATTTTATCTACTTTAGTTACTTCGCAATTACATTTTGAAATGTGTGCAGGAGTTTATGGACACCCTGTACTTCTTCGCAGATGAAAAACGTTGATCAGTTGATTAAGTGTTCAAAGCAGATACCTGCGCATGATGGGAATGATGATCGTTTCTGCACGTTAAATTTGCAAGTAAAAGTGACACATTTATAAAAACTCATGAAATGCGACAAAATCTACAGTAAAGTCATACGAATTGGTGTTGATCAAGAATGAAATTTTTCGTGCTGGTATCTTTGCCAAACACCTTTAAATTCTTTATGGCTCCTCCATGTCGCGCACGGCATCAGCATTATTATGATTAAACGTAAGCGATATTTTTACAGCAATGTTTCTTTAGAACAGCAAATTTCAGCAACTGCTTTAATTTATAACTAACCAGTTGTCTTCCTTTTCCTGAAATATTCGAGAAAAACTATTTAGTTGTATGTGAGAGGACGCATTGTCGCTTTTTGTTTAGTCACTGTTTGTGCATATCATTTCATTGCAAAAAGAATGGCTGCAAATTTTACATCCAGAAATACAATCATGTGCGCTAATAACCTTTAAAGGTTTTAGATTGATACATCCGGTAAAACAGAAGGATTAATTTCGACTACATGTGTATTTTCATATTCGCCAGCAGATTGCTTAATTTCCCTTTGTCGCGTGCGTTGTTTCATATTTCACATACGATAGAAAAATCGTTATTGCATTTCCACTTGTTTTTTTGCTAAAGTTTTAGTAATTTTAAAGCTGCACATGAAACAAGTTTCATAGTTTTGAACTTACCTTCGTATTAACAATAATACATATGCTAGTGGCACATGTTTAGATTCTTGTTGGCATCACATCCCGTACGAAAACTTAATAAGGCTTGTTGAGAAATATCTGGTGTAAACTCTGCACTCGTAATACTGTATATGGTTTATGAGTTTGCGAAACACGTGTACATGTGGTTTGCAACTTTGTAAGAGAATTTTATCAGCAAAATTGAAGTCAATTGAGCTTAAATCTGTTTGACGATATTGCGTAGTTTTGGTATTAGTCATTGACAAAAACGTTGACGTTGAGTTTTTTAAGTTGGAACATTCAAAACTGACTTGGTAGCGGATGTTTCTGCAAGAACGTTAGTTTCAGTAAGGTGGGGAGTGGCGTTCACGTATTGATTTACAGACGCTGAAAGCATGGACTGTTCATTTTTCATTGATGATAGCGTTGGGCAAAACATTTAAGCGAAACATGTAATCATACATAAAAGATAAACCATACAACTGGCATAAGTTTTTCTAAAGAGTTGATAGACATTTTATTACAGTTCAGCAAACTTCAAAAAGTTGGAAAGCTCTTCAGGTTTAATTCCCCCTCACATTGCGTTCTATGCAAGTATATATCATATGAAAACAATATTTACACTACTGCGAGGAATGTGATATGTTCATTTGTTAAAATTATTTTGTAAATTTTCTTTTGAATCCCACAACAAAAATATTCTACGAAGTTTACGTCACTTTATGCTAAATGTGAAAAAATCTTTTTACATGCTTATCGCGTGTTGTGAAAGGTATTGCCAGTAAAGCACTGTTTATATCGGAAAGGAGTTATCAATGTAACTTCATGGTAAGAAAAAGGCTTTTGGTTAAAAATTTAGGTATATTTGCTTTTGTACAACCCTCCGCAATGATTCGGAATCATGATATCAGCTTTTGTTGCACAGTTCAATTTTGTTGCTGTATTTAGACATCACGCAGAAATAAGTTTTGAATCACAAGGAAAATATCATAACGTTTCAACCACGTTACCGCAGCAATTTTGAAAACTGCGTCACTTCATCTTTCATGAAGTAACTTGCTTTAACATCAAATGGACTTCACCTTCTGAGGATTGAGGTTTTGCTTCAACGTTCAGTTAAAACTTGGTCGAGCGTGCATCGCAGCACGAAAAACAGATGATGCAACAGCAACCTGATATTTTTCCCAGGACTTGTCGGATGCCGCGTGCATGTAATTGGCCAACAAGTTATTTATAGATGATTGAATGTGCGAAATGTCCGTTGCCAAGCAGGCGCGTGATTAAGGAGAAAACAGTATCTGAACTGCAATTGTCATCCGGTGAACTGCCGTGATTGATTTCATTGAGTACAGTGAAGTTTCAACTTACTCAGGAACTGTTTAAATGGTGGTCACATCCTTGTATTCACGTGCAGAATCTTTATTTCTTATGCTTAAAGAACGGTGCTGTGTTTGGCAAGCCATTTCTTGTTTTTCATCACACAGAACTCTGAAACACAGGGACATTACAGCGAATCGTGCTACTACCCCTGCAATTAGGAAAATTCTTGCACTAAGCACGTCATTTGGAAGATAATATATGACATGCATGCAACCTCGATACATCCGAAACTGAAACAACTTTAATCTCCGCTTCAAGATTGCGATGAATCTAATGTAGTCATGAAAATTGCCAAATATAAAACGGGAAGAAATGAAACAATTGTTTGATTAAAATGACTCACATTGAAGTCATGCACTTGTTTATAAAATGTCTGCTCACAAAAGTTGAGCTTTTCTGCAATTTTTCAACTTGTGAGTTGCTCTATTCAGCTCAGAAACCCAGGCTTCGGACTAAAGCGAAATGACGCTCATGGGCGTCGGAAGGGGGCAGGGGGGACCAAGGCCCCCCTGGATTTTGGAATTTTTAGCAAAAAAGGTGTTTTCTTAGTTTTGAGTGGGAAAAAACAATTTCACCACTTTTGGCCCCCCCCTGGAAAAAAATCTTTCCGGCGCCCATGATGACGCTTCTCAGTTTTTTTTCAGCACGTTAAAAAATGGCAAGATGCCACTGATGGCATTTTATTCACTGGGTTCACGGTTATTTTAAAAATGGCGACGTTTTCGTGACCACATTTGATACAAGTTTCAGTATCACTTTGTTACATTTGCTCAAATGTTCACTAATGGTTGGTTTGCTTAGTGCGATGGCTTTTTGTAGTGTTTCTGCTTGTTGGCTGAGTCATTTGAAACAATAAACCGTCACCATTATTAACTAAATACTATGACGAATTGAATGTTGAAAACATTCAAGTTGTTTGTTGATAATTATTATGGACTTGTTCGTGCTACTAGCAAGACTTACAACAATGTAAGTTTCATTAGCTTTACCTTGCCTCAATGTTGTTTCACTGCACTCATTATTGATGACTAAACCAAATTCTCGCAATGCTGCTAAACAGTCATCGTTTGTGTGGTTGCTATTTTTCTGCTTTGCGCAACTTGCTTAGTATTTTCATGAACACTGAACTTGTCTGCTTGGTCAGTGCATGAAGTTGGTCAGTGTATGTATTTGCCAGTTCTTGTTCTCTAATACTCTAAGTTTTGCGTTTTTGTAATGCCTGTTTTATTGACTTTGAACAAAATTTGAACTTTTTCATAGCATCCAAAAATAACAAAAAAGTCTTCATATTTTTCACGTGATAACAAAACTTCTGAATGGATCTCGAAATGACCACGTTTTATGGCGTTATACACATATCAATCAGCTTTTTTCTCACCTTACATACACGACCAAATTGTACGTTTGTTTATCCATTTTCACGAGAACCCAGGTTTGCGCCAGGCCCGTAATAACCACGGGGACATTGGGCGGCAGTGCCGTCCAAAGTTTTTTGATCCCAGAAAAAACTTTGAAACATAATAAAAAAAATGTTGCCCCCTAAAAATGTATTTTGCCCCTCAAGACCTTAAAACCTGGCTACGGGCCTAGTTTGCGCAGCAGTAGTGTTCAAAACGTCTGTGGCGACTAATAGCTTACAATTGTTTATTCTCTAACCAACGCACAGCTGCAAAAAGTTTGATGGCGAAGATGCTTTGCCACATGAAGTAGCTAGGAGACACTGAAAACTTGACTTTGAAGTTCTACGGCAGCGTGCATATCACTATCTACCACCTGATGATAGGCCTCACACCTATCCCTAGTCCAGGGTTCCCAACATTTTTCTTGCCATGCAACCCTTCAGCATTCCGACAGATGAATATGTACCCCTTCAGCATTTCACCAGATAAGCATGTACCCCTTTCAGCATTTCGACAGATGAACAGTAACGCTAAAATTTATTTTGACAAAATATTTGGTCACGGATATATTTAACAATGAGCAGGTAATGATTTTTGAAAATAATATTCGTATATATTTGTATAAATATTTGGAAATAAATAACATATAAATATACTTTTCTCTTCTATTGCCAACCTTAAATGTACCCCTTCAGACAGGGAAACGTACCTCTGGGGATACATGTACCCCAGGTTGGGAACCCCGCCCTAGTCAATAAGCATTAGATAATGGCACGTAATACTACAAAGAATTAGGATGAATGTATAAAAAATCGGGTTTGAATTTTCAGGGTGTGTATTCCTGAAAATGTTTGTGTTTCGTATCCCCTGTTTTAGTTCTTCGTACCCCCAAGGGGTATGCGTACCCGCGGTTAAGTGCCACTGCCTTACATACTGAAATGGAGCTTCGCAGGTTGACAGTTTAGCGCAGTAGAACGTTTTTTCAAGAAAATGCGCATTGTTCAAAAGCATATCCGCCCAAATTAAACTTTATAATTCGGGGTAAAGTGGTTGCCATTCGAACTAATTTAGTTCAATTGTATCAACTACTGCATATGCCATTACCTTTTCAGAAGTTTATTACAAGCTTTCACTTGAGTGATCGGGTCACTTCTGAGATAATTTTTCTTTCGAAACCGACTTTAAAGCTTTCCATTATATTAGACACTGTAAAGCTGACAACCTTGGAATTTAAAAAGTACTGATTAATTTTTATGCTTCCAATAGTTTTCAAGAGATATGTGAAAAAAGCTTGCCGCGGTGCTTGTTCGCGATTGTCGTTAATGATTGAAAAAGCATTCTTTGCTTTTCTTCACTTTTTGCATATCATGGAAACACATGTTACTGAAACTTATGAGACATTATTTCAAATCTCCCAAGTTTTGTTTTTCGCATTACCACATTCGATTTTAATAGGAACTAGAGAACGCGATTAGAAAAACCAAAAAATCAATGTCCAAAAATAACAGGGTTTTTGTATCGGCCTTCGTGGTTTCATGGAACACAGAGAAAATTCAAAGCTACGCCTACATGCTATCCAACGCCATCAAGTGAAAAACTAACTGAAATAAATTTGCACTTTATGGAAGAAAAGATGTCATTTCTGTGGAGTAAACCAAGTATATTCCAGTCGGACATCAGCATTCAAACTTCGTTTTCATGATGCCGATCTGACAAAAAACATTCCACTGTTGAGCTACGGCTCGGCCAGCTGCAGAGTAGTCGATCCAGTTTGAGATTAACTTGCTACCGATACAACTATATCTGAGTGCAGGACATTGCCTGGAGCAAGACTGAAGAGCATCGTAAGATTGTCAGCAAATCATTCGAACTTCGCCATGCGCTTACGTTGATATAGTTTGCACCTCGCATTGAAATCCTTATTACAGATTTCCAGCTAACAACAACTTACACTCAGGTTGCTGACAAACAAGCCCGCAACCATAGGGGCGCAATTGCCCCCCCGAAAATATCAGTTGGTTGCGGCCCTGCTGACAAATCTTCTCAGACACCATTTTAAAAGCTCTGAGGAACACTCTGGGACAAGCTGAAAAACAGATTGGTGATATAGCGCTATTCATACCAGCTTTGCTGTAAGAATTAAATAACAAAAAAAACTGATGAAATTTTGCTCATAAGTGTATTAACGGCATGTAACGTTCGACATAACCTCCCTTATTTTGATAAAAATATCATAAACGTTCTTGCAACTCTGGTCTTCTGAGAGTGAACCGTGTGCCGTATTCGGATGGGCACGTTAAGGAATTTCGTTCTGCACCTCTTTGAGAGAAAATATATTATTACATCCTTATCTTCCATTGAATTGTTGCGTATTTATTAACAGGATACCATCCTAGCTACCTTCATTGCAGTAAGGAACGTTACGATTTCAAATATGACTCTCATATGTTATTATACGGCACAACATCGGTGTGTGCTGAAACTTCAGCACATGTTTAGTGACATCCCTGAGTAATCAAGAAGCGTGCGCAAACCCAACCCGATCATTATGCTGATTTTATCGTATACGTTGCATGAATCATGCTTATATATTTATGAATCCTCAGGATTACTCCAATGCACGCGGTAACCCAGAGCAGCGCGAAATGAGTTTTTTGTGATATTTGCAATAATTTCGTATTATGGTCATGGTCACACTCGTTTCGAGAGTAAAATGGTCACACTCGTTTCGAGAGATACGGCCAAACGGCATTTTAATTGATTTGTTTATGACCAGACACGAAGTCCATAGTATGAACACACACACTCTGCAGAACGCAGGTTGATAAAAACAGACAAAACAGAACGTAGAGTACAAGGCATTGAAGCCGGCAGAATCACAGGGTTACAGACACTGTTTGCAACTCCATTGAAGACAGAACCATGGGGTTACAGACACATTCTTACACTATTGTTAGCTAACACGTAACACTTGTTACAGCACTACTGCGGAGTAGGGCGCTAATTCCTAAATTGGACTAGTTTAGGTAAACTGCGAAAGCA
>Ga0210059_1002599_pt1 | contig 28418 bp, 22 predicted proteins | sample Ectturendosymbi2_FD_188042 | JGI IMG/M metagenome (GOLD analysis project Ga0210059, IMG submission 188042) | Ecteinascidia turbinata endosymbiont from Florida, USA - Sample 2 (SPAdes) (version 2) | ecosystem: Host-associated > Tunicates > Ascidians > Unclassified | place: Key West, Florida...
TAATTACTTTCACGAAAGAAAACATATTTACGCTCATTGCGTTAAACTAGTGATTTTCGACTGGTGTTCGATGGAACACTAGTCAAACTTATCAAATTTCCTGCGGAACACCTGACGATCTTTCACGGAACACTAGTTTTCCGCGGAACACCGGTTGAAAATCACTGTCCTAATAGCTAAGATCTGTTCTTATCTAGCATAGATGGGTCTATTTGTGTTAGCCACAATCACAATCAATCTGTGAAAGGAGTAAAATATCAGGTTACCATCTAAAATATTACATTACTGCAAATAGGTCAAGTCTCAAGTAAGGAGAGGGAAAGGAGGCAATTTAAAGCATGACATACAGCTTAGCCTTCCACATTAAAGCAATCTTCACTGCAATGTGTCACTGTAGACCTACCATTCGTCCTGGTTTGGCCGGGACTGTCCCGGTTTAAACGTCTGTCCCGGTGACCCGTCCCTGTTAGCAAAATGTCCCAGAATTTCACTTCAGTGAAATTTTCAAAATTAACTCCAGCCTGATGATGCATTGTTACGAAATAAATCCGCTCAATGGCCATTTGTAAACTTGAGGGCTTATTGTTGCGTCATTTTTTCATTGTCTTCAGTGGAACTACAGTAACTGTTGCAGTTAGAAGCCATTTTGTACGCTTTGAGAAGGCAGGATAACTTTGAGTTAGTTTTGAGTCATTTTATGCTGAAGGTAAGCTAGAACTTGAGTTAATGCAGAGTGATGTAACTAAAATTTTCCATTTTGATCTAAGTACAATACTTTATATGTGTACTCAGGGCCGACCTTAAGCCGATGCAACCGATGCGACTGCATTGGGCCCCGCGCCTCAGGGGGCCCCGCGCCATGGTGGTTGGGCAGATTGTTTATTTTTGCCAGATACTCCTTGCGCACGGGAATTGTAGCAAGGCTTATAAATCTCATTCTTAGCAAATAATTATCGTTTGAATGAATGTTACACATGAAGGCTCACAGTAGTCTTCCGCAAAATCTGGCCACAGTTATTGAAACGGGAATATTAATTTCGCTCAAATGAGCATCGTCAGCTCCACAGAATAAAAAAAGTAAAAACGTAAAACCTGCAAGGCAATGAGTTAAAATAGTAAGTCACTAACAAAGTTACAAGTGAGCATGCTATCACCGTCAGGCAGATTCTGAAAGAACTCAGTTCAATGCTAGAGTAAGAAAGCATCGTTTGAATGAACGGTGAATTTCCACTAATTATTATCGTACGTTATCAAATATGCTCAATTCTCATACTGATCGTTATATCTGCGCTCCAACACGTCCCACTCTTTATAAATAGAATTTGTTTTTTTTACTGGTGCCAGTTGAGATTGAAGTAGATCCACATACTGCGAATAAGGTGTGTAGTGATTCAACTCGCAATGAACAGGTCAAAACGAGTGTCTGTCTTATTAAGTTCGATGGCTGTTCTGCTTACGTAACGTCGTTCAGTTCTCGAGAGATTCTTCTGTTTTTGAAATGATTTTGGCAAAAATTGTGAATGTCATCCAGCACACTCGTTCCTGTTCGTCAGTATATTGGGCAGCTATATGCTTCTATTTCATCAATCAACCATGCGCATTATATATTGCGTTTGATAAATGTTTCAACAACTGTGACGTGGTAGTTGAAACACAGGCACGTAACCAGCTTATGACACCAGGAGGGGCGAAGAGTTTTCTGAAAGGGGCCCAAATTTTTTTAACTGTGTCCAATAGTTTTAGATTATGTCCAACACTTTTTTCCAGGGGAGGCGAAAAATTTTCTAGGGGGGATTCGCGCCCTCTGCGCCCCCCTAATTACGGGCCTGTTGAAACATCTTTGTACATTACATTTCTAATTCATGAAAAGAGTTTACATTCCAAGGTCATGCATAATGAAACATAATGAGTAAGTTTTGTAACAGAGGTTCCCGACCTGGGATACATGGCCCCTAGGGGTATATTTGTCTGTCTGACGGCGTACATTTATTGTACACTTGCAACAAATTAACTTTGAGACATAAAAACGGTGTCTACCTTTATAGTGCCGAAATTCAAAATTCTATAAAAAATTCAGTAAGGGGTACATGGTCAGAGAAAGGTTGGGAACCCCTGTTATATAAGCTTGGGCTTTTGGGTAGGCATACCATACGTCCCGTTTTAGCCGAGACAGTCTCGACCAATTTAGGAATTAGCGCCCTACTCCGCAGTATTGCTGTAACAAGTGTTACGTGTTAGCTAACAATAGTGTTAAGAATGTGTCTGTTACCCTATGGTTCTGTCTGCAATGCAGTTACAACATGTTGTAACCCTGTGATTCCGTCGGCTTCAATGCCTTGTACTACGTTCTGTTTTGTCTGTTTTTATCAACCTGCTTTCTGCAGAGGGTGTGTGTTCATACTATGGACTTCGTGTCTGCTCATAAACAAATAAATTAAATTAAATGAAAGGCTCTGTCCCGGTCAGTCAACCAAAAAGTCCCGGTTTTGCATTCAGTCAGCAAGTATGAATAGCATGTGGTCTGATAAGTGTTCAGAAGCAGAATGTGAAAGCCCTTATCTATAAATCTATTAATACTGGCTTTACCTGCTATGATTTCTACCAGAAAATAAAATTGAACAAAGACTTCCAGAAGAAATTATCGTCCACGGAAAAGTACTATTGGGCGAATAAGCAAAGTTACAAATGCTTGAACACTGTTTTGTTTCTTGGTAAAATGTATTATTTTAGTTTTTCTTGGTGTCTGAACTATAGGAATCGAAAATAGCTACATACTCCAAGTAAGATATTAACCACATTTATCTGAAAAGTCCCGTTGTTCTGAAGCGTCCCAGTTTTCAGTCACAAAAATATGGTATGCCTACTTTTGGGGAACTTTGGGCGTATGCATGGGTTGCTCTCTTGTGATATCTGTTTTTTCGTGTATTGCGTCATAACGCGGGTGGCTGATCATGCGCCCAGACTTTACCTTTATGCGCGTCTGCGATTGTGGTAACCGAAAGCGACATAAGCAAAAAGTTCATGTTAAGTTTTCTCCAAGTCAGATATTCTTCGAATGAACGTGTCGTTCAACAAGAGCGAAGTAATTGCATTGTAAGTTCAATTTGCTTTTCAGTTCGGTTTGACTGACGTAACTTTGCACCTGCGCTCGCCACTCCATTGCAGAGCTTCCGTTACAACTTTCGACTTGATTACGAGTGGTAGCACTACACTGTCTAATGTCCACCACAGCAGCATGCTATTAGCCATAAACATGACCGTAGCTGGGAGACATATGAGCTATGCCCACTCCTCATAAAAGAAACAGTTGTGTTATCACAGGAGTTCCCAACCTTTCTCTGACCATGTACACCTTCAGCGTTTCGATAGATGAGTATGTACCCTAAAATTTGTTGCGGCAAAAAGGCCGAGTAAAATAACACAAGTCCACCGAATTTTTCGTATAACTTCTATATTTTAGAATATTTCGAAAAATAAATATACAAATATATTTTTCCCTTGTATCCTAACCTTAAATGTTACCAGGCCCCTAACCAGCTTGGGACAATACGGGGGGCAAAGATTTTTTTCAGAGGGGCTCAAAGTTTTGACACTATGTCCAACACATTTTTCAAGGGGGGGCGAAAAACTTTCCAAGGAGGCTGCGCCCCCTGCAACCGCATAGTTACGGGCTTGAATGTACCAATTCAGATAGGCAAATGCACCCAGGTTGGAATCCCTGCGTTAATCATGTAGCCTACATACAGTTCAACTCCAATAAATTTGCCGTCTTTTTTGATATTAATGTAGTTATTTTGCTAAAATATCTTCATCAAAAAGGTCATAACACGGTTGACTGAGCACGATGACGTAATAATACCACTTCTCAGAGGGGCCCCGCGCCTAGGTCTTGCATTAGGCCCCGCGCCTGCTAGGGCCGGCCCTGTGTGTACTCAGACAACCTTAAAACAATAATTAAGGTATAAAATTTGCCAAGTTCAGGCATTCGGCCGCTCGTCAGGTTATTTCATTCATGGTTTTGAATTTGTCCCGGTTTAAGCCTAAGAAATTATGGTAAGTCTATGTCACTGCAATGCGTTGTACTTAAAATAGTCTACTTATAACTTAGGCTACTTAAACGTTTACAGTTTCTAATGTCACATTATGAAAACCAAAAATCCACTCCAGTTTAGACAGTTAAATGTGCACTGAACACAGCATGCTAAGAAAAAATAGCAATATGGGACTAATACAGGCAAACACTGCAGCCTATACGATCACCTACCAGGGAATATGTACTAATGCACATTTCCAATGACAAATGACTTGTGGCCTCAACAAGAATATTTTGTAAAATTTTATAAAAGTAGCAGTGTTTCACTGGACTGCATTAGCATTAGTGAATTATGCAGTGCAATAAATCGTACAGTTGCTACTGTTCATGTAAACTTCACCTCATAGCATTAAATTGCAACATTAAAATTTGGCAGGATGGAACACATGAAATTCATTGCGTGAAACAAACGGAAAATATGAAAACCTAAAGAGTATGAAATCACCGCTACATTACTGCCACGCAGCATATTACAGCGGCAGTTACGTGGTTAAATCTGTTCATGAATACTTCGCGGTAACAGATTCACACTTGCAAATCTCACAACATCAAGTAAGTTTGAAACACGAAAACATCGCAGTATCCAGTGATGGAGTCTCGAAACCCATTTTTGCGAGTCTCGGCCTCGGTCTCGAAGGTTTCAGGTCTTGAGACTTTGAATATTGCAAAGAAATGGTTTATTAAATTTCTATAATTCAACGATTTTTTGTTTTATTGTATTTGAAGGCAAGAAACAACCAAAACAAGTCGGAAAAATGCCAGAAATTTGAAAAAAAATCAAGTCAGAAGTGATGACGATATTTGTTAAAAAAATTAAGACTCGTGCTCATCTTTGCCGGCCACCATGGTGGCCGGGCGTTAAAGGGTGCAACCGAGGCAGATGCAACCGATGCAGCTGCATTGGGCCTCGCGGCTCTTGGGTCACGGCGCCATGGTGTTTACGTAGATTGTTCATTATTTCCAGATACCCCTTGCGCTCGAGAATTCAGTAGAAACGGCTAATAAATCTCATTGGTAACTAACAACACTCTCGTTAGAACTAGCAATGAATCTCCTCTATTATCGAAACTTAGAAAACGTGCTCAGTTCTCGTGTTAAGGCTTTATATCTGCCCTCTACCATGGTCGTATAGCACGGTTGACTGAACACGATGACGTCATAAAACCACTGCTCAGAGGGGCCCCGCACCTAGGTCTTGCATTGGCCCCCGCACTGCTGCAGATCGTGCACTTTAGCACTGAGAGGTTTACTAGCGCTTTTGCAGGAAAGGTTTATGAGCAAATGGTGGCATTGATCCGAAGTAGTAGCTTGGAACTTCACAATAAAAGCTTTTCAATTCAATGAAAGCAGACTTTTTATTTGTCGGCTTAAATCTGAATTGTTCAGGAGAAAACGCCAGAAACATGCACGCTTCATGGATGACGCTTTAAGAAAAGGAGCATCTTTTAAATATTTAAATGTTGGAACTCTGTTGTTGTTTGCCACCCCTATTAAAATGTGATCTTGTGGTTTTGAATAGCGGTACATTTTCTTTCGGAACTGACGAAATTTCAGTTGATTATGAAAATGTTTGAGCATAATTATGTCCATTCAAGCCCAACTCTCAAAATTAATGTGTTTTCGTAGTAAATGCAGTGCTAAAAGCTAGATATAGCACCTACCACCACCATGGGTGTAGCCAGAGGAGGCACTTGGGCCATGGACATTAATACATCTAAGTTCCCTGATGCGTTTCCCATTTTGCCAATTTTTTCAAAAAGGTCGTGCTACGGTTGAGTGAACATGGTGACGTCATCGAAACGCAAGCAATAAAGATTTTTCCCCCCAAACTTTTTTAGCAAACTCGGTCCCTGTGCTGTTATGAAAATCACATCTTGGCCCCGTTTGCACCCTTTTGAAAGGCCATGGAGGCAATGCACCCGCTCTCATGCGTCCCTGATTACCGTTATCAGCAGTCACTGTATCGCTGCATAACCTGCCAAGATGTCTGTGTAACTGCGTTCAATAGTCACATGCGGAGAAACGCACCTATCATAAGTTTAAGTGAACTCTAGAAGATGCAATGTTATTGTTGCACAATAAAGACCAACAGTAGAACAATCCGCTCGTAAGTTTGGCAACGGGCTTCTGCAGGCAAAGGAGCGGACATGAGTGGACTGCAAGCTCATCACTGCATGACACCAGAACAGTGAGCCTGACACTTGTGCACCGCGAGTGTCATGCTGGCAAATATTGCAAGAATAAAGGCAATTAATGTGTATTAAGCTGTTGACGTCAGGTTTTCGAGAAAAATTTGCTTCATAGTCCCAATTTCCAAGAGAGAAAATGCCTATTTTGCCCCCCTGCGGACGCCCATGGTTTTGACATACCACGAGTTCAAATCTATTTGCTTGAGTTCATGGGCGCAATTTTATTGTAAAATGTCGGGAGACAGCTTGGTGTGAAACCAATATAGTCATCGGGTCAATGCAGAAGTGACGTTTTGTATATACAGATTCCCAATCTTATTTGTAGAGATGTTTTGAGAGCAACACTAATCACGCTTTGACCTTTGCAGATGATTTACATATTAATATACTTAAATTTGTTGCTGGACATGGTGCTGTAGTTCAGCCTGCTTCCATTAATGTCGTATCTGGATACAAACAAGCACAGAAATATAGTGGAAAACATCAATTGGGTTTTATCAGAGCAGTCAATTGTGGGAGATGTCGCAAGTGGGGATGTATTTGCGTTTTTTTGGCCACCTTTACCCGGCCCTGGGCGCCAATCCATTGAGCCATATTGTTGGCTCACGTTTTGTTTGGAAACTAGGCCAAAATCTGAGTCTTTAGAGCCCTTGAATGGCTTTCTAGCATATCTGGAGCCAAAACCATGGATTAAAAAAAAATTGTTGAAAATTTATGCACCCACAAGCCCCATCCTGGGGTAGCTTACACACCTTTTCTAAATGGCCATCACTCGCCAGCAGATTGGGCTAGAGAGCTGTTCAAACCCGCTTTGAATGGAGAAGTCTTGTAGTTTAGAATTTATAAAAAATTTTTCAGTGTGCGATTTCGGCCTGTTGCCATGTTTACACAACGACATGATGTTTTGACATGTTTTGACAGGTCTGTCAAAACATTGGATGACATCAACATCCCATGGGAGTTCAAAAATCGAGCCGATTTCGTGGCGCCAAACTTCACTGGATTTAAATGGATTCTAGGCTAGTACGAGCCTTTAGAGGGTTTGGTTGACGTTTTAGCGTTTCTGGATGAAAAGTTACGACAAAAATGATCGAATATTAATAAGGAAAAGCCCCTAAATTCCTTAGGAAATTCCTGAAATGTTTGAAAGTTTTTTTGCATAATTTTTGAACCAGAAACACTAGAATCTCGATCAAGGGCGTTAAAGACTCGTATTCTAGCCTAGAATCCAAAAAAACTTCGAGCCAAAATATCGACGCATGGATCGGATGATGACGTCATAAAAATAACCGAAAAACATAACCCCATCGTGATCCATGGACCCAAAATCCCAAAACCAAATCTCAGAAATGTTTTTTTTTTATTCTAACTACACGACGCCACGAGTCATTAGAGGATTTGAACAGCCCTCTAGATCAATCTATTGCCCTGTTATGGCTGGCCAAAGTTTGCCCTGAGAGGGCGAAATACACCTTTTTTGAAACATTAGAATTTTGCCAAAAACTGGGTTTTAAGCCATAATTTCGGCCACAGATATGCTAGCAAGTCAATCAAGGGCTCTTAAGAAGCGGAGTTTGGCATAGTTTTCAAAAAAGCCTTGACCAAAAAAATTGCTCAATGGGTTGGCGCCCAGGGCCAGGTAAACTCGGCCAAAAATGCAAAAAAACGCGCTCATTGTGACGTCACCCCCAGAAAACCCAAATTCAAAGTTTTTTCTACTTCATCAATTATTTGTTGGTTCTAGCTGTATTTAATGTTTTTTTACCACACAGAAATTCCTGAATGAGACTAGATCCACTCCTACATGTACATAGGTAGGCATGCTCTTTCCATTTGTAATTTTCCTCCCCGTGTTCTGTGTTTGCTTGTCTTTCTAAATGTGCCTATTATTTTAACTGTTATTTTCTAACACTTGTCACAATGTTTCAAACAAGTTTGGTTGACTGGATGAACTCCATGTTTTTTCACTAATCTTGTGTGACACAATGACCGTTTTTGTTTGCATTTATCACTTCTTTAGCCATTGTGTTTCCATTTATTCTAATTTCCACTAAAAATTGGTTACTTTTTTGCATGATGACTTTTTGCATTGTATCTGCTTATTAGCTGAGTCATATTAAACAATAAATCTCTCTTTCTCTGTAGCCTGATCTCTGAAACACAGATATAGGCAAAAGTATGTAGAATCGGTGTTGATGACAAAAGCAATATCGGTAAATCTTCACCATTTGTTAGGAAGAATAATTGTAACCGATTGAAGCACAGCGCAAGACTTTTAGAAAAACAAAGCTTCCGTTTCTTTGTTTTTTGAAGAGAGACCGACAAACCGAAAAAGAGAAAAATAGCGTACGATACTAAAAAACAGTCGAAAGCTCAAAATCAGTTTGACTTTAATCGACTATCTACCCCAGCGTTTCTTAAACATTTGTGGGTTACGGACCTCTAGTACAGGGGTGGGCAACCCCTGGCACGCGTGCCGAACTTGGCACGCGAGCACTTCTATCCGGCACGTGAGCGAGGCCTCAGAAACGAGATCCTCCCCCCTTCGAATGAAAAAGTTAATAACTTACAAGTCGCAGTATTATCTGATGAAACTCGGTATCCGTTTCTTCATTTTCGTTTTTTAACAATCCGTTATTTAATTTAACCCTTATGTGCTTTCGATGCACCCCTCACCACAAATTTTGGTGGGCACGCGGAAGAATTTTGTCATTGGCTTAGCTGATTTCGGCACTCAAACCGAAAAAGGTTGCCCGCCCCTGCTCTAGTACATCCTAATAACAGTTACGGACCCCTCAAGGAGAAACGTTGCAATAACTATTTGAAAGTAGGTCTTAATCATCGTGGTAGTAAACAAAATGTCTGCAAAGCCTTTTAACCCTTTCGAAATATCAGAGCAAAGCCTATTTACCCTTTACATGACGGACTCTCAAACTTTTCATGCATGTGGTCCGATTAATGAGCAGAGGGTTAATGGCCCACCGGCTGTATAAATTATCCAATGCGACAACTGCTGCACATGCACAGAGCAGAAATAAAAACAATTTTTAATTACAGAACGTGCGCTACAATCAATTCGAAAGCTGAGCCTGTTTGTTGTTAGAAAGCATAGATAATTGAGGCTCACTACATGATAAAGCTCAGATGAAGTCATCTTCCACATTAAGCCTGCTTCTAGATTTAGGTTTAATGGCAACAAGAGTCGCCTGTCCAGGGGCGTAACGAGGGGGGTAAGGGGGAAACAATTCCCCGGACGCCAAATCACCATGAGGCGCCGAAAAGTCCCAACAATGTCACAACTACTTTCTTCACATACAGTAAATTTGCTTCCGAAAGACCTCAGGATCGAACATGGGGGCGCCAAACTTGCTTCTTGTCCCCGGCGCCATCTAACCTCGTTAGTCGCTACACCCCTGCGCCTGTCTACCTCAAAATTCCTACAGTAACTGCCTAACGCACAACATGAGAGGCTACGTGGAGCTTTCCTTGTCGCAATAATTTCTAACACATGACGACGAGAGCGTATCACGACGTTTGTAGCTGAAGAGCTACCTACGTTTTTGACTGAAAGGTCCAACTTGCGAAACGTACTCAATTTAAATAATACCAGGCCGTGACCGTCAAAAATTCTTCTGTGGCCCACAGGTTGAGAACCCTTGTTTACAGCACATTCAAGGACCTCAGGTTAAGAACCTCGGATCTACACTAACAAAGGACTTCAGTCTAAGTAACCAGCACTTCAACACCAAGTAAAGACGTCGACGTCTTGTGTAGCTGTGAACAACAGTTGAGACACTTCATATGGCCAGTTAACAACGTTTAAGCTGAAAGCTTCGTAATCGTGACTCTTCAAACCTTGAATGCAATGCTGAGCTCTTTTGAGTTATTGCTGTCGATTTGATCAACTCTGTTTTGAAACTCACAAGATTAACATGCAATACGTTCCATTAAACAAATCTAAACTTCGGTTTATTAACCATAAACAGCTGTAGTGCAATAGACTATATTGCTTGACTATTACAATAGACTACATTGCTTGACTATTACAATAGACTATATTGCTTGACTATTACAATAGACTATATTGCTTGCCTTAAACATGAGGCAACTCTAAAGCGAGATCATGAACAACAGTGGTTTAACGACGTTTGCGTCAACCAGATTCTTGCTAGCAGCATGGGGGTCGGAAGGATTATATCCAGGGGGGACCACTAGGGGATTTTCCAAAATCTTTTCAGGGGTAGGCCAAAAGTGGTGAAATTTGCTTTATCCCACTCAAAACTAAAAAAAAAAACTTTTTTTACTGAAATTTGAAAATCCAGGGGGACCTTGGCCCCCTGCATACCTTCCGCCCATGGCTAGCAGTCAAGTAATATTTAAAAAATCCTTTTGATTTAAACCAGGTTTGGCGTTTGTGAGCGATTGCGGTGACGAACGCTCAAAATTAGCGTTTCGGTGTCAAATGCAACTGGTCGTACGTGAAAAAGACAAAATAAAAATAGGCTTTCGGAGTACGGGCAAGCAAACTGCTTCAGCATATTCGTTGTTTCTTGTATTTTTTTACCATGCCTCGATACTTCGCCCACTCCCAAACTATTGAGGATGATACACGTAGACATGTATTTATCCGTTCGTTTTCCTTTTGATAGTAAACCCAGTAATAACAATCGCTTAACCAAAATTAGCGTTTTGCTTTGTGTTAATTACCATCGGAACTGCATGTTCATGTTCGACGAAGAACTGCAGTTTTATGTTAGGTTGCTACATATGCGAATGTACAGAGATGTAACAGGAAATCGTAAAACAATTTTGCACGATGTGCTGTTGAACACTGAGGCTTAAAAAAGCAGCAACAGAACTAACGAAAGCGAGACGAAGTTTGAAACAAACAAAAAAATTCAGTAAATCGTTCCAGCGAAGGAAATGCAATAACAAGGATTCGATCCAGTTGACTGACCGTCAAGGCTTGGATCACACATGAGCGAATCGCTTAGTCACACTGCGTCATCAGGCAACTTGTTCATCTTCAGCAGTTTCCGCTGGGAATCGTCCGTTTCTGTTTCGGCAAGCAACATTCCCTGCAGCTTCCCTTGGAGCTTTTCATCGTCTGCCTCCGATAAGAAGTTGGCGAGAAATATTTTCAGGAAAAAGGAATAAAATTTTCCGCGTACAACGGTGATGTAAACCTGCAGCACCAACATCGCACTCTGGAGGATACGCTGCTGAACAACATCTTGTTCGGACGGCAACAATAGTATTGAGTATTTATCGGGCTTGGTAACAGTCAGGTCGACTGTTGACAGGACAGCAAAGTAAATCGTCAACGAGAAATTGCGAAGAGCGAATGCCAACATGCCCAGATAATACGACAGCTTACACAGTTTTCTCCATTTTCCGACAATTCCGCTGTCGTAAGCTGCTAATCTTCTTTCAAAAGTATCCACCTTGATAACTTTTAGGACACTTTCCACCACTCCAAGGCTGCCGTATTCAAGTGTGGTGAAAGCTAACCCGACCTTGGCCAGGTCGTTGTCCACGTACGCTGGGTTGGACGTTTCTTTAAACTTCATCTCACGCACTGTAATGAAGAGAGCGGCGTATGCGATTGCTGTGAATGTCCACATCACTCGCATCCAAAACACGCGAAGTCTGCGCAAAATGTGAGGATATCAAAATCACTCGTTTACAGGTTAAACAAAACTAATCGTTAAAATCCGTGCATGTCAAATCTTTCCTCTGTTAAAGCTTTAAGGCCGGTGGCATCTTTATTACTGTTGGAAATTTGCTCATAAGCTCCGAAGCTAAAAAGGATTTCTTCTCGTGTATGCACCACTTGTAATTGAAGTTTCATTTACCACATGTGAATGCGTTCGTTTCAAAGCATCTTGATAAAGTATCTAAGGTTGAAAACCACTGCTTCACAGTCTCTAGGTAAAGTTGCTCGTTTGAGATTTTTGTTAGTGCGACATCAAAAATCTGCCTGACAGACTCAATTACTTCAACGGTAAACTATGAAAACGCTCGTTGTCGTGGAAAGGAAGCTATGACATGCTAAAAAATACCCGCCCGCTTTTTCATTGCGAGCTTGTTCTTGAAGCAGAATCTAGAGATTTGTAGCCAGGTTTACTTTGCTGTTGGCCAAAACCTGAATCACAAATCAGTTTGTCTTATGAAAGCTAAACTGATTCTAAAGCCTTCTGGTATATTCGTAGGGCTTGTTTGGGACTTGTCGCACAAGAGGTTGTTTGAGTCAGCAATAAGAAATATGTTTGATGATGATTGCAACAAGCTTAAACGCCCCCAACGCGCATAAAGATCAACTTCATTGGAACGTTACCTCATCTTACTTTGGTATCTCAAACAGTCTCCACCCACACCGATGTACGTGATCATAATCAGTTGCGTTACTACATAGTCAGCGATAGCGTACGTCGGTTAAAATACATTTCATAATTTGCGTCGGGTAGAATGTTAAAGCTTGAGCTATACTTGAGGTTTTAATGTGAGATTGGTTTGACCTTTTATCGTTGTCCCGACCGTTGGGGAAAAGAAACTACACGCCCTTTAGAGACAGATTTAATGTCAGCCGAACGCTAGAAACAGGATCGAGGTCAAAATAAAAACAGCTCTGCCTGGAAGATGAAACGTTTTTTGGCGGCAAACGGTCCGCGCAAAAGGTGAAGAGTACAGAAGTACGCAAATCGCAGGATCAAGTGAATGCAGCAAGTTCCGAACATGTAGAAAATGTGAACTCACTTGAACAGCCAGTCGAACCACTGTCCATACGTAATCCGTGGAGAAAGCGGTCCAATCACGACGTAGATCATAAGCAAAGAAATTGACACTTCTGCAATTGGCAACAAAATGCCAATGACATCCCGAGTATTGTGAAATGTCGTGTACGTTGCTGCAAAAAGTCACGTGAGTGTTGTGCAATTTCAATTCCTTGTAGAGCTTTTGATCTAAGGTATACGAGTTAACTGACATCATGGTTAGCTGATTAAGTCAAAAAATTTAACAGTGTTTGTTTCATTCAGTCAAATTTTGTTCAGGCAACCAAGATCACTTTTGAAAAGAATTTAGTTTCAGCATTTCCCATTATATTATTTCGCTTAGGGCAGGCCTGCCCAACCTTTTTAGTGTTGCGGGCCACTTTCACATGAGGAAATTTATTGCGGGCCACAAACGTTTTTGTGACTAACAGTAAGCTTTTGCGACGTAACAAATCCTTTGATTTTGATCAGTTTTATGCGATAACGCGAGGTCATAATGAGTTCTATATTTGTACACCGTGTTGCCAGCTTGTATGGATGTAAACCAAATCTAAAAAATTGACATACTGTTGAAGCGTTTGTTATACAAGGTTTTGGGTGGTAGGCCCATAACAGAAACAACAGGTATAATTTTGGTGTGTTTTGATGGCAAATATACTTGAATCTATAAAAAATACTAAAAATTAAAAAGTCTGCTTATGAACTAAATTACATCGCGGGCAACTTAACCTCGCGGGCTGCATGCGGCCCGCGGGTTGGGCAGCCTTGGATTAGGGTTTGACTGCAGTCGAGCCAAATTACGACATGTGAAACGCAGGCTTGCAACTTCGGAGTCTCACGTCATTTCTTGCGTGTTGTCGGATTATACACGAAAGTCCGTGAATTTTCTGGAAGTTAAATGTTACTGATAGGCAGTTCACTTACGTATATTTCGTTCAGGATCAAGAAAGCTTGAGTTGGTTTGGGAGTGAGGCGGATCAAATACAGCCAGAGCTTCCTCCTGCAAAATATACAATCAACTGCAACAGTGGTTTCTTTTCTACAAGAAGCTGCTACAAGTTCAGTGATATTTGATTCAAAGTTATGGGCGGAAGTGATTTGTAGGTGTTGTGAACATATCTGACGAAGCAAAATAATCGTGTTCGTTCACGATTGTCATAAGCTGAGCACAAAGTTATTTCTCAGCAGGTCGTCTTGTGGCATAAATTAGCTTGTGGGTTGCTGAATGAAATACTCAGCATGTATGCTCTCTGGTCCTGTAATACTTGGAGAAATCCACATCGTCGTTGCGCACAGCAAACTTATTCATCGCAGTGCTTGCTACATATGATGATTCGTTGTAATCAATCCTAAATCCGTGAGGGCCTTACTTAAAGCAGGAGTACAGTATTACGTACGGAAATGCCGGCCACTTGTTGCACCGTTGCCTCTAGAACTTTGAACTGCGAAGTTTAAATACGTCACACTTAGACGCTTTACACTGGAATATGAGCGGTCAACCAAACTTACGTATATAAGTAAAGAGACAAAAACGAAGAAAAATTTCAAGAACACGCAGACCAGGCGAAAGACTTGTACGCAAAATACAAGTATCACTGCGATTTTTTTGACGTTTGAAGAATTTTGTAGTTGTTTCGATCCCATGTTTTCCAGTGTCTGTTGTTTGCTTCCATTCGAAGTCACTTCTGTAAAACAAATGATTAAGTTGAAGTAAATGCAACAACGCTTGTCTATTGCAACATGTCAACTTTATTTGCTTTGTCGAAAAACATTTTTAAGTGAACTGTGCAGGTGGCAACTTTCAATACGTCAGAGTCGGATATGGAAACGCAAGAATCAGTGTGCGGATTTCGGCTTGGACTTGTGTTTTGGTCTCGTGACAATGTTTCAATATTTGCAACAAATGATTGGAAAGTTTAAATTTGAAGTGAGTTGACATTCACGGGCAGTAACTTGTGCCGAAAACTACCACAGCTCTGTGTTTGGCAGGTACGTTAATATAACGATCCCTTTTACCTGTTAGTTGGCATCATGGTCTCAATTTGGCGGGGGACATGGGGGACGTGTCCCCCCACTTTTTCAGGTGGGGAGATATAATATGGCATGTCTCCCCCACTTTTACTCTTCAGGTTTTGTATTTGGAGAAGTTCCAAACATAAAAGTGACGTTTGCCACGTTTTACGTGATGTGCTTTTCATGTTAGATGTCACACATAACCAAGTTGATGTTGAAACAGAGTTTGGTGTGGTATCACTGGATTCTGATAGTTTATCAAGTTTAGCTTCAATAAAATGATATTTAGCATTTCTCAAGTTTCTAGGGACCGCGAAAGATGGTTTACTGCTTCTGTCCGACATTTTACCCTGTGTAGTATACTGTTAGAAATGTTATTTTCTTGAAACAGTGATAGTTTCACAACTGCGCATGTGAAAGACCACAGTAAGCATGGATTTGGTTCGCGTAGAAATATATCTGGTTTTGCTGTAACGTTGGTTGTCACGTATTCAGAGACAGACAGCATAAAATTTTATGATGCTAGTGCATGCAGGGGTCTCCAAACTTTTTGTCCGAGCGGCCACATAAAGTAATACAGAACATGTCGAGGGCCGGACGCCTTACGCAATGTGATTGTTTCGGGATATGTCATATTCTACCAAATCTACAAATTCTTCGTCAGTACTGTATATTATTTTTTCATCATTGACAAAATGCCTTCGCGGGCCGGATGAAATGGCTTTGCGGGCCGCATCTGGCCCGCGGGCCGCAGTTTGGAGACCCCTGGTATATAGGCGCATCATATTTTTGTGATTGAAAACCGGGACGTTTCAGAACAACGAGCCTTAGAAAGAAATCAAACAAGTTCCGGTACCAAATAAATCCTTTCAATAACCTATAATTGCAAAAAGAACACCCCTCCTACTAGTCAAATTTACTAACTAGCCAATGCGCTAACAATCAACCCATTACTGGACCAGTTACCCACTAAAACGACGTATCAATTACCTTTACATCTGAAACAACATAACAAGATCACGCATCATTCTTCAGAAAGTTGGTTAAACAGACTAGTCATAGCATGTTAATGTTCGTGTAGGGCTATGCTGCCTGACTGAATGCCTAACCGGGACTTTTGGTTGACCAACCGAGACGCCGGGACAAAGCCTTTAAACCGGGTCTGTCCCGGTTAAAACAGGACGTCTGGTAAACCTAAGTGTATAGAATGTTAGAAGGTTACATTTTCAGGCAAATATCTGCAAAGCTTTTGCCGAAGACAAAAGCAGTATTATTGTGGAGACTTAGTTATAGGATGGCCAGTTTTGCAAAAGCTTGGCAGTTTTGCAAAAGCCTATCTTCAACCATTACTAAATAGGATTTCAATCAAAACGTTGGAGAACTATAGCTATATATTGACCTATAGCTCAAAACATAAGGACTTGACTAGGAATCAAAGATGAAATATACATTTATCTTCACTTCTTGTAATGTCGCGACAATGGTGACCAACAAAACCAAAATATATTTTTTCGCGACTCTTACATTTTGTGCTTGTGCTGAATGCATTGGTTCGTAAGTCATCTGGCTTACTTGGGTGTAACCAAAAAAATAATGCAGCAATATTTTCATCCAAGTGCGAAACTTTTGCTTTATAGGCAGGCCCGTAGCCAAGGGGGCATTTGGGGGCAGTGCTCCCCAATTATATTGTGCCCAGAAAAATTTGTTTTAAACATATAGCAAAAACTGAAATCTTGTCCCCGTAAAAATGTACTTTCCCCCAAAACTTAATACCTGATCACACCTAGTTTTTCTGGACATTCTTTTTGTGTTAATCAGGTGAAACTCGTACATTTTTACCAATTTACCGTTGTGCATTTTTATTTCTGTTTAATCTCAAATCTATTTTCGTGTCGTTATGCAAGTAGAATTCTTAGAATTAAACTTTTGACATTAATTTCATCCATTAAAATCTGATGTTCAACTTGAAAAATTGATTGTGGAAAGACTGAGCTAAGTTGCATCACATAAAAAAGTCACAAGACAACAGTCACCAAACGATCAGGTATGCAGAAATTACATTGTAGGCTAGATGGGTATGTATGCAGGGACCAACAAGGGGAGATTGAAAGGAAGCATCCACCACCTGGTAAGAGGATATCGATGGAGATTTTGGTAGGAGTGGGGCTGTAGGCATGATGCGCAGTAGCACTGAAACGATTTGTAGCTTTTACAAAGAGCGTAAATGTGCAAAAAAATATTAATCGTCTTTGCAACGATAAGCAACTTGAAAAAGACTTCAATCGCGCTGTCAACCACACCTCTTATAAAATGCATGAAAACTGATGTTTTCTACTATAAAAGTGATATGCACGTACGGCCATGCGATTCAGCATTTTGTGCATTCCACTTGACAGCTCTGATAAAACCCAATTGATGTATTAGCGTGAATAGTCTTGCTTTTAAAACACCTCTACCAACAACATTGGAAATCTGTATTGATAAAAACTTTACTTCTGCATCGACCCGATGACTTCATTGATTTCACATTAAACTGTCCCCCCACATTTTACAACAAAATTGCGCCCATGTTTGGCATGCTGCTTTAATGCTTTTAAGATCGTCGATGAAGATCGCAACGAGACCATTGGATATATAAAAAGTATATATATTTCCAGGTATAAACACATTTACGTAAATGCTTCACAACAATCTTCACGAGACACTGATCACAAATGTGTGGTTTGGCCGTCTCGTGCCACCCTTACGCAAGTCGACAGCGTCAACTGAATATATGTGTAGTTTCAAAACCGCATTTGCATTTTTGCCAAAATTTTCATTTGTGATCTGTCGAAAAACTTTTTGAAAACGAGTCGAGAGTATTCGAATACAAAGTTTTACATTTACAAGACTGCAAACTATCTAACCAATCTCGCTGTGTGTAAACGAGTCATTGTTGACAAATGTTGAATCCGAAAGCCTTTTAGACAAATCACACCATTAGAGCATCACAAGCACAAAAAATAGCGAGAAAGCAACGTTAGAATTTCTTCATGCCCAAATTTTTAAAAAATTGTGTTCTGTTGAACAGTGTTGAAACCGTAGTCTGCATGTACGTCATTGATTCGGTCAGATCTATTTTCAGAGCTAGAACTGCCGCGAACGGTTGGCATGTCAAGTATATGTAAAAACATAAATAGCCAGGAGCGCATCCAGCTAGTAAGGGTAGGGGGGACGATTTCAGCAATATTTGGTAGTAATACTGGCATTTGTAATAACTTTCCATTTTTGAATGAAGTTACCTTCCTAGGTTTTAGGGTGATGATCGCCCCAAACGCCCACCTGGATCCGCGCTTGTAAACAGCAAAACTATAGTTATCGTCGCTTCAGGGACATTTCAACCGTTCATGCTTTGTATATCAAGTGATAAAAAGTTTAAGCAGTATCCAATTTGATTTTTGTGCCTCATGTGCACTCATAGCTATTCACACTGATTTATCGTGCTGCCGCACAAACATATTTTATCAAAATTTTGCATTGCAACAGGCATAGAACCTAAAGCTGTGTAAAAGTGGCCTAGCCATGGCTAATGCGAAGTCTTACTGCTGGTTTTAGTCTGAACAGTAACATTGGACAGCTACTGCGCGGCGTTTTAGTAAACTGTATATTGCTTGTAAATATTTTTCTTTAAGAATTTTCTGCAGTGTTTCGCAACCATCAGAACGCCTAAGATTGCTCTTTGTCATTTGCAAGCGGTTAGACAGGCGATTGACATTTGGTTTATAACAGCGTTTTGTTCGCTAGTTGAGATGACAGCGTTTTGTTTGCTAGTTGAGATGCTTATCAAAACACATTGCTTTGCTCGCCAGTTGCTGACCAAACCTTCTTCTTCTTTCGTATACATGAACAGGAATACATGTTGGTCAGAACTTTGATTTGTAAGGTATTCCAAAATAGCAGGGTTGTCCACCTCATTGATGTGGCACGGAGGTTTGAATTTGGTGCAATCATGTAAGATGTGGTGTGCAGTCTGCACCTTGTCACATTCACACAGATGTGAGCCGCACAGGCCCATTAATTTCATGTTGGCCGCAAATCGGCCAACACCAGTCCTCAGGCGGTTGAGCTGGACCCAGGCATTTCTGGGGAGGTTGCAACCTGGTGGTTGTGGGCCGAATGCAGGAATGAAGGATTGGAGAGCTGCAGGGATTGGTGTGGTTGGTTCCCCGTTACTTGACAACAATTCCACAAAGGAGCGTAGAGGTTTCCTGGAGCGGAGACGTTTAGGAGAAGGTTTTAGGTGCAGAGTTGCGTGTAGAAGATATTTCTGATTGAGGGCTTTGGTGTAAAGTTTCAAGCATGAAGCACTGCACCTTGTCTCAGATGGGGTAATGCCATATAGAATGGGCAAGAAGGAGGAGGGAGTGCTTCGTAGGCAGCCAGTGATAACGCGCATCGACTCGTTTAAAGGTACATCGATGTGTTTTGTGTGAGCGCTGCGGCACCACACTGGGGCACAGTACTCTGCCGGAGCAAATGCGAGTGCCAAGCAAGAGCTTCTTAGAGCTTTGAAGGAAGCTCCCCAACCGACACCGGCCAGTCGCTTGATGAGTGCCACTCGTGATGAAACTTTCTTCTTGAGTGTGTAAGTGTGTCTTGAACGACAGAGAGTGATCCAAGCATATGTCGAGATATGATGGATGTGAGTCAAACTTCACTGTTACATTGAGTTTTAATTTGACATTCAGCTGATAGTTGGCTGAGTGGTTCTTCAGGTGGAAGACGGAGCACACAGTTTTTTCAACTGAGGGCCTGAGTTTCCACTTAGTCAGGTAAGTGTTAACAACAGAGATATCGTGTGATAAAGCAAGTTCCGCTTCCCTAAATGGGGGGGCTGAGACGGTCAGAGCGACGTCATCGGCGTACATGTACCGCTTGGTCTACGTTTCCGGAAAATCTGCTGTGTAGATGTTGTACAAACAAGAGGCGAGAACAGATCCTTGTGCGACTCCGTTTTTGGTTCTGAAGGGGCGACTTGCTTGTCCGTCGCTGGTATATTGCTCAAAGGATCTCGAGTACAGCAGTTCCATGATGAAGTTAAGCATGGGTTGACATGCTAGTACTTTTAAGAGCTTCAGGTGCAGACCGAGATGCCATACAGTATCGTAAGCTGCCGTAAGGTCGAGAAAAATAGCTCCGAAGACATTTTTGTCATCGAACGCTTGCTCGATGTTCTGCGTAAGACAAGCAAGTTGGTCCACCGTAGAGCGCCCGCTGCGAAACCCTGCCTGCTCGTGAGGTAAGAATTTTTCAACTATAGGTTTATTCGGTTTAGGATTAAGCGTTCTGTAAGTTTGAATGTGGTACAGAGGAGGGTGACAGCTCTTCGGAGAAGTATCTAGCTTCCCTGGTTTTAGCAGGGCTATAACAGATACTCTGCGCCACATCTTTGGAATACGATTGTTGTGGAAACATGTGTTGATAAACAGTGTTAGCCAGGTTATAACATTTTCACGAAGGTTGACCGAGAATTCATTATGGATGCCGTCTGGGGCAGGAGATTTTCCAAGTTTAAGCTGATTGAGACCAACCTTAACCTCTTCGATGGTAAACTGCTTTTGCAGGTCAGGGTTATCAGTATTGCACAATCGTAGTGTCTTCAATTCTTTAATTATTTGTCTGTCAAACGTTCTGTCTTTAGATTCGGTAAGACCATTCCGAACGACTTGTCTACCAATGTCGTCTGGAGAGATGGGACACACCTTCTTAGCGGAAACAGTGCCAGTTAAGCGTTTTACAGTCTTCCAAGCTTTTCTTGATGACTGAGTGAAATCGATGTTACTGACCGTGTCAATCCAGCGATCATGTCTTTTTTTATCTAGTAGATCTGTCAATGCTGATGCTGAGGAATGGATGGTATCTGGGCTGTCTGTGTTCAGGTATTCTTTGTATAGTCGACTGCACTCTTCATCCTATGTCGGGATATAACTTTTCCGAAAACCTCTCGGGATTGTTTGTTTGGCAACAGTTTTCAGGGTCTGTGTGAACAGACCTTGACCAAACCTGGCCTTGTCTGAAGTGCTTCTGCTTGCTGATATCTAGCCTAGGTTATGTTATTTACTGCCGTTGTCAACACAAAAAAGTTCTCAGCACTGCGTTTGAGTCGCTTTGAAAAACTGAAATCGAACCATTAAACAAATAAGGTTATTTGAGACCAGTTTTTTCGGTCATAGACGGAAATTATTTTTAAATGACCGAAAAAAATTAAGTCATTTCGGTCATGTCTTAAAATATAGGCTAATGAATACCGTTACGGCGATTTTTTCTGCAACTGTGAGACAAACGACCATAATGTCCCAGCAAAAGATTGACCAAAATGTCTCAGCGAAAAAAAGCAGTATTGAGACCTTTCCCTATACGTTTCTCAACCTGAGCCTTTGTTACATTCTGTTTCCTCATTTGTGTTTTTTCAACGGCTATAGCTTTATTCACCGTTACTGCGTGGCAAAACCAATTTATTTTTTATCTCATTGCAGCAAATACTATATTTCCCTCAGCATATTCCTGTGTTTTCATAGCTGCGACATTTCAGTCATTTGTCCCAGATCAGTATCAAAACTCGCCGTAACAGCGTTCAGTAGTCTGTAGTTTCGGACGTTATGACCGAAATGACTTAATTTTTTTCGGTCATTTCAAAAAAAAATTCTGTCAATGACCGCAAAAAAACTAGACATATACTACACACAGTGACAATTCTAGAAATAAAAAGTGGGGGCCACTACGGGGCCAAGGAAAACGTAAAGAGGGGCAACATAAACGTCTATCTTGCATGGTGATATTTCATTGTATTGAAGATTAAGTTGCTGTGATTAACCCTATCAAACCCACCATAGGCTTGTGAATATCATTAAATATGAACTAACGTTATTATTCAATAGAGACACCTAAACGCCACTGTAGGTGCAATCTGTACTGTTATGTCGAAAATTCTGTGCTAACCAGTGGTGTGGCAAAAGTTTTCATTTATTGAAAATCCGGGCAAAATCCATGAAAATCTGGGCAAAACCTCTGAATATCCGGGCAAAAATGGTGCCCAACCTTGTTTGATTTCATAAAATGGCGCCCAATGTTTGCAGAAAAACACACGAAAACCCATTTTGGAGGTCATCCCAAAAAAGGTCTTCATGATCTTTGAGGGGAAAATTTTGTAGGCAAAGACGCCCAAAACCAAAATAGATTCAGAAAAATAGACAATGATCAATATACTTCTCATACAGATCCCTGCACAGTCTACGTTTGAATTTTATATCATGTAACTTAATCCTTCGATTGTCGATTGTCAAATTCATCAAGATCTGCTTTTCAGCTAGAACTTTTAAATTTACATTAGATCAATGTTACCCAATCTTTCACTGGTCATGGAATTTCTGGGAAATGTTTTCAGTAATTTCATTTTTGAAAAACGTCTCACGCATGAAGCGCTAGTGACGTGAAGTGCTACAGCTACCAGTAACAATCAAACGCAGCTTTTTAAGTACAGCAGCTATAAATGAAAAACAAATGTTTGAGCGATATAGGCAGCTTCAACTCCTTCCGAAGGAAATTCTTTGTCTAAGTTATTTCCCGTTTTATATCATTTTCACTAAATTAATATGATTTGTGAATTCTTCCAAGCGTTTTTCTGATGGAATGTTTGACCACCGAGGCAAAGAGCTGAAACACGCAAAAGAATTGCTTCTTGCAGAAATCCGTACAAGAATCATTACAGAATTTTCGTACAAAATTCTATGAGGCTGCAGGACATGTGGGTAGAGTTAAACATGTGGGTAGAGTTAAAACCATAGTCAAGAACCACTTATTACGTAAGATGTTTCGAAGTCGTATACACAAGGCAGCAGAACGCAATACAGCAGCCTGGATAAATTCAAATAAATTAACTGAAACCAATTGTTAATGCTTTCACAAACCTTTTCGCTACTGGGACAAGCAACAATCTGCTGACAATAATATAATCCAGCTCCATCTCACACTGAAATGCACGAAAGATCAATTTTGGCATTTCTGCGACTGTTTTATAGTTTCGAAATGAATATTTCAACACCACGACTGCGGTCTGACTAAATATCATGCAAGATCCGAGCAAACCCTGGTGTACGTTGTCATAAACAATTCTAGTCACCCGACCGTCAATAACAACAACACAGCTTATCATGCATTTGGGAAATATTGAATGCAGGCCAGAGGGTATCTAGATAATCGTTTAAAATATTGCTGGCCGAAATGTATCTGCTGTAGATATCTACTGTATATGTCAACCACATGAACCTAAACGGGAAATTAAGAAAAAACTGGAGGGGCCAAGCAATGATTTGGGGTTCCATGGCCCACCCAGCCCCCGTCCCCCCCTTAGAATCGCCACTGACTACACAGGCTTCTTTACGTTGTTTTCCACATGTTCGGACGAAAATTTTGCGAATATCTGATTTCGTTGAATGCAGCCTCTGATTTCTTAGAGGAGTCTTACTTTTTGTCCAGATGTGTTGTATGTGTGGCTGAAGCTCGAAGTGCCCGTCTGCAATGCTGAACTGTAGTTTGTGTATGACAAACTATTGAAAAGAAGATGCTGTTTTTACATAATGAGCGAAAAAGCTTTTATATGTTTTCATGAAGTGCTGTTCCCAGCTGTCTACATTTTCATAAACGTACTTGCCGTACGCTGTGAGGGAGCGGATGAGAAGTCCGCGAATACTCTCTCAAAATTCAAAATGTGCCCTTTTTTGAAGTAACAATATAGACATTCATTGTCCACACCGAAAGAAAACTACAGACCATTCACAACAAGAAAACCATTGAAGATTGTAGGCAGTTTATTATGCTTGCAAATTTCCAGTATTACTATTGTCTCAATCCATGATTTTCAATCGGTATTCTACGGGAGGTTGTCAGCTTTTCTGCAAGACATCTATTATGGAAGCAATTATCCACAATCACGAGTTTTAATCTCACATATATTGCGAGAGCAATGATCAAAGTGTTCCTTGCATGGCTCAGAAAAGGTCGCTGTCTAGGTGATTGCTCATAAAGCAATTACATTGCATCACAGTCACCTTGTCTCAATTGGAAGGAGTTATTCCTAATATGCCAACTGTGGTGCAGAAAAACCTTAAAAACATCAAATGTCGTCATGGGAATAAGTCCGTATTACTCCAAGATGACGCAAATGAACTGACGCTGTATTTGCAATACAAAAGCTAGAAATACTTAAAAGCTGCACAAAAATGATATTTCCACAGTGCCGCAACTATAAAGATGTAACGTTTCTATTTTTTCAACCATCCTAATGTTCCATTTGGCGATATTCCTGTGTTGATAAGTTGGAAGTCCAGCAATCATTTGTTTCAGGCTTTTCAAACAACGTTTCAAGGCTCTGGAAAAAATTGCAAAACTTTTTGTGTAGAAAACTTCTTGTTGCTTTAAGGAAGTTCAAGTAAAATGTTCAGTGTGAAAGGAATGCGTTTGCATAAAAAATTTAGTGTTTGGGAGTAATTGGGGTTTTCAAGGATCCATTTGATGACTTGCACACAGTTGAAAACGGTGGTCCACGGTGAAGTTTGTGAGACCCGCGGATGAGATTTCTGCGTATTTCTTAAAACGCGAACTGATTTTTTACATGTGAACAAAAACGATATCATAAGCGACTAACCGTCCTACCTATTCCTGAAAATTTCAGCCACGAGGTTCCAAGGTACTGTATATAGTGACTTTACCTGCTTTGATGCGAAAAAGCAACTTCAAACCAATTTATTATTTGCAGCGCCGATACACGCTAATCACCAATATATTTTGTTTCTCAATATTGATTTACGGTTGAAAATGGATTACATCTATGTTGCCTCAGAGTACCCTTTCATTTTGTGAGTAGTAAACTTACCATGCACGGTTGAGTCCCCCATTGCTCCTTGACTGTTCCTTGACATCTGCTTATTGGCAACCATTTGTACAATGTGCTGTTGGTTTTTCGGATTGCTGGGACACATGCAGCGATGATCGAGGTCAACAAGTTTTGAAACAGTTTGAAAAATACATCAGTCTCATCTGAAGTGACAAAATAAATGTTTGTTATTTTTTACGTCATACAATAAGGTTGTTCGGATGAATATCTGTAACAGTTCAACACAATTAAACGCTCTAGATGGTTTTCTATAGGCTTTAGAGCAGGGATTCCCAAACTTTTTACGATCTCGTACCACTTGGACACTCCGTATTGTCAACGCGTACCACTTCTTCCAGAACAACTAATTTGATCGAATCTTTGTTTATTCAGAAGACTAATATACATTAAAATAACAGTGAAAGACAGGTTTTTTTCTCAGGCGTTAGAATTGAAAATCGGGTCCCTAGAATCAGACAAAATTATAATCGGGTCCCTAGAATGAGAGAAAATCGGGTCCCTAGAATCTGACAAATCGGGTCCCTACAGGTCTATACCGGGTACCTAACATTTTCCTTAAAAAAACCCCTGGTGAAAGATCATAACTAAATTTACTGAGATTTTTGTTATTGTTTACCTTCCACTAATTGGCCGATGCGTGGCGTAAATTTGCTAACAGCGCATCGAAAGTCATAATGTTACGATACAATAGGAATAGCAGGCTACAGGAAGACTTATTTTCTTTAGAAACAAAACCTGATATGCAAACTAGAAAGCTGGGGATCCAGGTTTTCGTGAAAAAATGGAAGTTACTCGCGTACCACCTGGAAGACCTTCGCGTACCACTAGTGGTACGCGTACCACAGGTTGGGAACCCCTGCTTTAGAGGAATCAGCCGATTGGACTCTGCTTTCATCTTTTTGCGATGATTCAAACTTGCGCATATGTGTATTCAAGCAACTTCACTCCACAGGTGAAATAAGCAAGGAATCAATCATAAATTTTAATAGGAAATCGATTTCACGTAAAACTACGCATCGTCTGTCCTTACATTTTGTTCAAATAGATTCTATTTGAAAACGATGGCGTTTGTGTGCCACCACTAAAACCGTGATAAGCTCAGGCTTAACTTTTGCTTTGAAAGAGGAAAGGTTTGGCGCAAGATGGCGACAAACTATTCCTATTTCACTTGATGCATTGATGCCTGATATAGCAGCTTGAAAGATTCAAGTGCAAGCAAGGTGGATGAAACGTCCACGACAAGCTTTAAAGTACTGTATTTGCGAACATTAGAAGGATTTACGATGTACCATAGTAAACGCAAGGATTGAAGCAGTGGTTCCAAAGTGGAGTGCAATTTACCGTGCCGCGAACAAATACGTTTTTCCATACATCATTGAAAATACGTTTTCAAAATGTCATCAAACCTTAAAGTAAATTGCTTCGGGTTAGCCACTGGGTGCCGCATGTTATATTTCACTTCGTGGTGTGCCGCAAGCCAAATTAATACGTTGGGAAGCTCTGTATCAACGGCTCGCCCATTATTGCGCGGATGCAACCATGCTTCCAAACCACGAATGAGTTCAGGCAACGTGAAGACTTTCGTAATTCCGTCGTGTCGTGTGCGCCTCTCGGGGTATTGTGAGATCTACGGCCATTGTGGGACGTGCAGCAACCCTCTGGGTGAGAGAGTTAACCTCATCAACCCTGAGAAGAAAGACGGTTCAAATCTCGGCATGCTGCTAATCACTGTCAACCAACGCCTACAAAATATGCACATCAGTCAACCCGCTTTTTGTCTTTGTTTGACTTGCAGTTTTTCAGGAACTAGTCTTAATATTTCTGAACCAATGGCACTCACTAAACTTTGCCTGTGCTCTCTGAAATTAAACTGAGTTGCATTTTCATTCTATTGTTTTCGCGTTTGAAAGCAGCTTGCTCTTGCATTGCGAATGTCGAAGAAAGCGCCATTCTCAGTTAGCTCATGCGCCTCGCACACAACATTGCTCATAACCTCCTCGGCTTTTCTGCGGCATAACTTCTGGTCAGTGTTGCATATTGCATTCTGAACATTTCTCTCGACTTTTCTGTAGACCTACAGCTGTGCTAAAACCTTCTCCATCTAAGATGTACTTGCTTTGCCGTCTAATGCTCTGACACTAAAATACTTCGACCAACACTTGCCTCATATTCAAGCTACTGAAATGAGCTTATTTTGCCTAAGCAAAGCGACATGATGTTGCAATATGCGCGCTAAGCACGGGGCGTGGTCAAGGTCAGTCAATGGTGCCACTGACTATACGTCACTGTATCCCACTTCCGTAGTTGCCAGGCTTGTCCTAAAGGCGGAAAGGACGTTTTTATGCTGTCATTTAATCCATATTGGGACTGATTGCCAAGTAAATCAATCGCGTCGCTTTATCGAGGCAGCGAACCGTATGCTCTTTTCAGAATTTTCGCTTGCTAAACATGCTACTGAGGTTTCTATTCCGGTTGCTGTTGCTTTTGAATCACCTGTTTGTGATTACCTTGCATGAATGATTTCATGATGAACCGAGTTGGGTTCAGATGCATGAAAAAAGGTGGGGGTTTTTATAGGATTTGTTTTTCAGGTCCTGGTTACGAACAGAAAATTAAAAATTCTTCTATACGAACCTATTCCAACTTGTTCATAATTTTCTTATTGGCTGTCTTGGTTTTCCGCAGTCTTCTAGGCATCTGACGACTTTTCATTCGTTTGTGACGGCTCATGGCTCATCGCTGAAGGAAAATTCTGATGTTTTCGGGTGCACGTCATTATCCAAAGTAACGTTTGAAATGTCACGCGAAATATACTGCATTTCGTCGAAAAGATAACTGGCGTTGTTTATGTACAGCACTGAATCATTGAATGTGACTTCAGATCAAATGACTATGCACCTTCTTTGAAATCGACCCAATGTGGAAACCATGCTTGCTGCTCGATAAGGAATTCTTAGACGAACAACCCACACAGAAACTCCAAATAATCACGGCACTTTGCAAACAGAACTTCTTCGTTGGTTAACTTTTTCGTTGTGAACGCGCTGCTGGCAAAACAACATTTGTAGTCCGTACGCTATAAGTAATACTGAAATGTTTCATTGATGCCAATGATTTTCAGCTTCACTAGTATTTTTCACTATAAGACCAAAATTTTATGCCAATAATTTTCAGCTGACCGAAGCTCGACTCATGTTCGAACACGAGAAGGGAGTGTTAACTCAACGTTTCGCGTCCGAACGCGATCATCTCGTGCGTTCGTACTTGTTATGTCATTGTTAGCGGATAATTGGTACAATTTGTTACGTGTCAGCCCTGTACGTCAAGAGGGTGCTGGTCAGCCACTTTTGTAGTAGCTGGTAGTTGTACAGTACAAGGTAATCTTTTGTCAGATTAGGCTTGCGGTGCTGTAGGCTTGG
>Ga0210059_1002600_pt1 | contig 28415 bp, 20 predicted proteins | sample Ectturendosymbi2_FD_188042 | JGI IMG/M metagenome (GOLD analysis project Ga0210059, IMG submission 188042) | Ecteinascidia turbinata endosymbiont from Florida, USA - Sample 2 (SPAdes) (version 2) | ecosystem: Host-associated > Tunicates > Ascidians > Unclassified | place: Key West, Florida...
ATTTAGGGGGGCGTTCGCCCCAATCGCCCCCCCCCCTGGATCCGCCCCTGGTCCATAGTACAAACACACACTTTCTGCGCAACGCAGGTTGATAAAAACATACAAAACAGAACGTTTTCCAACGGCATGGAGGCTGAATCACAGAGCTACAGGCACTCAACGGAACGTTTTGTAACGGCGTTGGAGGCAGAACCACAGGGTTACAGACACATTCTTAACGCTATTGTTCACTAACCCGCAACACTTGGTACAACACTACTGCAGAGTAGGACGCCAATTTCTACCCTTGAGGCTCTGTTACGAAAATACACGCACCTGTTTCTCGAAAGATGCAGAAAATCTAACAACATATGGTTACATGCTTTGATGCAGTCAGATTGTTTGTATTCGTCCCTATTCTTTGAACAATATAATCGCATTTAACTCTGTGAATGAGTGATCGAACTTTGCTGTATTCGTTTGATTGATGGCGTGTCATGCCACAATGCTTTCGCATTTTACCTAGACTCGACCGATTTAGGAATTGGCGCCCTACTCCGCAGTAGTTTTGTAACAAGTGTTACGTGTTAGTTAACTTTAGTGTTAAGAATGTGTCTGTAACCCTATGGTTCTGCTTTCAATGCAGTTGCAAAAAGTGTCTGTAACCCTGTGATTCCGCCGGCTTCAACGCCTTGTACTACGTTCTGTTTTGTCTTTTTATCGACCTGCATTCTGCAGAGTGTATGTGCTCATGCTATGGACTTCGTGACTGCTCACAAACAAATAAATTAAATTACTAAGAAAAGATATTTCCACAGGCTAGAGAGTGTCTCGGCAAGACACAACATTCACCCGGACAATATGCAGAAACCAGAGATTACAAACAAAAACACCGAAAGAATATCATGTCAATATGGCCACCCAGGCGCGCAGCCAGATATTTTGATAGGGGGGGCAAACAACAACCAAGTCTCAACATTTAAATATATACTGCCCCTTGTTTTTAAAGCATCATCCACAAAATGTGCCTTTTTCTGGCGCTTCTTTTTCTGAGTAATTCTATTCAGATTTAAGCCGGCAAATAGAAAGTCTGTTTTCCTTGAAATGAAAAAGCTTTTTTAGTAAATTTCTGAGTTTCTGGTTTGAATGAAAGCCACCATTTTCTCGTAAAACTCTCTTGCGAAAGTGTTTGTGAAGATCTTGATGCTATATTCGTAAGTGCAAGATCAGCAGTATGCTTTTTTCAGCCAATATTGCAATTGAGCAAGGAGTCATCGTGGCCGTAATTGTGATTGCTTTTTTTATATTTACACGCTTCTGAAGTACACCAACACACGTTCAATCGAAGTCAAGTAGCGACGTTGACTCCCGAAGTAGGTCTACAAAACTTGCGCGCATGTAGACGTGGATCTTGTTCAACTCTTGAGCAACTGGTTGGCTTACGCAATTGATAATGTAAACGTTGGAGTCACTCAACGCGTTTGAAAAAGTTTTGGATTTTATGTCAGTAAACGCTATGAAATGCGACTGCGGTAGCATTTTTGTACGCTACTTGCACTAAGCCTTCTTCCCATAAACGGTATTTATCTAACTTTTCAGAGTTCACAATAAAATTCACAAATGTTATAAACACAATTCTTTAAATTGGAGAAGTTTTGCATGCGCCCTAAACAAACCTGCATATGTTTGACCCACTCAGTCTGCGAAAAGTGTGAAAACGTTTATATATTTGCGAAAACGAAGCCACAATCGAATTTTACCACGGCTCTGCAATCTGCAATAAGTTAAGAAATAGGCCTACTTGTCGCCGCAGCTTAACACAACGATTGGTTAGTTGATCTAGCCCAGTGGTTTCCAAAGTACGAATCAAAACTCAAGGAAGGGTGAAGGGTCAAAGAATAGGTCGCGCAGAGGCGATCCAAACAGGAGTTATAAATTTTCAACTTTACCACTGCTTGTCTGTGTCTGTCTGTAGCATAGATACTTGAGAAAAGAGTAGATTGCTGACATTAAAAACAAACTTAGCAACTTGCTGCCAAAAATCATCCACACTTCCAGTATTTTTTCATACGTTGGTTGAGGCTTGGGTCGCCAGGTGTTCACCAAACTCAGATATGGGTCGCGCTCAAAAAAGTTTGGTAAGCAAGCGGTTGAAGTCTTTCTTTAAATCCATGAGTGTTCAAATAACAAAATCCAATCGACTAGGAAAAAATTCAATTTAGTTACATATTGGTCACATGCGCTTTATCGAGAAAATTGATTGCAAGCAATCTGTAAGTAAATGGCAGTGTCAATGGCCTTACAAAATAAAAATCATCTTTGTGCTTTCGTTAGATTTTACTGCTGACTCTTCGCGTTGCAGCTGAATGCTTTCAAATTTACTGTGGGATAGGGTGGCAATTAGCATCAGGTGAATGTTGAAACACTTTCAGACTACGTACAGATCGGATTCTCATTACTTGACAAAACTGATTTTTTACTCGCCGGCGAGGTAATGGGAGATCATTGATGAAACCGTTAAGGCTCCACATATTTGTGATTGAACAGTCACAGTAGGTCTATATGCCATCACAACTAAATATCTGGAATAATTGCTATTGTTGCTAAACAGTGTCCATGGCCTAATTGCGTAGTAAAAAAGACCTTGAAACTGAATTGCTTCTTAGCCAATGCCTGAGCTTCAAGGCATACAAAATATCACCACCATGTTCATGCATTTAGTTGTAAAATTGTACAAAAATCTACGATGTTCATTTAAAGCAGGCGTCGGCAACCTACGGCACGCCAAGCACAATTATCCGACCCGCAGCCCCTTTACAAATTGTAGTAATTATATGGCCCGCCTAGTGGTATTATAATTTATGACTCTTCCCTCCTTGGAGCATCTTGTGTTGCATAATTATGAGAAACCGCACTGGACTATAAATGTACTTTATGTCCTTTTTTCATACTTTCGTTACGAACAGTGAAAATCAGGAGTAAATCTGATTAAAATTGCATAATTTGCCAAGTATTAGCAACTTCATCAACAGCGAAGGGAACGGAATTGTTGGTAGAAAATCAGTACGGCCCGCCAGATCTTGCAGAGTTACATACACACATACAGCATTTTTAGCATGCCAGAGTTTTCATCGAAGAATTTTTGCGATGGTCTTGAAATGAAATTTGCATCACCATCAGCTGGGATACAGCAAGCTGGTGCGCCAGAAACTGCTGCGAAAAGCGTTACTCGTTGTTTTACTTTCGGCTAGTGATTACAAGCGCGTATATACAAGTTTGTATTTCATTATCACCACTTCCACACGGAGCTTAAGCCTCATGTGAAGGTCAGCCATGGCATGAATTCTCCAGCATTTACACTACACACAATGTTTGATTAATCATGGGGAATTGATAAACCATACTGCTTTGATCAGTTTCGACCAAAAGTTGAAGTAGAATAGTTTTTTTTAAGCAGTTTCGTTGATTTGTACTGACGCATTTCTTTGGCTTACACATCAAAAGCTTGATCAATCTGAAAATTGCTGGTGCTACTTTCGGAATTGGGGGGGGGCAATTGCCCTCCTGTGTAAATGGCTTGACTAGCTTCGTATGTTTAAGGTGTAACGCAAGAATAGTAGTCGTCGGAAGAAAAGTGCTTTTCCGCCATACGCTACCCTTTATGACGAACAAAAGTCGCAGTTCGACGGCGGCTACCTCCAGACGGCACAAGAAGTTCGGAATCATTGATACTAAATAGCAACCACAGCAGAACTAGTTTTAAGCACGCAAATAGTATCGTTTTCGCGACATTTGTGCCAGAACCGTCGCCAGAAAGGTTTCAATAGGGGGTCTTGGCGGTTCTGCGGGGCGGATTTGCGTTTGTTTGAGGTCTTGAGATTATAAAATTAACCACAACTCCACATATTCAGTTCAACAAAGCATGACCAGATCAATCATGCCTTTTAATATCTTTTCAGTAGTTGCAAGCTATCCGTATTTATAATTCACCCCTTGCCTTCAACAATGAAATTTGTGACATTACTTATTGAAATACCTGCAGTATGGCTGATGAGGGTCTACCTGACTCTCAGGAATCTTTTTCAGATGTTTGGAATGTAATTGCGACAAAAAGTTTGGAGAATGATATGAATCTACAAGAGATTGTAACAATGTGTGAGAAAAACAATGCTTCTAATGGGTTCTTAAATGAAAATGAACATGCGATTTCATCTTGCCCCTTGTCACATGGTAATTGCTGTCCTTGAGCAGGAGTGCCTACTGATGGATATTTATGGAATTCTAATAAAGAGTCACTTCCTAGATTGGATTTTCTTGATGAACCTGGTGCATATGGGTTTCAGATCAACTTTGAATCACAGATTCAATCTCCACCCAAGTGCACACCTTACACATACTCATACACTTTACCCAAATGGTTTGTGAAAATGGATGAAGTGTGTCCAGTCTTAGTCCGCTGTTCATCTAGCCCTCCTCCAGGAACTTTAATCAGAGCCACTCCTGTTTGCAAGCAAGCTGAGTTTGTGAATGAAGTTGTTACTAGATGTATTCATCACAGATACACTGACAAGACATCTCATATTGCCCCAAGCCATCTTATTAGGGCTGAGATGAAACCATCGTGTGAGGTGAAGTACAACCTGCCCTGCGAAAAGCCTGAAAGCGTGTGCATTGTGTATCAACCACCTGAAGTTGGTTCAGAATTTATGACACTCTTAAACAAGTTCATGTGCCTGTCAAGCTGCAAACCTGGCATCAATAAAAAAGCTCTTGTTGTAATTTTTACTTTGGAGTCACCCAACGAAGAAGTGCTGGGTCGACGTGTCATTGACGTGAAAATAAGCATGTGCCCTGGGCGTGATCGTACCAAAGCAGAAAATGATATGCTGGCAATCCCAAGCGGAAAAAGGGTTGTCAAAACGGAGAAACGAAAGCGAGAGCCAGACAGTGAAGACAACGAAGTATTCTGGTTGAAAATTGAAGGCCGTGAAAGATATGAAATGCTAAGAAAAATTAATAAAGCTTTTGTGTTTTCTGATAGGTTTAAACTTCAAAATTCGTCCCAATGATCCTTGCAAACAAGAAATTGCAGTATGATTTTGTGAGCTAAAAACTTCTCAATCCTTCATGGTTTTTCTGTAGCAAACCATGCGTGATTGGTTCACTGCTCATTCACAGCAACGCCTTGCAACATTGATGTTTTCAGAATTTTTCCAAATGTTTGCAGAATACTGCAGTTATGGTGATCTTGCATAGTAACACAAACTCCTGTGCAGACATGGGGCGATTGCAACACAATTGTAATCGATTACGATAACGATTACTTCCCACCTGCTCGATTACGATTTCGAATAAACAAAATCACAATATAATCGATTACGATTACATAGAAAGTAATCACGATTACAATCGCGATTACATTTGTCTTGAAACATCTTCAGAAAGAAAAGAAACCCCATTCGTATGGTTTGCTGTAAAAAAATTTTCAGACAACATACGATATGAATGAATGCAATAAACGAAATTGCTAATCTGTAAGGATCAAGCACCGGAAAAAATCACATCAATTGTTTAATGAGATGTTTGTGCAGTCAACAAACCAGTGGCGTAACTAGAGGTTTGAGCAAGAGGGGAAACTTAGCTGAAAGAGGCACACTAGCCTCTATAGGTGACTTACTAGTGAACACTCGGAACAAAAACTTGAGAAATAATGGTGAATCCGGGTGTGGATGGCTGTACTAGCTAGAACCAAATCAACGGAAAATACTCCGAAAAACGCAAAAAACGACATCCTACTGAAAACCAATTAAAAGGATATTAAAACCGAAATATAAGCTAGGTGGGGGCCTGTTTTTTACATTTAGCTGGCCAGGGGAGTCAAATCGCCCCTGTGGCCTCCCGTCAGTTACTCCACTGCAACAAACACTTTAAATTTTAAACAAAAATGATCAGATGATCAGTGTTTAAAATCTTCGTTACAGTTGATAAACATCAGAGCTTCAAATACTTTATCGGTCAAACAACATCAATCAGGCTTGAACATTCGTCCAGCAACGCTGTAAATTCGGTTGTTAGCAATTTCAAAATTGCTCACTATTTCTTCAAACTGCGGCTGCCGGTTACGATCGTCTGCAAGACAAGCCAGCATAGCATTGCGCAGCTTTTAACTGAAATGAAATGGACAGTGACACAGTGAAGCGAATATAGCTGCGCATCTGTCTACTGGACCAGAAGTCAATGGTCAATAAAATCTTACTGGTTTAGTTGAATTTTTTTACCAGTATCTGGCGGATCGCGGTTGACATGCTAGTTATCAGTATTGTGGAAAAGAACTTTCGACTTGGATTAAAGTACCTTATTCCTCTGATACAAAGTTAATTTACTGTATATAAACTACTGTACTAATTATATGCACAGCCTACTCCAGCACTGAATTCATAAGTTCACGCTGAATATATAAATAAAACCAACACCTCTCCTCGTAATGTCCCGCTATTCTGTTGCCGAAGTGTCAACCGTTTTCAAGAAAAGCTCTTCTTTTGGTTGCTACGTCTCACTAAACCAGTGGTTCCCAAACTGTGGTACGCGCACCACTAGTGCAGCCATGTCCAACCCAAATGGCTTACTGAGCCAAAAATTATGTCTCTGTCGTAACCACCAGGGCCGCAGATTGAATGACATGTTAATGAGGGCCGCGCATTGAATGGCTTACTTTGTTGTTAGCAAACTAAATTTAGCTTAAGCTGATATACTCAATGAGTTCATATCCTATCTGTAATGGTAACAGATGTAATAAAGTGGTATTGAAGACCACCCGCAACAAAAATGTCAAATTCAAGATTATCAATATAAGGACAGGTTGTCAGTCTATAGGAGACTTTTACTACAGCGAAAACCTAAACTGGGCCGCACAAAACCTTCGACTGGGTCACATGCGGCCCGTGGGCCGCGGGTTGGATATAGCGGCACTAGTGATACGCGAAGGCCTTCAAGGTGGCACACCAGTAGGTTTACCTTCTGCTTTTCTTCACAAAAAAACTGTATTCACAGTTTTTGCTTTTACTTTTGCTTACCGGGTTGTGTGAATAAATTCCTGCATTTTTGTGTGCTTGCCTTATTGGATTTGAAAAATGGCCATTATAATTTTTCACCGCTATTTTGTTTTTATTACACCGCTATTTTGTTATAATTTTTCACCGATAGAGTTGTATTCTTGTATCTCTTTTGAATCACGACAATTTTTCAAAGGAATATTTTATTTAAAACAAATAAACGTCATCACGGTGGCGCCCTTGGAGCGGAGGACCGGTGGCAATTGCCCCCCACTTAATCCGGCCCTGAACGCTTGTTGAACCCATTTTATATTTACTTAACTTTCACTCGTACACCCTACACTTAGCACGCAGCATGAACAGACGTTTCTGCATTGCAGGTCACGAAAACATTGCTATTAAAGTTACTGGCGAGGCATTCTTAATTCTCTGTAACTCTAACTAGGTCATTAAACTTGGAAAAATATCCTTATTCTATCCATAAATCTCGCTAAATTCCGACAAGATTCTCTGCTCTTCACTGACAACCTCAAACTAAGCAAGCACAAACTAGTATTATGATCTCCCAAATCTTCAAATACTAAACTTATTTGCTGTTTGGGGAGCGATGTCCCTTACCGAGGGAGATAACCAACTGGGCGCAACCGGATGGAAAATTTGAAAATATGTTCCAAATGTTAAACAAGTTCAATCAAACTCGTACTAAGCTCACAATTCTTAGGTACAATAGCCAAATACGTACAGGTTCAACATTGCCTATAATACTCGCTTTGTGGAAACGAAATGTTTTCTGTCACATTGCTTCCAGTTGCTGGAATCCCAAAATAACAGACCAAGATGACTTGCAGGTTCACCACCACGTCACAACAACCTCACGCTGTTATGTTTGCTTCTTACTGGCAACAGCACCTTGGCTTTAGTTCCCTCTTTCGCGTACTTTTTTCCTGTGATAAAAGAACAATACTTCTCTGCCTTTGCGTAAATTTCCATCTCAGGGCAAGGCGTAACATCTTGCGCAACAAAGCTTTACTCCCTAAACTGCCTAAAGACTTACGAAAACTAGCCACAGCAAATACAGTTTTGCATTTAGTGCTCACCAAGAAGTCAGAACTAATCTTTAACAATAAAGATGTATTCCCACAAGTCTACATAGACATATTCTAGCAAGCCACGTATTTTTATACTTTGTGAAAAGAAGCCTGCATAAGAGTCGTTTGATTACGCCAGTGTGGTCCAACTACAGGGCTGCGAGCCACATGTGATGTGGTCTGCGGATAGATTTTTTACGCCCGCGAACTTTCTCAGTAGTGCCTGTTGTGTGTATGTTGCAACAGGTAATTTTAGTTAGAGCAAGCATCACATCTTTTAATGAAAATGCACAACATTAACGGCGTTAGACTACACTGCAGACATATTCTGGAAATTAGTCAGCAAAGATAGGCTTCCTAAACTGAAAGATTTTCGCATCGTTGGTTGGAGCACAGTTTCTGCCATGTAGCAAGTTAAACCTAAAAACACAAATCGAGTTGCACACGAAAGACTGGACAATAGTCTCAGACTTCCTACAACTAACATATTGGGTTTGATATAGGAACGATAGTGTCAAAGAGGCCTCGACCACAGGCATCCCACTGATAGACATTCGTAATAAATTGCTATTGTGTGATAATTTCAATGACGGGATGTCTTATCTTCCTTTTTCAGTTTTAAATCTTGTGAATCTATTGTTTTACACATCATTTTGTTAGAACTGGCCGCAAGTTTTCACGTTTTTGTAAAATGGCCCGCAGGTCAACCTAGTTGGAGCATGATTGATTATGCTATTCAGTCGGGCACATTGATCACAGACTCACACTAACAATGGATTTTTCAAACTTGTGTAAGCACTGCCACATATTTACTCATGCTTCTTTTCACACAGTGCAAAACTACAAGTGGCTTACCGCTATCAGCAGTGTCACTGTCTCGCTGCATTACCTGCCAAGATGTTTGTGTTCAACAGTAACATTCAGGTCTCCCATTAAGCGATTTCAAACAAACCCAGATTGCGCACCAAAAAAGCCATATTCGTACAATAAAAACCCAGAAAGTTTGTGTTACGAACAAAATCATACCAGTGTGCTTATTTTAACTGGAACGATAATCGAATACTGATTTGATTATAGTTCCTCTTACAAATTTTGTTCTGCAGGGCATTTGGACGACCTTTTCGTTGCTCAAAACGTTTTTCATAACGCTGGTAACATACTCCGTTGACGACATATCTCACTAATTGTACGAGTACATTTGTTACTGAACTAGGAAATTTTTGCGATCTTGAACTGCAGCGGGATCTAAAATCTCACAAAAATATAATCCCAATGCCTTCCTCTAATTGAATTTTGTTTTTTAATTCTTATGCATACGGAAACATCGAAATTTAAACAATCAGTCCTAACCCTTGTTTTATTAGTTTCCTCAATTGACATCACAGGCAATAACATTACATAGTATGTTACAGGGGTGGCCAACACGTCGATCGCGATCGACCGGTCGACCTGATATTACATTGAATCGACAAGATACCTAAAAAGAACATTTTTCAATCAATATTTCAGAAAGTACATAAAATGAAAAACGTTGCATTTTATGACATTTGTGCTTGTGACTTAAATCAAGAAATTTTCTAGTCGATCCCAGTCGAAGACAAGTTGGCCACCCCTGGTATATTATATTAATTTATATACAACCCCGACAATGATCTTACATGAAGATATGAAACCGATTGAACACGTTCTGAGATGCGTACTTTCTCACCTGATGTGCGCGTGCAAACACTATAATATGAAGTTATCGTTAAGTTACCTCTTTTTTGAACTCATCGGATCGATTGGCATCTTGCGCATCCGAGGATGTCTTCACTGACTCTCTGTATCGCAACCCGTTCGCGAGTTATGGCCGATAGCAATTTTAAAAGTCATGGTCACGTTTGCCGTTGTGTTTTGCTGTGAGCGAATATGAGCACAGAGCGAATATGAGTACGAAAGCGTGCGCAAAACAGTGTTTCTACTTTAAACCTTAACCCAGGGTCTCCAAACGTTTTTGTCCGAGGGCCACATAAGCTATCACACAACAGTTCGAGGGCCGGACATCTCAAGTAATGTGCTTGTTTCGGGATATCTTACATTCTACCACATTTGTCGTAAATATATCATTTTCTCATTATTGACAAAATGCCTTAGCGGGCCCGCCGAAGTGGTTTCGCGGCCCGGATTTGACCCGCGGGCCGTAGTTTGGAGACCCCTGGCCTAAGCAAGAAGCCTGGACTATGCTATGCGATTAAAAAGTTTCGAAATGGAGTGACGGCTAACGTGCAGCGACACATGATCAATCTTTGAAAAAGTTTGGACACCCCTGAGTTAAGTCATCTGCTTTCCACCTTTTCAGGTTGCGCTCTTGCAAAGGATATGGCGGCATGTCGTAGCTGACAGTAGATGCTTCACAACTTCGACTGTTACAACGTTGAGAGTAGCACACATTTCAACGCCGGTAAGTGGTACAGTTGGTTGAACACGCACCTTCAAAGCAGGGTTCGATTCCCGGTCAGGTTAAACCGAAGGCTTTAAAACAGTACTTGCGCCCTGTCCAGTCCCGTGCTCAGAGTTTGTGGGGGTTCACCACGCGTGGTTCTGCTATTAACTCGCCATCAATGCAGCTTTCACTGTGAAAGCAGCCGCGCAGTCTCAGGCGCGAGCAAGCGGAGATATGCGGCGCAAACCATTCGTGACACTCCCGAAAGTTCAAAGCTAAACTATTTTTGATCGCAGGTGAGTGAAATTAAGGTTTTCTCAAAGAATTACTTTTTTAAGGAAGAGGCATTTTTCAAGAAATATTTTTAAGGATCTCATTTCTTGATACCAATAAAGACTGCGGGTCTCAGAGTTTTCGAAGCTCGTGTGTTTGGGGAAATCTGCATGAAGTTTGTCTACCATTTTTTCCAAGCTTTCACTTTTTTCGAAGTGTCTGTACCGCCACTTGCAAACCACGGCTGGAGGAGATGTTTTTTGAAGTTCGACGCATTCCAACTGAATAATACCCTGCAGACGTACGTTACCCATGCATCCACTTGTTTTAATCTTGACAAACGTTTTTTAATGGCAAATAGAATAGTTGCTGTCAGATTCACATTCATTTTCATACCCGCTTTTCCTCTGGGGAAGGTCACAATCTCCCGCAACCAGGGAGAAAACTCCGGGCAATTGCCTCCCCGAAAGTTCACTACATTTTTAATTGACAGGTACAACAAGTCACAACCATTTTGCCCCCCACGAAAATTTCAGCTGGTTGCAGCCCTGTCACGGGGGTAAGAGCTCTAAGAGGACGCGAATACCTTCTGTTTTTCAGTAATCTCTAGTTCTGCTGGCTCCACACTAAGCGGGGACCATGTCCGGTCGGAGGTGAAATGAGATCTCGCCACATAATCCACGGGCGGCTTTTAGTCTAGATAGTGGGGGTAGCGAACCCAAATTTAAGGAGGGGCTGAATAGATTGACTTAAGCGAGCATCAGTATTTGGTTTGGGACACCGCCTCTGCAAGCACAAAACGACAAGGTATGCTAGAAATTTGGGTGCATGGCGCTATTGGCTCCCCTGGCTATGCATATGCCTCTTGACCACTTTCCTGTGGGTCTATACAGCAAGACTTGTCTCGCCAATCTTTCCTGGGACATTCTGATCACTTTTCCTAATGAATGTTTTCAGTTATAAAATAATGTCATTTCGATGCTGCTCAATTGTTTTGTCACAGAACGTGTCGTAGTTAGCGGCTTGGACTTGCTAGAACCACTTCAACCATTGTCGCCATGCTTTAAGTGAGCGGTTTTCAAACATTGTTTGAACCGCGACCCACTATAACCCTACGACCCCCATCTAAAACTCGAACAAAGCAAATGTAATACATCTGTGTGCATAAAATATCTGCTCGCGACCCCTCCAAAATGGTTCACGATCCCTCTGGGTGTCGCGATCACAAGTTGAAATCCACTGCTTTAAGCAATAGGCCTGCGGCATTTTCGCTACAGAATAAGCATTCGAGTAAAATTGTTCTTTTCGACTTGGCTGGAAACGGAAATACGCAAACGCTGTTAACATGTTCACTATTTATCACGCAATACTGCTTCAGTATCCGAAACTTCGAACTTGCGAGATACGGTGGCATCTTGTTTTCAGTTTGTTCCCTGTCAACAAAGATCACCACAAGGTTTTGTTTACAGTTGTGCAAGTTTCGACGTTGCCCTCTTTTGAACACTAACTAGGGTTGCCACATGAAAATTTCAATAAAAAGCCAAACAATGCTAAAAAGAGGCCAGAAAAGGCCAAACTTTATTTGTGGCATTGCTATTCCTTTGTCACAAAAAAACATCTAAATTATAATAATAAAAAATTTTTTTTCGTATTTAAGATTAAATCTTGCTTGGCATTGTGTTGGAGCACTGATCTGCCCTGACTTTTCGTGGTTTGTGAAATTGCACACTTTGGGGAAATGGTGCCACAATTTGCATACCGATCCATCGGCAGCTTTCTGCACGAAAGTCTCTCCCATTCACTCCTGTACTTACGATCAGAATCAAAGAGCCCTTCCACTTCGACCTAATTATCCCATTTCTATCGCGGAGACGCAGACCTGCTGCCTGCAAGCGTTGAGTGTGTTTAGTGCTTACAACACAGCAGACACTACACAGTGCGGTAAGTGCACACATTTCCAGTGATTACGCAAAAACTTCATTTCGAATCCAGCATCCCTCAAATATTACTAATATCGGAATGCGGACGTCTGATATAGTATTTATCACGAAAAGTTTGCAAATGTGTTGCCGGCAAAAATGGAATAGCAATATTTTCCTTCATAAGAACCTATTTCAGCGCAAAAAAGGCCAAAAAAGAGCCAAAAGGCCAAACAAATGTTTTAAGGCCAGCCAACTTGAGATGAGGCCAAAAAAAGGCCGAAAGGCCAACTGAAACTTTTTAGGCCAATCAACTTGAAACGAGGCCAAATTTCTGAAATTTGGCCTAAAAAAGGCCAATCTGGCAACTCTGACACTCACTCCTCTCACTTGTCCATCAACGAATTTAAAAAATTTTTTCTACTATTTTTACAACATATATCCAACAGTGGCACAGCATCCGGCCGCCGGAGTTGAGTTTACATTTGGATGACGATATATCCAAAACAAACGTCAAAAAGACGGAAATTTACATAAGCCGTAAAATTTCGAAGTGAAAATTGTTATTTTTTTCTATTTATTTATTCGTTTGTAAGCAGACACGAAGTCCATAGTATGAACACACACCCTCTGCAGAACGCAGGTTGATACAAACAGACAATACAGAACGTAGTACAAGGCATTGAATCCGGCGGAATCACAAGGTTGCAGACACTGTTTGCAACTGCATTGAAGACAAAACCATAGGGTTACAGACACATTTCTAACACTATTGTTAGCTTACACGTAACACGTGTTGCAGCACCACTGCAGAGTAGGGCGCTAATTCCTAGATTGGTCGAGTCTAAGTAAAATGCGAAAGCATTGTGGCTTGACACACCATCGATCAAACGGACACTGCAAAGTTCAATCACTCAAAACATTTCAAAAAATATCGTTTCAGTTAAAAATTTCATTTAAAAAAATATCGTTTCAGTCTTGAGATTGCGACGAGTTTAGCGAACCTGGGCGTTTCAATGTCATTCATGTCCACACTTGTAGGTTATTTTTGTCTGTAACCTCCTATTTTTATGATTGTGATAGCTTTTGAACACTTAGCGCTAAAGCTCTAGTTTCACATAAGATGTTGTGCGAAATGCGTGCTGAGTCTGCAGGTGAAATTTTCTTAAAATTGTAGTGTTCGTTGCGCTGATTTCTAAGCAAACAGTTCATATTTTGGATGAGGATTGGATATGGATAACACATTTTGTTGAGGATCAGGATAAGGATTGGACGAAATGTCACTTTGTTAATTTTGGGTGTCATGTAGTGCAAGCCCCTATCCGTACAACAATCATCTCCAAGGAAAAGGCCGACGTTGTCCCCCTGGAAAAAATTATCTAGACGCCCATTGTGTTTATAGGTAGCGGAACCGGGGGGGCCGCATGGGCCTAGGCCCCCCACTATTTTTTTCTGGAGGGACCTGGCCCACCACTTTCAAATTTCGAATTTTTCTTAAATAAGTTTGAGTAACACAATTAGGATTGGGTCCACTGTTAAAGTGAATCGTTTAAACTTGAGCAGAATTTTGGCAGTATTTTGGCAACATTACTTGTAATACATTATTTGTAATTTGGCAGTGAAACTGGCAGGATTTCGTAAATGTTTGGCAGAATACCGTGCAAAATTTGATCACCCTTCTCGGGTTTGCTTACCGCATTGGTGATTTCGAACAGTGTTGCCAGATGGTGTAATTTTGCATGCATGTTTGTAGGAACAATGTCGTGCCACTCCAGATAAAATGTTTTGTAATTTGGTGTAATTTCAAGCGTTTTAACACCATTCTAGATAGTAAAATTTTGCTGAATCTTATACGCAAAGCGAAATATTTGACAGATCAACTTCAACTGTGTGTTTGTTTTTGCATTAGCAACACCAAATAGCTATATTTTATTTTTGCATTGCAACTTTACAACTTGCTACACGGTCTTATAGACCGAATCTTCGATTACGATTTATATTGAAGAACGCGAGCTTGCTTGCTTCGTATAGCTGTGTCACCACCCACGGTCCCAATTCACTAAGTTGCTTACTCGGGCCATTTTCGTTGGTCCTTATCACTGTTCATACAATATCATTCCATGTCTTGCCGTTCGTGTCCATGTTGCAGGTGACCTGAATAAAACAATACCGTCCGTAGTAGGCGTTCTCTCGACTTCGATCGCTCGCGCCTTACTTGGGCTCATCTGTTAGAGCCCCAGCTGCCCTATGCAATTAAGTATCTTCAAAAATAAAATTAATATCAGATTAAATTTTTTTGAAGCAATGGATTTGTATAGAACAATGGTGAGCAAACTGCGGCTGGAGAGCCGCATCGGGTTCGCCGACATGTTTTGTGCTGCTCTTATAACTGAATAGCAATATCTGAAAATTATAGCGAGTTGGTTTGTGTCATTTATCAATTAGTTTACACGAATTCGTAAGGTTAGTTGCCAGGGAGTCTACGCGATTTGATGTAGTTTTTTATGTAAAACATTTTCTGTAAAACTTCCATTCTTTAGCGAACTGTATTTGTATTGACACTACAAACTAATTTTGCGGCTAGCTGGTGTTTTTGGTTTTCTGCAAAAAACTCTGCTACTTAACAAGTTTGCCCACCCCTGATATAGAACATTGGATATGAAGTCCAATCCAGTGGACAGCTCCCATTTCGAGAATAATTTCAAACGAACTATAAATTTTCCAGTAACTCGGGCAATATGAACGAGCGTAGTAAGCAGAGGACTAACTGGCGTTATCATTGATTTTTGACGTACGTTACTCAACTGCAGAAACGTTACCATATGAAATATTCATGTGCTGTTACGTAACTAACGTCACAGAGCAGCGGTAGTGCCTGCCACAATGAAAGTAAATGGAAATTGCAGTGACACAACGCTCGAACGGTTGCAATCAATTAGCATAAATCGCGTGATGAGCCGAGAGACGCTGTTGACCTGGAGTCACCCCAGTAGCAGCCTATTTGAACTTCAGGTGGTTCACAGATACGTTTTCATAGTGGTGTAATTTGTCTGAAATAGTGTAATTTTGACCTTCATATGGTGTAGGAGCTGAAGGTGGATCTGGTGACTAAGCCCCCCCTCACCCCTATCTGATGATGTAATATGAGGACGCTCCCTTAGCTTTGTGCATGTTGTATTTGTACGTACTTGTGAATGAATTTTGTGCAAGATCAAGAACAACTGGTTACATTTATGTGCTCAAGTCAGTGTAGCGTAGGTAGATAGTAGAGTCCTGCGCGGGTTGAAGTTTTGTGTCCGCACCCGCCCCGTACCCGCAAGATTTAAACCCGCCCCGCACCCGCATGAGTTTGAGAAATCTTGCCCGCTCCCGCCCCGCAGACCATCCCAACCCACCCGCACTTTTTCTGTCTCAATCCCGCACCTGCCCGAAAACTACTAAAAACTCTAATTCAGGGCAAATTTTTGTTGCAATAAAATCGTGAGAAATATGCATTGTTTTTAACAAAAACTGCAGTAAAAAGTTGCATTTATGCACATGAATTTTAAACGACAGTGATTTACTCAAGCGATTTATTTACATATGACGCTAAATATTTCCAAACATTATCTGGCGAGAAATGGCGACCATTTGCCAACAGTTTGCGTAGCATGCTGAAACTTCACTCTACAGGGAATGAAGTTGCTTGGCAATTTAACAATTTGGCCTACACTTCTGGACTGGTGTTTGTTTGGCCGGGTCATTTCTACAATTGCTTTTAGGTCATTATTCAGTTCGAATCGGTTATCAAAGAGAACAGAACTATACTGAAATAATTCTCAACCATTTTTTTAAAATCACCCTTTTACATTTTACGCAATGCTTGATAAGAGTTGCGCGTGAAAAAGGAAAAAGTTGCACTATAAAATTCCTGCAACCAGCTCATCGTACTGCATAAACTCTGAGTATTTCAGAAGCTGTTGGAAGCTGTAAAAAAAGTTGAAAAACTTGCCCTACTCATAACGTCTGAAGACAAGTCTAACCAGCAAAATCAAGCTACTCATTCTTTTTCGTTGACAACCAAACCAAAACTTTCCACAGATCTGATCTTTCGCAGTCAACAGATTTGAGGTGATAAAAAACACGTTTCAGTTCAGTTGTGACTAGCTGTGCGTTAATCGTTGTTTTATTCATTTAAAAGTGCTGCTAGACTGTATTATTCCTCACCAAGTACGACAGTAGCATTGGAAAATGTTCACTTGCCCACCACATGGCAAGAATCTGAGGTAATGTTTCGCAACAATGGGTTGTTACATCATAATGTAATAATTGCTGCAGGCCTACTGTCCTAAGCGCAATGCTAGTAAACAACTCTAGTACTGTACTTCCACGTGTTTTGCGATTTTTCAGCTGATTAACTCCACGTGTTTTAGGTCAACACTCAGTTACCCGCACAAAGAATTTCTCAACCAGCGCCCGCCCCGCACCCGCACGCAAAGCAGTGCGAGCTCCCGCACCCGCCCCGCGCAGGACTATAGTAGATAGGGTGGACTGTAGATAGACGGCGTTGAGGGATTATAAAACCTTGCATAAAATTACTTAAAACATGCTGAAAAACTTAATGATGTCATATTTCAATGCTTGTGATGTCACACTTGCCAATTCAAACCACATAATTTTTCTACAGTTTTTTTCACTTGACTTGTGTCCCCCACTTTGAAAAATGTTCCGCCACCCATGATTGTGTTCACTGATGTATGCATAAATAATTGGAAATGAATAATATGTAAACATATATTTCCCTTCAATTGCTAACTTTAAATTTACCCCATTCGATAGGCAAATGTACCCCAAGGGGTACACGTACCCCCGTTTGGGAACTCCTGGTTTAAGCATTTTAGCGTAAAAATTGTATTTTTGGCATACGTTGATATCTATTGGTAAGATTTTTTGTACATTTTTTTAATATTTCAAACTTGCATGATTTCGTATAATCGAAGGTGGTCATTCCCTGGAAAATTGAGAGAAGTTTGGGCAAACAGTACAAGAAGCTTGTTTCCCTCTCCATGTTTCCTCTGCAACTTTTGCTGTATTGCAACTGTCTGGATTGCATTTATGAGGTCCTTTCATTTGCTTTTTCCACCCTAACTACAAACTCTGCAATGAGCTTGAGGTCAGCTTGTAGAAAACATCTATCAGAGTGGCTGAAACTAACTTGGGTCCTTCTGCCAAGTGTACGACTGTAATCAAACATTTTCTAAAACACTCTCGCTCCAAGACATAAGTAGTAAAAAGGATAAATGAAAAAATATCAACCTTTCAAAACCTCATTTTGAAAAGGTTGTAGAGTGAAAAAAACTTATTTCTTAGCAAAATTTGTATGGTAACAGTTTTAGAAAGGTTTATGGTAATGGCATGAATAGTTTAAGAAAGAACGTCGCACAATGGACTACGTAAAGAATGTTGCAGAAATTTGTACAAATAATGAATTTTATAAAAGTGGGTAGACCGGTTTATAGTATTGCTGCGAAACGCTGAATAGGGAGCGTGAGCAACCTGGTAGCATTGCAGAGGGAAGCGATAAATTTGTGCATTTTACAGCTCGCCGTTTTAACAAGTCCATCAAAACTTATTGCAGTATCAGTCCACACAGATACAGCTAACAATCAAGTGACTTCTTTGTGATGTAGCAACGAACTTCACTTCACATACCACGGACATGCCCATTTTAAAATGTAACGCAGGGGTCACCAACTTTTTTCAAACTGCGAGCTAGTTCTTGTGTACCGATTAATGCGAAGGGCTTCTAGTTTCATAGACTTCTGAAATAAAATTTTTGCTCAATTTACTTTCAAATATTTTAATATTGGTATTCGTTAATGTGAAGGCATTGATCATGCTAATGCAGGTTTTTTTTTAAAGGAAAATGTTAGGTACCCGGTACAGGGGCGTAACGCGGTTATATGGCGCCCGGGACAAAAAACATATTTGGCGCCCCCCCTGGTCGAACCGGCGCCCCCATGGTCGAAGCTTGGCGCCCCTATGGTAAAATCTGAGTTCTTTCGAAGGCAACTTTACTGTATTGAAGAAATTACTTGTGACATTCTTGGGACTTTTCGGCGCCGCCAGCAGTGATTCAGCGCCCCCGTAGTGAATTGGCGCCCGGGGAATTGTGTCCCCCCTTTCCCCCATAGGCGTAGCCAGGGGGGGCAAAGGGGCCATGGCCCCCCAAATTTTTAGAAAATATAGCCATTTTGTGCGTTGAGAGGCGTTTTTCCAAACAAAATATTGTTATTCGCCTAAAATCAAACATCTTGCCCCCAAAATTTTTGGGCTGGCTACGCCACTGCTTCCCCCCTCGTTACGCCCCTGACCCGGTATGGATCTGTAGGGACCCGATTTCTCTGATTCTAGGAACCCGAATTTCTCAGATTTTAGGGACCCGATGATAATTTTCTGTGATTCTAGGGACCCGATTTGAAATTCTAGGGACCCGAATCGGGTCCTAATGTGATCCTGTCCAAATGTGATTTTAGTCGGGTCCTGTGCTAATGTGATTTTTAGAACAGGCCCGTGGGCGACCAACATGGTCCTTGCGGGCGACCTGGTGCCCGTGGGCACCACGTTGGTGACCCTTGATGTAGCGTATGTATTTTTATCAACACGAAGTTGCAGATCAGTTGCAAGTAAGACAGATATTTCAAACCCACCACGGAAGTAATGACCAAGTTGATGCATTTCAGCCGCGTTTAAAAATGCAGTTGCAGTCGATATTGGTGATACTACGATTTATGTAGTTGCAACAAACCTTGAAAAGACCTGAAAAGAAACACAGCCTTGGCATAGAATTTGTAATTCATACTTCGATATTAAGTCTACTTCCAGCAATACTTTTTTGTCTAGTTTACAAAGTTGCTTCATTTTATAAGAGCTATGTGTGAAACGATTTATTTTGAGTGAAAAAAAATCCGCATCTGCTATACGTGCAAAGAACGCTAAAGAATGATAAGCATGGCAACAACTTACCCTAACGCACGAACTGCTGTCTTTTGTGCGGAAATAATGGAAGTGACGTCATAACCACAGGCAACTAAGCGGCAGTCGCTACAAAGTCGAATGCTAGCGCACAGTCGGACAGAAAGCGTTGAGCAAGGAATGCTTACTGGTTTTAGCGATCTGAAATACATCCGCGCAACTTCAGAGTAATAGGTTGCAGTCTGACTGCGCATTACGCTCCGAATAGAAGCCTATTTAGTTGTTACATGTTAGCTTCTATTTAGGATCAACAGGAAGCTGCTATTTAGGATCAAGTAGGTCAAGCTGGAATCGGATAGCGGATCCACTGACTTTCTGTTGGCTCCTGCATAGGTGTCGAGTTACGACTGTTGGTTTGTCATTTCAGAGGTGTTTGCATTTTACTACGAAAGTTTGTTGTTAGTTAGTAATTTTTTCAGAAACTGCGATTCTCTAACTTATTCTCCATTGCAGTCACTCAATACACTGCATTGTTCCAGCAACGGCGTATTTGTTAGGCACGTGTGGGCAGATATGGATTGCGTAAGGACACCGCGTTTGGTAGAAACAGAGGCTGTTGAAAACAGAATTTATCAGAGTGGCTACAGGAGTAGAAGCTTTAAATTTATCCATGACATCATAAACTTCATGGGACAGCAAATTCAGAAAACAATTTTACTCCACCAGACTAAGGATCGCGAGAATTGGTTGATACTTTACATACTTCTGTCAATCCTTAACTTATGCCTTAGCATAGAAAGTTTCAGCTAGGTTGGAAAGCGACTAATAGGCTTCGTTTGCGGTTGTATGCGTGTTTTTAAAACACAACATTTCTTGTCGAAAACCTCATAATTGAAATGGGGATGAAATGTCAGCACCGTATAGTCTACAATGTTTTTTCATAAAACTGGTATGTTGTAGGTGTACTCAGTTGCTTCAAAGAAAACTAGTGATGACGAGGTGCAGAATTGGGTTTTTAACTGTCGTTCGCAAAAGTCAAGGTGGCTTTCGAAGTTCTTTTGAAAGACTGGAGAAACCATTGCAAAGATTTCGTATCCAAGTTAATATGCCAGTCAGTCAGCATTGCGTAGTTGTGCTTGCACCTGTTTGTTTCACGAAGCAATCCTAAACAATGCCGCTGGTTAGTAAGCTTTTGTATGCACCAACCAGTGCGAAGAATGTTGTGCAGTCCTGCGAAGCAGACTGCGCATGGCTGTATCTCCAGGTCTTCCATGTGCCAAGACTGGCAAACTTACTCCGCAAGTCAGGGACGTGCAGAGGGGGGAAAACGGAGCGATGGCCCCGGGCACCCAAAGCGCAGGGGGTGAATCCAAAGTGTGAATTAAAAAAATGAAATATTGTAACTAGATGTTTTTCGTATTGTAAGGCTAATAACAAATGCTGCATGGATTTAATTTTTCGAAGCTTGTTTTTTGTCAACACTAGTTTTTACGTATTTCAAATCAAATGCCTGTATTTCTTACATTCCTTAATACCAGACTATTTGGTGGAGGAGCATACAAACAAGCAGCTGTCCCGGGCGTCACCAGACCTTAGCATGTCCCTGCCGCAAGTGCAATTACGGTTTTGAGCAACTTAACGATCTGAAAAAAGTCCGAGGAAAGGCGCTTTACATGCAGTGCATGTAATGTACTTGTAAACGGCTAACTTAAGCGAAAATTCTATGGTTGGTTAGAAGCATGTATACCTTTAATCAATGTTGTTGTAAGTAAAGCAATGCCTAGTTCTGAAGATATTTTTGGAAACTTCTCGACTTTCGCTTGAAAAGTGCTTTTGGAAATTCGTAATCAACACTGCTCCGAAGTCCTGCAAATTTTTCAAGAACTATTGAACATAGCCACCGCTAGAAAACAACACATGGGGGAAGCTGCTAATTTTTGTGTACTATCGCCTATTGAGGTAAATTTGCTATTTTTCGAACTACTGCGCATTAACAAATGTTGAAGAAGTCATACTAAATCTAAATTCTAAACTATTGGGAAGCATAGAGAAATTGGTCAATTAGGTCCGAAATTATAATATTTTTCAGACAATGCTTCAGTAAATGTGTCGAGACGAGGAGGTCAGCAGGCTCTTAAGACTGAACACAAAAGAAAAAAATTAATTGCGTAGCTCAATACATTTTTGCAGAGAACTGCGTGCCGGTGGACATTCTGTAGCAAAAGGTGATATCAGTACGAAAGCCGCCATATACTGCTGCTAGTGTTAATCGATCACCAAGCTTGAAAGCATGTTACGTAGTCGACGATGAGCAACTCGATTCTTGAAGACGCCACAGAGCTTCAAGAACCAGTCCCGCCTGCGTCTCAGGGTGTTCACAATTTTGCTTCTGCGGATCATTCTTTTGTGACGGAAGTTGGACCATCAGCTTTCTCGACGCCTAAGCCCCATCAAGCATTTCTACCGTACGACGAAATCAGTGACGAAAGGCTGCTTGAATCACAAGTGAGTGAAAAATTCTCAATTTGAGAAAGTATACATATTTTTTCAAAATTGCTGCTTGATTTTCAAGCCTAAAGCTGGATTTTGTAAGAAAGAGACAATACTCGTAGGCTAGAAAGACGAGTCTGAGCTGAAAACCGTTTTTTAAACGGAAAGATTTGGTAATTTTACTTCGTATTCGAAGAATGCTCAAACTGGATCAAACTTGCAACGTTTTTGAAAATTTAAAAATTAACAAGGTTCCTTCGCTGTCGTATGTATTGACATCTTGAATCTTCGCTGGTGTGCATGCTGAGCCTATAATTGTTCGTGCAGCTGACTGCGCGACAGCACCTTCTACAAGCAGCATTTCATGGGTACAGTCATTTGCACAGGAGTCTTACCTCACGAGAAAAATGAGTGCTGTTCTTTTTCAAGCAATCGGTAGTTGTTTTGAGCCCAGGCCGACTTGGTGACCCTAAATTTTGTGTGGCAGCACCCATGCACTTCATCATTCCGTGTTTTTGAAGTTGGATGCTTGGAAAGCATTGAAATCAAATGGCATATGCAAAGAAGCTTTGTGTCAATTACTACTTTTAAGTTATCGCGAACTGATTGACGAGTGCTCAAAAAATTGTCAGTCCGCGAACGAAGGTTTGCCTTAGAGGAAAATTTCAATGCGGAGAGTAGCAGGTGCACCGGAGAGCGGGAGCATGACGAGAGCATTTCCCCCTGCCTTTTCAAATGGGGGCGGGGGTGCGCTGTCATAACAGTACCATAGGTAATTTCATGGTTTATGAAGATTGGCTGAAACAAATTTATTGAAGCTATTCGCGCACCCAGAAAAATTAAGAATGGTTTTCTATAATTTGTGTTACTATTTTTGAGGTCAAAATCGTTTCTGGACAGAAACAAGCGTAATTGGCAGCGATTTTTTTATATGCATCCATTGCCCTCAACTCTTTCACTACCCCCTGTCCTACCGCTGCTCCGGCGTCCCTGGGAGTAACTTTGCTTTGTAGTACGCCTATCTTAGGCTTGATTCTGCATAAAATTACCTTGGTTTTAACTGCACTTGTTTCCCGTCATTGCTGGTGTGAAATGAAATAGCAATTCCAATAGTCAGCAGACGTCACCCCCACAAGGTTGTGTAAAGAGATTACTTAATATTTCTTATTCATTCAATCCCCAGACTTTGAAAGAAGGGGAACAGCAGTCTGAGGAAGAAAACCTCCGATCTCCGCTGTCAGTATCAAGGTTGGTCGTTTACGACATGTGTAGAGTCGTTAACCGCTGCTTTGAGCGTTTTTGACGGTTGTGCGACGTTAGACAGGGAACTTCAAAGGAATTTCCACATCAATCAGGATGCATGGGCGTCGGAAGGTGGTGCAGGGTCTTGGCCCCTTGGATTTTAAAATTTTATATTTTCTTATGAACTTTTTAGTAGAAAAATGATTTGCTCTTAGCTTCGAGGTGTTAAAATGAGATTGCACCACTTTTGGTCTCCTCTGGAAAATAACTTTTGGCCAACACCTGGAAAATCCGCTATTGCCCCCTGGAGAAAAATCATTCCGACGTCCATGAATACATGTGTGGCCGAGATGTAAAAAAGCAATATTGTGGCTATGTACGAAAGAGATCGAAAACAACTTTCTTGTCCAGCAACAGCCATGTCTAAATTTTAAACTGCACATTTACCAAGTTGAGGATGCATTACTTAGCAAAGTTGAGAAAACGTTGTTTGTGTATCATTTTTTTTGTGACGTATTGAATTACTTCGTGCGATCTATTCCCAAGCGAATATTTGTTTTTGCCTCGATGTTTCGATTTCATACTTACAGGCTCCCTTTTGTCAGACTTTGTTTAACTTATCAACACTTACATGAGATTTTGACTGAAATGTTGAGTATTTTCGCGGTTAACGTTTGCGAAATGGTATTTTAAAGCAGGGCTTCTCAAACGTTTTTGTTTCCCATTTTAAAAAATTTTTTGTCTAGGCGACCCCTTGATGGATAGTCTAAAACAGGGGTCGGCAACCACAGCTTGAGAAGCCCTAGTTTAAAGGATTCTTCTGCTTTTGCGTATTTAACATTGTACATAATAGAAATAAAAACTTAGATTGTCTTAAGTGCGTAGGATTTTCCCTGCAGCATAGGCAAACTTAAATCGCGAGGTTTTTAACGCAAAAGTCTTATCATCCGATCCGGTAGCTTCTCTGGATAATTTCAACAGTAGCAAAGAGTTCACGCGTTGTTCGTCTGCGATTGGTTCTCTTCAGGAGCGGATTTACCATCAGGCTAAAAAGGCTCAAGCCTAGGGCCCCCGATTTTTGGGGCCCCAAAATTTTGGGAGTAAGGACAATATCCAGCATTTTTGCAAGCACCCATTTGTATTTTTTATTTGGTTCAACGCACGTTTTTTTCTTTACTATGCCGCTAACAAAAGATCTCTGTAGAAGAATGAGCCCGAAGGACTGAAGTGACTGACCATGAGCATTTTCTTTTTATGGCGTTGAGAATTGCTTATTGTTACGTATAATGTGTGGGACAAAACGCCTGAATCAATCTTTCAGATTACAGGAAACCAGAGAGGTACGGTACTTTCGTTCAACCCAGGTCTCTCTCTTGTTGATGGACGTCAGAAAGGGGGTCAGGGGGCTCTGGATTTTGAAATTGGACATTTTTCTATTCATTTTTAGCAAAAATGTCGTTTTCTTAGTTTCGAGAGGAAAAAGTGAAATTTAGTAAAGCTTGGCCCCACCTGGAAAAATTTTTATGGTTACCTGTGGAAAAATCCGCTAATGGCACCCCCCTGGAAAAATCCTTCCAACGCCCATGCTCTTATTGCTTTTTGTGGGTAAGATACGGGGTAAAGACAAGACTAGCCTGCACTATAGCCAAGGCTATAGATATTCAATAGAGCAAAACCGTAACTGTTGTAACACCGCGCGTGTTAAGCTGGGATGTTCTTTGACTTCAATTGTTTTGCAACAATCTTGGGCCATTCCTTTCGACAGCTCAATGCATAGAAAAAGATTTTTAAGTAACGTTGAACTAGACCAGCTATGTCCAACCCAAATGGCTTACTGAGCCAAAAATTATGTTAGTATCTTAACCAGGGCCGCATAATGAGTGACATATTAGTGAGGGCTGCACATCGAATGGCTTACTTTGATCTTAGCAAACTAAATTTAGTTTCAGCCAATGTACTGAATGCGTTCGAATCCTAACTGCAATGGTAACAGACGTGTTAAAGTGGCACTGAGGACTACTGAGGACTGCCTGTATCAAAAATGTCAAATTTAGGATTATCAAAATAAGAACTGGTTGTCAGTATGTAGGATACTTTCACTGCAGCTGCAACCTAAACTGGCCTGCACAAAACCTTCGACTGGGCCGCGGGTTGGACATAGAGGAATTAGACACATATCTTGATGTATTAGTAAGGCCAATATGTAGCTTGAGCTTGTCAGCTTAGTTAGCAAAGTGAGCTTCACGTGTAAGTTAATTTTTTTTTTCAAAGTGATCAGGATGACGCTGGATCTGTAGAACCGGCTTACTTGCATTAACTTGAGAATGTCGAAACGTAGGCTACATATGAGAGTGGTTCTAGCAAACGAAAGAAAACCACTGCCAAAGCAGATGAACTACGAGCTGTTATTGAAAAGAGGAAACCAATCACCCAGTTTATTAGTGTGCAAGAAAGGTCTGCACCAGAGGGGGCCACGGATCAAGAGTGCCAGAGTCGACTCCGACTCAACCTTCATTTTTCTTTCAGACTCGGATGCGGAGTCAAACATATGTGAAAAATGGGATCCGGACCCGGAGACACTTGTTATTTCGGCAGTAGCAGGAATCTGCGTGTTTTTTTATGCCTGTCATTCTTAAGTAAAAACACTGCTGGATTTGGATTACATCGATGATAGCCGGAGTCTGAACAGGAGTCAGATTCTCAATGGTGAAAACTTTTCGGACCCAGATCCGGATTCAAAAATTTTGGAACAGGAGCGGAATAGGCGTCTGAAAATGTGACTATGGCCACCTCTGCCTTCCGGAAGGACCCCCAACGCAAAATAGCCTAGGGTCCCTAAAATGAAAATTCGCATCTGGTTCTATCACAATCTTTCATACATTGAAACAATTTAGTTGATAGCAGGCAGCGTTTCAGCGTTTTTGTTAAAACAGTTTTGAGACTTGACACTGATTTTCATGATCAACAAGCACGGAAGCTACGTCTCATGTAGCGATTGTTCGCTGTTATCTCATGGGCAGCTCACAGCACTTTTACCTTCAAGCGCTCTACACTTACATCTTTACCAATCAAACTTGACTTTGCAGAACGGATCTCTCGTCCCGCAAGACGCAGTCGACTACAATCACCGGCTTACCAAGCACTGCCAACGCCAACGACCACGCCCAAGTGCGTTAAAAGTTTTTTAAGGGTAGTGGTTCTGGCTTGTGCACAAACTTTTCAGAGAAAATTCACTCTTTACATTAGCGCCGGAGTGGCCAAACTACGGCCCTCGGGCCGCATCCGGCACGCCGACCAGTTTAAGCCGGCCCTCCAACTACCTTGCGCATTTATTTCAAGCACCACGTTTCCGACTGTGGACAGCAGCGCAACAGGCTGCTGCGTGTCTCTTTTTGACTTTGTGCCGCAGCAGCACTTAGCTGCAAGCTGCGCTTTAAAATTGTAAACAAAATGGTTTGATTTCATTGTCATTATTGTACTACAATACATTTTAACAACCTATTTTGCATAGATTATGTAAATCGCGCTGCATCCAGCCCCCAAAAAGTTTGACCACCCCTGCCTTAGCGCAAATACAACATTGTTCCATTATGCTAACTGATTTGGGCCAAACTGTTTTGATGATTTAATATTTTTTGGCGATTACTACTCAAAATGTTTGACATAATTAGCATATTTCTCTCTCGTTTTGCTTACGTGGCTCAGATGAATTTTAGAAAAATTAGCCTAACCCATAATTTCGTTAACGTTGGCTACGTCTTTTTGGTTTTACTTGAGCTGTAAAGCAGACACTCACTGCTTTCAAAGCAGGGAGAAATTTTTTTCAAAATTCGTGGTATCGTTTTTTTTCACCGACTACCGTCATGTTTTCCAAACACAGGTACTATTTTAGACGTTTTTCAGCTATATCCCGGGTGACCGGCTTGAAATCCGCTCCAAAGCCTAATTGGGGCAACACTACCCGCACCGTCCTGTGGTTTGCCTAAATGACGAAATTTGTTTTCTGTCGATAAAAGCCACGGGCTGTCTTGCGCTCCGTCACTGCAAATAACAAAATAATATCGTTTGAAGCTAGAATCGCTTCGCGCTCGGAATGAATTTGCGGAAGGCTGTCGAGTTGATCCCCAACTATCGTTTGTCAGTAGAGTTGTTCCATGGTTTTTTTTTGGAAAATTATTATATAAACTAGCCTGGTGCTTGAAAAGCAGCTGCTAGAAAATACTTGACGTTTTTCATTTCTTTTCAAAAATCAGATCCTATATTTTTTTGTGAACCCTGGTCTTAATGCACAAATGTTGAACTTAGACTTGGAGGTCAGTATGCCAAATGACCCTTGGTCCGTCGCAGCCTCCCACTCCCCCATGCAATTTATAAATCGGTCTGCTTGGAACTCATCGCATGCACTATAAGCAAAGGTGCTAAACATCTTGGCAACCGTGTTGGCGCCATCCATGCGTGTGTTTTTACGACTGTCACAGATCTATGCTCGTGTTTCATGTATCTGTGTTCCGTGTTACTGCCGTGTATGCTTAAGTCTACTGCGCTGCGTGTGGAAGTAAAGTGAAGACGTTATACAGTATGCGCTGACTGATCTGCGTGAAGATCTGCTCGAAAGCTACAGGACTCCAATGTTGCTGTTTCGTTGCGTTCAGCATGAAATTCGCAACTCACGAGAAGTTTAATGTATGAAGAATAGTTTGTGCCCCGCCATGTTAAAACTGTAAAATGATTCGTGGACAATAAGAAAACTTCGTCCGAGGTCACGTGATTTTGCTTTTCACATCCCATACCCACAGCACCCGCTTCTTCTTTGAGCGAGTTGTTGAAACCACTGCTTGGCCGCACTAGATCTCGGGGCAGGTGTTGAGCAGCCATTCAATTGTCTCATCGTCCAGCACCGTCAGGCCATGCAGTCCATGGCGAGGTCGATGGAGTGGACAGTGGAGGACAACATGGCCAACGGTTTGTTCTTCTGCGCCACACTCACAGGCCGCAG
>Ga0210059_1002601_pt1 | contig 28412 bp, 23 predicted proteins | sample Ectturendosymbi2_FD_188042 | JGI IMG/M metagenome (GOLD analysis project Ga0210059, IMG submission 188042) | Ecteinascidia turbinata endosymbiont from Florida, USA - Sample 2 (SPAdes) (version 2) | ecosystem: Host-associated > Tunicates > Ascidians > Unclassified | place: Key West, Florida...
AAAACTACTTCACTTATGATGTCAGTCACAAAAAATCCGCATCCCCCAACCAACAAATATTTTTTCGAGTGCAATCTATTAGGTTGGCCGATCCTTTTGAGCCCTTGAACAGCTCTCTAGCGCAATTGGCGGAGGAGCTATGGCGTTGGTGAGGCAACCGAAAACTGCTGTTTTTTAGGCTGAAATCGAAGTACGAATATATCTTATGTCGATTCTCAAAGTGTTAATACTCAGTTCTAGAAATTTTGGTCTCTTTTTTTAACCTTCTCGCCCTTAATACTCAAATCTAGAAATTTTGCTCTCTTTTTTTAACCTTCGGCTTCTCGCAAACCTCAACTATTCTCCTTCTTTGTGCCAAGGAATTTGATATGCTGTGCGATTATGTTGTCTGCCTTATGTTTATCATAGGCTGAAAAAAGGGTGTCACACACTTGCACCATGTGACCAAAAATTTGGAGTGCGTGAATGTTTCTTTTTTATTTACGTTTTACACTTCATGCATATGAATGGTGTATGGCAAAGCTTATGTATATATATGTGCGTTACTAACATGGCAGAAAGTTTTGCACCCCTGGGTTATCATGAATCGTATTCAGTCACTGTAGGCTGTGTTTCTGGAACAACTGAAAATTCAGCTTGGGAAAGCTAAACCCACTTTGTTGAAATCTTGTGGTGACTCATGCAGAACGAAAGAAATAATAAGTATATGAAACATAAAATGGTGAACTGATAAAAGACACCTATTTGCAAACATATCATTTACCAAGAATGAAAATGTCTCTGTGTCAGCTTTCTTTAAAGTATATTGGTCCTCAAATTTGCTCTGATATTCCCGAAAATTTGAAATCTCTTTTGCCTTCTTCATTTGGAAAACATTAAATGTTCTGTCATCTTGCCAAAATTCTCATTGATTTTCATTTCATATGTTTGTTACATATCTGTGATACATATTGTTTTTAGTGCCCCTCTTTTCCCTTACGGTATATATATCTTTTACCTCTACAGTTGCTCATCCCATCCTTTTGTACAGAGGCATGCTTTTTCCCTCTGTTTTTGTTGTTTCATTTCCTTTTTTTGTGACAATGATTCCATGCATTTTGTTACTTTTATTTTACAACATGTAAAATGTCTTCAATTTAAAATTGATTTCTGTTAGCAATAGGGCTGGCTGAGCAATTGACCCATACAGTCTTTCACCAATCCTTTTTGATACAAATATGTTAGAACACATCAATTTGCTAAACATGAAGTTTTTGATGTTATTGTGTTCTATTAGCTTGCAATTCTGTTCTTTGCTGTTCTTTTTTTTTTCAGCATTTGTGTTATTTTGTGATTTGAGTCAACAAAAATGCATGAGGGTCATTCCATGTCAAGTGATCCAGAGCTATATATCTGACTGTGAGCAAAATCCATCAAATTTCATAAGCAGAAAAATCTTATCATTCTGATTTCATACCACTTCGAATTTTTTGAATTGGACCAGTATTCGCAAAGTTACTGCTGGTTGAAATTTGCAGTGTTCCCATTTAAGTTTTGCATATATTTTGTGAATTTAGTGCTCTGACATAAAAACCCTTACATATCTTTTTTATCTGTGAATATTTTTAGCTGGAATTTTGCAAGAATGTGTCAGAAGGTATGTTTATTAAAAATCAATCATTGGCATTTTCCTTATGATCTTTGAACTTACGTAAATCAAGGTCAAGTAGGACATAGTTTTTGTGTGCACTCATGCATGGCTTTTGTGTGCACTCATGCATGGCCATATTTCAATTGCTTATGACTTGGAAAGGTCAACTGGTATGAAGCTCGTTCTTGTTTTATTTGAAAGCTATAGAGTAGATTTTTTTGGTTGCAGGAAACCTTTGCTTATTTACCTATGTGATATAGTTTTTATCATTTTAAGTAACTAAGGGGATTTTGACTCGTAATTAATATATGCACTACAGCAGGCTCCAACAATGATTTCTATCCTTCGCTTTTATTCATTTGTTTGACATGATACATGTTTCTGATAGTATGTTGAAGATAAACAGTTTTTTAAAGGTTTGATCATAGATAGTATTTCAATATATAATAAACAGACAAAAATTTTATTTATGTTGTTTAATTTATTTTTTCTGGGCTGGTGTCCTATCCATAAGATACTCCCCAGAAGGCAAAAAATAAAATGTCATATAAAATCAGAACTGCAAAGTAGTAGCAAGCAAGACCATGCCTTCAAAAAATAAAGAGATTAACCAGGGAAGTTTATACAAGGGTACGTTTGTGGTCAATATGTGACATCATAGTTATTACTCTCAGTCTTTACAGAAGTGTTACAACTATGATGCTACTGTGCTACTATGATTGTAACAATCATACAGTAACCTGAATAGTATAAAAGCTATACTTTTCAAGTACAAAATGAGGCCCATGGGTATCACTAGACACAGGAACTCAACCATTTACCCAGTTGTTTGCTATTTTAAAAAAGCAATGTGCTATGCTATCAAAGTCTATGTTTCATATCAGGTGATCTTTAGCATGACGTGCCAATGTTTTTTTGTGCAGTTTAGAAAATCATCCCTAATCTGAAGAAAGTTGAGTATTTTCCAGATAGATGTGTAGCTCAAATGTAAAAATTGCACAAGCTTTTGCACTCTCAATTCAAAGCAAACTTTGGCTTCTTAGTAATTTTTTGCAAGACGTCACACAAATCAACCTGTGATGGCATTAGATGGTAATTGTATCAGAAAGTATGCACTGTCCACACACATTAATTCTAAGAGTAAAAGATGTGTTTATGCACTGCACTGAAAATTTTCAAAGTATTTTGTTAGCTTTTCAAGTGAAGGTATTTGCAAGGGGCAATGCAGCTTCGATGTCACCAATTTTATACTATCAAGGCTAAACAAAACTTCCACTACTTTTATCCAATTCGTCCAACACAATAAAATGAAAGGAATAAGTCCCATTAGCACTTATTCTTTAGCAGTGCAAACTTCAATCATTATCAACCCAAACCCATATGTTTGAAAGGAAGTTATGTTGCATTTGTGTATAACAAAACATAGTATGCTATTGTAGTGCAAAATGTTGACCAGGAACAGGTAGATGCTTCAATACAATTAATGCATCCTAATCTGGGGTTTGTTTTGGCTGAAACATTTCGGTCGTTTTTTGCTGAGACATTTTGGTCATTTGTCTCACAGTTGTATTAAAACTCACCATGACAGTGTTTTTTTGGCTTAAATTTTCAAACATTCTGACCAAAATGACTTAATTTTTTTTGGTCATTTCAAAATCGTTTCGATCTATGACGAAAAAAAATCCTAATGGATCTTCTTAATTTTTTGGACACAAAAATATTATTTTTGCTGGAGACTAATGCAGCCAACTTATTTGCACTATTGAAAACACCATGGCTAAAATCAGCTCATGGCTACTAATATGTCTCTTCAAGATCGATAGCAAATATAATGAAGAGATTTGAGGAAATTAGCTCTATGTTATCAATCATATTACACTATAGATTTCGCAATGGTGACCATCATTTTCTTACCATGAAAATAATAATGTAAATTTATGTTACTCTTGTTTAAATTGAAAAAATTATTAATAATAAAAATTGACTTTTTTTTCTATTTTTTTTCACATTTTCCAACATGTTTTCAATCTTTTCAAAAATTTTTGTTGAGGGGATTGAGCATACTTAGAACTGTATTGTTAAACATTCACCCTTTCAGTCCCGTGAAAACCACGTTTCATGGAGAGCTTTGCAATCCTATACCTCGCCAGGCGATTGAGCAAGAGAGCTGTTCAAACCCTTTACAGATTCAGCAAGTCTTATAGTCGAAATAAAAAATAAAACATTTTTCATTTTCGGGGGGAACACCACAAGTGGGAGTGTTTTTGGCTACATTTACCTGGCCCTGAGCCGCAACCCATTGGGCCATTATTATTGCTCAAGATTTTTTTGGAAACTAGGCCGAAATCCGCGTCTTTAGAGCTCTTGAATGACTTTCTAGCATATCTGTAGCCGAAATTATAGACAAAGCACCAAAAATTGGTAAAAAATTTCACCCACAAACCCCAATTTGGGTTGAAAAACATCCCTTTTCTCAATGGCCACCGCCAGTGGATCGAGATAGAAAGCTGTTCAAATCCTGTCTGAATGGGGAAAGACTTGTAGTTTAGGCTGAAAAAAAAACTTTTTGCCATGCGATTTCGGCCTCTCTGGCTATGTTTACAAAACCACAGGTTGTTTTGACATGTTTTGACTGGTTTCTCTAAACAATCTGTGACATTAGCGGCCCGTGGGAGTGAGTAAATCGAGCAGAATCAGCGGCGCAAAACTGCGCAAGACTTAAATGCATTCTAGGCTATAGTACGAGGTTTTAGAGAGTTTGATGGACTTTTTAGCATTTCTGGTTGATGAGTTATGGAAAAAATGGTAGAATATTAATATGGGAAATCCTTTGAAGGCCCTTGGGAATTCCTGAAACATTTGGAATATTTTTGGCATAATTTTTGACCAGAAACGCTAGAAACTTGATCAAGGGCTCTAAAAACGTGTATTTTAGCCTAGAATCCAAAAATACTGCAAGGCACAATATTAGCGGGTGGGATCAGATGATGACGTCATATAATTAACCAAAGACACAGACCCCCATCATGAGCCCATGGCCCAAACCCCCCATCCAAATTAAAAAATGTTTTTTTATTCTAAACTACACGAGACCACTAGTCATTACAGGGTTTGAACAGCTCTCTAGCTCTTCTGCCAAGTTATGGCCGGCCAAAGTTTAGCCTGAAAGGGCAAATTATGCTTTTTCTGAAAAGTTAGGAATTAGGCCAAAAACTGTTTTTTTGGCCCATAATTTTGGCCACAGATGTGCTAGCAAGTCAGTCAAGGGTTCTGTAGACGTGGATTTTCACCTTGTTTTCAACAAAACTTTGAGCCAAAAGAATAGGTCAATGGGTTGGGGTCCAAGGCTGGCCAAAGGTGGCCTTCTTTTCCAAAACATGTCCCCTTTGTGACGTCACCTTCAGAAAACCCCCACCAAAACTATGAATTTTTTTTTCGATTTTGACTACAAGACTTGCTGAATCCGTAGAGGGTTTTAACAGCTCTCTAGCTCCATCGCCTGGTGAGTTATAGGATTGCAAAGTTCTTCAAGAAAAGTGGCGTACGTGGGACTTATATGGTTAAATATTTTTTAATAAAAAAAAAAAAATTTAATGAATATATACTACTGTATGCAGATACAATTTTTTTTGCCTGAAGTTCAGAAATAAGCATGGGTCACCAAGATACAATAGTATCTCCATTATACCAGCACTCAAATAAAAAAATGAAGTCAATTAACGTTGCACTACTTGAGTTATACGTATTAAAAATATCGTCAATTTACCTGGCCCTGAATTCACACAAAAAACATGTTGCCTTGCAACAACAATTAACTCTTTGGCGTCTCCAGTCCGGTATGCTCTACAGACCCAGTAAAAGTCTCAAAAGACACGGTAAGTCTTCTAGTCTGCACTTAAAAAAAACTTTTTTGCTTGGGGGGGGCGGTTTTTTTGTGAGTGACTTCATAAGTAGAGGACTTTTAGGCCACCTTGGCCCACTTTGCCTGGCCCTGGGCGCCAACTGTTGGGTGGTAGTATTTCGCTGAACTTTCTACTGGAAACTAGGCTACAATCTGAGATACTTTGGATGACCTGTTAAGGTTTCGGGTTCAAAAGTTATGATGTAAGTTAGTAAAATTTTTTGACTAATTAGCCAATTAGATAATTAATTTGTTTATTTTAGATCATAACTTTTGAACCAGAAACGCTAGAAAGTTGATCAAAGGCTCAAAAGACTCGGACTCGAGCCTAGTTTCCAATGAAAACTTCAGCGAAACACTTTGGCTTAGCGGTTGGGCCCTAGGCCAGGCAACATGAGCCAAAATGACCCTAAAACTACTTCACTTATGACGTCAGTCACAAAAAATCTACACCCCCCAACCAAAAAATTTTTTTGAGTGCAATCTACTAGACTGGCCGATCCGTTTGAGCCCTTGAACAGCTCTCTAGCACAATCGGCGGAGGAGCTAGGGCGTTGGTAAGGCAACCGAAAACGGCTGATTTTTAGGCCGAAATCAAAGTACGAATATATCGTAGGCCGGCTCTCAAAGTGTTAAACTAAGTTTTAGCGTTGTCAGAGACACTAATTTTCTGTTTTGTGGATGCTAGTACCTGATAGCATGTACCAGACCAGCTCAACGCTGTGTTCATGCATAGGTTTTACCACCTTGATTCCCTAGATCAGGCCTACACAATGTACGATTCGCTGCAGCCAGCGAAAGCTTTTCCTGCAGCCTGTGAGTGCTATTTCAATTGCAGAAAATGTTGCAAAATCTCGGCCTCAAATAACTAATGGTCATTCCAGAATTTCTTCCATACTACAGCGAAATCTCTACATCGCAATAAAATATACTTTTGCAGCCTGCAGCAAATTTATATTGATAATTTGGCCCTTCGAGCTTTCTGAGTTGTGTGCAGGCCTGTCCTACATATTTATAAAATGTTGTGTTGATGAACATAATTTATGCAAGGGTTTTCAATGAAACAGCCAAGAAGATTAATTATCACATGTTTGGACACCATCGATGAGGTCCTTTCTGTATTAGGGTTTAAATGCATGACGTGTCTGTCATGTGAGTTTCTTTTTTCCAATTTGTTTTTGTCCTTCAGAGCCACAGCCAGTGACCAAGAAGGGCTTAGGCATTGATCTTTTAGTATGTTTTGAAACATGATGTTGAACTGATGAGCTCTTAATATTGTAGGTTTAAGTATAGTACAGTGTTTAACTCGCACACCTATGTTGTTTCACTTGTTTTTGTTTTTCAGGCTGATGAAATAATTGCTTTAGCAGAAAAAGATCGTGACTTGTCAAGAACTATTGTGCACATTGATATGGACGCATTTTATGCATCAGTGGAAGAACGTGATAAGCCAGAGTTAAAAAACAAGCCTATGGCTGTTGGTGGAATGGACATGCTGGTAAATAAAATTTTAATTGGTTTGTGCTCAAGTAGCGCCACTGCTGGATGTATCACATAATCTAAAATTTTCTATTTGAATAAGATGATAGGACTGATGATGTATAGTATTATGTGAAATCGGTTTCCAATTAAAAATTTGTGATTGATTCCTTGCTTCTTTCACGTGTGGAGTGAAGTTACTTGAACACAGATATGTGCAGGTTTGAATCATTGCAAAAACGATGAAAGCAGAGCCCAGTCGGCTGATTCCTCAAAAGCCTATAGAAAACCTAGAGCTTTTACAATCCAACATTGTCTCAGTCTCTTCCTAACAGCCATTTTCTGTAGTACATGGTTCTTCAAACACTGTTCAGTTTAAAATCAACATCGATTCTCTGCTAGGTGTAGGACCACAAGTGCATCAAATTTGAAATTGAAAACTTTTATTTAAACTGTTGCAGTTTATCTCATTAAGTTACTTATGCAACTTATGTTACTAGGTCAAGAATTTAAAAGTCAATTTGCGAGGAATTTGCAACAATTATGAATTTGTACTCTTCCCTACTATATGTGAAGCAAATTCCTGAACACAGAAAAGGACTGGGAACTGTTAACTTTTAGAAGTTATTATCCTAAACCTGTGATTCGCAGTGTGGTCCAGGTGGACCACTGGTGGTTCACCTGGTATTTCTGGTGGTCCACAAAGAGTTCCTGAAAATTGTGACCTTTTACTGTACAACAAATTATGTAAGAACACCTATGTGCAATACGGTTTTAACTAGTTGTTCATAAGGTGTCAGCATGGCAAAGTGGTCCATTGAATATTTTTTGAAGAAGATGGTCCATGGACTAAAAATGTTGATAACCACTGCCCTAAACCAGCAGCAACAGATGTTGAAAGATTGTGTATGACACAAAATACATCCCTGCTCTGTAATATCATTTTTTCTGGAAAACACACAAACCCAACATTAGCAAGCTATAGATGAGTAAGGGGCACAGCTTGGACCAAGATAACAGCTGTGACGAACTTTCAATTAAGCACTGCAACTACTGCACATTTTCCATCCTGGATTCTGTGATCTTGGCCCAACCAGTTTTTCCAATGGTATGATATGGGCAGTAACCACCATGAAATGCACAAAATAAATTAATCCCATCGCACACCAGTCATTGTGCTGCGGGATGTAGGTTGAAACAATTTGGTATGATGAATACTGGCAAAAAAGTGAACTCTGTGATGGGAACAGGAGGTCAAAGATGCTATTAGATCAAGGAAAGTAGCCTACAACACCTGGCTTCAAAACAAAGTGTGTGGACAGCAACTTCTGGGGTGGTGCGGGCCAGAGATCGACCAAGGGCCTTGATAATATCTCTGAACCTGCTTGGTCCCATCTTTGCGTGGAGCCGGCAGGCCTATCATAAGTTGTTGAAAGCCATGAGTATTTCGAGTTCTAGGTCTGCTGTCCCCGCCACCCTGCCATGAGAAGCGAGTGTGAAACTGAATGCTGGGATTTTCAGAGAAAGATTTGTCGTTGTTTTTGTACGTTTTTTTTCGTGGACTTTTTTGAACTAAACCACTTTTTCAAATGCCTAGATTCAAGTAATAATCGCGTAGGGCTTCTGTAATCACTTTGTTTGAAAAAAACTGGTTTCAATTCCCTTTGCTTGCCTTTAGTCAAATCCATCTCTGTTTTAACTCGATGTATTGTTGCTGGTTATCTTACATTGCGAAGCATCCATATTGTATTCACCAGTGGAAGCATCTGCATTGGTTAACTTTCCGGATTGACAGCAAATTGAGGTCCTGCACTGGACCATAACAACTACGAGTGTTTCGCTATTGTTGCGACGTAAATCTTTTGAAATGTTTTTTTTTCTTTTGCTTTTTATAAGGAAGTTGCCACAAAACATTGTAGTTTTGTCGCTAAGTTAAAATGTTTACATGCGTTGCAGTCGACTTCCAACTACGTTGCTCGTCGTTACGGGGTTAGAGCAGCCATGCCTGGCTTCATAGCCAAAAAACTTTGCCCAGACCTGGTCATCATTCCACTGAATTTTGACAAGTACAAGAAGGTATGCCAGGCATTTTATTCATTGAGATACGTTTGTATTCTGTGCGTTCACAGTCAACCCGATCAAGGACTGAACAACTTCAATCAACAAAATGTGTGCTTGCACAGCACTGCTTTACTGTTCTTTGCATTGGTTAGCTCATTTCTTTCTGTGCATAAGCATTAATTGCGTTGTGTAGATCGCTATTATTTCATTTCGGAATAGGATAAAGTTACGAAAGGCAGTTTTCTGCAATGGTATGTAGAACTACGAAAAGCAGCTGTTTGCATGTAGAGTCCATTGATGCTACTAATTAGTTCGAAACAACAAGTCTTGCCCTAATATTTACTGGTCGGCTCTCTTTTGTCGATCATTCTGCATTTGACAGCCACCGCAGTATTCAGTGTTTGAAATTGTGAAACTGTGCAGGTTAGCCGTGAAGTTCAGGCAATCTTTCAAGAATATGACAGCGATTTCGCTTCCATGAGCTTGGATGAAGCGTTTCTGGACATAACTAATCACCTTGAAAGGAGGCTTTCCACGTCAGAGGTATTCGCATTTGGGTCTTTCGGTACCTTTGCAACTTCGCAAGTATACGAAAATATTCGAGCGAAGGATTGTCGGCATCGGGCTCTCATTCCAGTATATTTGTCGGTTCCCTGGCGTTTGCATTTGTTGCAGATAGTAGGCGGACTACATGTTCGTGTGAAAGTGGCCACCTTTTTCTTTTGTCTAAGCCTAAGGTGACATGCTTTTTCTTGGCTAAGCGTATTCCAGCAGGCGCTGACAGTCCGAGTAGGACCTAACCTCAAAATGTTGAGCTGAGACTGGCTGGTGAAAATTGGTGCGTGATATAATAACTTTACATATGTTTGCTACAATCTTTGGTCCTCCTTTCCATAAAAAAACAGTTTGGTGGAAGTTCGACCACTCATCTTATTCTTTTCTTCTCATGGCAAAGCTTCGTTAGTCCAGTATATGCTTGCCGTCTGGTAGGAAGAAAGAACATTCTGCTACAACTCGAAGCTTGTGCCGTATCTGCCGTCTGATGCACCAACATCTCGTACGTTTGGTTTTTCCGCTCAAGAAGTCGCGCAAGAAATTCGATTCAGGATTCAGCAGGTAATGGATCTGGCGCTAAGGGCACTAGCGTCAGGTGTTGCGAATGTCACTATTGTAATGTTTTTGTCTCGGACATGTGGCACAGGATGCAAGTAAATGGTTTTCTTGGTGTAGATTTTATTGTTGGTGTTATATGCATAAAGGTAGTGTACCACGATGTCTTATCATTCTGTCCTCTTCTGTGCGATATCAGAAGTTATTTCAAACATTTTACTCCGTGAAATTAAATTTTTTTCTAGACGCAAGAATTCATGTTTCTTTGATTTCCGCCAATGCTTAAGTTGACCTCAGCCAAAGTGAATCTCGCTGCTCACGAAAGTTATTTCCCCTGTGTCGCTTTGAGGTGAAATCACGCATTCTGTTTGTGTGTGCTTGATCAGAAAACATTGCTCACTGCAAGTGCTGGCATCGGACCCAACACTATGTTATCAAAAATTGGGAGTGACCTCAACAAGCCGAACGGTCAAACCTATTTTAAGCCTTGCAGAAGCTCAATTCTGGAGTTTATGAAAACTTTACCAATGAAAAAAGTGAGTTGTGCTAAGTGCTGAATGTAAAGCGTTTAACTTGCAATATTTTTTCGGATATCAGGTTGCTTGTTTATGTTTTCTGCCCGAGACGTTTTCTGGAGCATTAAATTCATAAGATTAACTGTGCGTTGCTGTTGAATGGAACGTATTCCTTTCATTTGCCGAGAAATTATACGCTGTAATTTGGCCTGCATGCAACAATCACACACGCACACAGAATTTGACCGATTCGTATGATCATGAAAGTACGTCAAGAATTTACTAAATCAGTTTTAAGTTTTTTGCAACTTTCAGGAATCAAAAAGCTGATTCGTCAAGTTTGACAAAATCCTGTCTTTGACATGAATTTTAAAGTAAAACTAGGGTGGTCATCACTATACACAAGAAGGGAGAAATGATGGAATGCGTTAACAATCGGGGCATCTCCGTAGCCTCCTGCAAAAGTGTGTGCCTCTGCCTAGTGCCTTGAAAAAAGATACCGTGAATTAATTGAACCAAAGCTGTATGCCCACTACCAAATGTAGTGTAGTTTCAATCCTGACCGCAGCACACACGGACCAAATCTTAACTCTCCAACAAATTTTCGAGAAATCTTGGGAGTATGCCAGAGATGTCAACTTGTTGTTTGTTGACTTCGAGAAAGCACACAACCGGGTTCCTTGTGGAAAGCTTGGGGAGTGTTGAGGGAGCACGGTGTTGATGGCCGCCTGTGTTACTGGCTGTCAGGTTGTATTCCTGCTCAGAATTTCATGTCCGTGTGGGCGGAGTTAAATTACAACCTTTCATCGTGGGTGTTGGACTCTGACAAGGGTGTGTGCTGTACCCATTCCTCTTCATAACCTACATGTGTTGAATAAGCACTCACAGCCGAGTCAACGATTGTGTCACTGTTGGAAGCTTCAGGATCAACCGTTTGCTTTTTACGGAGGATTTTGTACTGCTTGTATCCTCTGCAGGGGTCGACAACATGCACTTAATCGGTTTTCTGCTGCGTGCAACCAAGCGGGAATGAAAATTAGCACTAAAAAGGCTGAGGTGTTATGTCTCTCCAGAAACCTACACCCACCAGTGCGGGCTGTAAGTAAGCTGCAATATACTACAGCAGGTCGAAAAGTTCAAGTACTTCGGGGTGGTATTCACCAGTGACTGAAATCAGAACAACGAGATGATGAACATAGAGAAAGCAAACCTAGTTGCGCATGAGCTTTATCGCTCTGTGGTCACAAAGTGAGAGCTTTCAAACACAGGAAAGCTGTCAGTATTTTAGTCGGTATTTGTTCTGATCCTCACCCATGATCATAAATCTTGGGTAATGACTAAAAGAGTTCTATATCAAGTACAAGCGCTGGAAGATGGGATTTTATGAAGAGTTTCCCGAATAGAGAGACTTCAGCTACGATGGTTCGGCCACGTGAACAGAATCTCAGGAAAGATTGGCGAGGCTCGTCCTGCTGGCTACACCCACGGAAAAGTGGCCCAGAGGTCGACCAAGGACAAGGTAGCCTAATCACATCTCCGACCTAGCTTGGTCCCGCCTTGGTATGGATCCACAAGGCCTGATGTCCAGTGTTACATCTAAGGTGCGTAAATGCGCAGCACCACCAGACAATTTGCGCAGTGAAATCTCATTCTCGCGCACTTCCAACATTCCAAACTTAATACTCTATGTATGTATCGCATAGCCCTTTTAACACTTGGAATGCTTCACGGGTTGTGTGTCTGCATGGTTGTGCAATTGTACCCGCTCAGAGCGCAACAAAGCAAACATTTGCTCAGCGTAGAATTTTCTTGGAGGGAAACTGCTGATGTCCCCCCTAGGTCTGTTGTTCGCGTGGCGCCTGGAGTGTCACAGATATATAGCGGCTGTGAAAAAGAGTGAATGGATGAAATGAAAAAAACTTGAAAACACAGGTTTTCAAAATTGGTTTTGAAAAATGTATTTGAAATAAAATTTTTGAAAAAAAATTATGTCGGTTGCAATGGTGGCCGATTGGAGTTCCGGCTATACTTCAATTTCGTCTGTAGTGATTTCTAATCAAAAATGCAAAAAGATTGAATTTGGAAGTACTACATATAAGCTTTGCCAATAGGTTTGTGGAGTATTTTTATGCTTGGTTCTTCTTAAAGCTTATAAAAGTGCAAAGTAGTTTATCTACCCGGATAATTTTGATCGGATATCAAAGCTCCATTTCACTACTTTACAAATACGTTACCGCGATTAATACTGGCTGCACTAATGTTGCGGAAAATCATGCCTAATGTTCATAGAATTTTGATTCGGGAGGTATTCCCACTGCCACGATATGTACATAGTTGATGATCTGTTTGATTTTTGGTTGCATTAGCAGGACGTGTCGCGTTAATTGAATGTGTTTGAGTCACATTAATTTTCACGTTTTCTTTTTTTGCTGTTTATTTTCCAAGTTTTCTCTCGTTTTGTTCTCTCTCTGCATCTCGAGTATCGTTCGAAGCTCAGTGAGTTGATCACTGGCAAAAGTACGTCAGTACAACGTTATGCTACGTTGTTTGAAAAGATTTAACTGACCTTGATTGTAGTGGTATAAGTGCAACCGTATATGACCCTGGCATTCCTCCCAGGTGAGCGGTGTCGGGAGAGTGAGCGATCAACTTCTGGCGGCACTGAACATTAAAACATGCGGAGATCTTTATGATCGACGAGCTGACATAGTTCTACTTTTTTCGAATGTTTCCAGTTCGTTTTTTTTGCGAAGATCCTTGGGATGCTCGTCATCTCATTGGGATACGGACAGCGAGCGCAAGAGCATAAGCACGGAAAGGTACAAAATTGTTGTATGTAGGCGAAAAATATCAATTTCGCCCCGGAAATTTTCATTCTCGGACTAGTGCGTCTCATTCTATTTGTTTTTGTTTCAAACTCCTAGTTGATATTTTTTGTTATGGTATTTGCTGTGCAAGCAAAAAAGCATCTTTTGTCAATTGCTCGCGTTATTCAACACATTGAAATGTTATTATTGTTCTACGGCAGCATGAAATTTCGTTTAGAAAATAAGTCAAGATGTGGCAATGTCGAAATGTTGTCTTCTGGTCTATTTCAACTCCAGAACGTTCAGCACGATTTCGGAACCAGCAGCTTTGAATCGGAGACTGTCGGAATTGTGCGAAGCACTTGCGGATGATTTGAAAAAACGTTCTCTGTGCGGAAGGACTCTCGTGCTTAAAATAAAGACGATTGACTTTGAGGTAAAATTTGCGGAATTCTGACAACAGTCAAGCTGTAGCCAGTGATTAAAATGTCAAGTCTGACTGTAACTGTAAAACGCATATCCCTGCTGTTGGCATTTCCGAATGTTCTTTGAATGCAACTTGATGCTTCACAATTACAGAATGAAACAGGGTATTCACCCCTAGACTTTATATCCTAATGCGATTCGAAACTCAACAGCTGATTTGCTCTTGACGCTGTTGACTGGAGGGTCGTAGCGTGATCGCTAGCAAATGAACAGCAGCATGATTAAAGTCGTTGCGTTAAGTGCATCACACTGTTGAGAACTTGTACACAACTTTGCTACATTCGTCTAGGTAGAGAATGGTATCGATATATCTGTTAAAATGGCAATCCTTTGCCATGCTTTTTGGAGCTGACGCATTCTTGTCTTGTACAGTCTCACACTCGATCGAAAACTTCCAACAAACCCCTGTCCAGCATCGATGACGTATTTCCTGTTGCCAAGGAACTTCTGAAAAACGAAATCCATAACGCGGGTGGCAAACTTGCCCTCAGACTAATGGGTGAGAAACTGCATCGCATATGAGCTGAGCGCTGAATGTAAGCGTAAATCCCCCGCAGTGTCTAATTCGCTTCGCTGGTGACTTAGATTCACCCTGCATTGAATTACAAGTGATCGGTTACGGCTTTTCTGCTGAATTTTTCTTCCCCCCAGTCAAGCTAGGAGGTCATGTTTCAAACGATCTGTGTCTGTTGTCACCTGAGCTGTAAATACTTTCATAACATCGACCGACATCAGGGGTAGGCAAACATTTTCTAGAGGGCCACACTGAAACTTTATTGCTGCCGGGGGGCCGCATATATTGCATCTATAACCGCTTCAAAAACTTTAACAAAACCTTCATACATTAACTAACACAAAATGAAGGTCCGGATGAGTAGAAATGCCGTTTCGAATGAAACGTGTGGATCAAAATCTCGAGACTTGTAATCTAATCGATAAAATGACTTTAACATGGATCTATGTACGTGTGGCTGCCCCGCGGGCCATAGTTTGCCCACCCCTGACCTCTGTAATCTCAACTACAACCAGAGTTACATCTACGATTGCACGCGCTGCAGGTGTTGGATTGTCGAAGCTCGAGTCGATCTCGGCGTCCAATCAAGCGTCGATTCTCAAGTTCTTTAAAGATTCGGCTGCAACGACAAAAGACCCAGAGTCGAGCGTTTCCTTTCGGACTGAACGACTTGGACTGGCTTGTCCTGACGACAACTTCACTGACCGGACCTCTTCCACAGCGACAGATGACGTGGAAATTGTCGTCACCGATGACGATTCGAGCAGCTGGGAATCGAATTCTCCGGATCTGTTTCTCGAAACCGAAAGTGCTACCTGGTCGAGCCCGGACCCGGCCCCCGATGGCAGCGGTTCCAATTACGCTTGTCCCATCTGCTTTGCTCGCTTCGAGGCTCTGCCTGAACTCAACGGCCACCTCGATCTCTGCCTTGACAAAGAATCAGGGGGGGACGCGGGCAAGGCGAGAGATGCTGCCTGTGAAGTGAATACCAGCGCGGGTACTACGGAAACAGGGGTCTGCGGAGTCAGCAACGCCGTTCTACGTGAAGCCCGATCTGACTTGGATGTTCAAAGCCTGACGTGTCCTGTGTGTAGCGTCGTGTATGACGCATCGGGGATTTCCCTGGAGCAGTTCAACGAACACGTTGACCTTTGTCTGAATCGAGGTGCCATCAAACGTATATTGCAGGACGATGCGATTGGAAGCAGTGAAAAGAAGAGCGCCAAGTCCATCTCACCGAAAAAACGCCGCAAACTGAGCACCGCTAGATTTAAGTCTATAGATGAATTCTTCGTTTAGCTAATTGTTCCTATGGTTTATTTTGCACGCAGCACTTGTTCTTGCACTTGAACCGCGAGGTTGAATCCGCTGAGGAAGCATTCGTCGAGTCCTTTGTACGGAATGTTCTGCACAGTGTTTAAGTTATTCTATTTGATGGTTTTGTGCAGACACATGTTATTTAAAAATTCGAAAGCGCTGCAATATGAAATGCAATAAGTCTGCTGCTTGAGTTGTTCGCTTGAAAGCTGTTTCCATAATTGCCAGTATTGCGGGCGCGGTGTTGTTGTCTTACATGCTGACTCACGCAGTTCCCTTAGGCACTTCTAATCGTGCCAAGTACCAAGACCAGCCCTGGATGGGATACGGAAAGGTCGACCGTGAGATACAGGCAAGTGCGGAGGGGTTTATCGGAGTTACGGAGCCGATGTCACTCAGTGTGGCATCTTCAATCTCTTGCTCCATGCTGTACCAAACTACTGCATCTGATGGGTTTGCTGACAAGGACAGGCTTGTTTGCGTTTATGCTGTAACACAAAACTTTTTGTCTAAGGGCCACAAGCTACAGTATTACACAACAGTTCAAGGGCCGGACATCTTTCTTTCGTAATGCGATTGTTTCGGGATATGTTGCCTTCTTTCAAATCAACAAATGTTTTGTAATTCTATTATTTTTTCGTTTTTGACGAAATTTCTTCGCGGGCCGGATCAAGTGACTTCGCGAGCCGGATGAAATGGCTGTGCGGACCGGATTTGGCCGTCCCGCAGGCCGTAGTTTGGAGGCCCCTGCTGTAACACAGAAAACTGGAAGTAGAATAACAACGTACTGGTTGGTAAATTAAAGATTTATGTTTGCTAAAGATAACGGTTCTATTTCAACTAGAAACACTATTACTGACAGATTAACACTTATTGACATAACTGTAACAGGCACTCCATCGCAGCTAAAGTAGGTGATGTGAGACTTTTCGATATAGCTAGCCAGGTTATGAACTTCCAGACGTGGATGTGCCATGCGGCGACTACTTTGCTTGACACAGCGGATGCATCGACGGGTGCTACACAGTCCTTTTGTGGCGCAAGAATGAATTAGCGTATTGAAGATTGTGTTGAGCTACCGCTGCTTCACTGTTTCTGTGCAAGTTTTGCCGTATTTTTGTGTGCGTTTGTCATCAAAGTCTCATGCATGACTTGCTTGAGTCATTGGTTGGACTCCGGCTTAGCTCTTAAGCATCATGACGCTCGAAACTAAACTAGAGCCGATGTTTGTTCTGCCGATGGCTCCAGCGTCATATTCATAAGAAGCGACCGCTTGCATCCTGATGTGCTCTACTTTTTTTAATTCCACACGCGCCACTCCGCTTTTAACCGTGATGTCCAAAATTTCGTGACCAGAATTTCGAATAGAAGGCAAAATAAACTATTTCCGTGCGTCAAGCGGTGATGCTCTACTGTTATGTGTTGCGATGTGCACGATGCAGTTAACAAAATGATAACATCAAAGTTCGTACCAAAATTTGGAAGCAGTTGAACGTTGCAGAGTCAAAGTTGCTCTGCCTTATATTGTTTTATTGCACTCAGATGACCTTTTCAAAGCGGTTGATTATAGCTTGTGGGGAACATTTCAACTGCACCGTGCATCGAGAAAGCCGAGCTTTCTTTTGCCGCATTGCGCTGAATTCATAACGGAGTTTTTGTCTGTTAGAGTGCGTTTTATTATATTGGCAGGTGATGCGGAGTGGCGAGCCGTACATAGCAAGACTTGACTTGCTCTTTGTTTCTTGATATACTTGAACATCAACTCTGACAAGATTTGACTAAGTTTTTGAAGTTCAACAATGCCAATTTATCTTCTTGAATGTTTAATATGACGCAACTTCTTTTCATTAAATCCTTCGACGATTGTTTTGCGATTTTTGGTTGGTTCCATAAGAAACCTCCACTACGACTTGATAAAAGCCTTCATAACAAAAAACTATTTACAAATTACAGGATTTCACACTTAGGCTTTACTTATATTGTGCTGAACGTGTTGCCATGCATCCGCGGTGGATACCGAATACGTTTCAACATCAGCACGGAGGACCGAACGTCCCTGGACCGCAGCAAGGACCAATTCCACAGTACAACTTACCACCCATGCCACCTCATCCTGGTGGAGACCACGCCCGTCCGTTTTTCAATGCATTTCCTGGACCGTTTCAACGAAATGTTTTCCCCAACGCTGGATTTCCTGGACCTCCCATGGCTTTACCGGGGCTTGAACTTAACTTCAGACCACCGCTTACGCATTTTCAGAGTGGTTTTCAGCCTCCACCGTATGCTTCTCAACCCCTGGAAGCAAACCAACGGCTTCTGCCTCCTCAGGTTAAACAGGCTGATCAGAAACCTCATTTGTCTTCAAGCTCGCATGTGCGCGCCTGCAGACCGCTTGAAATCGATTCAAAACGGGCTTGGAAAAATGCGACAGTTAATACAAGTGACCGGGCGTTGGTTGATCGATTCCTGGCTTCTGCAGGCAAACTGGACAGCAACAGGAAAATATGCTCGAATGCAGAAAGCGAAGGTACCAAAAGCACAAAACTGAAGGTCAGTATTGTCATGCCTTTTCGCGTAGGCAGTGTTTATTTGCACCATTTGAAGCCAGATTAAACTGAATGCGTCGAGAGTGAATTTATTTTATATGCCATCTTTGCAAGCGATTTTGTTTTCGCGCGAATATGTAATCAGTTTTGTAAACGGCTCTTGCAATTCATATGTATTTTCTACCACTTCACCCAATTCGTTTATTGTAACACTCGTGCTAGACTTGCAGATCTTTGACACGGCAACCCTACTTTTTATCACTTGCTGTTTAATGCCAAATGCAACTGAGCGACCTGCTTGGTTAGACCCACTTTTCGCGACGGTTGTGCCAGCAGGTAACTAGTAACATGCTGGCAGAGCAGCGTCAACACTTCCATAGTTGCTGTACCTATGTTTGAAAAAATGTACCTGCCCAGGAAAGTTGCGCTGCAAATCGCAATCGATGAATTTATTAGGACTAGCTCACAAATGTTAGTAGTTGTGGAAACGTTTAAAAGATGTTTTATTCAGATATTTGAGGCCCGTCAACTCCATTCAAAAGCGACAGCAATTATCAAAGATTTGGAAGAGTGTTCAAAGGATTCGAGTACTAACGGAGATAAAATTGATGGTCTGAAGGTATATATTCCTTACCGTATAGTGGTTATTAAGATGCCAAAAATGTTTAAGCTTGGTATTCGTACAAACTAGAAGACCTTGATATTTCGATTTTATTTTAAAAGATTGTATGGCTCTGAACTGAGTTTACGTTGCGATAAACTTGCAGTCGCACAATACATACAAGGGGTTAGAATTATAGACTGAAAATTCCTGTCAGTGCAAGTGCACGAATGTTATGAAGTGCGTAGTAGCTTATGGTAAAATTTTGTCTGTTGGCTTCAAAGCATCAAAAAGTTTGCTAATAGCTCCTAGTGCTTGAACTAAGAAATTGCCTTAACCTGATTCGCTGCTTTTCCAAAGCTGTGTTTATGTGTGATTGAATTATTGGCATTGTTTTCGATCACCGTTTGGTTGATTTTTAGTTCAATTTCAGTTCAGTTTGATTTTTGGTGAAATTCTGTTCGCATACTCATGCAGTCTGCGTCAGTAAAACACTCATAACAATACCGATGACAATGCAAAATCTCAGTTGTGAAAAATTTTCGCGTCACACTAGGTTTGTTCACAGTACACACCCCGTTTGATCGGCTTTTTGTTCACACAGGAAGAACTCACTAAAACCTTATCGATTCTTAACGATCCGGAAGTCTTGAAAGGTTTGCAAAAGAAAGTGGCTCATCGGAGAAAGCGCAGGGAGAGGTTGAAACGCCTGAAGAAGAAGCTTTTCGAACGTAAACAAGAAACTCAACGAAGAATCGAAGCCAAACACAAGGAAATTGACGAATGGCTTCAGCAAGAGAAAATTAGATCTGAACGGCAATTGAGGGTGCGTCTGGCGTTTAACTGCGTTGATTATTAGTTATCAATAATCTTCGATTTTTTCGTGTATGTTTTTGTATAATGCGTTACATACCAGGCGTACGTAACGGTTCCTGAAAGTGAAAGAATGGTGACGATTTTGGTGAAACTCGTAACGTTTGAACCCATTGCACTGTCTGTCGAATTACTGAAGGAACTTTTTATGCATTGACTCAGACTTCAGAGTAATATTCATCAATGAAATGCGGCGGGTCTTATCACAGAACAGCACAATTTGATTCAAACCGATTATTGATGAGTTGAGTATTACTTGTATTTGCTTATCTTGGGTAACAGAACAGTCGCATTTGGGCAAAATACGAAAATGCTCCTTTTTTAAATATAACACCTTAACACAAAGATGAATTAAGGGAAAGAATCTCTGTTAATTATCGTTGACTGTGGAAATTATCAGATTAGTGTCACTTGTCAAAATCTGCGTATGCGTCTTTTTTTGGACGATGCGCACGACTGGAAAACATTTTTCAACCGGCCCCGTTCAGTCGGATGCGTGGCATTCGTAGATTAAAAGCGAATACCTGCGCTTCTTCATTCCTACCGAGGCTCACGTGCTGCAGTCGTACGCATATCACTTTTCCGTGAGATGTACCGAATGCTTCTTTGCCACCTATGCATTTGGTTTTGGTCGAAATTACTTGTCCATTCTTTTAAACCTGCCCAAAAAATCTACTCGATTTTTTCTAACCTGCCATATTTCCGCTGATAAAGCATTAAAGGCGCATTATGACGTCATGCGTCGTTTGACTTGCTCGAGTTGCAGCACAATTTTGTAGCAATTTTTGCGGCATGTAATGGTTTTTGAACAGCCAATTGATCTCGAACTCTCAATGTAAGAGTTGCATTCGTTGTCATTTTGGCAATTCTCAATCGTTTCATATCCTCGCAATACACTTAACTTCAGGAGATAGAAATGCAGAAGCAAATCGACGAGGCGCTTGGCGAAGTTCGTCGCGAAAAGGCGGTCATCGCAAAGCAGATGGAGACGATCAGCCTTCTCGCTAAGCTGCGCAAAGTTCGGTTCAACGCTCGCCACACCAGAGGTGAACAAGCAGCGAGCTATTCAACGATTGCCCTGCACTGTGCTGAACATCAGACCAATGTAGGGTAGAGAATAACAGGAACGTGCCTGGGAAGGAATGTTTCAACGTCCACTGTATGACTAGTCATTTCAATATCATCAGATACTGTCAATGGCAGGAGTTGAGCGCGCATTACTGGGTTCATGGGCGTCGGCAGGGGGGTTTTGAAAATTTCGGCAGGAAAAGGTTGTTTTCTTAGTTTAGAGTGGGAAAAAACAAATTTCACCACTTTTGGCTCCCCTTTTGGAAAAAAAATTTTGGAAAAATGTCCTAGTGCCCCCCCCCCCCTGGAAAAATCCTTCCGACGCCCATGACTGGATTTTGACTTGTTTGCTGCGATCAAACGTGTGGTTCAGTGCTGTTGTTGTTACAGGCCAAGATGTTCCGGGCGTTGACGTCAACAACCACTTCGACGCTGTCGTGAAAAACGCCAGATCAGCTTTAACTGCTTACAAAGCAACCTGCGACGAAAAAGCTTCGTCCTTGAAGATGTTCATTGAAACTGAACAGCGAGAGGCGAAGCAGGCGATCGAGAGAAAGAGAAACAAAAAAGATCAGGAGATGAAAACGAGATGGGAAGAGGAAAGAATGAAAGTTTTATTTGGATCATCGAAAGCTGGTAGGTCTTGCTCTTTGGGTTTGTGTTGATTGTTGCGACAGTAATCAGTTTGATCGATAATCTTGGTGGAGCAGTGCGTAAATTGTCGACCAAAAGAAGCAGTATCCCATTATGGAAAATTATAGCATCGCTGTTTCGCTGAACTTTGGGCTGCACTTCCACTAGGTTAGGATTGTTTAATGCTGCTTTTGCCTTTGTGCTGTGTTGTGGCGCTGTGGACTTCACCATGTGCAATGTCTTGTCAAATGCAATATGATTTGCAGATGACTTGGACCCGTTTGACGTCTTGTGGCCAGTGCAGCAACTTCATCAGCAGGCGAACAAGAGCCTGCACAATCTGCTTCAGTACCGGTTTGGCCATTTTCATCATCACTGTGTTGTCCTCTGCTGGTGGTTTCTTAATTTCTTGATTTTTCATTTCACGAAGTGATGTGCAACGTCTCCCAAATCGTCAAGTATTCATTCTAACTTGCTGAGACCAGCGCGCATTGAAATCCAACATCGAATGTTTATTAAGTCGTTGAAGCAGTATTATCAACCGTGGTGACCTCGGCGCACTGACTACCTTCTTATGTTTTTCTTCAGACGCATGTGGGATCGTTATTTGCACGAGAAGGGAACTCGCATTTCAGTCGGTTGGGTGGAACCGGTTGAGCCCGCATCGGAGGAATGGGCCAAGTATCTGACCGGCCAGACTACATCTGTGCAAGACTCCGCTTCGTCTAAAGACACAAAAACGTGATATCCTTTTGCGAGTTGGCGGCGTTTGTGAAGCTTGCATCAGCGGAGACACGGTCTGCGACGCCACTGCGTAACGTCACGGGATAGCAGTTATGAGATGGTGCAGGGTCCAGAGGCGCACGAATGGCAGACTTTTCAAGAGCCATATCCGAAGTAGTTTTCCTGTATCCAGTCCTTAACAGAATCCAAAAAAAAAGTTTAAAAACTCGATGCGGTCCAATGTCCAAACCATACTTCACAAGGTTGCATTATTGGAAGACTAGTATAATTATTAAAAGTCTGAATTGCAACGGGCAATGTCTAAGAGCGAAACGACAGAAAATGCAGTGCCGTAGAAGAATTCAGACCGCAACGAATTTAAAGCAAGTTTAACTCCGGCAAACATGAGAAACTAGCATGTGGTTGCAAATGCCGCGATCTCAGAAATTCAGCAAGATCCGCTCCAGGGGCGGATCCACTCAGTACCGTTAGGGGGGGATGATTTCAGTAATATTTGGTAATCAAGTCTCATAACGGCTTCGCTACTGCAAGAGAGATGAGGTATACTTCACAAAACTGCAGTGACAAGAAAGAACAATGGACGTGAAAATGGTTTTATATCGCAAATGCTGTTTTCCGAATTATACAAAATCATGGTGAATAAATTTACTTTCGTAGGTTTTTGGGGGACGATCGCCCTCCCCCTCGATCCGCCCTGATCCGATCCTAACCCAAAAATCGATATCCAATCCGAAACAGAAGAAATGTGAAATCCTGATACAAAATTCGGATAGTCCGATCCGTATACACCTCTGTTAGGGTCAAGATTTGTTGCTGGGTTCCTTCAGATAAGGTCGGGCATCATTTACTGAATAGCCGGTGCTGTTTTTAGCAGAGATTTTGATCGAAGTTTGGAATGAAAAGCATTTACTTCACTGCCAAGTACTTATTGTGTGTTTTTTAAATAAATCACTTCGTATTCGTTACGACCTTCACCGGGTTCCACAAACAAAAGAAGCTGGATGTGTGATCACAACGATGCACTCTTCGGTTAGCAGCGCAATTGGAATTTGCGTGTATCCTTTGGCAGTTTTTTTGACAAACACTCCGTTTTTTTCTTTCGTTGTTGTGGAATAATCGTGTTCACCCGTGCAAGGCTTTCTTTAACCTGTTTGTTATTGCGTAACTAAAACTTGCAAGGTGTATTTGAAAAAACTGTGGATAGAGAATTACTTGGCTGTTGTCAGACGTCAGCTTATGAGCATGTAACTGACACATACATAACATTGTGATGGTCAGGTGATTTCGCACAGAGATAGCAGAAGGGAGGTGCATATTTCTGTTACTTGCATCTCGAAATCAGATAATTTCATAAACACTAGGCGTGTGAACTTTAAGGATGAAAGTAAGGGTAAGCAGGTTGCGCAGAAAGGCTGAGTTCAAAGACGATGAAAATTAACTTGTGTAGAACATCGACCTAACAGATTGATTGTATGATCTCTAGTCAGAATCGTCGCCAGAAAGTCTTCAACAGGGGTTTTTACGTTTGTGCAGGGGAGCTTGATATTATAAAAATTAACAAAACTGCACTGATTTATAGTGTTTCATGTTTCAATTAGGGGGGCTCGAGGCATCGTTTAGGGGGCCCTAGCCCACCAAAGCCCCCCGCCTGTAGTATATGACAGTAACAAACTGACGAAATCCTTACAAGCAGTGGCCAGAAATGAGCAGCAGGTTGACACATTGATGCCGAATCTGAATTTAAGAAAAGGATTTACTCGATTTAATGTTGAAAAAGAGTCAACGTTGGGTTAGTCATTCTTGATGCGGACTTCAAGCTTGTGCATGTTGATGCATGAAACAAGCTTTTTTGTTTTGCCAATTTAAAACTTTATTAGACAAGCGAGATGTAAAACATGGTAAGGATTTCACATCTTTCGGGTGGCGGTTAAATATGTTTCGGATGTAATTCTGGTTTATTTGTGTGGTATGTGGTAACTTTTCAAGCCATGAACAAATTTTAGTTGAAACCACCAATAAAACGCACGTTCTACAAAACCAGAAACTTGTGTGGCGTGTGAATAAATGTGTTTTTTTCATCCATATGAAGACCTTCTTTGATCTAATCCAGAGGTGGGCAAACTACAACCCGCGGGCCGCATGCGGCCAGCAGGGCAGTCACACATACATAGATAGGACATATTTGGAGTCTATGTCAAAGTAATTTTATCGATAAGATTAGAATTATCAAGTTTTTTCCACACTTTTCATTCGAAACCGCGTTTTTATTCAACCGGAAGTGACTAGTGTTACCTTCATTGTGTGGTAGCTCATGTAAAACTTTTTTAAATTTTCAAAGCCATTATAGATATAATATATGTAATACGAGCATGCGGCCCTCGGTAGCAATAAAGTCTTCAATGTGACCCCCCGTAGAAAATGTTTGCCCACCCCTGATCTGAGCTATAGTCGATGTGTACCTGTGAATTTATAATCTATGCAACTTCTGTACATTGCAAAAAGAAAAGTTGTACATATTTGCCCTTGTGAGTGGTCATTTGTAGAAAATATCAACTGGTCTGTACGTGCAACGAAGTCTCAAGGAGAGAATTTTTGGACAAAGTTAGATGTAAAATGCCCATGTAAACTGGCAAGAATGCCACACTTTTATTATACTTTGTGTGAAATAACGAAAGCAAAACTTATTTCATTCAAACACACTCCTGTTTTTGTCGAATCGATGCGTGTGTTTCACACGACCAGGATCGGTTCTATGTGGTTTGGGCCTCCCAATCCTGTACTTCAGAGCAACCAATGTACAATATATTGCGTTTAACGCAACATTTATATATACAGAAACGTGAATTTATTTTAACAAATATTTGTAAAAGCGTTTTTCTACAGCATCAACATAACATATAAAGCAGATAGACTTTAGACTTCAGCACCTAAATTGTCCAAAAGTTTTTAAAGTATGTCCAACACATTTTTACAGGAAGGCCGAAAATTTTTCTAGTTTGTTACAGGCCTAGTTTTGCCCCATAGTGCTGCCAGTCCCGTCGCCACGGGTGCTTAGCTCCCCCAAACAAAGCTCCAAGCCTCCCCTAATTGAAACATGAAACACTATAAATCAGTTGAGATTTTGTCAATTTTTACAGTGCCAAGCCCCCCCGCACAAACCCAAAGCCCCCCCTATTGAAAACTTTCTGTGTGCTGCGTAGATAGGATAGCAACCCCTGAAGCGTTGAAAATGAACGTTCATTTGTTGCTGCTGTGACTGGCAACGTTGCAAATAAGTGCAGCAGTGTGTGAAGGTTTGAGAAAAAATTCACAATTGGAGTATCTCTATAAGGTTTAACTCGCAGCTCAAAGTTTGGGTTACTGGCTCAGGGGCTATGAGAGAGGGGTCTAGCAGGTACATTGTTCCGGGGCCTGAAACAGAAGGACAGGCCCGTAACCAGCTTGAGACACTGTTGCGATCGGAAATCCCGAGCGGCATGTGCGCAAAGCTGCGCACCGTGGCAGCAAGCAACAATAGTGATCATGCTCGCAACCTCTCTTCGCGTACGCTAGTCCTCATGTTCAATCGTTCACACGTTAGTATCGGCAGAGCTACCACGTCGCAATCTCTCTTACTATTGCTTGCTCGCACTACATGTATAATGGTGTTATTCTTCAGCACATCCCATTTGTGGTGAATCACACAATCAACGCAACACCACCGGAGAGGTTGCAACAACGCCAAGGGGGCGAAGAGTTCTGAGAGAAGCACAATTTTTGTAAAAATTTTTCTGGGGGGGGCCTTCGCCCCCTGATACCCCCTATTTACTGGCCTGCTGAAGGAATGATTGAGTGTTTGTTACTAACACACTCGGAATAATGTAGCGAAATTAATCTCGCCCGGTGATAAAACTTGTTTGGCCTAAAAGATTTGGTAAGAAGTGTGATGTATTTTTATATGAATTGCTGGCAGTGCATTTTCCTGATACGATGTATTGATAATTATTAGCAGTAATTATTGTTGAACTTGAAAGTTTGCCTATTTTGTCGAATTTAAGGCATTCACGATTACTGTCCCGGTGTGTCCATTTAACTGAATATTCCCTTACGTCTTTCATTTTCAAACAAATGTTTAATAAAAACTCGAATAAACCAAGAATTTTAAACTAAGAGATACTTCCAATGAAATTTGATCGGAAACATGCCAGTTCACAATCCAATCGAATCTAACAGTAGTAGCCCTCGAATGTTGGGCATATGTGTGAGATTATAAAATTAACAAGTAACTGCAGTGCAGCACGCAAGTGCTAAAAGTGCACCGCGAAGGTGTGCTGTGCATTTTGCTGATTGTTGAACTTGCGCCACAAGCTGATACAAGGTCGAATTGAATGTGAGTTTAGGATTAGCGGACATACCCAGAAATCCGAATATTTAGAAACATACAGGAGAAACTAACCGCTTACAGTATTTCAGCAATGCATTAAAGCAGTGGTCGCCGCCGTGTAGCCCGTGTGAATTGTTTCCAAATGTTTGTATTAGCTTGAGAATATTCTTGACAATTCTAGCTACAGTAGCATCTGCTGAAAGATTTTTCAGCAAGCTTAAACTTGTAGAAAATTATTTGCGGTCTGCTATGTCACCAACTCGACTTGATGACCTAGCAAGATTAAACATTAAGTTTAGCATTGGCAGACAAGTTGATTTTGATAATGTTATTAGAAATTTTGCAATAAGAATACCAGAAAGTCGCTTATATAATAGTTACATGATTTTTTTCTAATTTTTTCCTAGATTAGATTTTATTATGAAAACTTAAAATTCATGTTTAAAAAGTGGTAATATGGTCACATTTCTTGAGTACCATTATGTTTTAATGTAATGTTTCATATGATCAATAAACGAGCACTTGTTGAAGTATGATGCACATTAATTAGCCTCAATTTGTATTTATTTCAAAATAATTTTGCAAGTCTTAGAGGTCCCAAATGGGTTTTGCTCCACCTAAAAAAATTTCTCTTGGAGGCCCTATACTGGCTCACTGCACCACGTAAATATCCATCTGTCATATTCCGCTCTCAAGACCAACGATCGAAGAAGAGTCAACACCAGATTTCACACAAAATCACCATGGTTGTTTCGTGACTAGCAATGGTTTGCCTGCTAATGATTTTTTATGTTTGCTCTCTGAAACTGTAATAAATGTGATATTAACAAAGTTTGTGTGCTGCGCTGACAGTGACTTGCTGTACATTTCAAAATTGAGTCCCTTCTACCTGGCTTCGCATACCCACTAGCCACTATGCCAACCGTTCTGTGAGAAACATTGCGTCGTTGCATAACACTCCACTGCGTGGTGCGCTTCGGGTTGATCATGTCTTGACCAGGTATGTTTCTATTTGGTTCGGCAATACATGCAAATAATCCTCTCAAAGATGTCTTATTTGAATTTGTACTCGTTTGCAAGAAAGCTGCGCCCTTTCATTTCATTCAGGCTACACCTCAGCTCGTGTTGTCCGCATTAATTGGCAACTTTACTAACATAGTTACATGCTGTAGTCGTATAGTTTTGCATCCAATCGGAAAAAGTCGCGTTAAACCTTGGTCAGTGAGAGAACACGACACTGCACGAGTCCTACTGTTCCTTCCGTTTGTTTTCGAACAGTTGAGATTGATATAAAGCACCAGCGAAAAACCTTAACAAGGTTTTTCGGGGGCTCCATGCAGGGGCGGCGGTCATTTCGAAGTTTTTGGGCCCCCTGTCACCACATTGTTAATTTTATTAAGTGATCTTTAATCGACATTGCCGCAAGACAGTGTGTTGTTTTGATGGTATTTGGCACTTTAAACTATAAAAACACTCTTTTTTTGGAAAAGTACAGGAAAACAAGCCATAATTTTTTCAATTTGGAACATCGCAACCAGACATTGTTGAAAAATTCTGCATAAAACATCCATGTCGAAGTGTCTTAACCGGGGCCCTTCTATGCATTCGTGGGGCCCCACGCATGCACTCAAGGGCCCTACAAGTTGCTACAACTTTAATAGAGGGGCTCTGCGCATGCACTCATGGGGGCCCCACGCATGCAATCAAGGGGCCCTGCGCACGCACTAGAGGGCCCCTGCAGAAATGTTGGTGAACTTGTTTGAA
>Ga0210059_1002602_pt1 | contig 28405 bp, 23 predicted proteins | sample Ectturendosymbi2_FD_188042 | JGI IMG/M metagenome (GOLD analysis project Ga0210059, IMG submission 188042) | Ecteinascidia turbinata endosymbiont from Florida, USA - Sample 2 (SPAdes) (version 2) | ecosystem: Host-associated > Tunicates > Ascidians > Unclassified | place: Key West, Florida...
GGTGGGCAAGCCATGGGTGAAGAGTTGAGGCACGTAGAGATGAGCAGGTGTATCATGCACAGAGGTGAGACTGAGAAAAGTAACCAACAACATACAAGGGTCATGAGGTGGCAAGCAATACAAAAAACACATTATCAGAACAAAAGCAAGGGCAAAGACTGTGTTATCCGCAAAAATCATGAAGATGTAATACTATCACCCATGGACCATAATCCAGTACCACCACTGCATGTACATCCCACTGGCATATAGCACCACCGAATGAGGTTGAATAAGCAGAGGTAGAGACATATTATAAAAAAGTTTAGCAGAAAACAGTAATCCAGTGTGTTTAGTTCTAGAAAAGATACTATTTCATTCATACTGTCAGTATATACGATACCCACCTACTCCACAATTAATATTTGTTTCGTGACATTGGCACCATAATTCAGCTCAACAGAATTGTGGGCCTTATGATCATGACTACAATTTGATTCCACCATGGTGAAAACACAGACAGACCTCCATTGGAGTTGGACCTCCATTGAACAAATTTACACACCCTTTTGCCTTTACACAGTTACAGCATAGTGTAGTTAATAATTCTGCAACTGACAAGCTGTTTGTTGCAGTGATCTTGGTCATTTACACTAATTACACATCTTATTCTCAGCTAATTGGACATTAATACTGTATGTGACAACATATTGTACTGGGATGAGGGATTTTGCATTTTCATACTGCACTAGGAACCTGCATTGATTCATTTCAAAAGCAAATACAAACTGAGATAACGTTACTGTAGCGCTAGGCACCTCAATCACTGTAGCCTACTACTGTAGTGTATGCTGGTTGGCAATATCATCACGGACCATCATGATGATGCAGTGGGCTTAAGGCTACTAGCCTATTGCACTCTGCTGCTATTTTTGAAACTACAGTACTCCAGGTGTAAATCCATCCGCACTACACAAGTCCTATCATTTCAATACCTGTACAAACCATTCCCACTGCTCTTCCTCCCTGAAATTTTGTTCAAACACATAAAAACAACACCTTCCTGAATTATACCCACGGAGTACCTCAATACCGTCCCTGCTCAAGCCGAGATTCAGGCTGAGCTCGGCTGAGCAGTTCCCTCCAGAGCGTAAAAATTTCTGGGCTGAGCAGGGCTGGCCCAGGAGCGGGCTGAGCAGGGCGTAGAAATTTCGTCATAATAGAACAAACCACTTTTCAAGCTTTGCTCAGCTTTCTTCAGCCCTAGTGTAAACCAGCCTTCAAAGTTTTCTGAAAAGTGGGACCCGCAAACGGAGAGTCGCTTGTCGTTTTTCGCAGTAGCAGGAGTCTGCGTAGTCTTCATACATATTATTTCAAGTAAAAGCATTGCTGAATTTCGGTTGCATCGATGGTAACCGGAGTCTGAACAAGTGTCGGTTTCTCAAATTTTAAAACTTTTGGGACCCTGATACGAAAAACACATTTCGAACAGGAGCAGAGACAGAGTCTTAAAATGTGACTCCGACCACCTCTGATTTTAGTGATTTCTGTGGTGTTTATTGGTACAATGTGGGCCATAACGGTATTTTCGTTTCTTTGCAGGAAAACTGCAGTTGAAATTTTTAATTGGATTTTAGGTTGGTTGGTCTAAATATTACTCACAGCGAGTGGTGTTGTTTTCAACTCTTGAAAAAAGCATAAATATTTTTAGTATCAAACCTTCCAGATTTCGGCATGATCTGTTTCATAAACAAAATTTTTCGGAGTAGGAGTAGGAAAAAGAGTCTAAAAACCAGAAGTAGGGAGGGAGTCGGAATCTGAAAAATGTGACTCCGATCATCTAAGCAGGGTACATCAGTGTTGAAGAAGATCCGGTTACCGGATCGCGATCAAACCGAATTGTGCAATTCAGAACCGGATCAGCATCGGACTGGATGTTGAAAGCAACAGTAAGCCTAGTGTTGTCCATCGAAATTTCTGAACTTTGCGAAATTTCTGACATATAATTGTTTGTCAGTCATTTTGCTTCCCAGAGCAAAGGAATAAAGTTTGGCGATTGCATTTTTGTTGTGTGTTGTGTAAATTAAAACTTTTTGGTCAGATGTCATATGCTCTCAATCTACAGTACGGGAATGACTACAACCACTGAAAATATTGGACTTAGCGTTGGACCTCATTTATATTTCTTTTTCTAACCCAAGCCCTAACTCGACACACCATACACTGAGCTCTAGGTCCTAATCATCAGTTTTCTCATGGTATTTGATGTGTAGAATATCACTCTGTGCATGCGCACACGGGACATGAAGTCAGAAATTTCGCTTGACACCGGATCAGATATGGATATCTAAACTGCGTTGATCATTACAGTTAAATGCTTAATCAAGGCGTTTTGCTAGGTGTCAACCGGATTGTATCAAGAATTTGGACAGGACCACCGGATTAGGATCGGAATGGATCACACAATGAAAATGTTTGACTGGTTAGGATTGCAAAAATCTCCGATCTATTCAACACTAGCACACACCTCTGGCAGCAGAAATGAGCATCAGACTGAACTTGGCATGGACTGGATCCGGCTTGGAAATTTTTTCAAAAATTTAAGAGCACGTCCGGATTTGGACTTAGTTAATGAAAAAAGAATGCCACATTTTTGTTGTTAAAAGTCTGTATTTGGTTAAAAGCCTACTTTTGACTATATTTTGGACTTGGACTTCACATTTTTTAACCTTTTTGGGCTAAAGTTGGACTTAGACAGAATTTTATAAACCCAGGACTGGATCATGCCAATAGCATGGGTGCAATTTGGTGGGGGACACGGGGGATATGTCCCCCCAATTTTTCATTGAAGGGATATAATATGCCATGACCTCCCACTTTTTCTTTTCAGGTTTTGCATTTGGAGAGGTTTCAAAAATAAAAGTGATTTTTGTCACGTTTTGTGTGAAGAGTTTTTCATGTTAGGTTACACAAAGACAAATTCATTTTGAAACAGAGTTTCGTGTGGTATCACCGATTCTGTTAGTTTATATATTTTAGCTTCGTTAGAAAAATTTTTAGCATTTTTCAAGTTTCTGGTGGAAAGGCAAAAACACGACAATTGGACAACAGAAGAAATTCGTGACTTATTTGAACAAAGAAGAAAAAATAAAGACAATGTTACTAGATATTGTGAATTAGAAAACCTTATCAAACAAAAATGTATTCAAGGGCATGAAGAATTTTTGAAAAGGAAGTGCGCTGAAATAGAACAATTATTCAATTTAAATTGCAAGGTAGCACATATGAAAACAAGAGAGATCAGCAACAAGAAAACTTACAATACGCCATGAGGATGTTTAAAAGGTAAAAACGGTGAAATGCTTTTTGGGGAGGAAGATATAAAAGAGAGATGGAAGGAATACATTACTGAACTTCATGGCAACCCTGATCGAGGCTCTCAACCTTTTAATTCTGAATAACCCTTGACTGGACCTACCATATTGAAAAGCGAACTGAGGCATGGGCGCAATTTGGTGGGAGACACGGGGGACGTGTGTCCCCCATTTTCTCAGGTGAGGGGGATATAATATGCCATGTCCCCCCAATTTTTACTATTTAGGTTTTGTATTTGAAGAGGTTTCAAAAATAAAAGTGATGCTTACCACGTTTTGTGTGAAGAGCTTTTCATGTTCGATGATAGGTTACACATAGGCAAGCTCATGTTAAAACAGAGTTTGGTGTGGTATCACCGATTCTGTTAGTTTATAAATTTTAGCTTCGATAAAATAATTTTTAGCATTTTTCAAGTTTCTAGTGAGCGTGGAAGGTGGTTAACTGCTTCTGTCCGACATGTACCCTGTGTGATATACGGTTAGAAAGGATATTTTCTTGTAAGAATGAGAGGATTACAGCTGCACATGTGAGAGACCACAGTACAGTCATTATTTGTTTTTCAACGTTGGTTGTCACCTATTCAGAAACAGATAGCGTATATTTTAATGGTGCCAGTGTATATGTTAGAAAGTCAGATTTACAGACAAATCTTTGCGAAGCTTTTGCCGAAGACAAAAATACAGCACTATTGTGGAGACTTAGTTTTGGGATGGGTAGTTCTGCAACAGACTGACTTCAACTATTAGTGAAGTGGATTTCAATCAAAACGTTGGACAAGTTGCCTGCAGCATTTACCTGGCTGCATGTTGACCTATAGCTCAAAAACGTAGGGAATTGACTCGGAAATAAGGATAAAATATACATTTATCCTCACTTCTTGTAATGTCGCGACAATGGTGACCAACAAATAAAAAAGGTATATTTTTTGCATGTGCTTAATGCATTGATTCGTAAGTCATCTGATTTACTTGAATTTAATCAAACCCACAATGGAGCAACGTTTTCATCCAAGTGTGAAACATTTGCTTTACAAATAGGCTACATCACACCTAGTTTTGTTGGACATTCTTTTCGTGTTATAGGTCAAATTAGGTACTTTTTAGCCAATTCACCATTGAGCATTTTGATTTAATCCCAAGTGCATTTTCGAGTCGTTATGCAAGTACAGTAGAATTCTTAGAATGAAACTTTTGACATGGTGCAGAGTTCTAAGTCAGGCCAGGCTTTTCAGAACGGGCCTGGCTGAAGCTTATCAAAATATTTCGGGCCTACACACAAAACTTTTTTTGCATCATTTGGAGTAACGATATTTTTCTTTCGTGAGGTGGATTTGTTGTGCTCACCGCGATAACTTCTGTAAGTGAAGTGATTGTGATTTTTTTCAGCTAATTCTGTTTGTAAACACAGCTGCGTTTTTTTCTGCTTTGCTCGGATAAGTCTCACACTCTTTTTGAGAAGGCGACAGCGCCACAGCGGTGAGGAAATTTGAACGCGATGGCTTTACCTCAAAGAGATCAATCACTCACGCAATTCTTGGATTGTTTTAAGAAGCCTGCAAGACGGCTTATCATGCCTATAGCGCCATTGTGGATAGTTTCGCCATAGTTCCATTTTTTCTTGAGAAACACTATATTCCACAGTGTTATCTTTTGCTAACATGCTACGCTTGTGCCAGATTATGCCAGTGTTTTGTTCAAGGTGGTCGTTATTTTGGGTGTGATAAACCGTGTACCTGCAGCTATACCCGAACACAACGTGTTGTGTTACTCCGCCGTTGCGTATATCTTAACTCCTTCGGTAAATTTGTCTTTCGGGCCAAAATCGGGCTTCAAAAATAAATGTCGGCCTTGAGCCGGGTTCAGGCTTGTGATTTCGGGCTCCGACCTGGTTAAGGCTTCAACATGAGGCCCTTTTACAACTCTGTGTTTGTATGTACGCAGGGGCCAACAAGGGGAGACTGAAAGGACACATCCTCCACCCACCAACAGTGAATACAGAGTGAAATCATTTTGTGAAGTAGGTTACGCTAATTTTATGCCAAATGTTTTTGGTGCTGGTAAGAGGATATCAACAGAGATTTGAGTAAGGTGGGGCTGCATGCATGATGCCCAGCAGCATTGAAAAGATTTGTGGCATTTTCAAAAAAGGGAAAAAAGTATTTATCGCCTTTGTAACGTTGAGCAAGTTGAACAAGGCATCAAACTGCGCCGTAACCCACACTTCTTATAAAATGCATGAAAGTTGAAGTGTTACTGTAGGAGTGTAAAAGTGATACTCTCACTACTGTAAGAGTGATATGCATGTGCGACCAGTGCGATTCAGGATTTTGTGCGCTCCAACTGACAGCTCTGATAAAACCCAGTTGATGTTTTCTATAAATTGTTGTGCTTGTTTGTATCCAAATACGATATTGATAGAAGCAGGCTGAACTACAGCATCACGTCCAGCAACAAGTATATCAATATGTGAGTCATCTGCAAGGACAAAATGTGATTGGTATTGCTCTCAAAACACCTCTACAAATAAGATTGGAAATCTGTATATATCTGTATATATCCGTTTGATTGATAGCGTGTTATACCACAATGCTTTCGCATTTTACCTACACTCGACCAATTTAGGAATTTGAACCCTACTCCGCAGTATTGTTGTAACATGTGTTACGTGTTAGCTAACTTTAGTGGAACGTGTTTGCAACCCTATGGTTCTGTCTTCAATGCAGTTTCAAAAAGTGTCTGTAACCCTGTGATTCCGCCAGCTTCAATGCTTTGTACTACGTTCTGTTTTGTCTGTTTTTATCAACCTGCGTTCTGCAGAGTGTGTGTCTTCATACTATGGCCTTTGCGTCTGCTCATAAACAAATAAATAAGTAAAAAGTAACTTCTGCATCGACCCGATGACTGTATTGCAGAGATGATCACTGTACGGTTTGCCGGTCGGATATCCGGCAGGATAGTGAGTTTGCAACCGGATACGGATATCCAAGAACCGCTTTCAAATGGGAACGGGATACGGAACCGGATATCCTAAACGCTTTTATCGATGTTTCGAGAATTCACACTTTTGGAAAAAGATGCACACTGCACGATCAATCATTCATTATCTTCAGAAGCATCTTTTCAGCCTTCAGTGCCATGACTTCAAGTCTGTCTATGGTGTGATCTCTGTGCCGTGATGTAATCCCATTCCCCCTCTTAATCTGCTAATTGGACACGCCAAGTTTGGGTACCCTGTAAAAGGCGGAGTACCGTGAAGAGGGGAGCTTGGTTGCGGAGGTTTGACGACGTAACCGGAGTCGCTAAAACTGATACTGTTCGTTGAGTAATGAGAACTAAACGGTAGTAAACATAATTTTATTGGTAAATGTGATATTACACTACGGTAAAAGACGTCTGTTCTTAATTTTGTAAATTTTTGCTTATCTGAGTTTCACAACGGTTTGGGGACAAAAAAATAGGATTCAACAGTTGTGAATGTATAAAACTTTTAAACATCGCAAACATCTATGTATTAGATGTTTGGGGGAAGCGCATATTTATTTGCAATAATAAAATATTTTTCCTTTGCTTTTTTCTGTTTATTCCTTTTGTAAAGCAACTTTTTTCCACTCCGGTTACGTCATCAAACCTCCGCAACCAAACCCCGCTATTTACGGAGCTCCGCCTTTTACAGGCAACCCAAGTTTGTCAACATGAATCTGTTCCTGATGTGGCAAGATACGGCTCTTTCAGTGGCCTACTGTATACATTAAGGACGTTGTTTGCTGCGTACCTGGATTAACGCTAGCTAGTGCAGGCCTGTTGTGATCTCTAGTCTAGACTAGCTGGAGCACTCTAGCTCTTTTAATGTGAAATATAGTATACGCCAGGCCTTGCAGTCTTCAGGCCTATTCTACGTGAGCCTGCAAGTGCATTGACTGGTTGTTGGATGATACAGAGCCAGATACAGAGCCAGATGGCTTTTATGGTGCTTCTGCTTATTGGCTGAGTCATATGAAACAATAAACCATTACCATTACCATTACTGTAGCTTTTTTCTTTCTTAAACATGATATGCAAAATTGTTGTTTTGTGATACTGACTTGTTAGACTGAATTTTAAGTCAGTCATTGCAATATAAATGACATATTTTAAGCCAGTGTGTTGTTTTGAATGCTGTTTTGTTTTGGTTTATAGACTAGCATTGCTATGTAATTAGGTTTGGTTAAAGTGCAACAATGGGTAGGATTAATGAATGAAATTATGAATGTGAACTCATTGATGGTGTTAAAATCTCACCATTGTTACCAAAGAAATGGCTGATTGACAAGCTTGGTGTGGCAACAGAACCACCACCAGAAAGTCTTCTATACGCTAGGGGGGTTTTACATTTGTGCAATGGGGCATGACATTCTGAAATTTGAACAAACATCACTTGTATAGTGCTTCATAATTCGGGGGGAATTGGAGCTTTGTTTCGGAGGGGATAATCTCATCAAAGACGTCCCGTTGTTACGGGACCACGGGACTGTGTGGCAAAACTTCAGGTTGCTTTTTAATGCAATTGAACCGCAAAAGTACTACTTAGATTACGCGATATGTTAAGCTTGCAAGATAAGTCAAACTTTCTGTTTATGATCATGATAGGGCCCAAAGTGGCGCAATGCATTTGTTGCAGACCCACGGGGCCAGGGCCTGAACATATTAGGGGATGAAGCTGTTCTTCTTAAAGCTTTCGATTATTTTCCTGTTTTGTCGTCGACTCAATTCTGAGGATCTTTCTATATACACGTATTGAAATTGTCATCTTGACGACTAAGAAATATTTCTTGCATCATGCTTTTATTGCTCTCATTATAAGTCGTAAAGCTGTACTTTTGCTGCATCCAAATAACCAATGAACTTCATAACATCCAAGGTGCAAGGCCAAGCGACCCAGCAAAATATTACCACCAATCAGAACTTTCTGTTTTGATCACTTCACAGTTGAGAATTAAATTGACACCAGAATAAAAAGTACGGCGATTCGAAAGGAGACTCACTGCAGAAAGACCCTTATTCGAAACGTGCGTTATTGGAAGAGGGCATGATTAACGTAGCAAGTGTTTTTAAGGTTCTGCAAAGCTGCGGTGCGGGTATGGCTTGCCAGAAAGTCGTCACAAGATTATTCATCAAGTGCACTGTCTTCCTGTCACGAAGCTTTCGCTGTGGTTCGCACACGTTCAAAGCAACCAAACAACAACAAGTCCGCGATGCACAGATGGGTCTGCATAATTGCAACACTTTTAGGAATATAACTTTAACAAACTCCAATAAATTCATCCATATTGTGACACTACGTCACAATACAATCATGTAGGCCTAGTGTCTATGCTGCTTCACGAGACAAAACCTGTGCTGGGGTTATTTTGCTTTCATTTGAACACAATTTGTTGAAGTGGTCATGTACAAGAATGTAGTGCTAAAAATACAACTAAAGAGGATGGCTACACCAAAATGGTTCGAATAAAGGGAGCATTTGCCTGCAATAGCTTCTACAATGGGTCTTTTTGTTTCACTGCAGACTTTTGACTAGCAGTGCGAATCTGCATGTCGCTAGCACATTGTGAGATGACAGCCATGCTTTAATGTGATCATTTAGTTCTCATAGCTTCAAGTACCGTTACTAGTGCAAAATGGTATGGGAACGCTTTCCCACACCAAAAAAAATTTATGGGAACATCGTTCCCACCCCACTACCACCCTGGTCATGTGACAAGTCCAATATGCAAAGACAATTGGTTGGAATTTAAGAGTTTATGGTTAGGGTTTAAGACCAGGGCTTATGGTCAAGGTGTAGGGTCAACGTTCAAGTTGAGGGATTCAGTGTTTAAAGTTAGGGTTTAGCCTACAGGTCACTTAATGCAAACAAGAAGCTGCTAACTGTTTGCTAGCCCTGAAACCATGACAACCATCATCCATGCATGGGACTGAGCTGTTACAGATGTCATGTTCAACTAAGCAGGACATGCGTTCCAAACTTGTCATGTGACTACTTCAACCAATCGTCTTCAGCTGAAGGCAAAATAGACAAAGCACAAAAATGTATGTTGTGCATCATAAATACATTCTCAGATAGTTTTCGGATACGGATAGGATGATTTCAACCATAACAGGATTCGGATCGGATACGGATATAATTTTTCAAAAACAGGATAGGATCGGGTAGTAAAAAATCACTATCCGATCATCACTGCTGTATTGGTTTCACACCAATCTGTTCCCCCCAGATTTTGAAACCATGCATGTGTGCATGTGCAGAGTAATTTTGTACATATCAAATACGCTGAGAAAAGCGATGATCAGAGCTTATGGTTTTGCGTTTAGGTAAGTGTGTCTGTTTATGGTTTGGGTTAGATCACAAAAAGAAAAATAATTGAGGTGTACATCTACTGTAAGTCCAATATTTTTCAATGGTTATAGTTTTTCCGGTAAGCTACTCAAGCTTGTTGGGGGAGGCTATCTGATATCTAACCAAAACTTTTTAGTTTACGCAATACACATCAAAAAAGCAATTGCCAAACTTTGTTCACTCTGAGAAGTAAAACAAAAATTGGTCAGAAATTTCGCAGAGGTATGAAATTTTGCTTCACACCAGGTCGGGAAATATTTCAACTTTGAAAAACGGACTCTTGTTCAGACTCCGACTCCTGCCTATCCAACCAAAAGTTACCCATGTTTTTCTTAAGAAATCACAACACAAACTCCTGCTACTGCCGAAATTGAAAAGTGACTCCATTTCTGGGATGGGTTTCCACAAATTTATTATTACAGCTTAGAACCCGGTGTGGGCTGCAGTAAAAAATTTGTTAAAAACCGGGACCGGATCCAGAGTCACTTTTCATTTTCGGTAGTTGCAGGAGTCATTGTGGTCATTTCTAAGTAAAAACATCGGTATATTTCGGTTGGATCGATGGCATTTGGAAATTTCCGGATCCGGTTTCAGAAATATTGGAACAGGAACGGAGTCGGAATTTGAAAAAGTGACTCCGTCTACCTCTGCTGTGAAGTGGTAGAGGTGGTCAACTGGCCATGGAACCAGAGTGCCGGAGCCGACTCCGTAAGGATACTGCGTTTTTCTTTCGGAGCCAGAGTCAAAAATTTGTAAAAAACCGTAACCAGAACCGTAGTCTCTTTTCAATTTCTGCAGTAGCAGGAATCTACGTCATAATTTCGTAAGTAAAACATGGGTGAATTCCCAATTGGATCCATGGGATCCGGAGTTTGAATAAGATTCCCGGATCCGGAAGCTGATCCGGTTTAAAAATTTTGAAACTGGAGCGGAGTCGGATTCTGAAAACGTGACTATGGCGACTGTTGCAGTTGACTGCATCGCCTTGAACTACTGAGGCAAGCACAAGATAAAGATGGCAATTCGGGGCATTAACTAACAGGAAAGCAACCAGCAGCAATAGAGCTCTTTACTACTAGGTTGCACTATCATTATATATGTTGCACTATCATTAATTCACTCTACTACTACGTTGCACTATCATTATATAGGGATAAGTGAACTACGATAATTCGCTTGTGGTGACTATCACAGTGACTTGTTACTCATGGGCAGCATCTACCGGTGACCATTTATTTACATGTGGCCCCATCTTCTGGCCGCCACACCACCTCTGTTGAGTGGTGGCTGCATTGCGCGTACTTCGTTCAAAGATGCTCCTAATGTTTCGAACAAGGTTCAGGTTGGCGATCTCAGGTCTGTTTACTATTGCCATTCGCTAGTAGTAGAAAACGTCCCAATCAACTTTACGCAAAACACAATGGAGTAAAGTCTGAAGGTCGGGTGGACGGACTTTGACCCAGGATGAAGATTGCACAACAATCAAATGTGAAAAGTGAATGGTAAGGGATTTGACTGCTGCTATGCTAGGATTATTTGCTGATTGACATAGGCTAATTATCAACCTCTGAAACATCACTAATGTAGAAGCACTGCTAACTATAATTACCCACTTGTCAATCACTAGTGAACACTACAGAGTAGTGTAAGCTTTAGCCTAGTGTGTGACTGGGAGCCAGCCCAGTGGTGTTGGAATGGAGTGGCTTCATAAAATAAATACAAACACTGAAACAGAGACTACTGTAGAATAATTATAATGCCATAGATATAATATATCTGACATGTAATAAGTTTGGTGTTTTTGCCATAAGCAGTCAAGGTGAACTAACCTGGATGCAATTAAATTAGAGGTAGTATTAGTAAAGTACTTATTAGTGTAGTGTCCTGGATGGTTATTGATAAATCCAAACTGGCTGACCTTCAATTTGTTCAAACCAAAAATAATGAGCGGACAGATTTCCATTCGAGGCCCCGCTCACTCAGCCTTGGGACACTGTATACTCAACCCCAGGTGCGCAAACCTAAGCCTGTGTTCAGTAAAGAAACATTAAGTTTGTCTAAGATGGACCACCATCCATTCTCCCAAGGTCATGGAACAAGGAAAAAAGGTACTGTGATAGGCCTAGTATAATCAACAAAAGCTCATTTGAAACATCTTTAATCTAAAATAGATTTGTGCTAATGTAACAACAAAGCTGCCGCAGCAGTTGACCCATATAATGTCTTTTATCAATTATGTGTGATTCAAATGTGGTGGATCATAATTTGCTAAACCTGATGTTTAGGTATATTATTGTATCCATGTGTGGTTTGTCTGATTGATTGACTCATGACTGTGTGTAAAGCTGTTTGACATAAAATACTTACAGGCTAAATGAATACAACTTAATTAATTTGTAGCCTAATGCTGGTGCTTTCATGAGCAGTATTTCTAAGGAAGCTAAGACACATAATAAAAAAAGAAGGGTAAAAAGAAAAAAGCGAAAATTAGTCTTGGTGTACATTTTTGCAGTAAAAATGTCTTTTTTTTTAAAGAAACATGCGATTATTTTTAAGGCTTTACATTGTTTGTAGCCTTATTCAGAAGCTTCTGCATATGTTGAATTCTGTTAAAACTAAACAACCTTTGTTTATGCGCTCTTCGATAAAATTTGTTTGGCAGGGTTTGTTTTGTTTATTTTGCCGTCAGAAATTGTCACATGACAAGGATGATATGCTTGGATAAGCAAACCGAAGACCAAAGCATAATGCAAAGCCGAAAGATGTGCAAATCGTAGAAAGTTTTTAAAAAAGCAATCCCATGAAAAATGTCATGTTCAGTAGGAAAACGAAAGCAGCAATGGTGAGAGCCAAACCGACGAGCAGTTACACAGCAACCATAAATAGGAACATCCCATCCACTACATTTGCTATGCTGCTGATGTGATGAACTCAGCATTGCATATCTGGAGAAAAGTAGATGTGGTTCCTCATGTTTTCCAACGGCAAAATATAACCAGCAAAGCTTTGCTGCTCTTGGCAAAATAAACACTACCAATATGTTTACCTGTTTGAAATCAACCAATGTAATAAGCTGAAGAAATAGGTTAGTTTGTGTAGCTTGGCATTTTAAGGTACATTTGAGCACTGCTTACAACCATAAGATAATATTGCACATTCTTAAAACAGCAATCGTTTGGTGGCATTGCTTTAAAACTTTGGCTTCTGGCTGCTTGCGGGGATTTTCGGAAAAAAAACGTCTAAACGCACTTGGCTTTGCACAGGAATATCTCTGCTCCTGTACGGGTTACGGACCTGGTCAAAGCGTCAAAAGATGCGGCAAGTCTTCTAGTCTGCACTCAAGAAAAAATTTTTTGCTTGGGGGTTGCAGGTTTTGTGAGTGAGGTCATAAGTGGAGGACTTTTAGGATACCTTGGCCCACATTGCCTGGCCCTGGGCACCAACCGTTAGGTGGTAGTATTATGCTGAAGTTTTACTGGAAACTAGGCTACAATCCGAGTCTTTTGATACTTTGGATGACCTGCTGGGGTTTCAGTTTCAAAAGTTATGATCTAAACTAGTAAAAATATTTGACTAATTAGCTAATTAGATAATTAATTTGTTTATTTTCGATCATAACTTTTAAACCAGAAATGCTAGAAAGTCGATCAAAGGCTCAAAAGACTCGGACTCGAGTGTAGTTTCCAATGAAAACCTCAGCAAAACAATTTGGCCTAGCGGTTGTGCCCTAGACCAGGCAACATGAGCCGAAATGACCCCAAAACTATTTCACTTATGACGTCACTCACAAAAAATCTGCATCCCCCAACCAAAATTTTTTTCGAGTGCAATCTACTAGAGTGGCCGATCCGTTTGTGCCCTTGAACAGCTCTCTAGCGCAATCGGCGGAGGAGCTAGGGCGTAGGTAAGGCAAACAAAAACAGCTGATTTTTAGGCCGAAATCGAAGTACGAATATATTGTTCGCCGGCTCTAAAAGTGTTAAAAATAATTTGAAACTAATTTGCATTTTTTTGAAAGACATTAAAAAGTCTAAAATTTTTGCTGGCAATACGCTGAACTGAAGATGTGTCACTGACGTGAAATCGATTTCCTAACAAAACAATATGCCATCAGATTTGGCTGTGTCACCCTTGTGGTGTCTGGTTGATGAAACAGTGTACACATAAATTTCTTTTGAAAAATCTGAGACAATGTTGCTCACAAAACCAAACTTTGATTGCTGCATCAGTGGTAACATGTATGTCATGTTTCTGACTTGCTATGGTTATGTAAAACTACCTTGTAGTTTGTATCTGTTTGTTTTATTTTTTATGCTGGTTTAGCTAGGTCTTAGCTAATTTAAATAAATGATAGACTGAGTTTTCATAAATATTTAACTGGTTACTAATTTTCTTTTTCTGTTGCAGTGCATCCTTCGTCCTAAAATATTGAAATTTTCGTTTGTTGTATTTGTTCAAAGCTGATTTTTTGTCAGTCTGTAATGCTTTGTACAATTATGAAACTATCCAAATATGAAAATGATGGATTTGATTGTGCCATTAAACCAAGGTTGTTAAAACACTGAATGAAGATTGTCACATCAGCTATACCAATTTTTAAAAGTTTGTTTGAACTATGCAAACAAAGAAATTTGCAATGAAGCATAACAAAACCAGCTTTGATCAGTAATTTTACTGTTATTCCAGGATTTTTGTATGAAAAGAAGTTTGTCTCTTACAAATTAAAGCAATTTTATTTATTAAATAATTCTATAAATGTACAAACATCTTGCTAGCGAATGCATGGTTTGCTAACATGCCACTGATCTTTTTCTAATATTTTTTGTTAATGTGTTTCAGACCCATTTATTCTTTGTGGTGGTTATCAAGTTGATGAAAAGAGTGGATCAGAAGTTTTTTACAGACACCTGTATAAACCTTGTTCTTGTTGTTACACAAGATTGTCAAAATATTGGAGCATGTATGGCAACAAAATTCTGCAAAGAATTAGGTGATTGGGAGAAGTTTGTATTGAAGTGCACTTAAGTGTTGCTGGTCATACAATGTTGATTGTTGCTTGCCAGGTCTGCAAGTACTTTTTTCAGGTGTTCCTTCTGATGGCTTGCTAAAAAATTTGATGGTTGTTTCAAAGACGTTGTTTCAACAGGAACTAGCATCTGTTCCATCCTCACAGTTTGCCAATTCATCATCTATCATTATATATGTTGTTAAAGGTTTATAGTGTTGCTGTTGCTGAGTATCATAAAAATATGGAAAACATGTTGGCAAACATTTATTCTAGCATTATTTCACCATTTGAGCAATACAAGGTTAAGTTAATGCACCGAACATAGATAGACAGGGTTTCAAGATGTGTACTTCAAATATGGCACCTAAAATGTTGGGCATTGTACTCTGCTATGCCCATTCAAGTGCCTTTCATCAGTTAGTTGCTTCATTTGCGAAGTTCATGATTCAGAGCTTAGTTTGCATTAGAGATGCCACGGGCTGCTATCAGTCCAGTTTTCGAGCCGTCCGCTAAGGTTTTGAAAAAGTCCGCTAGCAATTATTTTAGCGGTGATGTCATTCCGGGCCGCTGCAGTCTTCTCGCCCAAAATTTTTTTTTGCAAAGTTTCGTAATCTAACAACGAATATTTTTTGCTGCTGTTCTTTCCATTTTACCGTTCTGCCAACGTTCCGTTTCACTTGTTTCCACACAAATCAGTGAACCATGTTAGGAATCAATCAAAGCAACCAACATATTCATTTATAGTCTGTCGCCGAGGTTTAAGTTTAAGTATTCCGAAACTTTCTACGGCCATGTACCCCTTCAGGATTTCGTTATATGAGTATGACACCCTAAAATTTCTTATGACAAAAAGGCTGAGGAAAATAAAAAAATTTATTTACTGTGCCAATAAGTATCTACTGATTTTGAAAATAATACTCACTGATGTTGACCTGTGTATAAATGCAAGTATTTCAAAATGAATAATATGCAAAAATAATTTTTCTCTTCCATTGCTAACCTCAAATGTGCCCTTTCAGATAGGAAAATCTACCCTTAGGTGTACATGGATCCCAGGTTGTGAACCCTAGGTTTGATATTATGTTAGGTTAGGGTTTAAGGCAGGAGTCACCAAACTCGTGCCTCAAACTCAAAGCTGTTTCTTGGTACAGATTCATGCGAAGGTCTACCAGTTTGATACACACACTTCTGAAAATAAAAAGTTGCATGATTTATCTTCATATGATGTTATCATTAAAAATAAAAATCAAGATATTCATCATTGTAAAGAAACTGATCATGTTTATGCTATTGTCAGAACAGGCCACGGGCAACCCACATGGTCCATACCAGCGACCTGGTTCTGGTCGGCACCATCTTGGTGACCCCTGGTTTAGGCTTAGTACGTTAGGCTACTAGCAAGTGTAGTGCAGCCTGGGGCACTCTTGTCATGTGTTAGTGTCATGTTACAGGCATCGGGCAAATAACTTTTCAAAATTGATTAATGAAGGCCCCTGGCCAACCTATGTCACATGTCTATTTTTTCCGCCATCTTGGCGGAAAAATAGATACTGCCTACTTTATATTACGGGCCGGTCCGGGTCAGAAAATATGTTGTAGTTTGGCATAAACAGGCTGGGCAGTTTCATGTTAGCTCCTGGCGGGCCGGGCTGCAAAACTGCTGGCCTGTGCCATCTCCAGTTTGCATTGATTTTCAGTAATGTTGTGTATCACAGGTTTTCATTCAACATCGTAGCCAGTTTCTGTCATAAGAAATATCAAGCCTAATCATGAAGCACTGCATGGCAACTAGTGTTTAATTGCAGTAAATTTCCATTTGTTGTGAATGTGCTTGAAATGCAGTTAAAAGAATGAGTTTTGGGGTTGCAATAATGTCATGTAACAGACCAACAGTGACTGACACTCCCTTCATCCTTGTATATATCTGGCTTCACAAATATATGACTGCATCAGTTCATTATACGTGTTGAAGCGGAATGCATTTATGTGAAATGCAGCTTAGCTAAGTGTTGTCATGTATATTTTCTCCATAGATTCTAGTTAGAAGTGAAGTAGGAGACTTTTGATGACTGCTTTCTCTTATGTTAGTTGATTTATGAATTTCCTGCAGTAAAAGAAATGGCGAAATTATTGTCAGGAAGCACTATGTTTTGCTTTTAACAACTTGTTTTACAGCTTTCAGGCCGATTGGCAGCTGTAGAAATCAACACATTCAAAATGTCAATAACAGTCTTTTATTTGATTGAAATTCAATAATGCACCGATTAGAAAACTTAGAATATGTAAGAAAATTGTAATAGCATTTTGGTGCTTTGTAGAACACTTGTGGACACTGCTATGGTATAAACAGCTTTTTTAGGGAAAATGTTAGGTACCTGGCTTGGACCTGTGGGGACTAGGGACTCGAAAAAATTTCCGACTACATTGACATATAATTAGAGGTGTTTTGAGCGCCATCGTTAGGCTATGAAATTTTCTCTGATATTGGGGACCCGATTTTCAATTTTAGAGACCCGAATCAGGTCCCTAAAACACCTTAAAAAACTGGTATAACTACTTGCTTTTTGTACGACCTTTGTAAAAAACGGCTGAAGTGTAAACCATGGAGTGTTGTTTAAATCATTTCATGTTTTGCAGATTTCTCAAACTTCTGCCAGGTCTACTTCTGACCGTGTCGTTGTCTGTTGTGGTTTCTAACTTATGGCTCAACGAGGCAGACGCTTTCACACTTGCCATTACTCTTGGGTTTATCATGCTAAGTGTGATGATGACGTTCCTTGAGTTTCATTGCTCAGTCGATGGTGAGCGATTAGAGTTGATGTTCTTTTTCGAAGAATGGTAAATGCTCTGGTACCTGCATCAGGGACGATTTTATCGGTTTGATTAAGTTCTCTACTGTTCAGTCAGCGACTGAAGCGAAGCTATTGTCACCGAAACCGGCCCGTAGCCACAGGGGAGCATTTGGGGACCGTGCCCTCAATTCTTTTTGTGTCCCCCAAAATTTTGTTGTGCCTTGAAAAATTTGTTTTAAACATGCAATAAAAATAGGAATCTTGCACCCCCATTCAAATGCATTTTTATTTTTTACCCTCCTCCCAAACCTCAAAACCAGGCTACGGGCCTCCATCAACCATCCTTCTTTGCCGCGGCAAAGAGCAGCAATCGCGTTTTTACACTCGTCCAACTGTGCTTCGATTGATCAGGCACCAGCGCGTGCGCGCACCATTTTTGGTGGGGACTTATGCTCAGTCTTCTCGCTTTCGGAAGACCTTGGTACCGAACCTGGCTGTACGACGACCGCGACCGCTTGGCCGACATGCTGCTGATGACGAGTACCGCGCTGAAGTGTTGCTGCGATCTTCTCGATCGAGTATGCAAAGTCGTAAGCTACAGGTGCGTTGTAAGTATGTTGGTCGTTTGTTGCTCGTAACTTCATGCTGTGCTTTTGTTTTCCATTTTTACCAGCATGCTGTGAGGTGACTTTCAGTTTTTAAATCATGTGTGCAGTAGTTTTAAAACGAGACAGACGTCGACAAACTTTTTTGAGCAGTTATTATATCACTGAAGCTTTTGTCATTTTTTGTGTGGTCTAAAGTTTTTTCTACCACGCTTTTTCGATCGAATATGTCGACTGCTTATCATCAAACAAGTGTCAGTGTTTCTGCTTCTGAATCTATTATCTCATTGTAATGGCAACTTATGCAGATAAAAAAATTGCTGCCATTCGGTTCAGACATGAAACTAACGTGATTTTGCATCTCGGACCGACAACTGCACTCACTGCCGTGGCAATTGCAAACGCCAGGTCAACTAGCCACATGTAGGACTCTGTGAAGCGCTGTAAGTCCAGGCGCTCTGCAGTCACAGTGATTGGCGAGTCAGCAATGGAAGCTATATATTTAGACGAGTATCCTCAGCAAATGCCAGGTCTTCGAAATTGCTGGATGCGCCACAGGAGGTGGCGGTGCGGTTTTCAACGCTGATGGTTTCAAGCGGCCGCAGTTCAGGCACACCCTGCGATTCAGTGCTGCCACGAAGGCCGACAGTGTAGTGGTGTCGTTGAGAGAGAGCGACTGATGTGAAAATTACTACCGTGACACACTACCGCTGGAAATAATCAACTTTTAAAATGCTGTCGAGAGGTTGCAGACCCATACGTGACGCTCCTTGAACAAAGGAATTAATTTTTTTTTCACTGCGTCTTTTTATCTGATCCGCACTTTAAATGAAATGCTTGGGTCGAATGAAGTGATTTCACAAAGCGTGTCTTGTTTTGGTAACAGTTCGGCCTTTCTGTCCTTGAACGAGATGATGACATTGTTCGGCTACGTTCTGGGGGGCGCAACTTTCCTGGTTTGGGAAACGGACGTCAACTTGATCATCATCACAGTTGCCTCGGCTTTCGTCGTGACGAACTTCCGCATGAAATGCCCGCTCGCCTTCATCTTCTTCCTGCTTTTCGCCGCTATTTCCGGTGAGCGAGTGATGCATGTGATTTGTTTTCGTATTGTTTGCGTAACAACGTCGCATTGTTACCGGAGGAGTCACATTTTCAGATTCCGACTGCGCTCCGGTTCTAACATTTCCGGAACCGGCTCTGAAGTTTTTTCAAATTTGAAGTTTCTCTGTTATGCTTCTGATCATTCAAAACTTTTGCGCATGTCACAATGAATACTTCGCCGAAAGTGGAACGACTTGTGAAACGCGAAGCCTGCGCGGTGGTGGTTATTTATTAAACATATCCAACTTCCAGTTGGGTCGTATGCCGCACAGCGTTTTTTAATCTGGTAGAACTGAGTTGCTGGACTCCGGAGTGAAACGAAAAGTTAGCTTTAAATAATACGATCTCGTATGACAAACCGGGTTTTTAAAAAGCAACTTTCGAACCACAGTTCGGTTGGCAAACTGCCCGCATTTCGACGAGGTACGGAGGGAAGATACTAGTTTCGATGAGGTTCGTGGAAAAGCTTTCAATGAAAAAAGCAGTCGGAAAAAGATGTAATGCTTAAAGAATATAGTGCTCTGCGCGAAACGACTCGATCGCTTTTCAGCGACAAATCGCGTGTTTCAGGTGTTTCAGTCTTCGACAACTTCGGAACTACCCTCAACCCCTGCGCACTTATCTGCTTTCACGTTCGGCTCTTCTTCCCCCCAGCCGCCGATTTCTACTTTTCGCCACTGTCGGCGCTGGAGAGGTGGTCGTGCTCGTTCACGCTGGGCAGGTGCGCCGGGCGAGTACATGCTGTTGCTATAGCAACTTGTCGATCGCTTATGAGTAAAAAAGCAACGAATTTGCAAAAACGACGTCGCTGGCCGGCGTCAGCGACCAAACAACTTTGACTTGTATTTTGTATCTATTCTATACCACCAATTCAAAACTCGTCCGAAGGCGATTGCTGTGATGAAGCCGAACGGCGGGCGTTTTGGGTGTGCTGAAAAAATGGCTATGTTCATTTCGTTAAGGTTGTCGCTTCGGTGATTATGATTCTAAGCATGTTTGAACAACTGTGCTTTGAACCTTGTAAAGTAAACATTTTTTTCAATAATTCTGTAATTAAACCAGCTCGTGACGACTGCTTCTGGCTCAATCGCTTCATGTTTGTTTGGAAATTCTCGAGCAATCTGTCGTTTGAAATAAATTGAGATCTGATTTCTACATCGGATCTTTTTTTAAGCAGCTGTGCGACACTGCACAGGACCTTTAAGCCAGGGTTGGGGAGCCTGCGGGCCAAATGCGGCCCGCTTGAACATGTGATTATGGCCCGCGTCAGAATTTTCGTTACCTAGTTGAAAGTACAAAATCGCCCCAAAACGGATCTCCATGATAAGCAGGTACTTCAGGTAGCATGTAATAAGAACCCTTCATCTCTGATAGTAAGATAAAGGTGTAGGATACAATCAGTTACTTGCGGCCAGCCAGCAATAATTCACAATTTATGCGGGCCGTGGTAGCAAATGTATCCCCCGCCCCTGTTTCAAGCGGTTAACAACGTTAGTGGCGTTGGGTTCCTGGCCGACGCGACCAGGAACCATTGACTCAGAAGCGCTAACTACGATCGCTGTCTGGCGTGCGGCACAAAAGAAAACCGTTTACTCCACGCGTGGATTGCGAGCACGCTTTCCAAGACTACATTTCGTCTCGTGCAGGTTTCGTCAGTGCATGATCATCCTGCTCCTGCTGGCGGTTGAGTCGGGCTTCTGCGCCATCGCTTTCTACGTAAGCACTGTGCCGTTACGTTTTTGCGCGTACTGTATTGTCTCTTATGCGGGAAATTCTCGCACTTTCCCGCCGTCGGGAAAGTCCCAGTCTTCAGGTCTCGTCGGCGATTTTCCAACCAACACATTTCAACTTTCCGCCAAAAATACGAATCTTTGTTGACGCCGCTGCAAGTTAATCATTGTTGACTGCGATGGTTCTTGCGGTGGGCGCCGAAAATGGAGGGGGCAGGGGGGGCACAAAGTAACCTGGATTTTGAAATTTAATATTTTCCTATTCACTTTTTAATAGAAAATGTTTTTCTCATAGTTTCAATTTTTTAAAATCAAATTTCCCAACTTTTGCCCGCATCTGGAAAAGTTCCTTTTGGCCATCCCCTGGAAAAATCCACTATTGGATCCTCACTGGAAAACAATCCTCCCAAGTCCCAGGGTGTGCTCCGTATTGATGTTTGCACGCGGATCGGAGTGAGGTTGTTGGAGAACAAACGTATACACTGAAAGATGAAACCTATACGCTGACTACGTATTCGTTCATAATGTGCCCCGCTTGTAAAAACCCATGATGAAAATATGTTGCAAGTTTGTCGTGGCGTTATTATCTGCGCAACAACAGCTTGCAAACGGTTTCGAAAGAGGAGTTGATTTGTCACGTTTTGAAAACGCCATGTCTTTTTCACACACGATCAGAACTGTCCAAAGAATCACCCGTAACCGTTGCCGTCTTTCGCAGGCGGTTCGCCTTCATCCGGACTATGAGCTTGTATTCGTCGTGCCTGTGGTAAGCATCAGCGGCCTGCTGTGGGTCAGCATGCATTTCAGCTACTTAGCGACAGAGGTAAGCGGCCTGTCTTCGTTGTCTTTCCTGTCTTTTGAACACGCGGCGAATGCTCGAAATTTGATACAATGCCCGTAAACCTCAGTTCATTGTTTGCATGCGCGCGCGCCGAGCTATTTCCGCGTTGGAACAATCGCTGCATTTCCAGGTATTGCTCGCGCGAAAGCTCTGCGAGTGCCGCGAATTCCTCCACAAGCTGCCAACCTCGGCTTGCAGTACCAGCCTATCGCATATAATGTCAAGCAGAGGTTAGTGCTCCGAAGAAATGAGCCGCACTGTCGACTAGGATGCCCTGTTGCCTAAAACCGTGTTGTACAAAGAGAGCTGTGTAAATTGCAGCCGCTGACGTTTTTTCTTCGGTGTTACAATCTTTTTTATTTCAATGTCTCAATCCAACTTCTGGATGCAATTCTGTAGTTTCCGTGAAATGTTTCGTTTTTTTCAAGCTTTTTTCCTGCATGGGTTGCGCGAAGTTTGGTCGGTATGTGATCGCGTGCACTTGCGCCTTTTTTTCGTGCGATTGAGGAGGCCGCGAGCACTTGGGCCAAATTCGGGACATAATGCCCTTCCAATACATTTCCGTCTTCTAGTCGATGCTTTCACCATCTTTCTTAGAAATCGATGCTTTCAGCAAATTAACTATTCGTTCTAGACCCGCCGCGCAGGTTAAGATCTTCACTTGACAAACTTGCTGTTATAGACATGTGTTGTTAGATCTCCGCAACTCTTGCCATTACATTTGAAAGCATCGCCCTCATAACTACAACAGTTGCTTTGGTTTTGTGCAATTTAAAGCAAACGCTAAAGCGTCTTCTTATTTTTCTTTGTGATATTTAGCAGCAACAAGTTGTTTTCTTTGTCCTCATTATTGATAAAAAATCGTTGAGTTTTAAAAAAATCGTTGAGTCGTTTCTTACTCCTCAAAAATGACCACACTTCTTCCGCTTCGCACGATTCCCGTTTATTTTTCGCTCAGTTCGTTCACGTCTATTTCAGGCGTTCGCCACATCTGTCTGATCGGCCAACAGACGGTCGCCTGCGCCCTGGTGACGTCGGTCGTCTTCGGGGCCGTATCTTGGCGCCGGGAGGACGCCTTCTACCCTGCCCTGCTCCTAGTGGTGATTGGCAGCGAGTGCTGGTCGTTCGGCCGCATGAGGGAGCTCGCGGTGAAGCTGGGAGGAACGTGTGTCGCTTACGCGTTGATCACGCCCACGACCGTCACCAAGTACGTGTGGATGTGCGAAGGATTTTTTCCCGGGGGTGAGGTGCAATAGGGGATTTTTTCATGGGGTGACCAAAAAGACTTTTTCCAACACTGGTGAAATTTCATTTCAAATTTTTCAAATTTCATTTCGCCAATTCGAAGCTAAGAGAAAAATTTTTTTTTCTAAAAATTTGATAGAAAAGTATCAAATTTCAAAATTCAGGGAAGACCTTGGATCTCCTGCCCTCCCTTCCAACGCCCTTTGCGTGTGGATGATCCGTTTTCGACGTCTTTTTGTCTGTTTGTCTTCGAACGAAATCCGCCTTACGCTCCTCTCCAGCGTCTGGAGGTGAATCGTTTGCTGCAGTTTAAGCTCGTTAAATATGCGTTTGGCAACAAAACACGATCTGAATTTTCTGCTCAAAGCTTCAGGCCCTTTTGCTGTTAACACTTCTACGATGGACGAACATGATGTGCCCTGCGAGGAGCGAAGCTTAATTTTGTGCTTGTTAGTTTCGTTCAAAATGTTTTTTCCATGTAACTGACAACTGGCTCGAAAGGCGACGGCAAAACTACTCAGTGGTTTCCTTTTATTCCACACACAGCTTGGTGGTCTAGTTGTTGCTTTCTCGCGCAGCGCGAACGCCGCAGTCACCATCCTCCCCACTGGCTCCATTGAAAAGCAGAATTCCCGCGCCACGTCCATCATCGCCACTTTGCACAGGTTGGTGACGTCACTGCGTGCTGCGTCAGCACGGCTTGTCACGTGTTTTTCCCGCTGGGAAAACATCTAGCTGTGAGTTTTCAACCTTCGCGCCTTGAATCTCTGCAGAATACTTTGTTTCTGAACGATGCTGTAATTCTGCAAACCTCTTTGGCGCTTGTTGTCGACCAAGGCTGCCCAACCCGCGGGCTGCATGCAGCCCGCGAGGTTGTTTTAAGTGGCCCGCGATGTAATAAGTTCGTAAGCAGATTTTTTAAATTTTTAGTATTTTTTTATAGGCTCAAGTATATTTGCCATCAAAGCACACCAAAATTGTACCTGTTGTTTCCGTTATGCGCCTGCCACCCAAAAACTTGTATAACAAACACTTCGAAAATATGTCAATTGCTTAGATTTGGTTTACGTCCATACAAGCTGGCAACACTACGTGCAACTATAGGACTCATTATCATCTCGTGTTATCGCAAAAATCTTATCAAATTTAAGGGATTTGTTACGTGACAATAGTTTATTATTACGTCACAAAAGCGTTTGTGTCCCGCAATAAATTTCCTCATGTGAAAGTGGCCTGCAACCTCAAAATGGTTGGGCAGGCCTGTTGTAGACTAATGTTGCTTAGTAACCGCGTTTTCGCTTTCATTCGCGCAACTGATGCTCTATTACCAAAAATGGCGTTTTTTTAAATCTCTACGTCAATAAAAGTTTCTCCTCCCCCATCACATCCTCGACGTCCATGTAACGCCCGATGACGTCAATCCTCCCCTTTTCCCCCGGCCAGGTTCTTTGCGATCTACCTGATCGAGAACTTCGGGTGCGATTACGTCACGAACGGTCTGACGCTGGGCGCGGTCGAACAGCGGCTGCAGAACATGTTTGGCCGTCGGGCCAAGGACGCCAAAACCGAGTCCGGCGCCCGACACGATACCTACATCTTCTACTTCAGCGGAATCACTGGCGAGGACGGGGCGCTGCTTCTCGGGGGTGAGTCTTTGCTTCCCGTCCTTGGTTGCGTTCATATATATATATATATACACAGCAGTGTTTTTCCAAGTTTTAGCAGTGTTTTTCCAAGTTTCAGCAGTGTTTTTCCAGTTTACGCTCTTGTCCCATTCTTTGAAGGACTGACACATTAGCTTGGTGCGCTGTCCATGGAATCCGGAGAATTCTGCGGTAGAACCACATTGCGGCTGCTGCTAAGTTTTTCCTGGTCTTTGATGTTATTGTCCAAGTTTCACAGCGGTACATGGGTACTGGCCTCACGAAACATTTCAAAAGTCTTGTTTTTAATTGTATGGAAAGTTGTCGATCTCTGAAGATGTTTATCATGCTGTTGAAACTCCTTTTTGATAGATTTATGCGTCGTCTAATTTCTTTTCCACACCTCCCATCTGTAGTGATCCAGGAACCTAAATAATTGAAGTGTTGAACTTGTCCAATCTTGATATTGTTGACTGTTATGGAAATAGATGGTTCATTTGGTGACTGCTTTGACATTACCATGGCTTTTGTCTTGTTAATGTTCGATTTGAGACCAAACTTTTCACTTGAAATTTGAACAATATTCACTAGCATTTGTAGACCAGCCTCTGAGGATGCAAGAAGTACTGTGTCGTCAGCATAACGGATGTTATTTATGCGTCTACCATTTACTTGGATTCCCTCTTCAACCTCCTCTAGTTCCTTCAGAATGAATTCACTGTATAGATTGAAAAGGTCAGGACTCATAACACTGCCTTGTCTTACACCTCGTTTGATGTCAGTCCACTCAGTGAGACCTTCCGTGAGTTTGATGGCTGCTTTTTGCTCATAATATAGATGACGTATAATTCTGAAGTCCTTTCCATCTATTGTACCAATTCGCTTTAATATTGTAAGTAACTGGGAGTGGCGCACTTTATCAAATGCTTTTTGATAATCAATAAAGCACAGAAAAGCATGCTGTTGGTCTTCAATTGATCGTTCACATAGCATGCGCAACACAAAAATGGCATTCATCCTCTGTCAGGCATAAAACCGTATTGATAAGTTGGTATTTGGGGTAGAATTTTTCTTCTTATGCGCCGAAGTATCATTTTCAGAAACAGTTTTAGAGTATGAGCCATCAAACTGATGGTTCCATGGTTTTCACAACCCAGAGTGTTAGATTTTTTGGGAATGTCAATGAAAACAGATTTGAGCATTTCGGTGGGTATTTGACCAGTTTCATATAATACATTTTTGAAAAGGCTCCATAACACATCCACACCATCCTCTTGCAAAGCAATTAGCATCTTAACAACCACCTCATCCGGACCTGCCGCTTTCCCGGTTTTGCAATGTTGTAATGCTCATGGAACTTCTTCTTTCAATATGGAAGGGTCAGATTCGTGCGAGGCTGTCTTATCATCATCATCATCATCTTCTTATCTGTCGTCGTGGAATAAAGAAGCTATGTATTCCTCCCAACATTTTGCTATATCTTCAGGTTCCCACAAGATACGGCCGCTTGATGGTCGAATGCCTCTGGATACTGGTAGGGGTCCTTTTCTGGCTATTTCGCGAATTTTCTTAAACATTTCTTTAATGTTGATGTCTTTGAATCTTTCAGTTTCCTGGCATTTTTCTTCCAACTATTGTTCCTTAGCACATTTACACTGCTTTTGGATTTCCTTATCTATTCTTTTGTACTTTTCTTGGTCTGATTTGAACTGTCTTCTCTTGTGTAAAAGGCTTTTAATTTCATCAGTTACCTAATGTGGTTGTTTAATCTTCTTCGATTCGTTTGGTATAACATTGTTTGCAGCTGTAATAATACTCGTTTTCATATTTGTCCATTGAATTTGGGAGTTTTCTTGAATGTGATTTTTTGGAAGATTTTCAAAAACAGCCGTAGAGAAGTCAGCGCTGATGTCAGGAGTTTTGAGAGTATCAAGTACGAACCTTGGCTTTCGTTTCGTGTGCTTTAGAGCCCTTAAATAAATTTTGATATTTGCAATTACTGGATTATGATCACTGTTTGCATCGGCACCTGGATAGGCTCTTGCATTAGATACAGAGGACCGATATCTTTCATTGATCATTATGTAGGCAATCTGATTTCTTGTACGGTCACCAGGGCTGACCCGTGTATGACGTCGTCTGGGGGTGCACTGCAAACCATGTGTTCATTATCGCTAGTTTCTTCACACCAATCAATCAGTCTTTCTCCTCGTTCATTGCGCATCCCCAAACCATGTGGTCCAACAGTTTTACCATGTTTCTCACAACCTACTTTGGCGTTGAAGTCTCCCATTGAAATACTTATTTCCTGTGATTTGCAGTTGCTGTACAATGAGTCATAAAATTCTTCTATCGTCTGCTCATCTGCATCTGTTGTTGGTGCGTATGCAACGATCATGTTTATATTGAAAGGGCTAGCTTTTAGTTTTACAAGTAGCATACGATCAGATTTAGGCCAACATCCCAAGATAGACTTAGAGAGTCTTTTATCTAAAATCAAGGCAACACCACGTTGGTGTTCATGTTCTCCAGAGTATGTTATTGTTTTGTCGTTTTTCCGGAATTGACCATTTCCAGTCCATCTCACTTCGCAAAGTCCCAGACAATTGATTCTCATTCTGTTCATCTCCATTAAGACGTTGTCAAGCTTTCCTTGTTGGTCAGTGTTCGAATGTTCCATGTGGCTATTCTTTGTGTTCTGTTTCTGAAGGTTTTTGCATTGACCACAGTTGCTGAATGACGATCGAAGAAGCCCTGTGATCGAAGACTCCAACTACCGGGCGTGAGGCTTTGGTTATTCAAATCTAAGGACTCATTTACGCCGTTATTCCTTTGATTTTGTTTCATCATCATAGCAAACATGGCCGAAACACTGAAGTAGGTTGGCCGGTTCCTTTCTTCAGACGTCTCTGTGTTTAGTCAGCCGAACTGCTTCCAGTCGCACCACGAGGAGGTACACAGATGACTTGGTGTTTCGCAGTAAGACCGCCAACACCCAGCGACCTATAAAAATAAGGCATAGCAGTTGATAAACATAGTTTTGAATTCGATTCATAGTGGTAAGGATACTGTGAAACAGTTTTATTGCTGCAACCGCCCAGTACTGCAGTTGCGATTTTCGCCCCAGGCAATTTCGGTCTGTTTCGGCGAAACCCTGAGGTTCCGTGGAAGCCCGGATGAAAAACACTGATATACAGTATATATACATATACGTGTAGTACTCATAAATAACAAGTATACATCTAATGTTGTAAATGCAATTCAGACTTTCAATGAAAATCATTGGTGTCAACCGCTCCATTTTTAATCTCTATGGCAACAAAACCTCAAAAGTCCATTAATCGCAATATAACGAAAGCTGGGTTCAGGTCAAGATTTTTGAAATTCCCTTTTTTTGGTAAAAAAGCTAGCAATTACGGGCGTATCACGGGCTTAATTTCTAAGCATCGCGCCCTGAATGTCGCAAGAGTCAACAGACGTTGCTCAGTCGCGCGCTTGTTTCATGTCGTGCAGATGGCGCCGCGCTCACTCCCGATCACGTGATCGAACTTTGGCGAGAAAGCTGTTGCGATGGCAACCGGCTCTCGTCTTCGCGGACCTCCCGTCTCCTGCTGGTCCTCGACGTCCCGACCCCCCAGCCGTGGCTGAAGATGGTCCGCGCCCTCCAGCGAGACTACGTCGCCGTTCAGACGTGCACTGTGACGTCACCGGCTC
>Ga0210059_1002603_pt1 | contig 28397 bp, 15 predicted proteins | sample Ectturendosymbi2_FD_188042 | JGI IMG/M metagenome (GOLD analysis project Ga0210059, IMG submission 188042) | Ecteinascidia turbinata endosymbiont from Florida, USA - Sample 2 (SPAdes) (version 2) | ecosystem: Host-associated > Tunicates > Ascidians > Unclassified | place: Key West, Florida...
CAAACGGGAACCTTGCGAATCAGCGAAAACATAACTTTTACAAACGATGACGTCATGAATTACGTCATAGGGGCCCACCGGTAAAAATTGCCCCGGGCCCCCCTACCCTTTAATCCGGCTCTGGTCGGCGGAGTTAATCACAGCTGTTATTTTGGACGTTGGACTCCGACAAAGGTGCGTGCTGACACCACTCGTCTTCATTGTCTATGTGACTTGGATAGACAGTCATAGCCAGGGGCGCAGCCAGGATTTTTCTAAGGCGGGGGGCTGAAGTTATGGAAGTAAAGGCGTTGAAAAGGAAAAATTGCTTGTGATTAGAATAGCTAAGGAAAGCACATAATATGTGGATAAACAGTTGACTGCACTCACCACTAAAACTGGGGGTCCTTCCGGGGACGTGTCCCCCCACTTTTTGGGGGGGGGACACGGGGGGAATGTCCCCCCACTTTTTAAGGTGGGGGGGATATAATATGTCATGTCCCCCACTTTTTCTCTTCAGTTTTTGTATTTTGAGAGGTTCCAAAAATAAAAGTGACGTTTGCCACATTTTGCGTGAAGTGTTTTTCATGTTAAATGTTACACATAGCCAAGTTGATGATGAAACAGAGTTTGAAGTATCACTGGATACTTGTGTAGTATCACTGTCAGCGATATCACTGGATTTTGTTAGTTTATCAAGTTTAGCTTCAATAAAATGATATTTAGAATTTTTCAAGTTTCTAGAGACCGCGAAATATGGTTTACTGCTTCTGTCCGACATTTTACCCCATAGGTGTAGGGGCAGGCAAATTTTTGGGGGTGCGAAGAATTTTTGCCCAAATTTCGGCAAACTTGCCCGAAAAAATTTCGAAAGAAAATGGCCTCCAAAAAAAATGTCTTCACTTTCATTTTAGTGCCATTTTTGCAAAATGAAAATAGAGCAATTTTGCTGATGTTTACACATATTTTTCCCAAATTTCCTCACATTTTGCCCGGATTTTCACCAATTCAAAACTTTTGGGGGTGCGGTTGTACCCCCTGCACCCCCGTGTTTTATCCTGTGTAGTATACTGTTAGAAAGGTTATTTTCTTGAAACAGTGATAGTTTTACAACGTTGGTTTTCACGTATTCAGGAACAGACAGCGTAAAATTTAATGATGCTAGTGTATATAGGCATATCATATTTTTGTGATTGAAAACCGGGACGCTTCAGAACAGCGAGCCTTACAAGGAAATCAAACAAGTTCCGGTACGAAATAAATCCATTCAATAACCTATAATTGCAAAAAGAACACCCCTCCTACTTGCCAACTTTACTGAACTAGTCAATGCGCTAACAATCAACCCATTACTGGGCCAGTTACCCACTACAATGACGTATCAATTACCTTTACATCTAAAACAACGAAACAAGATCGCGCATCATTATTCAGCAAGTTGGTTAAACAGAGTAATCATAGCATGCTAATATTCGTGTAGGGCTATGCTGCCTGACTGAATGCCTAACCGGGACTTTTTGGTTGACCAACCAGGACGCCGGAACAAAGCCTTTAAACCGGGTCTGACCGGTTAAAAGAGGACGTCTGGTAAACCTAAGTGTACATAATATTAGAACGTTACATTTTCAGGCAAATGTCTGCAAAGCTTTTGCCGAAAACAAAAGCAGCACTATTGTGGAGACTTAGTTTCAGGATGGGCAGTTTTGCAAAAGACTGTCTTCAACCATTAGTAAATAGGATTTCAATCAAAACGTTGGAGAACTAATTATTTAGCTATATGTTGACCTATAGCTCAAAACGTAGGGCTTGACCAGGAATCAAAGATAAAATATACATTTATCCTTACTTCTTGTAATGTCGCGACAATGGTGACCAACAAAATCAAAATATATTTTTTCGTGACTCTTAAACTTTGTGCTTGTGCTGAATGCATTGGTTCGTAAGTCATCTGATTTACTTGAGTTTAACCAAAGACACAGTGCAGCAATATTTTCATCCAAGTGCGAAACTTTTGGTTTACAGGCAGGCGCGTAGCCAAGGGGGCATTCGGGGGCAATGCTCTCCAATTATATTGTGCCCAAAAATTTTTGTTTTAAGCATATAGTAAAAACTAAAATCTTGTCCACGTAAAAATGTATTTCTCCCCAAACTTAATACCTAACCTCACCTAGTTTTGCTGGACGTTTTTTTTTGTGTTAAGCAGGTGAAACTTGTACATTTTTACCAATTCACCGTTGTGCATTTTTATTTCTTTTTAATCTCAAATCTATTTTCGTGTCGTTATTTAAGTAGAACTCTTAGAATTAAACTTTTGACGTTAATTTTATCCATTAAAATCTGATGTTCAACCTGAAAAATTGATTGTGGAAAGACTGAGCTAAGTTGCATCATATAAAAAAGTCACAAGACAACAGTCACCAAACAATCAGGTGTGCACAAATGACATTGTGGGCTAGATGGGTATGTATGAAGGGGCCAACAAGGGGAGAGTGAAAGGATGTATCCACCACCTGGTAAGAGGATATCAATGGAGATTCTGGTAGGGATGGGGTTGCAGGCATGATGCACAGTAGCATTGAAAAGATTTGTAGCTTTTACAAAGAGCGGAAATGTGCAAGAAAAATATTTATCGTCTTTGTAACGTTAAGCAACTTGAAAAAGATTTCAAATCGTGCTGCAAACCACACCTCTTATAAAATGCATGAAAACTGATAAGATTGGGTATCTGTATTTATAAAACTTCTGCATCCAAGGGCGTACGCAAGGGGGGTTTTTGGTGTTAACCACCCCCCTTGAGCTTGATATTTTACAAAACCTTTACCTGCGCAAAGGAGATTAATTGTTTTCGCATGCTTTTGCTTGTTAATTTGTCAACTTAATGCAAATACCACAGAATGAAATTTCATTCAAATTTCAAGGAACATTATATATGGGCCAAAAAGTAATAATTAGGTTTTTGTGGGAACCTGGGTTGTCGTCTGCATCGAGAAACCATCTCACCACTTTTTGCAGACCTTTCGTCCATACGCATGTTTTAAATTGTGTTCCGCGATAGTTCACTTTATGCGAAACAATCGCCTTTATTTTGTCTGCTATGGCTGATCAGCGCAAGCGCTGACCGCATTGGCTACGTTACCGATTTCTGTAGCATGATAGAACTGTTGCACGAGCTCAAAAACTGCAGTTGTTAATATAGAAGCATTCGGGCATTTGATTATGTCTCAGCAGGGAAAAAGGAAAACTAAAAGTTTGCTGGACTTCCATACATAGCAAAAAATCGAAAGTTTTCTTGCGTACCTCATGCACATTCTCAATTCTTGTGTAGTTTAGCAAGATTCAATCTTGCAAACCTGGGTGTGCGCCAGCCGGTCCAGCCGCACACTTTCTATGCTTGACTGCTTGTATTTGACGAGACATTAGCGCAGCCTGATTTTGCAGTTATTTCTGACGGAGTGATGAGTGTGTTTTACTCCCCTGTTTTAACGTGCAGCCTGATATTTTTGCAGTTATGAACTGCTGTGTCGTAGCGTTGAATATATTTTCCTCCGATATCCTAACTTGTAGAGCTGATAGGTTATATTCAGGACGATGACACAAAACATAAGGGAAGTGCGTGTCGTAGAACAACATGCATATTATGTCAACAAACTTCGCCAAAAACGTTGGTTTGGAAAAATCAATATGTCTTCAAATTGTGACATCACAAACAACACACACTAAATACAAATGACCACCATAAGCCAGTGAATGAACCCCCCCCATGAAAATGTTCTGCGTATGCCACTGTCTGCATCGACCCAATGACTTCATTGATTTAACACTAAACTGCCCCCCACATTTTACAACAAAATTGCGCCCATGGTCCTTCCAACTAAACTGCCATCTTGTTTCTTCGATATTCTTTCATAGCACAGTAGTACATTAAGTTATGTCAAAATTCACTGCAAACCTACGCCACAGTGATCTCCTAAAAAGGTCAAGATAATTCGCAAGCTGTTAGCAAAGTGTAAGAGAATGCGCGTTAAGTAAAAATTGCGATAATGCTCTAAGCAGACAAGACCCTTCATAAAAACAAAAAGGCTTGTACAAAATCTAGATCCTGCTTGTGCAGATGATAAACATCGCATACAGAAGCCTAAGTAAAACTGTTGAAAAGCTCACATTCTTAAAAATGCAAACAGTGGCACATTATGAGCTCTGCACAACAATATGTGCGGGAACTTCCATCCCACTAATCCCTAGAGCAGAGCGCTTCAAAGAATTACAAGCAAAACCTTCAGCCTCCGCAGACTACTGGCATAGGGCTTAAAAATCACTGGATATGTTTTTTGGCTGCAGAATCACTGTCAGTGCCATTAAACAGCCAGGCCGATTTAACACCAAAGTCTGATCGACGACTTTCATGCACTGACATAAGAACACTGTTGAAGTTCAAATATCAAGTTTGTTTCCACGCTAGCAGAGCACGGTACACCCTGCTCTTGTTATAGATGGTAGTACAAACTACGCAGGAATGAAGAAAGCTGCTTCAATATTTCTCAACCTCGAAAATTCATAACCGCCTGGTTTGACAACAAATGTGTTGCTACGCCTTGTGGTACTGCCGAGGGACATTCTGCAATGCACCCCATCTCGACTTCAATGTTGGTGAAAAATTAAAAAAAGAAACATAAATATTCTGATGTCTAAGGGGGAGCTTGAGCCCCTTCAGCCCCCCCCCATCCCCGTCTGCGCCTTTTGTCATAGGCCGGGTCGAGGAGATTGCCTCTGTTGGACGCTGCAGAATCAACCACTTACTTTTTGCGGACGATTTGGTACTGCAGTGGTTCCGAACCAGGTGCCATTTACAAAATTCAGCGGTGCTTCAAACTAATACATTTTTCAATATTTCATTAAAAATACATATTCAAAATGTCATCGAAACTTCAAGAAAAGTGCTACGAGTTCACCACTCGGTGCCTCACATTATATTTCACTTCTGTAGGGCGCCGCAAGCCTAAAAAGGTCGTCAAAAACTGTGCTACTGCTTGCATGCTTTAAACAGGGTCTTCAACATACACTTGATCGATTTTCAGCTGCGTGTTGCTAAGCGGAAAGAAAAATTAGCACTAAAAATACCGAGTTAATATGTTTGTCCAGAAAGTTACGCCAGTGCACGCTGCAAATAAACGACAATATACGGCAGCAAATGGAGAAGTTCAAGGCGGAACAGGGAGACTGATGCGGACTGATACAGCAAACGAAGATCTGTGTGAGCTTTATGGCTCTGTGGTGACAAAATGAGAGCTTTCAAACACTGCAAAGCTGTCAGCTTTCAAGTCGGTTTTTGTTCCGATCTTCACCTATGGTTATGAATCGTTGGTATTGACTGAAAGTTGTGGCAGGGATGGGATTTTGAGAACTGTTCACGGTGTGACAGTTCGCGACAAAGTGCGCAGCTGCGAAATTCGTAAAGACCTGAATGTCGAACCACTTCGAATAAAGAGATCGCAGCTACGATGGTTCACCCAGGTGATCAGAACGCCCGCCCCAACAAAGTTCGGCGAGACATGTCCTGCTGGCTAAACTCACAGGAAAGCGACCCAGTGGTCGACCAGGAACCGGGGAGCGCGATTACATCTCCGATCTTGCTTGTTCCCGTCTTGGTGTGGAGTCAGCAGAACTATCGGAGATTGCTGAAAACCGTGAGCTATTTCGAGTTCTCCTTGGCCTGCTGGCTCAGTGACCCTCCACAGAGGAGAAGCGGGCATGAAAATGAATGAACTGTAAATCCAACATAGCAACAGTTGACATATGCGCAGCGTAGGGTAGAATATGCATAGTGAGAGAGCTTGAATAGCGAATTTGAAACAAAGAAAGACATACCCAAGGTGCACGTTTAGTGGTGATACGCACATGGTTATTTACATTGAAAAGCACGAAAACGGCGTCTCGAACACACATGGAGTTGCAATGTGTACGATAAACAGATTTGTCTTGTGTGTAGCACAATTGGAGGGTTTTGCTATGTCAAAAACCTCACAATCTGTAGCGCGAAGGTTAATAACATTGCTGATAAAAGAAGAAACCTACGGCGCTTGCAAGTAGCGTCTTTCCAAATACAGATTATTATTACTGTATGTAAACGAGTAGATTCAAAGATCAGGAATGAATATGCATTGTAGACCAACATATCACGTGATGTATGGTAGTTTCATGTTTTTTGTGCTTTTTCGAGTAGCCTGAGGGGCTATTTCTGTTAAATGTGTCCCTCTCACAATTTTTGCCTCGTGTCCTCAAATTGCTGGATCCATCGCCACCCAAAAGATAAGGGCCATGATTTTTACAGCTAGGTTCTGTGACTTGAAAAAAAATCGTGGAAACGTCTGGTAACACCACTGAATTGACCACGTTTTAGACTCTGGTTCGTAATGGTGTATCGAAGTTCCATCACCAGTTATCGATCTTCTACGGAAAGGTTTCGTCTTTCTAAACACTTTGCAATCTGTCGGAAGGAATCCTTCCACAGCAGTGAATCAGACGCTATGTGATGTGCACCGAGTATATGCTCCGCCAATTAAGCAGGTATCTTTAGCTCTTAATCTAATAGGAGCACTTTGCAATATTTTGCGAATGTTGACAAGTTTTTACTTCAGCAGCAAGGAATTCGGTTGCTATTCTTTGCTTTTGAGATATTTTATAACGATATTTCTATTTTGAAATAAACTCAGCTGAACATATATTGTTACTTGCATTTGAAAAACGCTTGAACATAAACACTTGGACCTGGTGAGTAGGAGTGCCTCGTGTGACTATAACTGCGTTACTTTTTGAATCAAGTCAGATTGGATAAGGGCATTTTTTGCAGGCGATAGCAAAGATCCTAGTTCGAGTTGAGCAACAGATCACCTTTAAAGCCCTGAGGCAGTTTTAGCAGCAATGTTGCCAATCTTGCGGTTTTCCCCCGAATTTGGGCTTGTTTTTTGTGGAGTTGTGTTTTTTGTGAAGATTTGCGGGTTGCTTTCTTTGGGTTTGTTATATCTCAAAGTTGCTTGTTTTGGGCTTGTTTTTTGCAGATGTCTGTTTTGCGGATTGCTTTTTATAAAAATTGTATGGCACTTTTGCTGTTTCAATTTACTACAAAACGCAATTTGGACGTGTTTTTGTGTAAATTTGCTAATTTTGGGCTTGTTTTTTCGGTTGTACCTCCCTGATTTTGTTTTGTTCAATTTTCCAACCAAATGCATTTTGGGCTTGTTTTTCGGTTAAATTACCCTTTTTGGGCTTGTGTTGCAAACTTAGGCTACTTGCTTGGTTTTGCAAAATAACCTGCATGGCATCATTGGTTAGCAGGTAAAGTTCCTACACATGTGTTGAGCAAATGCTCGTTTTATAAGTAGGCCTATTGTAAAATTTGGGTGTGGACCATGCTAGTTTAAAGTTTAAACATTTATGCGATCGGGGCCAAAAAGATTGTTAGACTGGGACCATAGAAATGCCAGCTTGAGAGGGATTAACCCTTTTCAACGCCGGTTCAATTCCCCATGTTACAAAACAGTACGCAAACTTGATATCTGTCTTGTACTTCAAAAGCAATTGCGACCCACTCTCAACTTGAAAAAATCCTAAATTACGCAACATGGCTACGAGTCAAGTTTAGAATCATTTTACAAATTAAGAATTGTTTCAGTTGAGCAGTAAACGGGTAATCCACAACTGCCTGCAGTTGTCCTTTTTGGATCGGTCCAGTGCACCACAACAACCTATTTTTCTTGCAGAGCGCATAAATTTCGAGTAGATTGAGCAGACTAGCTCTTGCAGTTGGAAAAACCATTCACAAATGAAACGCAACGTTATGCTTCAGATCTGTTGAGGTTCACGCGTATGCTTTTCTGACCTGGCTTCCTAATTTCGAGTGTCGTGAACCCTGCTGCGTTTTTTTTTGTTGTCAGCCTTTGAGCTTGAAGGTAAGGATGTATTTGTTTGCAACAACTTATTATAGAATCTGCGTATAGGCCTAAGGGGGGCGAATATTTTGTTGCAATGGATATTTTAATCTTTTAGTTGATATATCTCATTTCGAACTGATTGGAAGTATACACTTTCAGTTTTTAGATCTAGATTTGAACCGTATATTCAAGCAGTTTTTCTGATCATAGAGTGATGTGAAATTCTTGGATCCGCTCATCCTTGTTGTTTTTTTCATAGCGTATCTGAATGTTCCCCAAAAAATTAAAGAGGTATTTTCAGGGAACATGGAGAGTGATCGAAATCATTGGAACAAGTTTTTATTGTGAGTCCTATCTTGATGGATACATGTCGATACATGTCAAATGCATGGTTTTAAACGGAAAACAACCGCTGAACGGACTTAGTTGCGATACACTTTCAAAACCACCACGGTGAGGTACATTGCTGAATGCTTGGACTAGCCAAACGTACAGTACAAGCCACTGATGTAATGAGTGTTACGTAACAATAGCCACAATCAGCTGTTGTGTTCGTGTGGTTACTGCCAACCTCTAATACCTGTGTGTTTCAGCTAGCCCAAGGAAGTATTCAGCCTCCAAGTCGCCGAAAGATGTCTTCCAACGCCTCTGGAGATGCTCCTCGACGTGAAAATTGCCACGGTAGGTGTTAGGTATTGTATTTTCATTGTGGAAATGTGAGTTCTGACAAATCGCAATCACCTTGTAGTTGGTGAGCCTGTACCGCCTAAAGGGCGTCAGGGATACAGGGAAGGAATAGCGGAGATGTAAAGGCCTTCTTAGTAATTTAAATTAAAGACGTAATTATAATACCCTGAAGCTTTTCAATGCATTTAAAGCTTAAATGTTTTTTCCATGTCCTTCAGCAAAGAAATCCAGGTCAAGAAGATTTCTGACGCGAATGAGATCAGTTTACACGTAACCGCGTGACAAGCTTGTGCAAATTTGCTTGGAATTCCTTTGAAACGTTTCCTTCTGATAACAAAAAAGCTGTCGTGCTCTCTAACTTCTGAAAATTGCTTGGAACATTTTGGTTTGTCGAAGCATATCGCAGTGCGCATGTCGACAAAACAGGGAAACAAGCTAGGTTAAATGCAGACCAGACTCTTGTTTGCATTTCACTTGCTGAAGAGATGCAGTGTTGGCATTATCAAGTGATTCTCCAACGATACATGCGTTATTTCCGATTTGTGAATAAGACAAAAATACAGTATTGAATTGTTTCCTGAACTTCTTTCGTATTAAATGCTGAAGTTATTGTTTTGGTATTTAGTCTATGGTGTGGATAGGACCGGAAGCAGTTGCTCTGCGATTGCCTCAACAGACATTTTAGAAAACAGTTGCCTATCCGACACTCTGCACAATTACTTGTGCTTGATCAGTTCCATCTTGTTTTAGGGCAAAAATCTTTCAAAATCATTTTCAGTGCGCTATTGAATTAATTATCAACATAATTAACTAGGTTGGCAGACATGCGTTAGTCCATATTTTGCCAAAAACTTGGCTTCCCAATCCGAGTCTGTAAGAAACGGATGTGTTTATAGTTCGTAGTAAAACAAAGCATCCACCGGTCTTTTACTTGTTTCTTGACAGCGAGATGCTTTTACATTTTTGCTAATTTCATTGTTTTTCCTTTGGCTTTTATTCAGGTAACAAAAAAATTCACCGAAACTCGCAAGCCAGCGTAAAAAATTTCAGAAATGATAATTTCCAAGAGGTAAAAAGCATTGGCGTTATTTAGAAGAAATACAGTATTCGACACGAGAACACCCATGAGGCAATATCACAACCACTGCATTTCGCATAAGCTCATAAACAATGCATTCATAGCCCTCAAAGTAGAAGTTGTGCTGACATATCGTGCTAGCCGCAGGGGTGGGGAACCTATTTACTATCATGACCGCATGAATTGTGGAATATCGCTGCGGGCCGAAAAAATTAATTAAATCTTAAAATTCTACCTCCATCTTCCAAAGGAAAGCCAGGAGAGAAAACTAGGTCAAGGAGCGAGAAAGACTTCTGTCGACTTATTGTCACAGTATCTGCTTGTCATGGGATTTCGTTTTGACGCGATGTTGTATCTATGTTGGTTAACGAAAATTCTGATGCGAGCCATATTAAATGTTCACGCGGGCCGCAGGTTCCCCGCTAGGGGAGACCCACAAACACATTTGCGTAAATCATCTCAAGTCCAACTGAGCTTGTAAAACACAAATTTATTCGAAGAATGCTGTGAATTGTGTGCAAAACTGCAAACTTTTTATTTCGCAACTTCAATTTTGAAACGAAACGAACGCTGTTGGTCTCTTCTACCCAGCCTGTGGCGAAACCGGTCTTAACGGCGGCAACCGACCTTTGGCATGCCTAACTCCAAATTTTGTTTGTGAAATACGAGAGTGCAAGGCTGCACGATGTAAAAAATTCTCTCACAGTTTGTGTGCTCCACAGATCCTGATGGCCGTCAATGTGCAAGTACCTATGATGTGACAAGATGGCGCTCCACGCACGAGACTTGGAAAGTTTTTAGTGATTTAAGGAAAAGATCCCTATACTTTGATGTTGTACTTCGCACCGATGATGGACAGACGTTCCCAGCTCACCGACTTATGCTTTGTACGTGCGGTCAGTACTTCAGGTTCGTGCAACAGGAAGAGAATGCTTTGCAGTTGCTGGTTGAACTTCCGTCTGTAATGAAAGTCAACAGATATGAGCAATTTGCGACAGCTTCTATAGAAAATAACTTAGGATTTTTCCATGATTAATGAATGGTTTATCGTTAGCTTTTTTCAGAAATGCAGGCATGAAATGCTGATAGAACTCTACCATGTTGTTTGACTGCTATAGGACGTGGCCACATACAACAAATACAGTTTATTTTCCTAGAATTTTTATATGATAGCAAGTGTAACCAAATGATAAAACAACGCTTTTTTGAAGCAGGTATGATCAAACCGTCGTAACATAAGTTGTTTCATTTTGATTGGATTATTTTAATGAAAGCTTTTAAGCCCCATCAGGGCACCTTAAAGTCCTCCACGGAAAAAGCGAGGCGCAAACTAATATAAGAATATTTCACCTAAAATAGAAACATATGTATGTCAAAGAATAGAGGATGCTAAACGAAGGGTAAAGCGATCTGTTGAATTGACTGCTGGTGGAGGATTCATTGTTTCCGTTCAGCCGCAAGCTATTGACCGGGCAATCGGGCAGGTTGGCGACTGGGCAAGTGGGCATCTCTCAACAATTTAGCGAATGGACTATCTGGCTACAGGAACAATCGGAGACATTTTGATTGATTTAATAAAGAGGCAGTGATGAACCGGTTGCCATCTCTTAAAGGACGTTCTGTGGAGTTGGCAAACCGTCATTATGTCGATTTGCTTTTTGGGAAACTGTCACCAAACCACGTACGCTGCTGTGACGAGATGCACCATATTCATATATGCACGATTTGTGCGTTTGTGTTAAAGCATTGTGCAAAATGTGGCGTGGAGCAAACAGCCAGAATTGAATTTTGTTTTGTAGGTCTTTGTTCAGCGGAAGGTGGAACAGCGGTGATAGGCGGGAAGTGTCGGTCCCAGGGGTAGGAAGCGCCATGATGACGGTTATTTTACACTTCATTTACACTCGAGAGGTGAGATCGTCTTTTGCGGCTTAAGGCCAAGCTACGGCTTCATCTTTCTTGGATGTTTTTGTAAAATAGCAATGTCATGAAAAATGGTTGCATACGAAATTGTGGTGCTTAAATTAACGCTAGAACAAAGACGAAACTTTTTCTATCTTCATTTTTGCGGCTAAACCCTTTAAACAAGGGTTATGCATTTTATTTTTGCAGTTGCCATTGTCGACGGTCGATAATGCGAAACAATTGCTGATTATCTCCAACCATCTCGGCATTGACGAAATTTCGCAGAGATGTGCAGAATATTTGGTGTCTACTTTGCATTCCTCCAATTGCATCGAACTGTGGAACTTTGCAAGGTTTGTACTTTCCTATGTTTTCGCATTTTGTGTTTATGTTGCTATAAGTCGTCAACTTTTCAATTACACAGGATTTACTACTGTCAAAATCTGCGGCTAGCTGCTCTAGATTACATATTGCTTCACATTTTGGAAATAGCTTGTTTGCCAGAGACGTCTCAATCCAGTTTGTGGAACTTGAACTTCAAAGACATTGAATCGCTTTTCGAAAATGATCAGTTGAATGTCCGTAACGAGAAGGATGTCTTGCTCATCTTAACAAAGTAAGTACAGTAGCTTCTGCACGATGGTGGCTCAACGAAGACGCTGCACATTCGCAGTAGCATGAGGTGTATTTTAGAAAATGCTGTTATGTTTGCGAAAAAATTAGTGTTGCTTCTGTAAAATGCTGACACGCCGAGTAAGCAGCGGTCAGCTACGATGACGCATTCGTATGACATCAGAGATGACACATTCCTATGACGTCAGAGGAAAAACAAAAGCTTTTATAAAAATTCGTGATCTTGTAAAAGCAATATTTCAGGGATGACGAATGGTAGAGTTGGCCAATTCTGCGATTTGTTCAAGGAATACGGATCCGACGCTATTTTTGTTTAGAACTCTCCTACACCTTAATATTTTCTTTTTTGTAATTTTATAGCCGGTTTTATTTCCAACGAATTTTTATTTGAGTTGACATTCACACTGAGGCCGCTTTAAGCCTGTGGTGCACAGTTTAAACCTCTAGTGTACTTCATGTTTTCTGGACATCCATCAAGATTATGGTTCTTTGAAGATTTAAATTAGCAAGCTCCGAAGTCACCGGCATTTACCAATTCGAAACGACCTGCCCTTTTTCACGCACTATCTTACATTAAAGATACTTATTAACTTACGACGCCCGTTATTTACACCTTGTTTTCGTAAAATCTTTGCTTACAGGCTTTGGCTCAAAAAAAGACAAAAGGCAGAAGCCAGATTTTTCGAAAGTCTTGACGTTCAGCAACTTAGCAATGCTGCTGTGACGCAATCTTCTCACCAACCCTTTGTTCTTCACAGCTTTTTCATCGTTTGCAGGTGGATATACCACAACCCACAACGACGCAAACAGCACTTTCCGCAGCTTCTCTACTGTGTGCGATGGTTCACGCTCAGCCAGCACTTCGTCAGTTCATTTGTCGAAAACAACAGACTGCTTGATCGTTTCCCAGACGCCCGGTACGTTGCGTGCCCGCTGCAGCTAAGTCGAGAAAAACGAATTCAAAAAACTAGAAAATATCAAAAGCCTAAGCGAGCAAGATGACGGCCACCACCTCAGGACAAGCAAAATATGCTTCAAAAAGAAATGTTGGGTGGCGATTAGCTCAGTAGCACAGTGTCCGCCTCCCAATTGGAAGGTTGTGGTATCGATCCACGATCACTGAGTGACTCGCCGTAGCACTGCTTGGTGCAAGAGCGTTCGCCTCAACCGCCCCGACAAAAAACATTCAGACTTCTGCCTGCCGTCAACTGTCGTTAAACAAATTCGTCGCATTGCATGTGATCAATAAAAAATATGTGGAGAAACACGTTTTAAACAAATCTGTGGAAAAGAAAAACACATCATATATCTCTACAGGCATTTCATGGATATTGTTCTTTCGATTTTGGGAAGAAGTTCGAGTCACGCATCGTTTTCGAATCACAGTTTGCTGGATGAAAATGGGAACTGCTCATTGTCTGGTAATCAGATGGACGGTGGTCTACGCAAGTCCTTGTCTTCACATCGGTTCCCACACAGCGTCGTTTTGGTTGTGGGGGGTTGGTGTGGAGAAAGCCCCATTGACACTGTCGAGATTTATGAACCACGTAGTCGAAGATGGAATGTTACAAGTGGAGTTTTTCCAAATTTGTTGAAGGTATGTCAAAGTATTGTTGCATATTTTTTGCTTCGAAACAAGCTTTGATGAAAGTTGTTATTTGTTAACATATCTGCAAATATTAAAATGAGTCACATGCTATGAATTCCTCGATGAAATGTGCGTATAGGTTAATCAGCGATTTTTTGAAAATTTCACGGTTGCCTGTTTGCTAGCCCTTTCCAAAGTTGACTTTAAAAAATCTTGTCATTTCCCAAAAAATAAACTCTAGGCCTTAAGAGACTTTTTGATGTACTGGTCTGTTAAGGAATTACGTATTAATCGCTAATATTTTTTAACAATCTCCTGCTTCAGTGCCAAACCAACTGTTCTACGTCTCCATGAATTCCACATTTTGGCGGCAGCAGATTTGGGAAATAATTGCCATTTGAGGTACTTTGTTTCGAAAACAGCGTTAAAATTTCCTTTAGTCTAACTACTTTGGCTTTCGAATACATTCATAGTGTCCAAGTAAAATCATTCTAGCGAGAGACATCATTGAACTTCTTAACGCTCCTCTATGCCAGTGATTCATGTTCATTCTTCATCTTAAACATCTTTTGAAATGTTGACAGTCCTAATTTTTCCCAGAGACCTCGTGCATATCACTCTGTTGTTTACTTGGACGGCTGGATGTACCTGATCGGCGGCTTTGATGGTTTCACTTCTTTCAATTCATGCGATCGCTACGATTTTACAAACTCTAGGTGGCAGCAAATGTGCGGGATGCATTCAAGGTAGGAATTACACCTTAGAAAGGTCAGCACGCACTCGGATTTTTTGGCTTATCTGCTGACGATTTGTTTTATATTCGTTGATCTAACCTGGTCTCTTGGATTTTCTGAAAACGAAGGAGTTTTAAAAAAAAAAGACTGTTTGAAAAGATAATTTTTAAAGATGAATTATTCGCGGACCGCATGCACCCCCTGAACATTTTTGCGGCTCTCGTACACACAATGCATATTTTTAGTGTCTCTTTTGCGCTGATCGAGTATCACTGACTTATCACAAGTCGCTTCTACTCGAAAAACATGCAGCATGATCGTCGAGTGCATAGTGATCTTAGCACGCAAATATGGACCTAGGATCTCTAGACCTAATGGTTGTAGCCTAACGGCCTTAACCGTTTGATCTAATAATTCTATCTTTTTATATATAAACAAGAATAATTTTTAGAAGCTGACTATGCGCTGGGTTCTGGCAGAACAATGTGGCCCTAACTGAAAAACGTTTTTCCACCCTGGTCTATCTATTTCATATATTAGACTATGAAGATGTGTGGTGACACTGACAGCACACACCCTTGTCGGAGTCCAACACCAACGGTGAACGGTTGTGATTTAAGTCTTCCGACACAGACACAAATTTCTGAGCAAGAATACAGTGACTTCTTATAGGCGGCCATCAATATCGTACTCCCGAAGCACTCCACAAAACTTTTCCAGAACGACCCGGTCTTATGCTTTCTCGAGGTCGACAAAACATGTGTAGACGTCTTTGGCATACTCCCAGGATTTCTTGAATACTTGCCGGAGTGTGAAGAATGGTCTGTGATGCTACGGCCGGGACGAAAACCGCACTGGACATTCACCAGCTTCGTTTCAATTATTTCGCGGGATCTTTTTTCAATGCACTTGGCGTTTACTTTTCCCGGAAGGCCCAGGACAGCGGATTCCCAACCGGGAGTTCCCGGACCCCTGGGGGTCCGAAGCAAGGTTTTTGGGGGCCCGAAATGTGATTTTATAGGGTGGGAGTTTGTATGTCCTTGGATAAACTTTTTACCAAAGAAAACGAGATATATGAAAGCTTGCAAGTGCTATTACTCAGAAGAATATTATCCAACCTAATTATCCCAGCTAACGTCACTTACTAATTCAATAATTTAGAGATGTTCAATGCGTGCAATGCTGTTTCTGCTTCACGCTGCGGCTACCACGCAGAAAGCCGGTGATGTGATTGTAAGCGCTTGGTAACATTGAAACGTTTTCGGCGAGATTATTGTTTGATGCTACAGAACTTGAAAGTTTCTGGTGTTCAACCATGCAAGGTTACCACAAATTGAGTACAAAAACCCTGTCTATTATAATGCCCTTTGCAATAAAATATTTGTGCGAATCAGGATTTTCCTCTCTAGTTCATTTGAAAAACAAGTATCGAAACCATTTAAACCCCTCGAACGATTTGTGCGTGGCTCTGAGTGATTGTGTACGAGCGAATAATTTCAGAGAAGGAGCAATTCGAAAAAATCACTAGGTTAGTCTTTAATGAGGAGTAAGGTGTGAAAGCTAAACCGTACGACAGTGTTTTTCTATGTATTATGGGCTATATTTTTAAAATGAAGATACTGCAAAACCGGATTGTTTTTTGACTTGTACACTTTTTTTTAATCGAGGGTGTGCGGACATCACTTTATTTTAATAAAAGAGCTTTGTTTGGGGGGGCTAAGTCCACCAAAGCCCCCCGTGGCGACGGGACTGCTCCCCAGATGGCGAATCTGGGGAGGCTGTCCCCAGATTATAGGGGAGGCTGTCCCCTACGCTGTCCTCATTCGCTTCCCCAGATGCGTAGCGGGCGCAACGTGGGGCTTGCGCTTGTGGATGGCTGATGGGGGAGACTGTCGCGAATTTTTCGAACGGGCCTTTGCTTGGGCATACCATAATTTTGTGATTGAAAACCGGGACGCTTCAGAACAACGAGCCTTATCAGATAAATATGATTCATATCTTATTTGGAGCATGCAGCTAAATTGGATTCCTACAGTAAAGACACCAAGATAAACTAAAATAATGCATTTTACTAAGAAATAACACTATGTTCAAGCCTTTGTAAATTTACACATTCGTCCAATCATACTTTTCTATCAACAAGATTTTCTTCAAAATATCTTTGTTCGATTTTATTTTCTCGTAAAATGCACAACAGGAGAAGTCAGTATTAATTTTAAAGGCGATAAGGGCTTTCACATGCTGCTCCAGCATTCTGTTTCTATTATCAGACCACATGCTATTCATGACAGAAAAAATTCTCCTAACAGGAGCTGATGCACCAGGCGTGCAGGACTACTCTGGCTCCCTGAATACGTAACCGGGACTTTTTGGTTGACTGACCGGTACGCCGGGACAAAGCCTTTAAACCCGGACTGTCCCGGCTTAAACAGGACGTATGGCATGCCTACCTTTGCCTAAAGTCAGAGCGCAGTCCTTGGTGACGCGTGTGACGACCGATGCGCGATGTTTTTGGTTGATGTTAGGCATTTCATGGCCGTAGACTACAATAACTGCCCAAATTATACCGTTGGGCAAACCGTTCGCTCCATTTCCACAGCAACTTTTACGATATCAGGATGTACCACGGGAAGGCGTTGCTGCGAGCGCATTTGCGCAGCAGAGGTCTTGTGCTGAGTCTTCTAAAGGCGCAGTCATGCGGAAATAACTACAACTGAAAAGCAGAGGCTGTGTATTGCGCTATCACTTTTCTTAACTGAACAAGGTTGACGGTGTTCATGGTCTCTTTCTGCCACAAACGCCCATTAATGTCCCATGCCACTTTGAATCAAAATGGAGCGCTCTGATTATCAGCCAAAATGTTTGAAAGTCACGAAATAACGCCAGCGGTGTTTTATATATACTACTTTCTACATTTGTTTTTCAGTTGAAGGAAACGTGCAAATCTTGATTTACAAAAACGGGAAACATACATATAGCTGAAACTTTCAATAAAAACAAACTTAACCGTCTTTATCATAATGGAAAAATGCTGCCTGCGTAGAGTGGGCATACTTTTTTCCATACAAAATCGTTGCGCAATACAACTGGTGAAGCTTTTTGTATTGATTGGTAAAAACAAGAATGCGCTAAACAGAAACGGAGGTTTTCACAGCAAAATTGCATCTATCCTTATCGTGACCCTTACTTTTCATGCTGCTTGCATCCACTCTTGTTTTCCGGGACAACTAATCGATTGACCGGACATCAGGACGCGACCTCAAAACCACGATTGTACCGGGAGGTCAAACCGGGACATCTGGTCGCCCTGTGTTTACAGCGCCTGCCTGAAATATTGAAAAAATCAAGCCAGTGTTGTTTTTAGTGTAAAAACACAACTTAGTTGCATTTGCAACAAAACCATCCCAATTATTTGATGCTTTGTTCACAACGTATCAGTTGAGCGTGTTTTAAAGAAAAGGTTTTAGATGTCAAAGCAAACTGTTATTCGTTTATGAGCGATGGTTGGATTTATTCACTTTCACTTTGCTCCGATTGTCGCGAACCTTATCTAGGACTTTTATGAGCCCTAAGAACCAGTTGGTAACGTTAAAACGTATAAGTGACGAGTCACTCTTCAGTTTGTTTTATGCAAAGTTAGATTTTGCTTTGCACAAAACGTGCAAATATATAAATGCACACGCGTTGAAGTTCTATTTTTAAAAATGATGTAAGAAATTTTTGAGCACAGTATTTAGATGTCATAAAAATAAAATGTATCAGTTTAAAAAGTAAGCAAAACTTTATGACGCAATAGATGGTTAGTAATGGATAACTTGTAATAAAGCCCAATCACTTCAAATTATAAATGCTGACTAATATTTTACTCGCTCGACTGCAGTACAGTGCATCCTCGATTAACCGGCCGGATTCAACAGGGAGGTACATTCAATTGTTTAGTCTAAAATCTACACGTGTTACAGTGGAAAAAAAACTAGAAAGCCAACAAACAATGTTGTCAAGAAGCTCGTTTCTTATTTTGTAAGTTTATATTATTTTTTTCGTTCTTTTTTCTTTAGGTTCTTTTAAGTGTGTTGTAGGTGGTGGACGGTGGGCACCCTACGATAGATACTTTTCTTATCCGGCCAAATGCTTATCCGGCCAATATTTTGGAAAAAGGTTGCCTAACATGGCCGGATAATCGAGGATGCACTGTATATGGCAACCGAAATATCACCATTTGTGCTTGTCAACAAGGCATGCTGCTGTAGAGAAAACCTATAGTTAAAAGTTTTGAATCCCACCATTGCTTTTTGGCAACAATACTGTTTAAAAGTAAATTTTGGTGATAGATTCGAGCGTTCATCTGCGGAGTCTTGAGTGGATAATCGAAAAACGATTTTGTGCCAGTTGGTCTTTTTCATATTAATACTTTCGGCTGAGCAAAGTATGTTTTCGACTTTGCGACCAAGTTTAAGAACACATTAACGTTACCTCTAAGAACACATGGTAAAAATAGCACTATTGCTCCGCACAAAAGATTTTAAAAATATTACGTTGGAGTTTTTCCGAATTATTTGTATTTTTGTCGTATGCTAATCTGGTATGGATAAGAATGGATCAAAAAATTCCTTGATCCCCCAAAAAGACAAAGCATTTGTTTAAATGAAGACAAATGTGAAGGAAACAAGAATTTGAAAAACATTCAACTTGGAATAACTGCATCGAGAATTTTTCATCAGAGTTTTTTAAAAGTGCTCTTGTTAATTAATCACTTTTGAAGCAAACACGAAAAGCACAATGACGATCTTTGTAATATCGTATTTGTACCTCAGACGCTGCTACGTGGGTGTAACGAGCCTGGATGGCTGCATCTATGCTGTCGGTGGATTTGACGGAACAGCAGGAGATTCTCGACTCAAGTCAGCAGAGAAGTTTGAGCCTTGTCTTAACGTTTGGGTCAAACTACCAGACATGTTAGATCGACGAAGCGACGCAGGTTTGCTGAAACAGAAATTTGTTTTGTTTTGTTTGATTGACGGCCAGTTGGTGGCATGGTTTTTGGCCGGGGCGTTTGAGGTCGAAGCCTCCGCTCATATCATGGAGCATTGTGACGACTCAGTAGGATAGATCAGCGTCTGTGGGTCCATCACGCAACCTTTCGATGGAGAAGCGGGCTCAGGCGCATGAACTAGTTTTAGTTGAAACGGATGCAACAAAAAACACTGTGGGAGGTCACTATCAGCAAAGCACTCTTCACACGTTTTCAGCAGAGCACACCAATCGGTAATTGGGGGACCATCACCTCGGGATCCCCCGCGGGGAAGGTTCAGGTCTGGCAGTGCGCATTTGAGCTGCCATAGCTCCAGAGCATTATCAGGATGCAATAAATGAAAAAGTTGATCCTTTATGTTGTCCTGCAAATAACTTTTTCAGGCGTTTGCAGTCTGCAGAAGCGCATCTACGTCGCTGGTGGCTTTACTGGCCAGGAATGCCTTTTTTCGGTGGAATTTCTCGGCACTGACTGCAACCAATGGACTCGCGTGTCTCCCATGAGAGTTCCACGATCTGGTGTCTCGGTGGTTCCATACCGAGGGTTGCTTGTCGTGATCGGTGGTTTCGACGGCCACGACAGGTTGTCCACAATCGAAGTGTATCATCCTGGCACCAGTAAATGGTCCACAATGCCGCCAATGTTAACGAAAAGGTATTTCGGAATTTTTCTAAACAAATGTATAAGGTTCTGTCCAAGACTTAATTTCTAATGTGCAGCACCATCGTTTTACTTTTGCGTAAACCAGGTCCAATTTCACTGCTTGCGTAATAGAAGACAAACTAGTTGTGCTGGGTGGATTCAACGGCAAATCAACTTGTCCAAACGTTGAATTCTTCGACGACTCAGCGAAGACACTGCGACGAGAAGACCAGACATGCAGCAGGCACGCCGAATGCGAGCTTGTTGGCACTGAAAACGTGCAAACGTCTTTGTGGAACGGTCCCTGTCCATCGAGCGACTCATCTTTTCAAATCTCTGATATGTTCAATCGCTACATGGCATCAGAGAGCAACAAAGCGGACATAACCACGGGCAGATGGACGCCGCTACCAAGTATGTCCTTAAGTCGAAGTGCATTGAGTTGTTGCGTTGTTGACGACGTCTCACCCAGTTTCCTGCACTCTGTTATGCTCGCCGGAAAATAAACCTTCGAAAATGTGCTTGTTAATGCAAACCTATTCTCATGTTAATAATCGCTGTTGGGAACCAAAAAAAAAACTGATTTCACCGGATGTGTGCGAAATACTCTAACTACCATGACGCCAGCGGTCGGTAACATGATGTAATAGTTCCTAGAAAGTCGGCTGAAATATGTAAACGGTGATGCGATTATACCATCATCGCCAAGGTCCATTACCTCAACCAGGCATAAGGGCCAATGTGCAGGCAGTCTTCCAACTTTTTCTATCAGTATACCAGACTAATTGAAAAAATAGTCGTTTTATTAAGCACAAACCAAAGCATTTCTTAGTGTAGTTGAGCACTGAGCGAAAGTATCTCTGAGCTCGCTTGCTGCACAGTGCAGTACTGTAATATCACGTGTCTCTGAATGCCATTGACATGCTTCAGTGGGATGTGAAGTAATAGACCAAGATATTTGACTTGGTCAGCAAACTTAACACGTCCACCGCACAGAGAAACATGTGTTCAGCATTCACCAACATAATCACAACAAACATTCAGAAGGCGTTACATCCCCCAGGGAGTTTCCTAAACATTAATTAATCAATTTGTGTTTTTTGGCCATAACTTGCCAGCCACAAACGCTAGGCCAGCCAAAGGCTCTAAAGATGCGGTTTTTCGCCTAGTTTTATTTTCAAAATAAAAATTTGCCCTTTAGGTATGGGGCCCAGGGTCCGATGACATGGGCAAAAAAAAACCTAAATCTATTTCTATTGTGACGTCACCACAAAAAAGCTCAACTCCAAAACTTCCCAATTAAAAAAAATCAAAGCGAGAGGACTGCGAATCTTTAAAGGGTTTGAACAGCTCTCTAGATCAATCTGCTGACGAATTACGGCTGGAAACGTCCTGGACGATATATCGGCTTCTGCGGTCGCTAAAGGGTTCCGGGGGAAAACGTGCATATATCAACAGCAGATGATACGCAAATAAAATTCTACCAAATATGACTTTTTCTCTGGTTAGGTCCAGCTGAACCAATAGGTCAGAAAAGTAAACAGCGCAAAGGTATCATAAAAGACTTAAAAGTATCATAAATGACCAAACGAGTGACATTGTATCTGGAATACCTGCATATGATATATCATATCGCTTACCAATACACATTGTTTTTAATTCAACTAAACCACATGACTTTTAATAGGCACAAAATTAGAAATATGAAGCCCTACAAAGCAGATAATTTTGCTGTAGATTTGCAAGAACAGCTGTCTTCCAAATTAATTTTTGATAACTCCACTTCTACTAGCTCACAACTTGAGTTGTTTTATAAAACCTTTTATGAAGTTCTTGAAGCTCATGCTTCTCGAAAAAAAGCAAATGCGAAGAAAACGTGCTAGTTAACAGCAAACGCACAATAATGGATTTTTCTCAAAAATTTCAAATGTAAAGGAAGGAATATTTGTGTCAAGTTCATTGGATTCCTTGATGTTTCCCGCATCCAGGGATGTTTTCGCTGGCTCTCTAGCCCGATCCGTTCAGGAGTTATGATCGAAATTGGATATTGCCAATAAATCTGACCCTTTAACGCCCGCGCCGGCCACCACAGTGGCTGGTACTCTTTTGGTCATAACTTGCCAGATGCTAGAGCTAGAGAGGTTTTCAAACCATCTACGGACTCGGCAAGTCTTCTACCTTCGACTGAAAAAAACATTTTTTTTACGGTCTGGGACACCTGTGGGAGACGTCACAAGTGGGGTGTTTTTGCATTTTATGGCCTACTTTACCCGGTCTTAGGTGCCAATGCATATGAGCCAGTTTTTTGATTCAAGTTTTTTTTGGAAACTAGACTATCATCCGAGTATTTAGAGCCCTTGATTGGCTTTCTAGCGTATCTGGAGTCAAAATTATGGCACAAAAAACAAAAAGTGGTCAAAATTTCTGCCCCTAAAAACGCTAACCTGGGGTGAATTACACCCATATTGCATATAGCCATAACTCGCCGCCAGAATGTGCTAGAGAGCTGTTCAAGCCCTCTAAAGACTCGTGAAGTCTTGAAGTTTAGACTGAAAACAAAATTTTTAGCTTGAGATCTCGGGTTTTTTGTTGATGTTTGCATAATGAGAGGATTGTTATGCATATTTTTTTACATTTAGATGATGTCATCGTCTCCTGGGAGTTGACCAATCGAGCCGATTTTGTGGCTCAAAGTTTTTTTTGGATTCTAAGCTACAATACGAGTCTTTAGAGAGTTTGATGGACTTTCTAACATTTCTGGTTCTAAAGTTAAGGCAAAATAAGCAGAACTTAATTAGGGAAATCCCCCCTAATCCCCTAGGGAATTCTTACATTATTTGCTGTCTTTTGATCATAACTTTGGCGCCAGAAATGCTGGGAAGTCGATCAAGGGCTCTAAAGACTCATATTATAGGCTAGAATCCAAACAAACTTTGAGCCACAATTTCGGCTCATTGTGTGAGTGATGACGTCATAAAAGAAAAACCAAAAAAACAAAACATACCCTAACCCTGACGACATCCACCGAAAACCCCAAACCCAAATCTTAAAAGTTTTTTGTTACTACGAGACTTCACGAGTCTTTCGAGGGTTTGAATAGCTCTCTAGCATAATCTGCTGACGAGGTATTCTTGTCCGAACTAGCCGTTAGTGGGAGACTCATACTTTTTCTGCAATTTTTGGATTTTTGTGCAAAATGGGTTTTTTGGGCCATAATTCTGGTTCCAGATATGCTACAAGGTCCATCAAGGGTTCTAAAGACGGAGATGATCGTCAAGTTTCCAAAAAAAGTTTGAGCCAAAAAATGGGTCAGTGGATTTGCGTCCACGGCCTGGTAAAGTTGGTCAAAAATTCAAAAACATGCCATTTTTGTGACGTCACAAAGAGAAAACCCCAATGGTAATGGTAATGGTTTATTGTTGCATATGACTCAGCCAACAAGCAGAAGCACCATAAAAGCCATCGAATGCAGTAAACCAACCATTAGCGAAAATTAGAGCTAATGGACACACAATGGCACAATAGCTGATCAGTGTAAACAAAGACGGGCGCTGTGTCATATAGGATTGGAGAAAGACCGTGGCGGTCATCTGGTCAACCAACCCCGTTCATCACTTTTTGACAAGTGTTGAGAAACAACAGTTAGAGATCGAATAGGCATAATGAAAAGAAAAACATAAAACGAATGAACGCAGAACATGGTGAAGAAAATGTACAGGTGAAAGCGCATGCCTATGTACATAGATGAGTGGATCGAATTTAAGTGAAGGAATTTAGTGTGGTTAGAGTATTTTTAGTAATACAAAGAAATTAAAAAATAGTAATAAAAAAGGTAAAAAGTTACAAGAACTAATTAATGAGGTACAAAAGAAAACAAAGCAAAACAGAAGAAAACAAAAAGTGTACTTCTTCATGCCGGAAAGCATAGAATATGCACACAGAAAATGCGAAAAAGTAAATTCACACAAAAAATAAAACAGAGTTACAGAATACTAGAATACACAGTATTTTGTTCTGGACAAGTGAAATGTTGCTAAAGTTCATAATTGGGAATTTTTTTCATGTAGGAGGTGTTTCTTAGGTTTCCATTTAAAAGTAAAGGTGGTTGAAAATTTGATATCGTCTGGTATTGAAGACCATATTTTTGGGCCAATAAATATAAGAGAACATTTTCCTGAGGAAGAGTTAGTTTTTACCTTTTGTACATGAGGTTTCCAGCTTAACTTATTGTCAAGAAGGACACCTAGGTATTTTAGGTTATCTTCAGGGGAAATGTTGTGGTTATTTATGGTAACTTTAAATGAAGCAGGATTGTGTTTTCGAGAAGTTAATAGCATAAAATTAGTCTTATTGTAGTTAAGAGGAAGCTTGTTGGCTCTCAGCCAGTGGTCAATTTTACATAATTCAAGGTTGGCAATTGTCTGAAGAACATTTAAAACAGGAGTTTGACATGTGGAGATTAATGTCATCAGCAAATAAAGTAGTATGAAAACAGGAAGCTTTTGTGATATCGTTAATGTAAATAAGGAAAAGTAAAGGCGAAATAACACTACCCTGCGGGACCCCGCAAGATATCATTTTGTGTGAAGATTTAAATGCCCCTATCTTAGCGCACTGCATTCTATTGTGCAGAAAGTTTAAGAATAGTTTGTGAGAAACACCTCTGATACCATAGTGATAAAGTTTATCAAGGAAAATTCCATGGTCACAGCAATCAAATGCTTTTGATAGGTCTGGAAATAAGGAACATGTTATTAATTTATTATCAAGGTTTCTGAGTAGTTCATCATAAATAAGTTGTAATGGCTAGTTCAGTTGAGTGATTTTCTCTAAAACCGTATTGTCTTTTGTCAATTAGATTGTGTTCTGTCAAATAAGACTATACTCTGTGATAAACAACTTTTTGAAACAACTCTGACAATACTGGAAGAACAGAGATTGGTCTATATTCAGATGAGGAAGTTGGGCTATTAACTTTAGGAATTGGAGTGATGTGGGCAATTTTCCAGGAGTCCGGGAATTCACTAGTAGTCATGCATTTGTTGAAGAATTTGGACAACCATTCTGACACTATGCAACTAGCTATTTTCAAAAATTTGGATGGAATGTCATTGGGAGAAGTATTAGATTTCATTTTAAGGTTTTTGATGAGAAGTTGGATTTCATATGCATCAGTAGGAGTTAGAAATAATGAATTTTTTGAATTTATATGTTTAATAAAATGTCTCTAAGTGGTACGGGATGGTTTTGTATTTGTAGAAAGGGATTTTCCAACCTCTGAGAAAAAATTGTTTGAATCTTCGCATTGTTTTTGGCATGCTGAGTCTTCAAAAAGCTTGTTATTTTGTTGAGATTTGTTTTTTATTGCAATTATTTCATTGACAAGCTTCCATGTTTTTTTTTATACGGTAGAACTCGTTTAATTCGTCAATTCGCTTAATTCGTCACTTTTTCGTCGGTCCCGGCAGAATCCCTATCTTTTGTGTACATTTCTGTTCGTCTAATTCGCCATCGTCTAATTCGTCAATTTGCTCAATTCGTCACCTCTTTCTATCCCTGAGAAGCGTTTTGTTCGTCTAATTCATCATTTGCAGTTTCGCTTTAGATGTCTAAGCAGCTAGTACGTGTGGGAATTCAAACAAATTAAGGATCTTTGTATGAGAAATGTTGCACCTTGCAATTTGTTTATCGGATTTATACACGAGGTGCGAAGCGCGACCCGACTCCCCATTGATAGAACGCGGAAAAATTTATTAAAGATTTAGAAGGTGCTTGATTGAATGGAGGAGTCCAGATAGAGCAGAGGAATTAATGGTTGTATTCAACAATAACGTCATAAACTTGTATTTTACTGCAAATAAGAGCACTATTTATGCATACGAGTTACTATGATAAAGTATACGAGCTTCTATGACAGAGTTTTCACCTGTTTGCGTAATTCGTCACTTCGCCTAATTCGTCACTTTTTTCTAATCCCCTTGAGGTGACGAATTAGGCAAATTCTACTGCATCATGATGACATTTTTGGAAAGCTTGTTTATAATAATTTTGTTTGGAGATTTCTTTTAAGTGGGTAAGCTTATTTCTGTAAGTTTTGTATTATCTAATACAGGGGTGTGCAACATTTTTTGTCGGTGGGCCATATAACCAAGTTCAGACATCTAGCTGGGCCACACGAAAAATTTAGTTTTTTCATGTACACTTTAGTTTTTTCATGTACATTAGGATCTTCCTGCATGATGGGGAAAATCAGAGTGCTGGCAAGGGCCACACTAAATGGCTTGGCGGGCCCGGTTGTGGCTCGCGGGCCGCCTGTTGCACTCCCCTGGTCTAATAATATTTGGGTTGTTTGTAGAGAACTGCTTTCTGTAGAGGATATTCTTTTTTGCAATGGAAGTTAAAATGCCTTTGGTGAGCCATGGTTTGTTAAAAGAGCGTTGTTTTTTTCTGGATGCGTAACGATATGGTGCATGCTTATCAAGAGTGTTATTAAAGACCTTAACAAATTTATCGCTGAGTGTGTTAACTTCACCAGCTTCAGGATTGAGGTTGTTAGATTGTGACTGAGATCAGTTAAAAAAGTATTTGGGTCAAAATGTTACATGCATCTGAGTTTAGGTTTTATTTTTTGTTGGGTTGGATACGAAGACTGGTAAATGATCAGGAATGTCATAAATAGTAATTCAAGCATTATTGATTTTTTTTTCATCACATACATTTGTATATGCATGAAACAATCCAAATCAAATATTTTTTAAAAATTGAAACTAGGTTTGCCGAATCCGTAGATGGTTTGAACAGCTCTCTAGCTATAGCGGCTGGCTATTTATGGCCAAAAAAGTGCCGGTCACTATAGTGGCCGTTGTTTTATAAAACCTTTCATGAGGCAAAAGTTTGGCTACTCTACTGTTTGGTTTCCAGCAGTTCAATCTGTTCGCTCTTAGTCTGATGCTTGGTGAGGAATCAGAAAACAAAGAAGTTGGCGAAAACGAATAAATCGGAGCACGAACGTTGTCATGAGTTGGTTTGGATGATTTTGCCAACCCAAAACATTCAAGTCTATGACCACAAGCTTTAGGACTTCTCGACCTAAGTCTCAATTACATCATTGTCATCAACAAGCACCTTCATATGTCATTGCGTAAACACTGGAAAATTTTAACTTATAGCCAGGCCCGTAACCAACTTGGGACACTAGGGGTAGCGAAGAGCTTTTTGAAAGTGGCCCAAATTTTTGAAACTATGTCCAACACATTTTTCCAGAGAAGTTACGGGCCTGCTTATAGCCCTTGTCCGTGTTGCACCCTTTTGAAACAAAATCGCGGGCGACGCAATTACCATTTCCTGCAGTTCGGCATGGTTGCATTACCTGAACATTTTTCTTACTAATGTAGCTACGTAACAGTTTATATTTTTAAGAGAATACAATCAGGGAAAGATTGCGGAGAAAATTCAACAGAAGCGGATCTCCAAAACAGGAACATGTTTTGATGGTCGCATAAGTCCACCTTTTCTTGATCTTTACTTTAAGAAATATAAAAATTCACATTTTTCAGAACTTTTGGCCAGCGTGATTTAAGCCAGGTCCGTAACCAGCTTGGGACACCAGGGGGCGCGAAGAGTTTTCTGAGAGGAGCCTAAACTACAGTATGTCCAACACACTTTTCCAGGGGGGATAAAACATTTTTAGGGAGATTCTCCCCCTGGTTGCGGGCCTGATTGAAGCCCGTCTTAACTTGAACTTAGCTCTGCATCGTTAGCTGAACGTTTGAAATGTTCCCTGCAACGATTCAAAACAATTCACTCTCAAAAAAACACTGGAATTTTTGACGACGGCGTCCTTTGTTTGAAGTTCGCAACAGAGTATGAAAAACGCAGCGTAAAAACAGTACTTTATTTTTCAAAGAACCGCACAGCAGAAGAATGCACTTGTCACGTGACGTCACCATAAACTCGCCGCGCGCGGAAGGTTCGGCGTCACGGATGTTCCAGCGGTGAGTGGGGGGTACTGTTGATCAACACTGTTGTAGACTGTGCCAACAAAAGTGCAGCAGAGCAACCAAAACATCAAGTCAGCTGCTGTTGTTGCCAAACTGAAGATCGTACCACAGCTGCAGAAGGGATGGCTGCCATTGGGGGGGATCAACCGTGCAACCATGGGCGTCGGAAGGATTTTTTCCAGGGGGGGGACCAC